>Ga0098054_1000189_pt1 | contig 58103 bp, 39 predicted proteins | sample 16_taG_FD_75048 | JGI IMG/M metagenome (GOLD analysis project Ga0098054, IMG submission 75048) | Marine viral communities from the Subarctic Pacific Ocean - 16_ETSP_OMZ_AT15313 metaG | ecosystem: Environmental > Aquatic > Marine > Oceanic | place: Pacific Ocean | collected 2015-01-18
CAGCAGCGGATATGCTTATTCTCGCTTGGGCAAGGACATATGATATGAAATATGTTATTCTTCGACCAACAAACAACTACGGAATTGGACAATACCCAGAGAAACTTATACCGATATGCGTCAAACTATTGACTAGAGGAAAGAAGATACGACTTCACGACGCAGGTGATCCTGTGAGAAACTGGCTGCACTCTGACGACACAGCATCTGCGGTCATCAAGATAATAGAAGCCGGCGTTACAAATGAAATATACAATGTTGCCGGTGGTTTTGAACAGAAAAATATTGATACTACAGTGCAGATAATAAAAAGCTTTTTCGGTTCAGATTACGAGAACCCCCATCAACACCTGCTCCTTCATTTCAAGAGACCGGGGCAAGATGTTAGATATGCGTTAAATGACGACAAATTGAGAAAACTCGGGTGGAAGCCCAGTAAGGTGTTCGAAGAAGAATTACCTGCAATAGTAAAACATTACAAAAAGAATTTCAAATGGTAAAACAAAAGGAGTATAAAATGAAATTATCTGATCAAGCAATGGGAGCCATTATGATGGCGCTGCAAAAATCCCTATTAGAACAGACGGACATTGTCCCTGTTCTTAAAAACTTTGAGTTGGAACTCATGGACGACGGAACTCTTCTCGTGAAGAATCCGCCGGTTGTGAAAGCCAAAAAGACACCAGTAATCTTAACAGGAAAAGAGTAATGCCTAGGTATGTCTATGCATGTGATTATTGTGACCAAGAGTTCAAGGTCGTCCATGGTATGAATGAAGAATGTAATCTCTGCGAAATATGCGGAGAAAAAGACACTATTCATCGCATACCTCAAATGACCTATGTTCAAAACAAAGAAACCCAATCAATTCAAAGAGTAAAAGAAGCAATCGAAGAGAATCGAGAGATTCTTAAACAAGCTTCAAAAGAAGCAAAGGATAATATACATGACGGTTAATATCGCTCTCATAATAGCTCTCATAACGTCCGTAGGTATCAATATTTTCGGCTTTTGGTATATACGAGACATATTGGGTAGGCTTACTTGGATAAGCCAAAATATCGATGATATTGCTCGAATAATAGAGATACATGCAAGTCACCTTAAAGCAATCTATAAACTTGAAGAGTTTTACGGAGATCAGGATTTAAAAAATCTCGTAGAACATACGAACGCAACAATAGAATTATTAGAAGATTATCAAACGGCGGTTCTAGTGTTAGAACCATCAGAAGACGAGGTGGAGGAAACACCAAACCAAAAGGACAATAACAATGGCGAAGAAACGGAAGAAAGCATCCAAAAGGATGTACTTTACGCAGGTACACGAAGACGCGATAATTGAGTACTGCTTAGAACATACAACATTTAAAAGGAGGTCTCAACTATATGAAGATCTTATTCAACCAGCTTTTAGCGAGATGGTGGATAAGATAGTATATACATATAGGTTTACAACCCTCCCAAACATTGATGAATTAAGGGGAGACTGCAAGGTGTGGTTGACTACCATTCTAGCAAAGTACGACCCGAATAGGGGGTCTAAGGCGTTCTCTTATTTCTCGGTAATAACCAAGAATTGGTTCATCCACCAAGTGAAAAAAAACTCTAAGAGGGCAAGAAGAGAAGTTGAGTACGACAAAGCTCAAAGTGAAATAGAAAAGGTCATGAGAACATCTGATGATTCTTATCTTGAGAATAGGATAGAGGAGGAATTCTGGACATCTCTCTGGTCTGAGATTAATAGTTGGGAAAGCGATTTAATGAATGAGAATGAGAAGAAGGTTTATAATGCTGTAAAAATAGTGCTGAATTCAAAAGAAGATATTGAGATCTTCAATAAGAAAGCTGTATATTTGTACCTGAGAGAGATAACTGGTCTTAACACAAAACAAATTGTATCTCAATTGAACAAAATGAGAAAGAAATATCGAAATTTCAAACACAGATGGGATAACGACAAATTTGACTAAAAACTATTTAGGTTATGAGTAAAAAATTAGATGACATTATAAAACAAGCACTTGAGAATATTGAAAAGGATCGTGAGGTCACACGAGATCTTCTCAATGATGCTATCAATTATCTTTCTAAAGATGAGTCTCGTCATAGAGACATTGGTATGACTTTGGCTAAATATGTTGAAGTTCTTCAACGCTCTAACGAACAAATGGTTAAAGTAGCCTCTCTTGTGCAAAAGAATGAAAAAACAGCTGAAGGTCTGTCTGAGGCTGATATGGAAAATATCTTCTCTATGATTGACAAGGAGAAAGATGATGGGGTGCAATAACGATAAAATCCGCTCATTTTTGACAAAGCCAAATTCTAGAATGAGAAAGAAATTTGATGATATCCAAGATGCCGAGAAAGCGAGAGAATCTTCCTTTGCCGGAAAGACGCTCTTCGAAGCCAGAATCATAGGCGTTCCGCGTGATATAGGAGCAACAGTGGTTACCGACTCGGGAACTGATAATGCCCAGTATAACTCAACTGTTCAAATAAGAGTGTTTGAGATCGACGATATGTTACCAGACCCAACTGAATTACAAACGGCAAAATCAACCGCCGATGTTATTAACATGCACAGTAATGCATTGGTCCCCTCACCACTAACGGGCTTAAAGGCTGGAGATGTGGTTGTGGTAGAATTCAGAGAACCATACGTTCAAAATACCAAGCAAGTCCCAAGAATTAGAAGTAAAGTGAGATCAGACCCTGATTATGGAGAAAAAATTAGAGAGAATTTCGATAACAGCCAAGGAGCAATGGAAAGCTTTTTTCAAAACGGCACCCCAACCACCGTTGGAGATACAACAGGTTTTGAACCAAAGAAAAGAAATTATACTCCCGGAAACATAATAATAACCAACGGACTTATCCCGACTGATAAGCTTGATTTTGTTCAAGCCAATGGTACAAATGTTGTATCCAAAGGTACTGTTGTTAAAACTTCAACCGGAATTCCCATCATCGAATATTATTCCACAGATGCTCAAGGCGGCTTAGCCTTTATTAAAGGGACCAGTGGGAAGAACTATGCAAGCAAGTTGATAGAATTAGCCACTGCTTATCAAACTCAATTCAACAAACCATTGGTCATAACCAGTGCATATAGAAGCTTTGATAAACAAAAACAACTTTATGATAATCCGGGACCCGGTTGGGCGGCAAAACCCGGAACTTCCAATCATGGCTGGGGCTTAGCGTTTGATTTCAATCACGGAGCAGCTGGTAAACCATCATTCACAGACGAAGAATACATCTGGATGGATACACATGCTATTACATATAGTTTTTACAACGCCGGAAAGAATTTTTCAAACGCAGAACCATGGCATTTTGAAGTAATAGACAGCGAGAAAAAGAACCTATACGGTTCAGATATAAATTAAGGATAACAAATGGCCATAAACACAAACGTAACACCAGAGTTTTTAACAAAAGAAGTAAGAAACGGTATCAAAAGACCCGGACTTATGCATACTCCATATTTTGAGCAAATGCCGACATATGAGAAAGCCGGTTGCGAAATCGTCTATCCGGATGTTGAATATGATAGCATAGCTGGAGATTCTTCTGGTGGAAGTCAAAGGCTTAATTGCCAAATAGTTTTTGGAAGAGACCGCTCAAGTCACCTATTATCCGGATATGGTAAAGCTGGTGGCCAACCCTGTGCTTCTATTGATATTGTAGCAGGAAGAATGAGTGCTCTTAACAAAAAAACTGGTCTTATTAAGAAGAAATTAGAGCCTTTAAAAAGAGACACCTTGGTAGGAAACAACTTCTTCGCAGACGCATCGAGAATTTATATTAGTCAAAAGTGCGACATAGACCATTACTTTGGACTACCACCGGGTGACTTCGGTCGACCACAAGGCGAAGCCGGTATTGGAATAAAATCTGATCACGTTCGAGTTATTGGGCGCAACTCTGTAAAGATATATGCTGGAGCCGGACGTGGAGAAAACTTTGGGATAAAGGGAGAGCTTGATTCAAACGGTGAGAAACTCATAGACGCAAGGATTGAGCTTATAGCCAATTCCAACTCTGAGCCTCACCCAATCGTTCTCGGCTCTAACTTATCCGAGTTCTTGGAAGAACTACTAGATCAGGTTGCAAAACTATCAGAAGCATTTATGTTGCAGAATATAAATATGATTAAACTGCAAGCAGCCGTAGCAACTCACTTCCACGTCGGTGGAGGCGCCGGAGTTGTAGTGGTAGGCCCAGATCCAGTATTGGCGACAATCGCATTAAACGAGATCCCCACAAATGTACAAAAGATAACAGACAATATTACACAAGCGCTAAACTTTCAAATAATGAAGGTGAACTATTTAGGACTTCCCAATAGCGATGATCCAAAGTATAGACTTAAAACAAAAAAGAACATTTTGAGTAGAAATGTATTTACAACCTAGGAGAAAATAATGGGAACAAGACGATGGTATTTAGACATTGGAAAAAACTTTGGTAACGCTGATAACTTCGTAAGAGTTTACTTAAAGCATCGATATGTCATTCCCGGCGGCGTGTTAACAATACAGGATACTACAAATCTTGTAGACGTAATATCATTTGATGACGGCTCTTATGAACTTAAGCAAAATATTGTTAATAACTTTAGAATTAAATTCATTAAGAAAAGAGGCGACGGGTTTCAGGTATCCACTACTCGAGAAGATAGAAGTAATCTTGTTGTAATTGATTTTAAAGGTGGAGATGATAATAGCGTTAATAGAAGTGAGCGGGAGACTCTATTTTGGTTGTGGAACTCTATAAACCATTCCTTCGTAACTTACCAATCTCATAACACTGCTGTGCCCAGAAGTAATTCTATGAGCATTCCATGGACTTTAGAAGCAGTGTTGTACAAAAACAACCAACCTGTTCTAACTGCTGAAGATTATCAAATTCCTCAAATCGGTCCCGGGGTTATAGGTAGTCCTTGGAGTTATAGTTCCGATATGCAGGAAGAAGGCGAAGACCTAGCACCCTTTAAGGATGCTGATAATGGAGACGTCATGTTTCCAAATGGATTTTATTTCAATTTTGATACATACGAGACATATCTAGATACCGCAAGTGTGGTAATATCAATACTTGGTGGTGGTGGAGAAGTAGAAGAAGAGACTACCGAACCGCAACCCGACCCTGAAGCGAATAGCCCAAATCTAATCCTAGATCCAGATGGAATTCCATCCGACTTCTCTCCACTGCAAAGAGAAGTATGCGAGTCCTTCCTAGAACCAGACGAGTTTGAAGCAGAGGCTCGTTTAAGGATATGTCCAACTTGTATACCTAATCCAAATTTTATAGCACCAGAGTGGTACAATTTAAACATCAATGAAGTTTGGCTGAACGAAGCAACTTGTACATACAATATAGCAGTAAAGACAGAATCAGGAATAAGTTGGTCGGATTATACCAATTCTACTGACTCTGAAAAAGAAGAAATAAACGCACCAGCAATTCGAAGCGCTGTTGTTAAAATATTGTCCTATCGGAATAAAATTATAACTGATGAGATAGTTTGTTCGAATCCACCAACTGATCCACTAGGGACATGTGGTCCTCGAGTTCCACAAGGAATCTTAGATGATGCACTTATAGAACAACAGATACCCTCCGGACAGGGTGATGGCACATCGATGTCTTTATTTGGTGTAAACGCCGAGGCCCTACAGGACGTTAGTATTACCAACCCTACCGCCTTGGAATTGTTTGCTAAGATAAGAAATTATACAACAGCATATGCAATTGCTGGTGGAGCATTCAATGTCAATGGTGAGATTAAATTATTGATCAATATACCAGCAACACTAATAGATGCCCTCCCAGATGACGTTCTGTCCGAAAAAGCAGAAGCCATTCAAGATGCTTTGGCCTCTGGCGAGAACGCATCGCAGGTGACCTTTAAAGGTTCTGAGACGAAAAAGATGTTCAAGAAAAAATTGCCAAATGCATTTAAAGTATTTGGAGAATATCAGGCGTTCTTTTTTCACACTCAGCGCGGTAGATTGAAAATAGACACAGACTATGATAACAGCACTCAAACTATTGTGCCGTTCTATGCAATACGATATGAAAACAAATTTGAAGAATTTTACGATGATCTTAAAAAACTAATTGAAAACAACGGCTTTAACTTATCCAACAAAGACAATCGCTTTAAGCAAGCATATGAGATAAGAATAGTCTTCAAGGAACCATCAGACCTGAGATATTCGATAAAATCAGTTAGAGCTCGTTTTATCGGCTGTCCATTTAAAAGATGTAGTATTGGTCTTTCTAAATTTATAGAAAAATACAACTCTGAGGAAACCTTGATGGCTTATGTCTCGAGACACAACACCATGCTCAGTCGACTTGAAAGGGGTATGCCTCCTTGGCTTGACTTTTTGATAGAGAATACTTCTCCTGCACTCCAAGTTATATATGGAAACCCATCAAATGCCGTTGAAGCTCAAGGTTGTTTGGATAACACTTCTGGTACATATTCAGACATATTAGAAGATCTGATACTTGATTTAAGCATGGACTTCTCGAGTGCCCTAGAATACTCGTTGAATTCTCTAAATTGCAGAACAATTGCAAACTTTGACCCTGTAGCTTATCAACAAACACTGGGTCAAGTTGGCGGTCAATTTTCTGAGAACGCCGAGATACTAAAGGTTTTGGGTGATTACAAGAAGTTTGGAGAAAGCCTACAAGGAAGTGGGCAAGATATTGTAGCTCAAACGAAGAAAGTTTACAAGAAGATTTTAAAAGACAAGAGAACGTCTGAAAAGAAATTCTTCCACAGATTGACTGGAAAACCAATTAAAACGTATGTATATGCGTTAAGAGCAAATCCAAAAGAAACTGTTGGCTTTTTGCTATCAAAGATTAACCCCTGTAGTTGGGAAGCATTATCTCTCGACATTATTAGGTGTATGATGAAAGGTATGAGACCGATAGATGTCTTGAAGAAAGCTGCTAAGAAGCTAATGGGTAATTTAAGCCCACTAGAATTTGAAGATATATTCCTTGGCCTACCACCAGAGGTTAAAGAGGAAGTAGAACAAGAGATTAGAGATATCGTTGGAGAGTTGCCTATGCCTTGGGATTATGCTAGAGAGCTAGATGCCCAAAAGAAAAACAAAACAGATAATCAATACGAAGAAGAAAGAAATCCACCAGAAAACCCCGCAGATCCAGCACAAGTATCTCCAACTGAGCTTGAGGAGTTACAAGAGGCTGATAACAATAAAAAAGCAATCAGAGATGAAATAAAGGCCTTAGAAGAACAAATACAAGACCTATCCTATGCCGAGAGGGATTTGGATGAACTATCAACAGAAGAGACCGAACTAAGACGACGCATTGACCAGCTCACTAAATTTATTGAGGCCGGAAGTGGACCAGTACCAACTTATACATTAGAAGTTGTTGATCTTGAGTCTGAACTTGACGATCTTTTAGAAGATATAGCAGCGATCAGAGTGGATTATGATTTATTAGTTCAGAAAAGAAAAGAACTAAGTACAAAACAGGTGAGTCTCACATCGGCCAATCTAGCGCAGGTTGAAGCATTAACAAATCTTGCTAACAACCCACCTGATCCAAACAAATATGAGCAAGCAATGAGACAAATAATTGAGCTATTAGCAGCTGCTTATATAGATCTTATAGTTGATAAATTAAACATTGATGAACTAAAGAGACTTGTTGATGGTTTACCGGGATCAGATATTTTTGCTCCAATAATTGCAGCCGCTGCCTGTCCCTCAAAGCAAATGTTGGACATTTGGGTAGACGCATCGTTCGCAACTCTAGATATTGACCCCTGCAAGAAGCCAAATTGGGACATCCCAATGCTTCCAATGATCCCTGAGCTTGGCTTTATGAAAATATTGAAAGTTATGTTGGAACAGTTTTTAAAGAAAATCGTTGAGCGAATTATTGCCGCTATGGTTGCGTTTCTCATGAGAACCCTACAGAGAACGTTAGACAACATGTGTGACATATTCCAAGGTGCTGGTGCATTTCTTATGGACGCTGCCGATGGAGACGAAGGTTCAGGCGAAAGCTCTTTGTTTCAAGCAATTGCGGATGCATTTTGCGAGCCTAATCAGCCCGGAACTTCGTTTTCGAACTCCTTGGCCCCCGACGGATATAACTCTGGTGTCGAGACCTTTAACGATTTAGTTATCCAGTATGGTGGTCGAGTACCAAAAGAAACAGTCTTTGAATGGGGTATAGGCCTATCAGAGATAGCAACGGCATCAATGTGGAAAGAAATTTTCGTTACAGGAACATCCTCAACTGGCTTGCTAGACGTGGCTTGGGAGGTCACCCAACAATATCCAGAGATTCAACAATATATTAGAACCCAAGAAGATTTAGACACTTTTTTCTCCTCCATTACTGATGTAATTCCCACTCCCATCCAAGAATCAATACAGAACGCGTTAGATCAGATAGTAAATGATAGAGACTCACTTGCCGACGTGTGTAAGTTATTTTGCGGAGATCTGGAAACAGGTTATAGTGAAGGCCTTGGTCTGCCGGACTTTGAGGTCGATGGACCAAGGTTTGAAGGCGGTTTTGATGATATATTGGACGGTTTCTATAGAGGCTCTGAGCGAGATATCATTAAAGCGATGGATTTTGATGGAGACCCGTTTGGTAGCGACCCTTATTGTGAAGATATAAGAGACTTGTATAACTCTGATACCCTGACGGGTAAGCAACCCCTCTTAACGGAACCACAAATATTTAAGGAGCTTCGTTCCGAGATAGCAAACTCTATCTTTGGAGATCTCGAGATATCTTACGTAAAGGACTTGATCGGCGATCAAGATTCGTACTTCAATAATCTATTAGCAGATAAAGAGAACGCTCCGTTATCTAAAGGCAATCTGTTTGATCCATCACACCAGTTTAGAGTAAAGAGTCGTTTTTTGTGGCCCAATGCTGCTGATACAATAAGGCAACACAAAAACAAATGGAAGACAGCGAGATTCCCTCTTCGCCTTACCATGAGGATAGCAGATAATCTAAGTGATGCGATAAAAGTAAAAGACGGCATAGACGAAGAACCTACTGGTTTCCTAAAAACAGTTATGAACAAAATAAAAGGTTTCTTTAAAAAATCTTTCATGAGGTTTGTGGAGCTTTTTAATTTAGACAAACCAACACCAACAAATTTGTTCCCAAATTCAGTAGGCAGGTCTTATTACGAAAGCTTATCGGACATCGAATTGTTATATACTTCCAAGTACAATATGACCTCATTAACAGAACAGGTTGTTACTAGAAAAGTCTGGCTATCCTTGGGTTTTATATCCGATGATGTCATTATTAGTACCCCATTTATCAAAAAACCAGATGTTGAGCTTAAAGTTATAACCAATGCGGGAGATTATAAGGTAATCTCGGGCTACTCATCCTTCACAGTTTATAAACATAATAATAAAAAACTAATAGATTTGAGAGATAGCAAACAAAAATATTCTATAACAGTATCAGATGTGACTATATCAAGACCAGACGATAGAAATATCTTGGACGATTTAGGGGCAATCGTAACAGAACCTGAAAATGGCTTAGACAGTGGACTGTTCAAATTATTGGTTGCAAGCTACGAGCAATTTACCTCAAAGACCAAGACAAGAAGAAAATTAAATCATATCGAAATAGAATACGACACTAGTAGATATAGCAATTTATATACTGCTTATATGCAATCGTGGAAATATGATCACCCAGAAAATTACGAAATATCGGATTTTATCAATTCAAACACCATAGATGATTATTCAGGACCCCTATTGAATGCCCCTCCAAATAGGTGGGCACTATACCGTTGGATAAAAAGAAGAGCAGATATTTCAGGCATAGGCTTTTTACCCATAATCCAAGAGTTTATCAAAAAACTTCCCAACTCTTCTAATTTTGAACACGTCAATATGGAATACGATTCTCCAAACAACACAGATAGGATTTATCAAGATATTGTTAAGACGTTGTTATCAAGGATATTAATGGCCGGCGGCAATCCAAATTCAGCAGTTGGATTTATGCCCTCGAAAGGTATGAGGTATGGATACAAGCCAAATTCAAAAATACAATTCACAGATTTACTATATGTCAATCCTGAATCAAACCCTGAAGACCCAACAAGTTGGTATTATGATAAAGATGAAGAAGACAAGATAATAGGAAAATCTGCAACAGAAAACAATAGAATTTTGTTCCTAGACCCAGAGATGTATGGAGGTTCCTACAAAGAGCCAAAGATATATATAAAGCCGGCAAGACACACTGGTGTACTTGGCCTGATGCAAGACTTTTTGCCCGAAGATGATGGATGTGAGCCCGAAGCTGAGAGTAAATTATTTCTAAGAGAGATAAAAAAGATGGTTTCCGATTTGGAACTGAAAATAACTGGCGACAAGAGGCTGACTTATGATCCAGACTGTGCAAGAGAACCACCTTATGACTTGATAGCAGACAAAACATCACATGCCTATTTGCATGGAATTGTGACCTTGACAATACGAACTTATCTTCTAGAGTTATTTCTGAGATGTACGCCATTGTTTCTTCAGATGACACCAAGTGTCGAGAATTTTGATAATGGACTGGCTTATTTCTTGTTAGATATTATGGAGAAAGGTATCAGAGACACACCATCCAGAGTAAGTTTTAAAAAGTACTCTAAGGATACTTATTGGTATCTGTTTCTTGAACAAATGGTCCAAACGGCTGAGAGAGAAGTCTTATTAGGAAACTTGCATAAGAATGCTGAACTTGGGACATTGTTTGAAGATATTGTTGGGACTAAACAGAATTATAGCCAACCTGATAAAGATGATAGAAAGGTACTGAGAAGAATATCAAGAGTTGAAAGAGATTCTCAAGGAAATATCACACAAATTAAAATGATGTTTGGCGACACAATGCCTGATGGGTACGAGAATCGAATAAAAACTATCATAAATGCTATAGCCTTTAACGCTTTTGGTAAAGACTTTAAACAATATCTTAAAAATAAAGAGGCTAGATTTCATGCCGGTCGTATATTGACCATGAAACAGATAAGAAGATATTGTAAGATATACGAAATATGGAAAACTGAAGAGACCGCAAAAGCTATTAGCGTGTATTTGATAAACCGAGAGTTTAAAAAGTATTTCCACATGTTTAGACAAGAACTCAAGAACGAAACTGAAATTTCATCAATAACAAAATATGCCCTTAATCCTGAATCTGGTTTGGCTTTTGGACCAGCGAATAATATTGGTAAAGAAAGAGTCGAAGGCCAATCCGCTATCAGCAATGAGGCATATGGAGATGTTTTAGACATTGGAACAATGTATGCAAAAGAAGAACTATTCACAGATAAAGAATACGTCCCTGACTCAGAGTATTACCATAGAACCGGTTTTCTATTGCGAAAATATGTCGTAGTGACGGTCAAACCTGACGTTGACCCTCTGCTTTATACTTTTTTCGGAGCATATACGGGCAAAAAAATTAGCGTATCAACTTTTCAAGATCTATGGAAGATCTTTCAACAAGACGCTGAGGGTTATTTTGATGATGATGTCTATATTTCTGATTTCTTCGGAAATGCAGAATTAACCGATGGAGGAACTTCATATAACGGCTCTATAGGAATTAGGTTTGGAGTACAACTGTCTCTAGTTTCAGAACATTTGAAACCTGAAACAATGCCCTCGTTAAGTTCAGATGATTTGAAAACTGTAAAAAATAAGAAAACTGGCTTAATACAGGTTTCCGCTGGTGGTATTCCATTTGTATTACCTGCCTTAGACCTTCTCTCCTACGAACAAGATGTGGTGGATAGACCTATTCAAAAGTACATAGAAGAGACCGTCCCAACAGCCAATGCCGGAGAGCTTTTGAAATGTTATGTCGATAGAATGTGCGAACTAGAAGAGTATAGATTTATTATGGAATATCTTTTCCCAGTGAAAAACGTTTCCTCTATGTTAGTTAGCAATATGTATTATGCTTACATAAATTCTGTCGGAGAGCACCCAGCAGAGCGAACCGATGGTGCAGGCATTGCTGACGATGCTTGGAAAGGTCGAATAATGGAAAACACAAAAAACAAACTACGACAGCTTTTCTCTACATATTATGACGCGAAAGAGGTAAGTAAGGAAAAAGGTCAAAAAGACAAGCCCGAAAAGAACTTCAAAAAAGCCTCCATGCCCGATATCAATTTAAATCTGGATATGAAGTCAATCAAATGGTGGCAAAAGAAAAGATTTTATGATCGCCCATTTAACAAATTCGACCAAGAGTGTATGGAAGGTGCCGTTGGTTCGTTTAATCAAAACTTGCCCGATGAACAAGTAGCATTTTCTAACGACACAGAATCTGATGGGCCAATATCTGAACAAGATGCTGAGCAAGTTGAAACCTCAACCGCTGGTACATATCAGCCCGGAACCGGTAGAGATGAATTTGGAACAGATCCAGAAAATAAAGTATCAGACGATGAAATACCAGAAAACTATGATCCAAACGGAAGAACAGACAACCCGTTCATAAATATTAACACAGAAGACCCAGAAGATTCCGGCGCAGGTAACTCAGGAGATGGAACCCTCCTTGACCAAGGAGGGTTCCGAGACAACACCAGAAATGTTCTTGGTGGAGGGGTAGATGAAGAATTCATAGTTGGAGAAGGTGATGAAACAATTTAAAGGAGATAACAAATGAGTTTTGAACAAGATTTCTTTTCACAAAGATTAATAAAAGATATAACAGTGAAGGTTCCATTGGAGATCGGTGGTAACGGATACAAAACAATAACAGAAGATGACTTAAAAGATGCAGTCAATTATGATTTAAAATCAGTCCTTCTCACTAGTAAGGGAGAACGCTTTGATAAAAACTTTGGTGTTGGTGTGAGATCTTATCTGTTTGAGAACTTCGGATCGGCCAAAATGAATTCGCTACAGCCAAGCATTGTCCGACAGATATCTAAGTATATGCCTTGGTTATCTCAGTTTAATGTACAAACCCATTCAGATCTTGAGCGACAAGTGTTTTATGTTGATATAAAGTATAAAATAAATGAGGCAAATGTAGCAGGTCATTTTAACTTATCGGTTGAACTTTCTAGTATATAACATTTCTACACTTCACCTATTTATTCTATGAGGGTTGCAATATGCCAAAAAACAAGAACGTTCCAATAAAATATACCAGTAGAGATTTCAATTCCATCAAGCAAGATTTAATTGAACATGCAAAGAGGTACTATCCGGACAATTACAATGACTTCTCCGAAGCTTCTTTCGGTTCTATGGTGTTTGACACCGTAGCCTATGTTGGAGATGTTTTATCATATTATTTAGATTATTCAGTAAATGAGTCTTTCCTAGATACCGCTGTTGAATTCAACAACGTAAGGAAGCATGCAAGGAATTACGGTTACAAGTTTTCTGGAGCTCCTGTTTCACAAGGAGCATTGGCTTTATTCGTCCTTATTCCAGCTAACTCAGATGGAAACGGACCAGACACTAGTCTAATACCAAGACTGAAAAAGGGTGCTGAGTTTCGCACATCTGGGGGTGCAACATATACATTACTAGAGGATATAGACTTTAGTGCCCCTGAGAACGACACAATAGCTGTAAAGTTCAATCAAACCACAGGTCAAACAACTCACTTTGCTATTAGAGCTTATGGCCAAGCTTCTTCTGGAAAGTCTTTTCTTGCCTCCGCTGATCTCACATCAGCCGCATTTGAGAAGTTTCGCAAAGTAAGAGTTGGAGACTCATCAATAACAGAGATTATAGATGTCGTAGACTCTGAGGGCAATAGATTCTATGAAGTTGATTTTTTAAGCCAAGAGGTTGTGTTTATTGAGACAACAAACCCATCTGCACTGACTGATGGCGTAAGGTCTATAATGAAGCCGTATGTTACAGCCAGAAGGTTCACCGTATTCCAAGATGATACTGGGACATATTTACAATTTGGTTTCGGATCAGATAATGACGATGATTCGGGATTAACAGACCCTTCGCAAGTAGCAGTCAAGATGCATGCTAGAAATCATATTACAAACCGAGCTATTGACCCTACAAAACTATTAGGAACAGACAAATTAGGTATTTCACCTCAAGGTACAACTTTGTCAATAACATACAAAAAGAACGACAGCACTTCAACAAATGCTCCTCCTAACTCAATAAAAGAAGTTTCTTTTTCAAAGATGACTTTTATAGATGAGCCAAGCCTCAGTTCCTCGGAAGTTTCTGAGATCAGGGCATCATTAGAAATAAACAACGAGGAGGCCATTGTAGGTTCATCGCTAGACTTTACGATTGATGAACTGAAGGTTCGTTCTAAAAACTATTTTGCAACACAAAACCGCGCTGTAACCAAAATGGATTATGAAGCTATTTCATATAATATGCCCAAGAAGTTCGGACAGTTAAAGCGAGTTAATATCATTAACAATCCTTTTGCAACGAATAAGAAGTTAGCTATGTATGTTGTTTCAAGCGATGCGAATGATAACCTAGTCGTCACAAACACAGCAACAAAGAGAAACCTAGTTACTTGGCTGAATCAATATAGTTCCATTAACGATGTTATTGAGATCTTTGATGCAAAAATAATAAACTTTGGTATCAAATTTGAATTTGAAACAGACAAGAGATACGACACAACATCCGTTTTGTTTGACGCAACACAGAGAATAAAAGATAAATACGCAGAGAAGTTTTATATCGGAGAACCAATTTATATAAATGATATCTTTTCGATATTAAACAAAACACAAGGCGTTGTGGACGTTAAAAAAGTTGAGATAATAAATAAGTTCGGATCAGTATATTCAACCACTCAAGTATATATGGAAGATTTTATATCTCAAGACGCAACTTACTATAAAGCACCGAAGAACGTTGTCTTCGAGCTAAAGTACCCAGATAACGACATACAAGGACTAGCAGTATAATGGCCATTAAAAAATATTTTGCATCAGCGGATACCACAATATCTAACGCTTTTGACCAAACCCTATTATCTTCAAACTCAGCAACAGGCTCCAACATGGGAGCTGCTGATATATTAGAGACGTTTCAAATATATGGACAAGCATCTTCTTCTTCTGGTCTCTCATCTGAGTTGTCAAGGATACTTGTGCGTTTTGATACGACAGCGATAGCATCAGATAGAAGTACGGGGGCAATACCGGCTTCCTCAAATGTATCTTTTTATTTAAAACTATATAATGCTGCTCATTCGGAAACAATACCGGAAAATTATACCATGGCCGTTCAAGCAGTTTCACAGTCTTGGCAAGAAGGTTTCGGTCTGGACATGGTAAATTATACAGATAAAACTTATGGCTTGACTGGTTCAACTTGGGCATACCGAGGAACAACAGGGGCATGGGCTGTAGCTGGAGGTAAATATCATCAAACGCCAACCTATGACGTCACAATGACCACAGGGTTAGAAAATATTGAATTGGATGTTACCACCTTGGTCGAGCAATGGTTAGTTGGTACAAAAGACAATGATGGATTTGGAATATCATTATCTAGTTCTTATGAACAAGAAACAAAATCCTACTATACTAAGAAATTCTTCGCCCGAGGTTCAGAATTTTATTTTAAAAGACCTGTTCTCGAGGCACGTTGGGATAACACGGTACAAGATGATAGAAATTCATTCTTCTTGTCCTCTTCGCTGGCTCCTGCCGAAGATAACCTTAATACCATTTATTTATACAATGTTGTGAGAGGAAGGTTACGAAATATTCCATCAATTGGAACAGATAGTATTTACGTAAGCATTTACTCCGGCTCATCTGATAATAGCGAACCAGATGATGGACCACTAGATATGGTTGCAGACGCCACACACGTTGTCTCTGCACGTCCTAAGGTGGTTACTGGGTCATACGTATCAACTGGTGTTTATGCGGCTACATTTGCATTTACGGGCTCTTCTACACTAACAAAAGTGTATGATGTTTGGTTCAGCGGAAGTGAAAACGTAACCAGCGCAGACGGAACCGGAGTAGTCCAGTTACATACAGGTACGATAAATGTAAACACGTTAAGTGCAGACATCTATAATCCATCGACGAGATATATCCTTTCTCTTTCAAATCTTCGGGAGAGTTATGGACCTACCGAGACAGCTCGCTTTAAACTTTATTCAAGACCTAGAGATTGGAGCCCCACAATATATACAAAGGCATCCAGTGTCCCTGAGACGACAATTATAACCAGCGCTTCATATGAGATATTTAGATCAACAGATGGTTTGAAAGTCATCCCCTTTGGAACAGGCTCAGACTATCACACAGGTTTATCCTATAATGTAAGTGGAAACTATTTTGATTTGGATATGTCCAACTTAGAAAAAGGATACACTTATGGTATGAGATTCTCTTTCTATGATGATGCTGTTGGATCTTGGAACACCCAACCCTATGAATTTAACTTTAAAGTGAGAAATGATGAGTATTAGTGATTTTTTCAATAAAAAGATCGTCACCCAAAGTTCTTTGGAAGAAACAACATCTTCCGTAGAATCTCCTGACCTTATAAAAGAGATCAGTAAAAAGAACCAGACATTTTTTCCAAATGTTAACTTTTCTGATCCTTCAAACTTTGTACACTTCGGTTCTGCGAAAGAATATTATGAAGGAAGTATTAAAAGAATTTACGAGTCTTATCCATATGATGGCTCTGAAGCTGAAAAGATGGTTTTTGATAGTAAGTCTACCTATCTAGACCAATGGCTATTAGACAATAAATATCCAAAATCTACCGGATATGCCTTGTTTTCTGCTGAAGAGTGGGGCTCGGCTACTAGCACTATCGACCAATATGCTGTCCCAACAAACAAAGAATACATTTATTCAGCTGGAGGAATGCACTCAGCATCACTAACTCAGCATGAGAATCAAGATGATCCAATCGGAAACCATGCATTAAAAGATGTTTTTAATCTTGGTGTTAAATACGACGCAGATAAGAACCGAACCATCAATTACCGAATGAAGATGGATGATGGTATTACAATTCAGTTTTGGCTTAAGAAGGATGCTTTTACTACAACAACCGACAAGGAAGTTATTCTAGATTTATGGAATGGAATTGCTGACTCTGGTTCTCATGATTATGGTAGATTAACCTTGGAGATGTCCGGTGGAGCCAGTCTAGCAACTACAGGTTCGGTTTTCTACCTAACCCTCCGTTCTGGTTCTTATGGAATTATCAATAGGGCTATTTGCGCTTCATCGTACAACGCCTCCTCTATCTCAAATGGAGTCTGGCAACATCATACTGTAACTGTAAAAGCTGCTAACACCAACTTAGATGTGAAATATTATAATAACGGCTTGCTAAATTTGGCAAGGACATTTCCAACAACCGTTACATTAGCAGATGTTCCTAACAACATAAATGCCTATATTGGTGCGTTGCAAACCTCTGCACAAGGAATACCATCAGCTCGTGGAGTAATGGTCGGAGCCGGTAAGCTTTCTGCTTCAATGGATGACTTTCGCTTTTGGAAAAAGACTTTAGATAATGAATACGTATATAATACTTGGTATTATCCAATCGGTGGTGGATCCAACACAGACGACTATAGAACAAACCTAGGAGTTTACTACAAGTTTAATGAAGGAATCACTGGTACGTCTTCTCTAGACAGTATGGTGTTAGATTACTCTGGACGTATCGCTAACGGCCTATGGGTAAAAGACAGTGGATACACTGGTGCTGTTTGTAGAAACACTGGTTCTGCTTTCGCATCCGCTAGTGTTCTTACTGAAGAACCCGGCGACCCGATCATAAGATCCGCCCACTCTTCAGTGCAAAGCTTGCTTATTGAAATGCAAACTAGTGGTTCTGATTACGATAGGACAAATAGCTCATATATCTATAACTCCCTTCCAGCTTGGATACGAGAAGAAGATGAGGCAAATGATAATATAAAATATCTCTATCAAATTTTGGGATCATACCTCGACACCCTATATGTTCAGATATCTGAGATTCCGAAGTTAAAAGATAAAAATTACTTCTCGGCTTCGGCCGAACCATACCCGTTTACCGAGAGACTGTTAAATGATCGCGGTCTTCTAACACCTAACAGTTTCGTCAATGGTGATGTGATGGAATACTTCTGGGATAGAAATAAACACGGGGTACATTATGAACAAACAATAGAGAAGACAAAAAGATTAATCTACAACAATATCTACAACAATATTGATTTCATATTGAAGTCCAAAGGTACGGAAAAATCTTTTAGAAATCTATTAAGGTGCTATGGTATTGATGATGAATTGGTTAAGCTCAATGTCTACACAGACAACGGAAAACATTATTTAACTGATCGTTATAAGAACTCTTCTGTCAAAACAAAAGTACTCGACTTAAACAAGGCATCGAGAGTTAATGCATCTGTTACTCAAACCTCATCTAGTATGAACGCATTGACATTCATCTCAGGTTCTGGAGCTGAGCTTAATGAAAAGTTTTCTGCTTTTTCATTTGAAGCAGGTATAACATTCCCAAAGAAACCCAGTTTTGGAGAGACTGGTTACTTTTTAGATACCTCTCTTTCATCTTCACTATTTGGATTTCACCAAGCAGTTAGTGGAGCAAATGCTCATTATGGATGGAATACGCCGGATGATGCAAACTTGCAAGTATATGCTGTTAAAGCTGCTCTAGATTCTGAAAGGGTTAAGTTCGTAGTAACCAACACGGATGCTAGCATATATGCCGAATCAGATTATTATGAAGAAGTATACAACGCTGAAAGGTGGAACTTTCAATTATCTATAAAGCCAACTGGATATCCATTCAACGGTAGCGCCACTCACACTGCTAATCCAACATATGATGTTGAGCTATATGGAGTAACGCATAATTTAGGAGATGTTCGAAACGAGTTTCTAATAGCAAATACTGCGACATACGCCAAAGGCGTACAGATAATGACTCAACCAAAAAGGGTTTATATCGGAGCACATATCACAGACTTCACAGGGTCCGCTATCACTCCTTCTGATGTCCTATTTGATTCTTGCCGAGCATGGATGGATAAACTGGAAAACGAGTCTATCAAACAACATAATTTAGATCCAATGAATTACGGTCATGATAAGATATATAATGCGACAACTCTATTCAATGTAACTATCTCTAGCTCAGTATGTATTCCGGGAGCAGATTCTCTAATCTTGCACTGGAACTTTGATCAAAATACAGCCGCAAATACAACAGGTAGTTTCTTTGTTGAAGATTTCTCAAGCGGTTCTACATCAAATCTATATGGCTGGGCAAGTAATATAATAGAAAGAGAGAACAAGGGTTATGGCGTTGGTTTTCCAAACAGCGATCCAAGCCCTGTCCGAAGCGAATTTATTTTTGCAAGAAGAAAAGAACTTCCTGAGATATCATTTACTGATGACAATATCACTATTATGGGAGATAAACAGAAATTCTTCATCGAAGACGAAGATACAACCGATAATGTTTTTGCCTTAGAAAAAAGTATGTATCAAGTGATGTCTGAGGAGATGTTAAGAACTTTTGCAACAATGAAGGAATATTCCAACTTGTTTTCAAAACCCGTCGATCTCTATCGATCAGAATATAAGAGGTTAAGGAAAGCTCGTGAATTGTTCTTTAATCGTGTTGAGGCCAACCCAGACCTAGATAGGTATGTCGATTATTACAAATGGATAGACTCCTCTCTATCCTTCTTTATAGAACAATTGAAACCAGCCTCAGTTACTTTCACAAAAGGTATATCAGATGTTGTTGAGAGTCACATTTTTGAAAGACCAAAATATAATAGAAAATTTCCAACCGTTAAAACGATCCAAGCAACCCAAGGTGTTATTAAGACCATTGGAGAATTGGAGTATAACTGGAAGTTTGGACACTCACCAGAATATAAAACAACAAATGAAAACACAAATTGTCTATGGCAGAGAGAGCGAAGAGAAAGAACAGGTGCTAATGCCACACAAAGACAGAGTATTATTGATACTATAAACACAAATGCCCAATCTTATAACGTATATCTTGGAGATAATGATAAGAACATATACTTGAGACCAACTTATGTAACAAAGAGGTTTTCAAGACCATACAAATTAGACTATGAGCTTAAAACCACTATCCATGGTGGAATTAATTATAATCAACAAAAGAACAGGGATTTTGTTTTTAATGTGACTAGGCCCCATGGAGCAAAAACTAACTTGGGCATACCCGTCAATGTATTCACAGTAGGTGCCGGAACAGGCCAAGGTATAACAAACACTAGACTTTGCTATGATGAGGAAGATCCAACTAAGGTTGTTGAATTTGAATATATAATGATAGCTGGTAAAGATTCCTCGGGGGACGGCGCCGCACCAGCAACAGCCTCTTTGGAATACGCTTATAAGGTAAAAGGACATTTAGCATCACCGTTCAAATTAATTTCCGGAAGTATATCGAAAGGTGCAAATAAAAAAGTATATGATAACTATAAAACTGATGCTGTCATTACAAACCTACATTCTGATACGACCTATTTTGAAAATGACATCCCCATGCAGGGACCATTCACAGAGACTTGGGTTGGTGGTCACCAATCTCGACACGTTGAGATAAACAAATATGATACCAATAAACAGCCCGGCGACGGGAATGCTCCATTAAATAATCTTGATGGCGTATATTCTAGACCTGAGGCTTGGCGATTAGTCTTTGGAGAACATACTGATGAGCTTACCAAAGACGGAGCATTTGGTTTCGTTGGAGCAGATTATGGTGGACCATATCCGGATAATACCAGAAAGTTTGCTATTTATTATAGAGGGCTCCGCGCTAAGCGTCCCTATAATGTTGGAAACATCAGCGGCTCAGCTTATCGTTTAGGAAATTATAAAGAAAATTATGAGTACTTTAACTCTGTTGGCCGGTTGGAAAATAATACAAGACTGAAGAAAGCAGCTTCAACAGAAGACTATCTAATTGACAGTTTATTTTTGCCAACAGATATTAAAACAATCTTACCAGCAACAACAAACCCACTAACTCTAATTGCAATAGCTCCTTCTGGGTCTGGTAATATATTCGGACAAGGAGAGAGCAATCGGTTAAATGATAATTTGGAAATGGTCATTGATGGTGTGTCTGCTACCGGTTCATTTCAAGTCACTAGTTCAACAACTTATTTACAACAATGGACAGGCTCAGTTGTCGTACAAGGTATCCCTAAAGCAGCAACACATTCATGTTTGTCTTGGACAGTTGCAACTGGTTCTTCTTTGCCAAACGGAGATATCTTACAGTTAACAGCTTCAGGTACAGACTTTGAAATTGAAATAGATAAGACAAGTGCTGCTGCTCCAACAGGAAGCTCAAATGCTACGTTATCGGTATACCCAGCCACGGTCTTCGGCTTGAATACTTATAGAAGAGCCATAAGAGCCAAAGCAACCTCAGCTGAGGTGTCGCCATATGCTGACTATCTAAATAACAGCCAATTTGCGTCCAATAATTTCTCAGTATCCCTTTGGTTTAACAATTTAAACAATGATACCAGTTACAATACCTCCTTTTTTAATTTTTATGAAGGCTCTGATCAGCGCCACTACCTTGACATCTCCGGAAATGATTTTCTTCTTCATTATGAAAATAACGCTGGTAGTTCTGATGAATTAACTTTTGATACCAATGCAGTAACTGTATCAGGAAGCCAGTGGATGCATATAATTGCAGTATTTGAAGTTGATGATCTAACTGACAATGCCAAAGCTCCTAAGATGTTTATAAACGGAAATCCCGTGACAGCATCAGGAGCTGATTCTTACACTGCTCCCGGCGGGACACCCCCTGCTATTGACAAACTACAATTAAGAATAGATGATTACTGTATGATACAAGATTTAACCGTTTGGAAAACCCTACTCACAGGATCAGAAGCTGCTCAAGAACTTTACAATGGAGGGGTTTGGAAAAGCCCAGCAACCCATACCAGTGCTTCTTCGATAATAGACTATTGGAAAATGGGAGAAGAATTGGATTGGGACAGGCTTCAACTAAAAACAGGAGACGAACTTGATGATTACTTACCAGCAGGTAGCAAGTATATTTCGTCAAGCTTCGGTGCTGGAGGGATATCATTTCCGATCTCCACCTCTGATGATGAACATGTTGAACTGGTCAAGGGTTACGGAGACAGAACAAATACCGACATCTGGGACGCCTTATCAGCCTCTTTAGATGGTAAGTTTCCCGGATACGACACCTCATATATTTCTGGTTCTCAAAATGCTCATTTTTTCATGAGAGCTACAAGTTCAGGAGTTGAGACTGTTGATTATTATGCAACTGGAACTGGCTTCGCATCACCAAAAGCCAGCTCAGGTCAGGCCGCATTTGCATCAACACTAAAGCATGGTGATATATTTAGACCATTTCCGCAAGCAAATCTTGAGCAGGAAATACAAATTTCACACACAACTTTTCGAGGATACGCCGGCTCAACGGGCGATGAGAATAGAGCAAATCATCGAAAAGCGTTACATTTCGACACATCTGGTACAAATGCAACAATGGCACTAAGAAATACCAGTTATACTAATACAACAGATGCAACAGCAGTTTCTGTTTCGTTTTGGCTAAACAAGTATACTTCCACTCAAGGACACATAGTCGTATTAGGAGAAGGTCCAGCCACCACAGACGGTATTTTCATCGACTATGAATCTGGTAAACTTAAGGTAAAAATTGGAAATGGAAGCTCTGGCGATGTTGCTTTTGATGTAACACTCGGTTTAAATGAATGGAAGCATGTCACATTAACTGCTTATAAAAATTTGGCAACAAATCCAAAATTATGGATAGACGGAGAGCCACAATCACTAGATGCAGGATACTCCAACGTCACAACACCTTTAGGATCTACAGACCAAATAGCTATAGGAGACTTCGGAATGAGCAACGCCGCATATGAACTTCAAGGAGCTTTGCAAGACTTTGTCGTTTGGAATACTCAATTAACCAATGAAGATGCTATGGTTCTTTATAATTCTGGCTCTTGGCTTGACATTTCTTCCCATGCTTCTGCTTCTCATATTTGGGATTGGTGGACGCTTGGAGAGGAAACAAATATTGCACAAAACTCAGGCTCAGCTTTAAGTACAGGAACACCAGTGACTTCAATATCTCCAGAAGTAGGTAGACACAGTCTAACTGTCTCTGATAATACAAAAATTGTCGTCACAGATGGTATAGTCGAAACTCTGATGTCTAACAGCTCCTTTTGGCAAGGTATATTGAACAGTTTTAACACCAGTTTAGGAGTGGACGCTCAACCAGCCGGTGGAGGAGCAGATTCCGGCATGGGTATATCTAGGGTAGATGGTACAATAACTTGGAAATCACAATACCATGGTAACCCAAAGTATACTTATGAATATGCTTTTGAAGAAACTGGTTCAACATTCGCAGTTACTCAGTTTGCATCAAACGGAACTCTTATCACAAAAAGGCATGATGGAGCAATTGGTGGACACTTTGTCCAATTTAATTCCACAGACGGAGCGGCAACAAAGTTCATTGTTGACGAAGAGAACACAAATGCCGCTGGTAATTACGCAAAGGTTGGTAATGATTATTATATATATTCTTCCGGTAGTGATTCTACTTTCTGGACTCGACTATCCGGAGCGATCTTCACAGAATTTCCAAGCTATCAGATTTATAATTCAAGCAGCGCAACTGGTGCCACATTTTACTTAACAGGTGGTATCCTAACAGATTTGTACACAATGGGTGTGAGTGAGAATAATAGAACAATTACTTCCGGTAGTGGTCCCCTGCATCCGGTAGGCGCAGAGGCAATATTCGGTGGCACAAGTTTCGGAGGTTTTAGTGGTTTATCTGGTGGTGTTGACCAAGTCTTCGAAAAAGGGTTGATCAATGTTATACAAAGAGAAGATGATTTCCTTACAGGTTCCACACGAAACCGAACAGTCATCACTTCCCGCTTCTCAGCACCCGGTGGAGTAGAGGTTCAAACTTATGGATATCTTGATGCTTATGCAAGAGAATATTCAGTACACAACAACTTAAACTACAGAAATTTAACAGTCAGAGGTTCAGGAAGTGGAGAGAACACTTATACTGTAGACCCCTCATTTGCGATAACCAATGACTCTGGGGATGAATCTAGTTTTAACTTTAGTATTTCATCTCCGGGTAAGCTTTTTGTAACACCGGATACAAATAGATTTGCAATTTCATTTTGGGCAAACAACACAAATACGTTCGGGGATGTACCAGTATTTAAATTTACCGATGGTACGTCAGGCGAAATGAGGCTAACTATTACTTTAAAATATGACCAAGAAAATTCTTATATAGTTTTATTAGCGGAGGATTTAGACTTCAGCGGCTTGGATGCTTCTTATGTATGGAGTGGCGCTGGTGCTATTGATGTTAATGGTGGCTGGAACCATTATTTTATTGCTTTTAATCCATATGGAGGAAGCGATTCAACCCTGCATCCTTTTCTTTATATTAATGCCCAATCTTCTTCTCTCCACAGCAGCACAGTGGTTGATGGTTTGCACAACAACTTCCCAGCCGCCTATGGTTTGGATACTTGGGACGAAGAAAGTTGGAGTGACCAATACCTTAGAACTTTTGAAATTAATACAGGATATAATTGGGCTGTTCAAGACATTGTGCTCTTTCACAATGAAGATTCCGGTGCTCCACTAAATTGGACACAAAACGATATTAACCTTTTATATAACACTGGTTCTGGACAAACTGACTATGTGGGTCATCCAAAGTATGCTGAGATAGTTTCCGTTTATAGATTTGGCGAAGAACTAAGGCCCAATGGTTACAAAAATGGAGATTCGTTAACAAAATATCTAGATACACCTTCATTTTCACCTATACATACGGCTGGGACACATGGAAAAGCACTCGATTTAAACGCAGACTTGAACGCCGACAAATCTTCCATTGCAGCAGGTTATTATGTAAGCTCTGTCTCTGGTTTTAAATCGATGAGAGTAAACAGTCATATTAACACTAGAGACGGTTTAAGAACGCTTTACCAGCGTCCTATGGGTAGAGCTGGTGTTGATGGAAATACATCTGTTGATAGTTCAGATTATGATTATAATGCATCTTTTCACAAGGTACCGAGAAATACCGTTGTTAGAGTGGGAGACGAAATAACAACGTTTGACAAAATAGTTATGAAATTTGGTGCTGGTGGATCATCCGGTGATTGGTGGTATTCTCAGGATCTTGACACCCGTCCCGGCGATCCTCAATGGGGAGGAACAGATTGGTTTGGCCTCACTATTGTGTTCAAATGGAGTGGGGAACAACAACCCTCTAGTACTTTTGCTGAGATTACGAATTTTGATTCATATGGCAGCGACAGCTCTTTCAAAATTAGAATATCTACTAGCGGTACGTCGCTCGTTATGCCCGGTGACTCAGGTGATATTAGGTATTCTGATTTTGGTTTTGCAGACGACAGCACACCAGTAGGTGAATGGATTCAAGCGTCTGTTTTCATAAAGAAGGATGGAACAGAAGAACCCATAGCTTTTGTTAATGGCAAGAAACCACCAATTGGCTCAACAGGAATTATGAATTACGTTCACCCAGCTGAACCAGCAACATTCTCTCCTAAACAATATAACATTGGAGACTACTGGACCGGTGGCTACAATTATGCATTTATTGGAGAAATATCAGAATTCTTCATTTGGAATCAAGTACCAGATTTTAAAGCCCTAAGAGATCTATACAGGAATCCCCAAAATGATATAACAGCATCGGTTGATTTATATAAACTTGATCAATATATAGCCTTGGGAGAGTATCCACATAATCTCAACCCAGCTTTAGAGACACTGACAGATGGATGGGTTCTTAGCAACTCCGACCCAGACGATTGGACTTGGGCCGGCCCTTGGAGGCATGTCGGCGAAGTGACCGGGAAAACAACTTGGTACTGGGGAAAATCAGAAGACAATATCGATCTTTCAGGCACTTCTCTATCGGGCATGAACAGGATCACATATTACCAGCATCCAAATACTGACAGTAGAATAACATTGGTTACTTCAAGTTTATCAACATATCAATCCACACCGGTCTTGGTAGAAAAAAGTAACAACTATAATTACCAAACCTCGATCCCTTCTTCCGATTACAATTATTCTTGGGCAACTTCTTCACTTGGAGATAATTACTCTGTAAGAAGTGGAACTCAAAAAATATTTGGTTATTGGCCAAAAGATGGTCTAAATAAGGTTGCCGGAGTTATAGATTCAGCAATTACCTTCCCCACAGCATCAGAAATATACGGAGAATAGAATGCCCATAAACCTCGACTTTGTTGGACTCAACACACTAGTAAGAGAAGAAATAGATACAACTACGAATACCATTGGAAAAGCAAACACAAAGGCTATAAAAATACCATCAACTACCACAGCAAATGTCGGTTTAAGTAATTCCTCGTTAAAAGGGTATGGAACTGGGGAAATATCTATATCCTTTTGGGCTAAAACATCAGGTCCCGGCTCTGGTGGTCCTGATATATTCAAAAGCCCTACAGCAGAATATACCCAATGCTCAATGTCTAGCGGTGATAAGATACGCCTTTATTGGCAATTTACAAGTAATTATAAATATTGGGCTTGGGATCTTTCTGAAGAAGCCCAAGCTGGCTTTGCGCATTATGTTTTTTCATGGTCAGGGTTACTAGACACAAGTCCTGTTTTATTTATTAATGGTGTTGATCAAGGAACAACAACAATCTATGGCAGTGGCGCTGGTACGAGACTTCCCATTAGCGATATTCATATAGGTGGAAACCCCGGAGATGCAGGAGACGAGATACAAGGCAATATACAAAATTTTGCTTTTTTTAACAAAAAGCTTGTGTTAGCAGAAGTAGAAGAACTTTATTCTGATGGTTTTTCTATTGATATTAGAGAAACATCGGTTGCCTCTAGTGTTATAGATTATTGGCGCTTGGGTGAAGAAGAGGAATTGTCTTCGTTTGACTTTGACGAGAAAGTAACAAATGGTTTGGAGATTTTACCAACAATTGGTCAAAACTCTTTATCTGTAGTAGAAGGTGTTTTTATTGGTAGAGGCGCTATTAAAGAGACAAGAAACAAGCAAATTCAAACAATTCCTTCAGCCCATTATTTTGTCGCCTTAAACACTCACAGAAATGGACCATATGGTCATCCAACCTTCAAGCAACTCCGAGTTTCAGAGAATCCAATAACAAGATATCAGAACAGAAACAATATTTTAACAACAGTGGATTCGGCTGGTATTGAAAGGGCTGTTATAAAAGATGGTAAAACAATCTCTATTCACAAAGATAGATATGGTCCCTTAAAAAGTTTCGAAGAACCAGTTGTGGTTTCAAACAAGAAGCCTATATCTTCGATAGTTAATATTAAACTAGAGCAGGACAATGAAACCATTGAGGAAAAATTGATCATATCCGCTCCGTTTACAAACGAACTTAGTTATTTCAAAAACGATGAATTGAATATTCTTAAAAATCTAACATCGGAAACCAGCGACAGTTATGAAGAATTTAAGAAAATATATAAAGTAACGAACTCTGATTCTCCAATCGTCAAGACTATCGAGAGTGTTAAATTTGAACAAATAGTCTTTCCAACCAATTTATATTCAAATAGAAGTTATACAAGACTTCGACCCAATTTTCCGTCCGACGTTTGGAGGACTGATAGACTTTTAAGAACTGAGAATAGTGTTGATAACAAATTTGGTCATATAATTCCATCACAATCAATGTGGCCACTAGACGCAGAGGAGGACTTTTCAAGCCTAACCCTCGCCGGAGATCCCGGTGTCTTTAGATTTTATGGACCAGCCGTGCTAACAGCCTCAACGGGCCTAGCCCTCCCTAGTGCTGCTCTAACGCACCCTCAAGCAGCAGCTTTCTATAAAGGTATTCTCTTTTATGATCGAACTGTTGCAATGGAAACCGCTGATTATGGATATTCAACAGCAATTAACGACTGGGTCGAGACTCAACTTTGGTCGAATTTTATCTTATTGCGCACTGGTGGCTCGAGTTATGGCGATCACTTGGTAAAGGCTTCACAAGTATTCTGGTCAACTATAGCAGATACTTTGTTAAATCCAATTTACGGAGGATACAGTTCCGTAGATGTCGTCGAAACCATTCGCTCTAGAAAAGGCATCTATCTATCAGATCTTGGAAACATTAATAGTCGCGGAGCTTACAGTAGATATGTTGAACTAAAGAACATAAGAGATAACACCGCAAAACCCGCAGATGCCCCAGAGAACGAAAACTATCGAATGCATTGGGCATCTTGTTCAATAGATTGTGGTATAACATTTTGGAATGCCCTATATAACCACCCGAGCGATTCTTATGACACTCTTTTTTACGACGTTTCAGCTTCCAACGATCTACTGACAGAAGTGGGCTCTGGGGACGTTGGTGCTCTAAATAAACAAATCTATTATTCAACATCATCTGTTAAATTGCCGGATTCTGCTTGGACAAGCTATGGTTCACCAAGACTTGTTGTTCGTCTTGGAACCAAATGGTTCAAGAATGATGGGACCGTTCATTACGGAAATACACCAGAGAACGGTGCCGTGGAATATATCTTTGATAACATATGGGGAGTAAATAATAAATTTAGTGTTAACGATAGCGGTTATCACTTAAAGCCCCACGTAGGTCGACAATCTCACTTCTATGTTTCTTTAAGTCAATCAAATATGACCGTTTTTCATAGTGGAAATGTTCAACTTGCAATAAACGGTGAGTTCATGTCCGCTAGTTTTATAAATGATCAGTGGGGCTTTTTCAATGGGAATGGTCACGTACCTCCAAATCATCTAGAATATACTGCTTCAATGTGGACTTCTGTTGATACCGGCTCTACGACAACGGATGTATTTTTCTTCCAAGCAGGAAACAGGTCTGATGATAGTCATTGTAATGAAATGTATTTCTCTGATATTGCAATATTCAGTGGAACATTCGCACATAACAGTCTTGCACCTTCCGCGATGAATGATAAAGTTAAATACTTGTGTGGTGGAGTTACAGCCACTGAGACAAAGACAAATAATAATACTGGAGTCAGGTTCCAGCACTATGGATATGCAAAAATCCAAGGAAGCTTAACTGAGCTTAGTGGTCCATTTGTTTGGTATGACTTTGAAAAAACAGACATAGGAGTATCATTTGATTATAGTGAAACTAGTTTTGGCCTAGCAACAGCATCAGCGACTCCAAATGTCAGTGCCTATAACTATTATGCTGTTGGTCCTGATGATATAGATGGATACGTAGAACCAATCGCTGAATATTTGAGATTAGATAGTGGCTCTTATGGCGATTTCGTAGCGACTCCGGGTTCTAATTACAATGCTTATTTGATAGGCACATTCACCGATAGTGGCTCTTCAATGGCCCTGCCGCCGTTTGAGGCTCAACTCGCAGGAGAATCTAAAATATTTACTTCTCCTGATCCAGCCTCACCGCCAATTGGTGGCGCTTCTGGGAGAGACTCGATATCTGGTCCCGGAATCTTGCAAAATTCCTATTCACAGTTTACAAGAAATTTAGATTTAGATGCTGCTGTAACAATAGACGTTCAATTATCAGCTTCTGCTTTTTATGCTAGAAGGCATTCTTTAACTTTAGCAGATAGTGTTAGGAACCCTTTTTACTCTCAAATATCTTCTTCGACCATTTATCCACTTACCTCCCAACACTTGTATTTAGGCTCGGCCTATTGGGATGCTCCATCACAGGCTGGATACTTCGATAGTGACGGACTTTTTATTGAAAGGGCGAAGGAGCCGTTTTATGACTCTTATGGAAAATTCGCAGAGGAGTTTAGAGGATTAGGGAAAGAATATTCAATTGTACCAGAATTTATGATGAGTAATCACGTAGACACTTACTTAGCTAAGGGACCCTTAGATGAAAATTTAAAAATATTTGAAATGCATGGTGCTCTTGATGATGGTGATAGTTCCGAACAAAACTTTTATAAAATTTATTCAAACACTGAATTTTTAGATTTGTTTGATGTTGTCAAGCAAGATCACAAGAAATTCTTTGACCCCTATAAAATCACTTTGCGATGCAAGGCGATTAAAAAATTCTTACCTTATAAAGGTTTTTATCCTTGTGAGAAAACAACTGATATAGCTCAACAGTTTTATTCTTCTTATGCCGGCAACATAACTGCTACAAGTAGTCAAGGTGTTATTGTAGAGGGTGCAAACTATCCCACACAGTATTTACTAAATCCTTTGTTTGGCCCCGGAGTCTTGTTTAATACAATAAAATCAGGTATTGCCTGTGATTATCCGATTGTCAATACAACATTGGTTCCAAAAACACCAGATGATACAAACTATTACATTGATCAAGCTTTTGATACAAGAATTCCTTTTGAAGCGTTGATAGAACCAGAAAAATATCTAGCCAACGTCCCTTTGTTTTCAAACGAACCGGACCCAAAAGGTAATGCTAAAACAGAAATAACTTGGAATGGACAAGGGGATGAGCTATATAAACTAAAGATGAACAACTTCTTATCAGAGGTTGGAAATTTCTTCTTAGTGAATGAGAATTACACAACCCTATCATCACTACCAGAGGGAGATCCAAACTTTGGAAACGCCGAAGGAGGAAAAGTCTACAGTATGAGACTAAAGATGTATAGGTCTGTTACCGGTAGTAAATCTGGTGAAGTAAGTTGGGATGGTATAAAATTTGGTATCCCACAAGACTCAGGCTCAATGGGAGAATCTTTTACCATGTATTCTCGTCCTTCTGCTTTTGGTCCACCAACTTTATTTTCGGCATCAACCTTTCAAACAACAAACTGGAATAAATATAAGAAAGACAATGCTCCTGATTTTGCATACTCAACTACTACCACATACACTGATGTTACAGCCTCAAGCGCTGCTGATGGTTATAATTTTCCATTTACTCCTCCATATTATCATGGTGAAGCATGGGCTGATATCACATTCGTCCCTCCCTCAGGAACAAAGAAATACTCTCTTTCTGATATTTTGAACAATTCATCTGTTGAATTCTTTAGGTTCTTTGAATCCGGATCTATTCCTCAAAAACAACTATATTCTTCTGGAACTGTTGTTAATAACGATCAAGCTATGCAAATAGCCTCTTCAATGAATATATTTTCAAAAGGTATTTTAAGAGAAGACTTTACTGGTGGAACATTGGTAGAGACAGAAATAGCTAATAAATATCGCTGGGTTATACAATCTAAGTTTGAAACACCAACTCTAAATTTTAATCACCACTCACATGATACTATTACAATGCCGAGTGTCGCGACTAGTTCTGTTCCAATTGGGATGTGGCACCAATATGGAAAAATACCTCAAAGTACAAATGAAGGAATATTTGTCCAGATAGAAAATATCCCCAAAACTTGGACAGAAGCTGCAATGAGGTGCGATTACGACACTACTGGTTCTTTATTAAATTTATGTGGTTTCTCTGCTGATCCGATTAGAATAGGAGATATTAAACAAACAAAAATTATTCAAGAAGCTGTCGTGGCCATTCCCTTTGTCAGGAGAAACGGAAAGAACAAATTTTTTATTCTTAATGAAGATGACGTTAAGAACTCAATAGCAGGCAAAAAACAGTTAGTTGGGAAAACCGTCAACACTTTGGTCGAACAACTTCAAAATTATGTCTTTCCTCCGCCATTTGATTTCGTTAATTTCCCAGATGTGAAGGCAGTCGCTATGTACGTGTTTGAATTTTCACACACCTTATCCAAACAAGATCTTGCAGACATATGGCAAAATCTCCCACCAGACATCGGAGTTACCCATGAAGAAGCTGTTTCTGAAATATCGCATGAACTATTTTCGCAAGAATTTCTAGGTTCCGGTGCAATCGTCGATCAGAATGATAAGTTAGAGAAATTCACAAATTTGAGTATTTTACCATCTGATATTAGATGGATGGTGTTTAAAGTTAAGAAAAGAGCTACTAATAACTATCTTGAAAAGATGTTTGAAAGAAATGACTCTGGTACAGCTACATCTGGGAATGATATCTCGGCTGGGGTAACAGGTAAAAAACAAAAAATTGGTTATAACTGGCCTTACGATTTCTTTTCTTTAGTGGAACTAATTAAGTTAGACGCATCGGTTGAGTTTGGAAAGATTGATAGAGAGAAATCAATACAATTGGATCAAACATTTTTAGAACCCGTGTTAATAAAAGATGAAGAATAATGCCATATTTTGATAAGAAAGAAGATGTATTAGATATTAAACTTACACCCTATGGTAGACATTTGATGTCTAAGGGGAAGCTTATGCCCAAATATTACGCTTTTTTAGACGATGACGTGATTTATGATTCACGCCACGTCAATGACACAGAAACAAATTCAGAAATAAAGACAAGAATAATTGACGAGACACCATCTCTCAAACCAATGTACACATTCAATTCTCTTGAGGCTGAAATAGACGAAACAGAAACATTCAACCTCGGATCGGCCAAGATAGAAATATCAGCTTATTCTAATGAGTATTTTAATAACTTCCGACCAGTAAGCGATACGAATACAAAGTTTCTTCAGAATACGCTCGGTACGTCCAAACAAGGGGTGTTTAGTGCTCCTCGGTGGGATATAACCTTGATTGATGGAGACATCAACTCAGCAGTCAACCACACGTCTTCTATACCCAATTCCACAGGCATCTCTTCACCATCAGCATCTGTATTATTTATTCCACAAATAGAGTGTGATATCACATATAATGTTCAAGTTAAAAATACAGCCGACGAACCTCCAGCAGATTCCTCAAATTTAGATATCCAAATATTTGATGATGGTACTTATCTAGATGTTGAAGAAGAGCAGATCCTCGCTGATATTCTCGAGAAGCACGGTTTTATCCATGATGACTCATTTGAGATTGAAGTTTTCAAATATGAGGACGGAAGTACTACAAACTTTAGACCTTTGAAGTTTATCAACAAATTGATCGCCAAGGATTACAGAATAGATAAGGATATATTTATCGAAGATCCAACACAAACCTCTTTAGAACCAGATGTTGAAACAGTAGAATACTATTTTGATCTAAGGGTTGACGAGGAAATTCCAAAAGAAGATCTCTGTGGAGCTATAAACGAATTGAAAAGTAAAGGAATATATATTAACGACCTCGATGTAGACTGTCCAGATGTGCTATTCGACGGAATACCAGACACCGGTCTACCACCGAGTGAACCATGTGGAGAAGAATGTGATTAATAGAGAAGCTATAGGCACCGAAGGTGTTCCAAATATTTATATTTCAAACATCTCTGTTTATGATTCATCTGAACAGGCAAATAACTCAGACACCATTGTAAAAATGGAACTAATGTTTAACAACGGTTTGGATGATCACAAACAACCCATTTTTAATTATTCTTCCGGCAAAGCCGCTGCTACGATAACATTGATTTATATATACAACAAGCAAGTCTTCGAAGCACTGTTGAATAGTAAGACTGAGAAGGAAAAGAAGCAGATTATAAAAGCCCAATCCGGCTTTGGAAATTTAAAGACAGAAGAAATTGCTCTTCCTCCATTAGACATAAAAAAACTGTCTATGCACGAAGTTACGCCGATTTATATAAAGAAACAATTTAAACTTGATTCTAAGAACGAAAGCTGCTATGTTATGGCAAATATCAAAAGAGGTCGTACCTTGGGACCCTCTGCTTCGGAAACTATTCTAGAAGGCAAGAATGTTGTCGAGGATTCTTTTATACTGAAGGTTAAGGGAAAAAGTCAAATATGGACTGGTCCTGTACATGAACAGGATGGAAAATTCAAAGGAGGCTCCTTTAGAGAAAAGGCTTCTCAACCAACCCTAATTAAAGTCAGGAGTCCAAATTATAAAACAAAGGACTTTAGAAAACTTAAAGAAAGGTCATCAAGAAGAAAACTTAAAGAAAGGTCATCAAGAAGAAAACTTAGAAAAAGGCCATCGATAGGTAGAAGTTCATCAAGAAGAAAGCAGAGTGAAAATAACTATTTTTCAGATATTAAATATTCTCCAGCAGAAAACGGTTCACTAAATTTGTTGTTCTCTATTGACACTAGGGAAATGCTTATCAAGAAAAGCAAGTATTCTTCAATATTAAAAGACTATAACGAAGATGTGTTCAATGCCGTATCCCAACAGATTGGCGTCAAGAACATCTCTGTTTATTTTAAAAACGTAAAACAGCCCCAAAGAGAAATCGCAACCAGCGGTGACCGAGGGGGAACAGTCTCTTCTGTTTATTATTATAGAGATTCTTCAACAACAAAGCCAATAAAATATTCTACTATTCGAGAACAAGAAGAAATTTATTCCAGTTTAGAAGAAGTAGTACTCAGTGCAAACTCAAACATTAGAACCTTTCGATGTCAAATTCATGAAAAAGAAATACAAACGGTAAAATTAGCGATAGAAATTCAAGACCCTTTTGAAAAGTATTTGAACAAGTTGATGTACGAAGCCAAGAAATCCAACAGTATCGTCAAGAAATATTCATCTATGCTACGAAAAAGAGATACTTTTGATCGTTCAACTGGGCGGTTTAAAGAACGAGTCCTAGCAGACAAATATGATGACGCTTTAGAACTTTGGTATCGCCCTGTTGAAACTTATATGAAAATTAACATTTTGACTCGTAAGATGAGTAGTGCACAAATAAGACAAGAGACCATTAAGGCTTTTGAAAAAATGGCTCCGAGAAGTTGTACTCCGGAATCAATTGATTTATTTGTGAATGAATTTTCCAAAACCCTATCCCTTTTTATATCAAAATATTCCTTGAGAACTGGACAAAGGGGTCTGTCTCGTCGATCTGGTAGAAGATCACCAACACCGAGACGCGATACTTTTGAAAAGAAATACAATATAAATTACAAGTTTAACAAAAGAATTTTATCTTATTTAAGCACAACAGACACCTTAGGGCAAGTACCTATTTATACAAAAACACAGTTTGCCGCAGCCATAGAGGCTGAACGTGCCAAATTTATGAACACCTCGAACAGGTATAGCTCAGATACAGCTCGAGCTCCTTTAGAGGCTATACGAGGGGCGAACAGTGAAGAATATGAGAATTTTAACCTTAGTCCAAATAAATTACACAACTTATCGAATATTATGAACTTTTCTGATATTTCTTTGCTGGACGAAGAACACTTAAGTGAGTTTTATAAATCAAATCTTCTAGATTCTATTGATTTAAATTCTCTATTTGGTAAAAATATCTCGGTCCGGTTCTATGAAGAAGAAGAAAACATAGCAGATACTGAGCTAGCCTTGGGCCAATCTTCTCCATTTCAGGCTGCCGATAACATATATCGGAGACAAACTAGGACCACGTCCCTATCCAAAAAAGCTATGAGAGCCCTAGGAAGACAGAGCAATACATCTTATGGTTTGTTTAACAGATTGGACGTCACAACTCCAAAGAATTTTTTGTCAAGTAAGATCCAAACTACAGCCGAGAAAATACCATTTCAGCACAAATTCTTTTCAAACTCAGAAACCATGGGTTCTCTATTTTCCTCTACTCAAGAATTTTTAAACAACAGACCATTGACAAAAGATTTGGCCTTTTTTAATATACAGAAAATTTTATTCCATGCAGGATATAAAGCAGATTCAAGCGGAACTTTGATAATCGGAATGCCTATAAGGAAACAGATAGGTAAGCAACAGTTTGATAAATTATCGCAACCAACCCTTTGTGAACTCGTAAGTTACGAAGATCCATCACTATTAAATAGAAAAAATTCTTTTAAAAATTATGCAAAAGGGAATACATTCTTTGTGATAGTTCCTGATGGGTATAACTTCGCCAAAACGACAAGGGCCATGGTTCAGCCCTTTTCATCAGTGCTTAAGAGTGCTTATGGAAAATATATCTCCACAACGATATATGAAACAAAATATTTAAGAAATAACATAAACACAGAAACCAGAGAAAGAAAGAGTCGTATCCCAAAGAGACAAAAGAAAGAGAAGTCTGCCTTGGCGACGGAAGCGTCCGAACGCAGAAGAAAAGCGGTGAGGAAGAGACGGAAAAGAGGGCGAAAGAAGTATGAACGTAATGAAGAAAAACTAAAAAAGATGATCAGCAAAACGGTAACTCCAGATAATAAAACTGCTGATCAATTGATTCAAACCAAGGAAACTCCAAAGAAATCTAGACTAACTACAGAGGAAACTGAGCCTTCAAGCCATAGAGGAAAATCAGTATCCAAGAGGAGTCGACGAGCACGTCGCCAAGCCATGGAAGCCGAACGCAAAGAGCTTGAAGCATTGGAAGCAAAGCAAAGAGCAGAAGCCGCATGGGCAAAACGCATGGCCGAAGAAGCAAAGAAAAAAGCAGAAGCAGAGGCAAAGAAATCTAAATCATCATCAAGAAGATCAAGAAGATCAAGAAGAGACCGGAAGAAATGACTACTAAAACAATATATATTATCAAGGGGCATGTGTTACATATCCCCGACAGTGGGCTGCTTAACTCAGATCTAAATAATCAAACGGTGACTTACGAAGTGCGACCAAACTTTAATTATTTGGCCGCGAATTACAACGATAGTTATTCCTTCCTAGATGAAAGAAATATGCCTACACCATATTCTGAGATTCTTCAAAATGAAACTCTAGAAGCTTCATACTCAATAAGCGGTTTCAATGTAATAATGGGTGGAAACATAGATGCGGGACAAGAAGATTCCATCGCTGGAGCTGCCAGCCCGCGCCAAGTTTTCCTAGGAGGTGCTGGATCTATTTCATCTAGAAACAGCGTTTACCTACCAGTCTTTAATGATATCATCTTAACCAACTCATCTAAAACCTGTTTGGCCAATTCTTTGGCTCACTATTTTCCACAACATGTGGAGATAGTCGTAAGTGGTGCCCCAATTAAGAATAGTGCTATAGCATTATCATGTTTATCCGAGACCGGTGGCTTCTATAATCTGATAGCAGACTTTGTAATAAACAGACAAAACGAAGCAGAAGAAGATAAAGATCAAAATGGAAATAATTTACGACATTGGAAATTTTGGGAAACAGCAAATGCTGAGACCATTGCCCTCGAGGCAGCTGCGCTGGTGGCAGAGGAAACTTTTGATGACACGACGAATACAGACACTATATTGGGAAACCAGAGCCTGTGGGTACCAGATGATACGCTTGAATGTATCAATCCGATTGATATTGAAGAGATGTTGCCACTTTCTGATAGGGATCTTATTTTTGACAATATAACATCTGCTACTCAAGATTTATTCTCTTCATCTGGAATCTCTCTTTCAAAAGATCAGTTTCTTTTCTATAAAGTTGAAAAATATGACAATGACAAACCACTTACCCCAGTCCAAACCTTCTGGGTAGCAAACACCAGCACGAGTGGCTCTAATATTAAGATAGTTGATACACAAGTGAAGGTAGGGAAAACCTATACATATAAGTGTTTCGGCTTCTACCTTTCTTTTAAAAAAACACCTATTGTTAGAGAAATTAGAATGTTTGAAGTTCCAATGTTTGAACAAAGTTGCAAAATAGAACAACCCTCTTTACCTCGTCCACAAGTATCTTTCTCAAACATAAAGAATTCAAAAGATGAAATAAAAATAATGTTGAATCTATCTTCAAACCCTGAAAACGGAGAGTTCTACGGTTTGAATCCTTCGGAAAAGGGCGATTTCGATACGAGGCATGAAAACTATGATATCACAAAAGAAAAAGATAAATTTGTCTACGAGACAGACTTAGGGCGGTATCAAATATATAAGATGACCGAACAGCCTCAAATGGGTGAGACAAACGACCCATATACTAATATAATTGAGAACTCAATAACAGGGTCTGTTGAGGGAGACTTTGGCGGAACAGCAGCGCATTTTATTGATAAGATACGACCATTCAAGAAATACTACTATGTTTTTAGAAACGTAAACCATTATGGGCACTTTTCCAATCCTTCGCCGATTTGGGAAGTCGAGTTAACACAAGATGCAAACGAGACATTCTTAAGTTCAAAAGTTGTCGGCTTTGCTAAGCCAAACATGGACAAGTTCTTGTTGTCTAAAACTATGATGCGAATGTTTCAAGTGATTCCTTCGCCGGCACAGACGACATTTGATCCAAACTCTGTGCTTACAGTTACAGAAACAGAGACCATCAAAGACATCGATGGGAATCAGATATTCGGATATTATGATGATGATGGGAACATAATCCAAATTGGACATAAAGGAATAGAGAACACAACAGTTTATTTGGAAGGAATAGAGAACAGAATTGATTTTGGCGTACTTAAAGCCAAATCGGATTTCTTATCCACAACTGATAATAACGTCAGTTCTTTACAGCCTTACAACTCAAATAATCCATTACCAACCCTAGGTATAGTACCAGAAAAGATATGGACAACAATAGACTCTTCCGGAAATACCATAGATGAAGGCAAGAGATTTAAGATTAGATTGGTGTCAAAAGATACCGGAAGAAAAATTGACTTTAATTTAAGATTTGTACTAAATAAAAATTATAACACCAATGGACCAAATTAGTAGAAAAAAACTACTTACTAGAGATTAGGAGCAACAAATATGGGTTTTTTAGATAACAGCGGAGATATCATTTTAGATGCAGTGTTGACCGACCACGGTCGAAAAGTACTTTCTAAAGGGGATGGCTCTTTTCAAATTGTAAAGTTTTCACTCGGAGACGAGGAAGTAGACTATGGAAACTATGACTCATCAAACACAAACGGGTCTGCGTATTATGATTTGGAGATCCTACAGACTCCAATCCTAGAAGCATTTACTGACAATGCTATCTCTATGAAATCAAAATTGGTTACATACGAGAACTTGGATTTGTTGTATTTACCAGTGCTCAAATTAAATGAGCAAGCGCAATCCAACAAAATGCACAGCAGTGGTTCTTTTATTGTAGCTGTTGATGGATATACTGAGAACGACAACGGTAGCTCTTCAACGCAAGACGGAATTGGATACAACTCAGCCGGAAACATAATAGATGGTATTATCTTCGGACAAACATTAGGCGCCGGAGCATCAATTAGGGTAGACCAAGGTCTCGACACAACTGCTATTTCTTTCCAACAAAACCTTGATGCAGATATGATTGAGTCAAGTTATACAATTCAGATTGATAATCGTTTAGGTTCTGTAGCCACAAAACAAGGTTCTGCTGTATCAGCAGATTATTTTGATGACGACAATATAGCATATTACACAGTAACATCAGAAGATGGTGTTATATTTGCTAATAATAATAGAACAGAATCGGAAGGCACACAAGTTATTCAAGGACCTAGGGGGACAATATTGCAATTTAAAATCAGAGCCTCTTTGGAATTAAATACAAGCACTTTCCTATTTACAGAGATAGGAAGCACATCTAGACTAGATAGTAGAGATGGAACAGGTTCAGAAGTCTATCATATTGACACTATTGTTAGAGTGACAGGCGTAACAACAGGATATTCAATTGACCTTCCTGTTCGTTTTGTAAAATATAAAGCAACTTAAAGAGAGATAAAACATGGCTAATATTGGAGCATTTAAAACACTTGGAGCAAACGACGCGGTTTCGACCCGTACTCTTTTGCATGAAGCAATTCCTTTAACAGGAAGTATCGTATCAGGTACATACGCTGATGGGAATATTAAATTTCACACACATGGTATGTTTACCAGCGTGTATGATTACCCTTACCTCAGTTCATCAGCAAATCATATTTTTGATATAACTGCTGGTTTTGGTTTGAATTCCGGACTGTATAACGCGACTAACACACAATACAAAAAGAAAAAGAACATATATAACCAAATGGCCCAAGTGCTTGTAGGTTACGATATAACTGGCTCTATTTTGGATTTTGATGAAGACGGAAATATTCTTGCCGGTGGAACAAAACTTCAAGAAGTTTTTATCTTACCTTTCTCAAGACTTTTAGTAAAGGATGAGATCAAGAAAGGAACTTTCAATCTTGAAATGGGGATGTTACCAGCTTATTCACAAGGTGGTCAAGTCTTCGACAGAAGAATGCTAATAACAGACTTCTCTGGCTCAACTGGTTACTTTACAAACTCTCCTGCTGGGGAATACGGTATTTTATATGCAACAGCATCTACACACGGATCAACAGCAGATAATGGCTTGAATCCTCAAATGCTAGCTGCAAATCAAAGATATGCTGTTGGTTTAATATATTATCAAGCAGGAATTGCAATTATTTCTGGTTCTATTTTTAACACTGCTACCGAAGGTGGTATTTTAAGAGATAGTTATCAATCCGTTTCAATGTCTGGACCTTCAACAAACGCAGAAAGATTAAATGCTGTGTTGACCGGCTCACTTATCACAGGTTCTTGTGACAATTTTAGAAATAGAATCTACAATTTGTCCTTCAACAATACGGTTGAGCTTAACTCTACCATTTATTTCTGCCGAGCAAATCACAATGAATTTAATTATTCAACGAACCCAACATATCTTGCTGGTTCAAAGATTGCGGTTAAAGATAAAGCAACTGATGATCCTATATCTTATATTACAACTATTGGATTATATTCAGCAGCAAATGAACTTATGGCGGTTGCAAAACTCTCAGAACCACTAAAGAAGACTCCATCCCAAGAATTCACTCTAAGAGTTAGATTAGATTACTAATACTATTTATTCTTGAGGTAAAAGCATGGCTCTTTTTAAATTTGACGACAACGATATATTCATAAACACATTAGAGTCTTATCCAGAATATAGCTTTTATATTGTAAGTGGAACTGTTTATATCGACAACTATCCCAATCTATCGGGGTCTCATGATAACTATACGGTGAACACTGGTATAGGTAATAAATTTGGCGGCTCTCCATCTCTCGGAGTTCCAGAAGGTTTTATATCTTTATACGAATACAACATCAATAGACCATCAGGCTCCATTGTTTATCGTATTGATGAAACTAGGTTCAACGAAGATCATGCTCCGGACGATGGGCACAATAATTTTGGTATTGAGTCCATAAGAGTCAGCGAAACCGATGCAACTGGTTCTACAATAAGACCGTTTGTGATAAGAGACGGGTTCAAACATTCTTTGAAGACTTATGCCGATTCTTCTTATAACGTGTTGTTTGATGCTGGTGAGCTGGTTGATGGTGCTTACAAAATGTCTGCCTCTATCACACAATATAACTACACCGCTTCTGCGGTATCTAGAGTGTTCGATGGTAAAAAGAGTTTCGCATTATCAGGAGATTTGTCTGATCAAGAAGCAATCCCATTCTCAATAAGAAACACTTTGAGAAAGTATCAATTCCGTTCTCCACATATGAAACTTATAACAGCAGCGCCTTTACCAGCAAGAGACCTTCGCTTGGTTGAGTGTGTACTTACCAACATCCCTTCTATATTTTACGGGAAGAAGATAAAGCCCGGATCCGTTGAGCTAAACTACTATGTAACTGGTACACTTGTTGGAACACTTAAGGATAGTGCGTACAACGGAGAACTAAAACAGACATACCAAATATATGATACAGCTCGCTCAGGCTCAGTCCAAGGTATCGTCTTATATAACGAGGGCCTTATAATCTTGACCGGTTCTCATCAATTAGGGGAGGACAATAGTATCGATTACGTTGATCACGATGGGATATCAACCGGAAATACCCTAAACAAATGGACACACTTCGGTTCAGGTTTGCATCCACCATCTCACACCCCAACCATACCAGCAACTTTAGGAATACGCCCAGCGTTTGAAATAAAATATCAAGGCGTATCAAACAAAGAAACGCTGTTGATGATGAGTTACGCTCGACAAGGTGAGCTAAACTGGTCTAATAACCCGACGTTTGTTGATCAGACCAGCCCATACCTAGGAGTATACACAACAAGTTCATATAAATATACTGAGGAGGATGTGTTATTGGCAAACGTCACAGACACTCAATTTGCAGATTATACACCAGAACAGAAGAAAGAGACTTACATAACGAAAGTAGCTATCTATGACGAGCTGAAGAATCTCATAGGAGTGGCAACTTTGGCCAATCCAGTCCGTAAGACAGAGGATAGAAAATACACTTTCAAATTAAAAATTGATTTATAATTTGACAAACCCTCAACCATATGTTATAATAGAATATGATCTTAGGAATAGACATTAGTACAAGCAAGATAGGAATATCTATAATTGATTATGATGAAAATTTAATCTTATCTGAATTGATAAAGATGAAGTCCTCAGACTCACTTGAAGTCAGAGCTAAGATCTTTGATAAGAAAATGATTGAAATAAGGGGGAACTATGAGATCAAACACATATTCATCGAGCAGCCATTCATGGCATTCTCGGGAGGCAAAACGACAGCAGTTACTATGGCAAAGTTGCAACGCTTTAATGGTATGTGTTGTTATGCCGTCTATGATTTATATGGCTTTTCTGCATCGCTCATACAAGCTAATAAAGCGAGAGGACTCGTCGAACTTAAAATCAAAAGGGGTGACAACACGAAGCTCAAGGTTATTGAATGGGTTAGCGAAAAGTATCCAAAAGATTTTATAGTAGAGTATACAAGACACGGTAATCCAAAACCCGGAACCGATGACAAAGCCGACGCAATCGTTATTGCAAATGCTGGATTAAAAACTATTTAGTCCAAGAGGTGTTTGGAATGCATGAAGATAAATGGCAAAGATTTTTATTAAGAGAACAATTGCTAAAAGATGAAGAGTATGTTCGTAATGTCTTAGGTGAAGCATGTGTTGGTAACAATGAACTGATGCTACAGGAACAACTCCTTTTAGAATCTTTTTTTGAAAAAGTTAAAGGACTTGCTGGTAAGGGAAAAAGTACATTTTCTGTTATATCTAAAATATATAAAGATCCTTCAAAAATAAGGATGTTTTCTGGCTTTATTGATGACAATATAATCAGACCAGCGTTTAAAAGTATTAAAGAAAAAATTGAAAAAATTCAAGATCTTATAAAAAAACAGAAAGACGATATGTTTGTTAAACCTTTATATTCATTGTTGGAAATTTTTAACGACCGTGTGAATAAAACATATAATTCAATCAAAGCCGTTGCAGAACCTTGGAAAAAAACGATGGTGGCAATGGCTTTCGCCGCAGCACTGGGTTATTTGAAAGAAAAGATATTCGACATGATACCTATTACCAAGACCTTGGAAGATATTTTTAATTTTTTTAAAGACGAGGTTGTTGGCTTTTTAAAGGATAAGCTTGGAGAACAGTTTGTAGATGCTACTATTGGTGTGTTAAGTGGTGGAGTTACTACATTTATATCTTGGGTTACTAAGATAGTAGGAAATGTTTCTTTTATGTACGATATTTTAGAACCAGCAATTGAGCCGTTTCTAAAGGGAGCGATATCTTTATCCAAATTCGAAGAAGTATACAAGAAACCAATTTATTAATTTTTTTCTTGACAAACTTTAGAAACGTGTTATACTAAAATCATCGGAGGATAACATGGAAGAGAAACGAAAGATCGTTTCCGATATACTTGGAGGGTATAATCGGAGAGGAAATGAACACCTATATTCATGCCCATATTGTAATCACCACAAGAGAAAGATGTCCGTCAACTTCTCACAAGGTGTGTTCAAATGTTGGGTTTGCGATACAAGAGGTAAGAACATCTATAGGATTGTTCGCAAGTTTGGTAACTACAACCAAAGACAAAAGTGGCTTGAACTTGAGGGTCGCTTAGACCTTACAGAGTTTGATAAACTTTTCAACGAAATAAACGAGATAGAAATCGAACAGGTGATCGACTTACCAGAAGAGATGATATCTCTTTGCAACAAGCACCTTCCGAGATCATCACAAAAGCCTTTAGACTATTTGCGAGACCGAGGAATATCCATGGAGCAGATAAAGCTTTGGAAAATAGGCTACTGCCCAGAGGGAAGGTACGGAGGCCGTATTATTATCCCATCGTTCAATATGAACGGAGACGTCAATTATTTTATTGCACGTTCGTATGTAGGTCATAGAAGAAAATACCTCAACCCTTTGGCTTCCAAGGATATTATATTCAATGAACTTATCATTGATTGGGATGAACCTGTCGTTCTTGTTGAGGGAGTGTTTGATGCTCTCGTTGCAGGAACGCAAGCCATCCCTATCCTCGGCTCCACTTTAAGGACGAACTCTCGCCTGTTCCAAGCCCTTTCTATCAATGACACACCAGTATACCTAGGACTTGACGCAGACGCTGAAAAGAAGGCTTCTTGGATGATTAAAAGCATGTTACAGTATGACATGGAGATCTATAGGATAGATACATCAGCAGTTGAGGATATTGGCTCAATGTCCGAGAGACAGTTCTATAATGCCTTCCAAAATGCCGAACCGATAGAATCCGATTTCTATTTCTTTGAGCGAATGATTAGCAGGATATAAACTATTTATATCAACGAGGATTTATCATGAAATTAACAAACGAACAATTAAAGCAAATTATCAAGGAAGAGATTCAAGAAATTCTCTCCGAGTCAGATTGGGATCCAACCCGTATGACAAAGAAAGAAAAGGATGTATTGAGAGGTCCCAAACCAACATCGTCGTATGAAAACCCAAATCCCGGAATGACACTACACAGCATGCAGGCAAAGATATACATCAATGCTCTGGATGAGTTGAGCCCAGAAGATGGACCACTTACTGCTGATCAGGGAACAATAGATGCTATCTTGAAAATAAGACCTGACCTAGAAGGTCGAGTCGTTTTAAAGGAAATATAAAAAATAATTTGACAGATCTTCCGCAATGTGTTATAATGATAACATAAGTAATCACGGAGGATATATGACTTATAAGATCGCACATTTTGCGGATACACATATTCGTAATCTTAAATACCACGAAGAGTATCGTTTTGTTTTCAAACAAATGTACAAGAAACTTCGAGACCAAAAAGTTGACATGATCGTTCATTGCGGTGACCTCGCTCACACAAAGACCCAACTGTCACCAGAATACTTTGCTATGGCAGCGGAGTTTCTCAAGAACTTGGCAGACATAGCACCAACCTATGTTATATTAGGAAATCATGATGGAAACCTTAGAAACTCTGGAAGAGAAGATGCTATCACGCCGATAGCAGAAGCACTAGATCATCCGAACCTGCATCTCTTAAAAGACTCAGGAAACCACCGAGTCGATGCTGGTCTGTCGTTTAACGTGCTTTCTATCTTTGATAGAGAGAACTGGGAACATCCAGATAGCAACGGTATCAATATCGCTCTATATCATGGAGCTGTTATGGGTTCAACAACTGGAACTGGCTGGGCTATGGAACACGGAGACGATGATATCTCTGTATTCAAAGGTCATGACTTTGCTATGCTTGGAGACATTCATAAACCACAGATACTAGACCCAGAAGGTCGTGTACAGTATGCTGGTTCAACGATTCAACAAAACTTCTCAGAAGGATCTCGCAAGGGATATAAACTATGGTGCATCGACTCAGAAGAGAAATTTAATGTACAACACGTCACATTCGTCTCTCCTCGTCCGTTTATGACCATCGACTTGAACAAGACGGGTGAGATACCCGAACACTATCATATACCCCGTGGTGCAAGGCTCAGGCTTATTTCTCGCACCAACTTGCCATCAACAAAGATACGCAAGGTTACTGATTTAGCCCGTTCTAAATATAATCCGACCTCTGTTACCTTTGTCGACAAAAGCACATCAGAATTCACATCCTCGCTCGGAGAAACGCAAAGAATGGAGAACCTTCGAGATCTTTCGGTCCAAGAACGTTGGATTCGAGAATATTTAAAAGAATATGAGTTAGATGAAGAGATAATGCAAGAAGTACTCGATTTAAACTCTAAATATAATAAGGAAGCAGAAAAGAATGAAGAAGTCAGAAGAAACGTCACATGGAGTATTAAAGAGATGCAGTTTGAAAATCTTTTCAATTATGGATCGGGTAATAACGTGGATTTTACAAAGCTCTCTGGAATTGTTGGCATATTTGGCAGGAACTACAGTGGCAAATCTTCTATTATTGATTCTGCTTTGTATGGCCTTTTCAATACAACCTCCAAGGGCGAAAGAAAAAACGTCCACATCGTCAATCAAAACAAGAGCAAAGCATGTATACAAATGGTCATTGAAGCAGATGGCCAAGAATATCAAATATGTCGGAATCTTAATAAATCTAGTAAGACCGTCAAAGGAAAGTCCGTCATTAGTGCCTCTGGGGATCTTGATTTTCACAATATCACTACCGATAGTTCTTGCAATGGCGATTCTATAAAAGATAGTGATAAAAACATTCGTAAAGTCTTTGGCTCTATTGATGACTTTATGATCACATCTATGGCTTCTCAAATGGATTCGTTATCGTTTATCAAAGAAGGATCAACGAAACGCAAGGAGATTCTTGCAAAGTTTCTTGATCTCGAACTCTTTGATCAAAAATTCAAATTGGCAAAGAAGGATTCGTCGGAGATAAATGCTCTTATTCGAAGATTCAAAAACAAAGAGTTAGCAAAACATTTGATTATAAAGCAGGAAACCATTGAGGAGATATATGACGATATCGACAGACAAACAGATCTCTGCAAGAAACATACCAAACGATATGAAGAACTCAAAACAGAACTGAATCAGATAGAACAAGATATCTCATCTATTCCAACAGAGATAGTTGATATACATGAGATAGAAGATATGATTGCCCAAAGACATGACGACCTTGCTAGAGCGAAAGAGATGTTTGTTTTATATGAAGCAACAATAGAAAAGAATAAGGAAATCGCCAATGAATTGGTGACTCATATATCTTCTCTATCTCATGAGAGGCTGGAGGCTTTAGAACTATCTTGGAAAGACCATAAGAAAAAATATGGTGAAAACCAACAAGCACTAAGTGCCCTCGCTGCAAAACAAAAGAATGCATCAAAGAAGATAAAGATGTTGGATAATCATGAATATGATCCCGATTGCTCGTTCTGTTGTGATAACAAATTCGTAAAGGATGCTAATAAGGCAAGAGATCTATTGCCATCTATCCAAGCAGAAATGGATGCTCTATCGATAACAGGTGAAGAACTACAAGAAAAGATGGATTTCTTAGATATTAATTCTATCCATGCTGATCTTGAGAAGCATGAGAAGCTCACAAAGAGAAAGAACGTTCTTCTCTCCGAGGCCAAAAACCTAGAGATAAAAGCCGAGTCTTTGGTATCAAAGGTTTCTTTATATAAAAACGAACTTACTTCTCTCAAAGAAAAGCAGGAAGAGTATGAGAATAACAAGCATGCCATTGAGAACCTTTCTTCTTTGACAAGATCAAAGTATGCTGTGAGGACCAAAATGCTTGAGGCCAAAGGAAGAAAAGATAAGTGCGACAAGAAGGTTCAAGACTGCCTTGTTGAACTAGGTTCAGTTAAACATGCCATGAAGGTAATACGCTCAGAGAAAGCCGAACAGGATGCACTAGAAGCAGAATGGATTGCTTATGACCTCTTCATGAGATGTATGCATACAAATGGCATTGCTTATGAAGTTATCAAGCAAAAACTTCCTATTATCAACGAAGAGATCCAAAAGTGCCTTTCCACCATTGTCGACTTTGAAATTAACTTTGAGGAAGACGGAAGAAATCTTAATATTAGTATAAGACATCCTAAATATGAGTCTCGACCAATCTCTATGGGTTCCGGTGCGGAAAAGACAATAGCAGCGATGGCGATTAGATTAGCTTTGATTTCTATTACGAATTTGCCAAAAAGCACACTATTTATAATGGATGAACCAGCTACTGCTCTTGACCAAGAACATATGGAAGGTTTCATTAGACTTTTGGAGATGATTAAAACAAAATTCAAAACTATTCTTCTAATATCACACTTAGATGTTCTTAAGGACTGTGTTGATACAACAATCGATATCCAAAAGCACAATGGTTATGCCAAAGTAAATGTCTAGGAGGATAAGATGTGGAAAAGGAAGAGTTCTTACAAAAAGTGGAGCAATACATGATAGAACAGAAAAATAAGTTACAAGACGCCAAAGAAGATATTCAAGAGAAAGTTGAAAAACTTGATCTTAAAAAGAAACTTTATTTGGGTAATCCTAAAAAGGGCATGCTAGATGCTCTTCAAGAAAAAATGATTTCAAGAAAACTTCTTGTTTTCGTTTGTGCTACGGCACTTTTAGCATCAGCACAGTTAGATCCTGAGACTTGGGGAATGATTGCTATGATGTATATCGGTGGACAAACCGCCGTTGATTTTGCAAAAATGTGGAGACATGGACAATGAAAATTACAAAACAACAATTAAAACAAATAATCAAAGAAGAACTAGAAGCCATTCAAGAGAATGGTGAAGCATACCATCAGGGGTCTCAAGCAAGACAATCGCTTGATACTCAAGATACTTTGGACAAGGTACCAATGCAGGACCATGCAGAATACCAGTTGGTGGCACAAAATATGATGCAAGCCACAGAACACATGCAACAGCTTGAAAAGGCTTTTGATATGGGAGATAATGAAGTGAGCAGAGAGATGCTCGGAGCTGCAATGACTGCTGTTCGCAAAGCTCAAAAAGCTTTCACCGAATTTATCGAAGGTTATATTAATGCTGATCAGAACCCTGATTATTGGGCACCTGACTATTAAGGAAGAATAAATGATTTGGTGGAGCAAAATAATTGCTTGGATGAAAGCCCATTGGAACTGGTTGGCTCTGTTGGTCCTTGCTGGTGTTGCTTATTTCCTAGGAAAAAAAGACTCAGCTAACTTGCTAGCTCATGCAACTATTGCTAAAGACCAATATAAAAAGGATGCAGAGGCGATAGAGAAAGCAGCCAAAGCTAAAACCAAGCGAGACGATAAGATCGACAATAGAAAAGAAGAGATTAAAAAAGCTTTGATCGAAGAAAAAGAAAGAAAGTTGAGACTTGTCACTCAAGAAGAAATAGACGCCGATGAAGTGTTTGTAAACATGGGAATAGACAAAAGATGATTCTATTATTACTATCATCGCTAGCATGGGGCAACCTCCCTGAATATACCTATATAGAAGAGGGAGAACTTGCCCCATTTTCAGGAAGGCTATTCAACGATGCAGCAGCGGACATATTAGCCGAGCAAATCGAAATGGGGCCAAGAGAGTGTCAGATAAACTTGGAATACCAGTTAGGTCTGCAAGAAGCAGAGAAGCAACAAGAGATTTTAAAACTTAAAAGTTCTCACAAATTTGAGATCCAAATCCTCGAAGCCGAAGTACAAGCAAAGAAAGAAAGGATTAAGAATTTAGAAGAATTAAAAACTCCACCAAAAAAACAATTTTGGTTCACTTTGGGACTAATTACTGGAGTAGGAACTACGATAGCAATAGCGAAGGCGGTTGAATGAAAAAGAAAGATCCAAACTATGCCGTAAAAGTTGAGAAAGAGATAGCAAAAAAGTACGGAGAAAAAACTGTTCAACACCCAAAAAGCCAATGGACTGACGAAAAAGAACGAGAATATGTCAAACAATTAAAAGATCTTTACAAAAGAAGAAACGAAGAAGAACAAGAACACGTTGAAGTTAATGGAGTTTTTGTTTCAAATAAACTATTTACAAAAGAAACCAAACGCTCTTGTCCCGTTTGTAATACATACTCCTTCAAATCTAATGATGATGTTTATATGTCAAAGTTTGAGTGTTGCGAAAAATGTTATATCCAATGGGTTGAAGATCGCGAAGAACGATGGCTTAAAGGATGGAGACCTAGTAATGAAAATAACAAATGAACAATTAAAGCAAATTATTAAAGAAGAACTAGAGGCAGTTGTGGATGAAGGAATACAGACCTTAGCTACCGCGCCTCTGGACCAACCAGATCCAAACGATCATCTATTCAAACTAATGGATCAAGTTACCGACATAGCTCTTGAAAAAATTGGTAAGCGTCAAGATCAAGAAGCTGAAGCTGAAATATCACCTTTATCTAATGAAGTTGTTACTTCTATGGTAAACATTGAAGCTATGGCTGATGAAGTAATTCAAAGATACAAACAAGGTTATAAAGGAGAAACTTATGAGTAGTACAACACTAGAAATTATACAAGGCCTTTCACAAGCAGCTGCAAATGCTTATGACGGAGCCCACGATGAACGTTTCGTCCGACCGGGTGAAAGTGTTAGCATGGGAATGAAAAGAGAAAACGGATGCCCACTGAATGACTCTAGAGTCGTTGATGGTTTTTTTGTTAAGTTTTATGGAAACAGGATGTGTCTCTCTTATCAATCAGATGTTCTACTTAAGGATGTCTACGCAAATAACTTTGCCGGAGATATTGATCGTCAAATGAATGAGATCAAGAAGTTCCTTCAAAAGGAATATAAAAAGGTTACTGGGAATTCTGTTACTCTTACGAAGGATGGAGAAGCGAATGTCCTTGTACAATCCACATCTAGGGTTCGTTCTTTTTGTAATGCCAAACAGCACTATAAGATATCGGGTATTAAAGAACTCCCACAACTTGAGGCAAGCATTGAAGACTCAAGAAAAATTACACGAAAGTTTTTAGATCAGTTCTCAAACAAACGTCCGAGTAATGACACACGCAAAAAAGGAGCGAATCAGAAATGAAAATATCAAAAGAAAGATTGACTCAAATTATTAAAGAAGAAATGGATGCTGTTTATTCTCAAGCAGCAGAATATGCCGATGAAGGCATTGAAGGCTCGGAAGAACTTGAGGAAGTATATGATCTCGAAGAACTCAAAGCGGGTTTAGAATTGGCTGTGAAGCTTAGAAATAGAGAAGTGATCATGATGATCCACAAGGCTATCTCTCTTTTGCCAAAGCAATAGGAGCACATGACTCTCAAGTTATCAAAGAAAGAGATTATAAAAGAGATCGTCAAGTCCGGAAAAGATCCTGTATATTTTATAAATAACTATTGCAGAATCTCTCATCCACTTCGCGGTCTTATTCCATTTAACACGTATCCATATCAAGATGAACTTGTCAATGACTTTAATGATTATCGTTTCACCGTCATATTAAAAGCAAGACAGCTGGGCATTTCTACAATCTCTGCTGCTTATGCTGTTTGGTTTATGCTGTTCCACAAGGAAAAGAATATTCTTGTAATGGCGACAAAGTTCACAACAGCAGCTAACTTGGTCAAAAAGGTAAAACAAGTGATGAAGAACCTTCCGCCATGGATGCAGGTTGCAAAGATCACAATCGATAACCGAAACTCGTTTGAACTCTCGAATGGTTCCACGATCAAAGCAGTCGGAACATCAGCAGACGCTGGTCGTTCGGAAGCTCTATCTTTGCTCATTATAGACGAGGCAGCACACGTTGAAGGGCTTGATGACCTCTGGGCAGGTCTTTACCCTACTCTATCAACAGGTGGTCGCTGTATCGCTTTGTCGACCCCTATGGGTGTTGGAAACTGGTTCCACAGAACCTATACTGATGCTGAGAACGGAGACAACGAGTTCCACCCTGTTTCTCTTCGTTGGGACGTTCACCCCGAGCGGGATAAGGTTTGGTTCGAGAAAGAAACAAAAAATATGTCTCGGAGACAAATAGCACAAGAGCTTGAGTGTAACTTCAACACATCTGGAGAAACAGTCATTCACCCAGACGATATCTCTTGGATACATCAGCAAATTTGTGAACCAGAGTATAGAACGGGTTGGGATAGAAACATGTGGATATGGGAGAAGTACCAAGAAGGTGTTCCTTATCTTCTCGTAGCAGACGTTGCTCGTGGAGATGGAGCCGATAGTTCCGTATTTCATATTATGAGAACAGATACGATGGAAGCCGTTGCTGAGTATCAAGGCAAGCCGACACTCGATCATTTCGCTCGCATCTTAAACGATGCAGGGAAAGAGTATGGAGGTTGTCTCTTGGTTGTTGAGAATATCGGTATTGGAATCTCTGTTTGCGAGAAGCTCAGAGACCTTGAGTATCCTAACTTATATTATTCAATAAAAGGAACTCATGAATATGTTGATGCTTTAACAGGAGAATATAATTCAAATGCTGTTATGGGTTTTACCACGTCAACAAAAACAAGACCCCTGATCGTCGCAAAACTTGAAGAATATATTAGAAACAAACTTGTCAAACCAAAATCTCAACGGCTATTCTCGGAGACAAAAACTTTTATTTGGAATAATGGAAAACCTCAAGCGATGAGAAGCTATCATGATGACTTGATAATGTCTCTCGCAATTGCATGTTGGGTTCGAGACACAGCGTTAGAAGTGTCCGAAAAAGAGATATTATATAAGAAGGCGATGGTAGATGCCATGTATTCAACGGGTAAAACTATCAACACAGCAATCCCGGGTATGAAAGAGTATAGCAAAGAATTTGAAAAGAAGTATGAAGAAGAGATAGGTATCGCTAGAGAATTCGCTTGGATTTTCAAGGGATGACTTGACAAACCCCTTACTTTATGGTATAATATAACTATTTACTACAAAAAGGTTAACTTATGGCAAAATATAATAAAAAGTCGCCCTATAATCCACAATCGGATTTGTTTAAGGCACTAACCAGATTATTTTCTGGTCCTATCACGCAAAGAAGAACACAAACTGGTAGGCAACTTAAAAGAAGAGATTTGGATATGTTTGCTAATCGCTTCAAATCAGCCTCTGGTAAGCAATTTAAAAAGTGGGAACATAATCCGATAAACAACATCACCATGAACATGATCACTAATCGTAATAGATCCGAGAGATATGTTGATTTTGATGAAATGGAATACGTCCCAGAGATTGCCTCATCACTAGATATCTATGCTGATGAGATGACAACACACACAGACATTCGTCCCATGTTGAGAATCAAGTGCGCTAACGAAGAAATTAAACATATTTTACAAAATTTATATCATAATATCTTAAACATAGAACACAATTTGTTTGGCTGGGCTAGAACAATGTGTAAGTATGGAGACTTCTTTCTATATCTAGATATTGACGAGCAGTTAGGAATTCGAGCAGCTATTGGACTTCCTCCGCAAGAAATTGAAAGGCTGGAAGGAGAGGATCAAACTAATCCTAATTATGTTCAATACCAATGGAATACAGCTGCTCTTACGCTTGAAAACTGGCAAGTTGCTCATTTTCGCATTCTAGGGAATGACAAGCATGCTCCATATGGAACTTCTGTTCTGGAGCCTTCTCGTCGGATTTACAGACAGCTTATCTTATTAGAAGATGCCATGATGGCTTATCGTATTGTTCGTGCCCCTGAGCGTCGTGTATTTAAGATCGATGTTGGTGGCATTCCTCCACAAGAGGTTGAACAATACATGCAGAAAGTTATGACTCAAATGAAGCGTCACCAAATTGTTGATCCAAAGACCGGTAAGGTTGATCTTCGTTATAACCCAATGTCGGTTGAGGAAGATTTTTACATTCCGATTCGTGGAGGACAATCAAACACAGATATTATCTCTCTTCCCGGAGCCTCTTTCAATGGCGGTATTGACGATGTTAAGTACCTCCGAGATAAGTTGTTCTCCGCACTTAAGATACCACAGTCGTATCTTACCATGGGAGAAGGAGCAACAGAGGATAAAACCACACTTGCACAGAAAGATATTCGTTTTGCTAGAACCATCCAGAGACTACAGAGAGTAGCGATTTCTGAGCTTGAAAAAGTCGGTATCATACATTTATATACTTTAGGATATAGAGAGGACGATTTGTTAGCCTTTAAATTACATCTTAATAATCCTTCAAAGATCGCAGAATTACAAGAACTCGAACATTGGAAACAGAAGTTCGATATCGCAGCATCTGCTACTGAAGGTTACTTTTCAAAACGCTGGATTGCGGAGAACCTCTTAGGAATGTCTGAAGACGAGTTCCTTCGCAATCAAAGAGAAATGTTCTTCGACAAGAAGTATACCGCTAAACTGGAAGCAGCCACCGCTGGTGGAGAAGCTGCTGAAGGTGAAGGCGGAGGCGGCGGACTTGCCGGTGGTCTCGGAGACCTCGGTGGAGCCGAAGGTGACCTCGGTGGTGACCTTGATCTCGGAGGTGAAGGCGAGGACATTGCTGGGGAAACTGGTGATGATGAAGGGGGTGATACTGATCTTCTCGCCGAACCTCCTCCCGCTAAACGTGATGATTTAATTGTAAAACCACCAACAACTAAGAAGGGCGGAGTAACAAAACACTTAAAGAACGTAGCTAGAGGTGGAGAACATGGTACGACAAAAAGAACAAAGTTTCAAGGAGCTTATGGTTATGGAAGTCTAAATACTATGTACGAACAAATGGACAAAGACGAGGACAAGTTATTTGCTGTCTCTCGTGATGTCGAGATGTTATTAGAAGGTTTATTTAAAAAGGAGACCGAAGATGAAACACAATAAGAAAAGAAATACCGCTTTTCTTTACGAATGTCTTATAAAAGAAATGACAAAGGCAATCGTACGAAAGGACGAGACCACAAAACAAACGGTGGTTGAGATTCTAAAGAACAACTTCTCAAAAGGATCTCCGTTGTATAATGACTTACAACAATATAAGCAACTGCTTGAGACCCAAAGTCTTTCCGAAGAATTTGCAACTCGGTTTATGACCGAAGTTAGAAAGGATTGGAACGAACTCAACAGAAAGGAAATATTCAATTGCCAAACTCAACTTATCAAAGAGATGAACGAAACTATTTCTTCAAACGTTTTTGGAAACTTTATACCCAACTATAAAAATATAGCAACAGTTGGCTCGTATTTCTATTCTAAGGGCTCCAAACCTAAGACTAGGCTGTTGATAGAGGATAGAGTAAAGACCCTTGTTGTTTCTCAACCTAGGGCCCTTAAAAGCGAAGAAATGAAAACCCTTGATAGTTTGACTTATAACACTTTCATAAATAAGTTCAATGAAACATATCAACACACACTCAGAGATGAACAGAGAGGTTTATTAACAAACTATATCACATCGTTCTCCGATAATGGCTTGGGACTCAAATCATTTATGAACGAAGAACTTGGAAGACTGAAGAGTGAGATCCAAGCACTTTCTGAATCTAACTACGGAGATAAACTCATTCAAGTTAAAGAAAAGCTTGAAAATTTTTCAAAGCAACCAATAACAGAAAACATGGTCAAGGATGTGTTTTATATCCAAGACCTACTTGCGGAGATCAGCAAAAATGAAAGTTAAAATACTACCACCAGAAGATATCGTAACAATAGACATAGACAGAACCATCAACGTTAAGATTAAACCAACCATAAGTGTCGAGATCAAAAACTCAAACAAAAAGCGTATTGATTTTAAAATGAATATGAGAAAGGCTTTAAATGGAGATCTTATGATATTTGATCACAAGGATATTGACATTATTGTAATGACTGAAAAAAAGAAGGTTGTTGCTTTTGCAAAAGATCTGATGTCTGAAGTTGTTTATGGAGCAGAGTCTAGACTTATGGAACACCTTAGACGCTCAGGAGTTATCGAATATGATTCAATTCAGGGTGGAAATGTTTACGGCTCACTAGAAGGAAAACTTCACGAAGCAACAGAGAGAGATGCATTAAAAACAGTTGTTTTCCAAATATCTGAGTGGATGAAAGATGAGCTTCCATATATTGAAGCCTCAAAGGGTCACGACGAACAGATGGAAGATGCTCTAATAAAACCAGATGGTGAAAATTCAACCGAGCTTGGAGAGATTCCGCATGAAGATGAAAAGGGTTCGATCAAGCAAAGAGGTATGTTTTCTCCATATTTCTATGGAAGGTACACTTACTAATGAAACTTATAATGGAAAGTTGGAGGAAGTTCTTGACAGAGAGTCCTCTCTATGATTACGAACCAGAAAAATTTGGATCCTTGTCTCTTTATCATGAGGATAATGGCGACAACGGAGAACTGGTGTTATATCACATGATGCCAACAATTGTGGACAATGGAATGTACATTGTTGGATACTTGAGTTATGATGAGACACAAGAACCTTGTATTCCAAAAACTTATCAAATAGGCGGAGTCTATGTCGAAGAAGAGGCAAGAGGGAAAGGTTTTTCCAAAATGCTTTATGATATTATGTTTACGGTAGCAAAAGACAAGGGCTACGGTGTAACATCGGATCATTCATTTGGTACCACTGATGTTGCAAAAGAGAAAGTGTGGAATAAGATAGAGGCAGAAGATGCAGCTTACAGGAAAAGAGAGACAGATCAGGGAAACTTCAAATTTGATTACAACAACAGTACACCAGATGATCCTAACGATGATTGTGATGTTGGGGTATATGATAAACCTGAAGAGTTAGCGACTGACCATTCTTTTGAAAAAGAAGACACATCACAGAGTGAACAGACCTATAGAAATTTAATAAGAAACCACTTGCTAAATATAAGATATTTAAAGTCCGGGAAGGATATGAAATGGTTGGAAGGTCAACTATCGGACAGAGGCTCAACAGGTTTTTCAGATGCATATAGTGCAGAATTAGCAAAAGAGAAAGGTCGATATGACACTTATTAATATGGAGATGGATTTGTTATATTTTATTTTAACTGCTTATGGCTTAACACAGATCTTGGTTTATTCCAAGGTATTTGAAAAAGTAAGACCTGCACGAGACCAATGGGGTCTTATCGGTTATATGGCCAACTGCTCAATGTGTATGGGCTTTTGGGTTGGTATGTTTTTGTTTTTCATAAACGGATTTACGGAACTATTTACATTTGATTATAATATAGGTAATATGTTTGTCTGTGGATGGATATCTTCTGGTACTTCTTATTTTCTTTCAATGTTGTTGAATGATGAAGGACTAAAGGTTCAAGGAAATAAAACAACATGTAACTGTGCAACAAAACAGAGAGGTGAGTTATGATGAAAAAATGGATGTTACAACCAGTTCGTCGTTGCTGCTCAGGTAGCTGACTCAGGCGGGTGACGCCCGTATATTTGGAGATTTAAATGAGTAAACAATTATTAACAGAATTTTTTGAACTGTGTCCGAACGGACGCTGTCTTGATCTACTGAGTGAGAGACAAAAGAAAGAAGTAATCGAGAACGGTGCCGTATATCTTACCGGTCGTATTCAAACAGCAGGAAAGAAGAACGGAAACGGACGAGTTTATCCAAAGAAAGTTCTGGAGAAAGAAATAAATAACTATCAAAAAATAGTGAAAGACAGCAGAGCAACAGGCGAACTAGATCATCCTGATGATTCTGTCATCAACCTTAAGAACGTATCACATTTGATTGTTGAGTGCTGGTGGCAAGGAAATGATGTCATGGGAAAGATCAAGGTTCTTGATACTCCATCTGGTCGTATCCTTAAAGACCTTATCAACGCTGGTGTCAAACTAGGAATATCTTCGCGTGGACTTGGTTCTGTGAATGAAGATATGAACGGACAGTCTGTTGTTGCTGAGGATTTTCAATTAATCTGCTTTGATATCGTATCAGAGCCCTCGACCCCCGGCGCTTATTTAAATACGGGCGTAAGCACTGCTGCTGTTTCTGTAGGTATGAATGAATCGTTACAAAATAGAGAGCAGAAGATAGAAAACATTATTCAAGATATCTTGAAGGGGTAAAGAAAATGAAAATTACAAAACACAAATTAACACAAATCATCCAAGAAGAAGTCAGAGCAGTGCAGGAATCATGGGGCCAAACCCGCAACCCCTTCGCCGCCCGGGCCCACACATCCGCTGTCAACAAAAGCGCGAGCCTGCCGTGGACAATGCGCTTAGGCCCGGATAAGGTCGAATACCTGACAAATCTCCTTAGTAGCTTTATCACCGCGCTAGCTAACTGGGAAGATGACTCTGCTGAGGCTAAAGCTGAAGGGCTTCAAAAAAAGATCGATGATCTA
>Ga0098054_1000190_pt1 | contig 57831 bp, 81 predicted proteins | sample 16_taG_FD_75048 | JGI IMG/M metagenome (GOLD analysis project Ga0098054, IMG submission 75048) | Marine viral communities from the Subarctic Pacific Ocean - 16_ETSP_OMZ_AT15313 metaG | ecosystem: Environmental > Aquatic > Marine > Oceanic | place: Pacific Ocean | collected 2015-01-18
CTTTCATTACGACACTGATGACCTTCTAACAGACCTTTATGAGGGACATAGGTTAGAAGACTTGTATAAAAACCATAAGCTAGATGAGCTTACAAAGGCTATTTACAACAACGCAGATTTAGTATCTGTAACCCAAAGAAAGTTCGCAGAAAGAGTTATGCCTTTTATAAAAGGTACTCTTGTCGTAATTAAAAACGCAATTGATTACGACTTACCTTGTTGGAATTTTCCTAAACCTCAAGTCCCTAAGAAAGCTCCCTGTCGAATTGGATGGGTAGGAGGAATTCACCATGAGCAAGATTTAAAGCAGGTTCCCAACGTTGCTATGGGAGTTAATGCCAAAGTGGGACCTGAGAAAGTTCATTGGAGATTCTTTGGGAGACCTCCCCTTAATAAGAAAGGCGACAAAGGTGATTGGCAACAGGACGTATGGAATAATTATGAGAAGATCCTAACCAGAGGGATTCGGCATAGGAATTGGGCTGTATATCCTGCAATGGCATCCCACCTGTACGGAGCTATGTTTCCGAATATGGATATTGCTATTGCTCCCTTGGAGTGGAATAACTTTAATGACTCTAAATCCGAAATTAAGCTTATGGAGTGTGGTAGGTATGGGATTCCTTTAATTGCTACAGACTGCGGATGTTACGATGAGGTTATTAAGAATGGGGTTACGGGGTACCTTGTATCTAAGGACAACCCAAGGGGTGAATGGGTTTCAGCTTTGTCTCGCCTTATTAAAGACAAAGATTTACGAGAAGAAATGGGTAGAAATCTGAAGAAAATCACAGATGAACGCTTTAATATTAATAATCATATACATTCCCGCTTGGAGTTATATGAACAACTTTTAGAACGTGTCGAAAATTAAAATAATATCGGGCTGGACTAACCCTGGAGGTTCTACGGTTGCATTTATAAACTTGTGTAATCTTTTTAACGAGAATGGTTTAGATTGTACGTTTTATGGTCCTCATGATTGGCACTTGGACAAGTGTAAGGCGGGAAGACTTCAAGAGTGTGCTGTAAATGAGGAAGGTGAAAATCTCATAGTACACTTTTTGAAGTTTCCTGAAAGACCTGAAAGCTCGAATAAAGTTATTTTAGCTTGTCATGAGAAGCAAGTATTTCCCATAAAGGAAATAAAGCCTTTTTGGGATGACATCGTATATGTGTCTGAATCTCAAATGAAGTGGCAAGAAGTTACGGGGGAGATTATCCCCAACATAATTTTCCCCCTTATTGAAAGAGAAAAATCCTTTGTATCTGCAGGAGCTATTGGAAGTATAGATAGAAACAAAAATACGCATGTTTCCATCGAAAGAGCTTTAGCGGACGGGCATTCTGAAATGCTTCTATACGGGCTAGTAACTGATGAAGTGTATTACTCCGAGGAAGTAAAAAACTACGTCGAGTCTGGTTACGCAAAAATTATGAAACATGAGAATGACAAACAGAAAATGTATGATACCCTTTCAGATGTTTATCATAGCTCACTCAGTGAGACTTTTAATTTTATTAAGCCTGAGTGTGAAAAAGCAGGTGTTAGGTATCACGGATTAGACTCCGCTGAATCTGGAGCGGGATATTGGACCTCAGAAGATATACTGAGTAAATGGAAGGAACTGCTAAAGGTATGACTGTACTTAAAAAAATGGAACAAAGTTCTCAGAGAATAGTGGTCTTAACGACCTTGTATAATTGTGAAGAGTGGATTGATAAATGCATTCAATCTATTAAAGACCAGACGTATGATAATTATAAGTGTTTCATTTTAGATGATATGTCAACGGACTCTTCAGTAGAAAAAGCTAAAAAATCTATTGGCGATGACCCTAGGTTCTTTATAGTTCAAAATACTAAAAAGTATTACCAGACTGGAAACTACGATCAAATTATTAGGAGTGATCAAGTTCAGGATGATGATATTTGCGTCGAAGTTGATGGGGACGATTGGTTGCCCGATAGTGGTGTTTTTGACAGAGTGATTGATACCTATTCAGAGGGGGAGATTTGGATTGCTTTTGGGCAGTTTAGATATGCAGATGGGCGTAAAGGCTTTGCCCAACAAGGAAGCGTAGCTCAATGCAGGACGAGTGTGTTTACAATGTCTCACCTAAGAACTTGGAAAGCGTTTTTGTGGCGTAGCATTCAGGTTGAAGATTTATACACTTATACGGGCTGGTATTCTGATGGAGGGGGAGATGTATTCTTTATGACCCCCATGTATGAGATGGCTACAGAACGGCACACTAAATTTATGGAGGGTATTAATTATGTTTATAATGATGATAATCCTCTTAACGATCATAAAAGGGAAAGCAATCCACAACACCAACACGCTAATTTTGCTAGAAGTAAGTCCCCCTACGGACCCCTTAATTTTGGATATAACCTCTTAACTCCTTATCGTTTTGATTTAGTCCCCAAATTCTTGTATGCTTCGTATAAAGAGGCTAAACTAAAGACTGATTTTGCAGTTGATATTTACAAAGAACATTTACGTGTTTGGAATGGCTTTAAGGAGTACGATAATCCATATAAGAATACCTTTGAAAAATTTAAGGAGTGTTTTGATAATTTAATTGCTTCTATGCGAGAGAGCGGGTTTGATAAAAACTACCCCGTCCCTACTACTCCAGAAGGACACCTCTTAAATGGATCGCACCGAACAGCGGCAGCTTACATTACTAATTCAACTTTAAGAACACAGAAGACTACTGAGCCCTCTGCTGGTCAGCTTGATTGCGGCTCTGCTTTTTTTAGAAATTTAGGTTTAGGTAAAAAGCACTTAGATTTTATAGCTTTAGAGTATGCTAAACTGAAACCTAGTACTAAAGTTATTACCTTACATCCCGTGAGAGATCCTTCTAAGGAAGAAGCAGTAACTGATTTAATATATTCTACCACCGAAGTTGTTTATGATTCAGTAGTTCCTTTAGAAAAAATTGGATTTACCAGATTTATGAGCCAAATGTATTTAGGGGAATCTTGGTTAAGCACACCACAAGATCCGATAGCTGGAGCAAAGATTAAAGCAGGCTTATGTTGGGGCTCTACCCCTGTTCGTGTTATCTTAATTGAAGAGGCTGACCTAGAAAAAGTAAATTCGCTTAAATCGAATATTCGGAGTATTTATAATATTGATAAGTCTTCAGTCCACATTAATGATACTCATGAAGAGACTTTACGATTAGCAAGAGTAATATACAATCCCAATAGTGTTTATTTCCTGAATAAAGGTAATCCTGATTTTTCGGAAAAGCTTAGTATTGAATTGAATAAGTACAAGAGAACTATTGAAGGTAATAATTTAAATTCTGATCTTTTCTGTGTAACAGGAAGTGCGGTGATGTCCTTGTTTGGGTTGCGAGAATGTGCTGATTTAGACTATCTCCATTATAATCCTAATCATATTATTAAAGGTAGCTCTTACATTAGTTCACATGAAAATGAGTTAAGTAAGTATCCTATGCATAAAGATGACATTTTGTTCAACCCTAATAACCATTTTTATTGGAACAACATAAAGTTTGCTACATTAGACGTTGTGAAATCTTTAAAGGCCCATAGAGGGGAAGCCAAAGATTTAGTTGATGTTAAGTTAGTGGAGAGTATTTTATGAGTAAGCTAAATGTTCCTTTTTATGTGTCTACTAATAACAAGCATCTTGAATGCTTGGAGGTCTTCATCCATATATTTAATCAGTGTATTCCAGAGCAAGAGCTTATAGTTTTAGGCTATAATAAACCATCGTATGAATTACCTGAAAATTGTAAGTTTATTTCAATGGGTGAGCAGGGGGATGTTTCCGAGTGGTCAACAGACCTGAGAAGATACTTTTTAGGCTGTGATGATGATTATTTCCTATATGGAACTGAAGATACTTTCTTTTATGATACACCAAAAATTGAATACATTAACTACTTGTTGGGAAGAATGAAAGATAATGGGGCAATAGGGAGAGTTCAACTTACAGATGGCGCAGAGGAAAATGATTGCACTCTTGAAACCAGTTGGCATTATAAAGTAAAATTGGTAGATGAAGTTACTGAGTGTCCTTGGGGAGACTTTAAACTGTTTAAACAAGTTCAGGGAAGCAATTATACTATAAACACGCAATTTTCACTTTGGAATAAGGAGTACTTTCTTAAATACATGACTGATGGGATGACCCCTTGGCAATTTGAAATTGATGGCTCAGTACGAGCAAGAAATGACAGTAATTACGAAGTATGGATGGTCGATGGAACAATCCCAATCAAGAAAAAAGAAGGGTATCAGGCAGGAAGATGGCAAAACGTAGAGCATTGGGCTCATGCATTAGGTAATAAACTAAAAAAGAGAATTTTAACATGAATTATATAAAAGAAGAGACTTTGGGAGAACAAGATGAAAGCTATCATAGATATTTGCTAGTATGTGAAAAAGCATCTACTGATGATGATACCTTTCAAAATTTTAAATCGGATCCAAACTACACATACGAACTAGAACATACATCTGCACCCTTAGGAGAACACTACGTCTCCCTGCTTCTAGAGGAATACCCGAGTATATTAAAAGAGTTGGATTGGGATAAAATAAGAATAAATGATAGGCACGGTAATACGGCAAAGCATAATTTTTCAAGACTACTTAACTACTGTGGTGGCGATAGTGAGTTTTCACCAACAACCATTGGCTACTTGTATCTCGCTTTACGAATGCTTCATAACCTGAAAAAACAAAATAAGAACAATATTGATGTTTTTGAAATAGGGTGTGGTTATGGGGGACAATGCTACTTATTTCACATAATTTCAGAATTCATGGGTATCACAATTAACTCATACAACTTAGTTGACCTACATCATGCAACGACCCTGCAAGAGAAATACCTCGCTCTTTTAGGTATAACAGAAACTGTTAATTTTCTCTCGTGCAAAGATTTTGATGAGTGGAAAACTAAAATTGAAAATGTTGATTATGTGATTAGCAATTATGCTTTTTCCGAAATGAGTGACTCATGGGCAAGAAGATATCTGGATACCATTGTCTCAAAAGCAAAGCATGGGTTTTTTCAATGGAATAATAGGGATGGGAAAGACGGCAGCAGTCGAGGAGGCAACCTTACATTATCCGAATTTGTTAGCAAAATTCCTGATAATAACTCTATGATTCAGGATCCAGGTAACCCTTTACATTTATATCCGCAATGGCACTACATGAGACTAATTGAGTTTTAATATGAAGAATATAATTATACTTGCTGCTGGACCCCCCAAATACGAAAGAAATCGTCATTTAGAGATTTTTGATGGGGAGATTTTAATTGATAAAGTAATCAATAAGTGTAGAATAGATGATACAAAATTATATGTGGTTATTGATAAAAGCAATAATCAACTAAGAGATCACCTAGAAAATTTAAATGATATTCAAATACTCTACCCAGAGGATCAGAGAATGTACAGCACCTTTAAAGAAGCCTTGTCTGTAGACGGAGACTGCATTATGGTTGCTGGAGATTTAATTGGGTTACGGAGTGGGGACATAGAAAAGTTTGTTAATAGTAACTTTAAATCAGCTATCTGTAAGTATGCTCATCCTTGGGGTAATAATCTTATACAAAAAGGAATGATTAGACGGGCAGACGTAGGAGACTGTATTAATATGATATGTCAGGAGCATAAGGAAGAGTTTTTAAGCAACGATAATAGGGATAAGGCGCAGGACTTGTGGAGTATTTTTTTTGAAGGCGCTACTATGAATCCTTACATTTATAATGACGTAGGTACGTTTATGTCCTATTCTTTTTATCACAATCTTTGGTCAGATCCTAAAACTGACTCTAGAGGAGAAAAAGGATTAATACCTTTTAATCACAATATTTATAATGACAATGATTAATAGATCAAAATGAAAACTATAAAAGAATTATTAAATGACGTAAAAGCTACTAATGTTGTTATAGGGGCCAACAACCCTTTAATAGCAGAACTAGCTATGAGAGCGGGGTATGATGGGGTATGGGTATCAAGCTTTGAATCTCATGCATGGAACCTTCTACCAGACGCAAACATTCTAAATACGACTGATTACTTTGATACTATTAGCAAGATTAGTGACAGGATAAGTATTCCTATTTTGGTGGACGCTGATGAGGGTGGTCCTAGCTCTATTAATACAATTAGAATGGTTAGAGAGTATGAGAAGGCAAAAGCTTCTGCTATGTGTTTTGAGGATAATCCATCTCCTAAGCGGTGTTCTTTTTATGGGATGAAGCAAAGTTTGGAAACACCAGAGATTATGTGCGGCAAGATTAAAGCAGCAGTAGAGAAAAGATTAGATAAAGATTTTGCAATCATTACTAGAACAGAGGCTCTAATTCAAGGTCATGGTCAGTTGGTTGCTTTAGAGAGAGCTAAAATGTACAACGATGCTGGGTGCGATGCGTTTTTAATTCACAGCAAGAGTAAGACTCCAGAAGAGGTTTTAGAATTTGCTGATGCGTATCATAAAGCTAATCTTCGCGCACCTTTGGTTTGTGTGCCTACTACGTATAATAAGGTGACTATAGACGAATTAAACAGTGCAGGGTTTAGTTTGGTAATTTACGCTAACTACTCTGTTAGAGCGGCAGTAAAAGCAATTCAGGATGTTTTTAAAAAGATACATGAGGGAGGTTCTTTATCTGCTGCTAATGATGATGTAGTTGAGATGGAAAATATATTTGAATTGATTCGAGTGGATCAACTTAAGGACAACCAGCAAAGATATGGATCCTAACCTGTTTGATAGTTTAGTGCGTGAAGGTTATACATTCTTCACTGGAGTTCCTGATAGTGCGTTAAAACAATTTCAAGACGATATTATAAACTCTGGGCTACGGCATGTCATTGCAACCAATGAAGGTCAAGCGATTGGCATAGCTGTAGGAGCAGAATTAGCGGGTGAAAAGGCTTGTGTTTATTTGCAAAACTCTGGTTTGGGTAACATTATAAACCCAGTAACTAGTTTGTGTATACCTTATGGTATTCTACCTTGTTTAGTCATTGGGCATCGACATACTTTGCCTCAACATAGAATTATGGGAGAAACTGATGAAAAGTTACTTCAGTTGATTGGATACACAAATTACACCATTGTTAAAGGGGGTAATAATGTTAACTAGAGAGGAGTCTATTAGAGAGATATTTGAAAAGCATGGTGACGCTGTTTACGTGACCAACACTGGTTACATGTCCAGGGCTGTGTATAGTTTATATCCCGACAAAGAAAGCATATTCTATATGCAAGGCAGCATGGGTATTGCCCCGTGTATTGGTTTGGGCATTGCTAAGAATACAACTAAAGATGTTGTAGTTTTAAGTGGGGACGCTGCACTACTAATGCATTTAGGGATTACTCATAGCATTCGTGATGCAAACTTGCCTAACTTATTCGTTTATGTATTAGATAATGGTTGTCATGAGTCTGTTGGAGGTTACGATTGTTCATTTTTGGAAAAGAACTACCCTGGAGTTACTAAGATTTATAAAATTAGCAATGACGGAAAGTGTCCTAGAGTGGAGGTTGAGTGTTTAGAAAATACAAAAAGGGTTAAGGATTTTTTAAATGCATAAGATACTACTCAACCCAGGACCAACTAATACGAGATATAAAACTAAAGAGGCCCAGACTAACGGCTCTGATGTCTGTCATAGGACGGAAGAGTTTAAAAGTATATTGCAGCAGACTAAAAATCTATTACTGAAGAGATTTGGTTCCTCATGTGGGTTTAAGATTGCTTTATTGGGGGGAAGTGGGACTATTGGAATGGAAGCAATGATTTCCTCTCTTGTGGATGAAAAAGTGGTTGTGCTCAATGCTGGCATCTACGGGCAAAGGGCAGTAGACATGCTGAAGATTTATGGTGTAGAGTATACTGAAGTTCCTGTTAAAGACATCAGAGATGTTAAACCTAACGAAGAGTATAAATGTGTTTATTTCGTAGAGAATGAAACTACGACAGGTGAACACTTCCCTTTAGAAATACTAGCACAGAAGTATCCTAATGCTAAGTTTTTTATTGACGCTACATCCTCTTTTGGAGCATCTAAATATGATGACTTTTTAAATAGAATCAATGTAATTTCTTTTTGTAGCAATAAATGCTTGCAGTCAACCCCCGGCCTTGGCATTGTAATATGGGACGAGAGACTGAAATGTCATGGTAGATCTTATTATTGTGATTTAAGTAGGTATACATCTGAAAGTATACCGTTCACCCTCCCTGTCCAGTCAGTATATGCACTACATTCTACTCTAGAAATAACTTCCAACCATCAAGAGTGTTTTAACGAGAGAAGAGATAAACTAATTTTAGAGTTTTCTAAGATGGGAATAGAATCAATAAATTACTTACCCAGCAATTCTATTATAGGATTCAAACATCCTACTATGAAGTATGAACAATTAAGAGACTTTTTGTATGATCGGGGGTTGGTCATATATGCGGGGGTAAAGGGGATAGAAAACAGTTTTAGAGTTTCTACTATGAGTTCTATTTTTGATGATAAATTTAATTTTATAATGGAGAAATTTAATGAAACGTGTATACGCTGATATAGTAGGTGATTTATTTCATGTAGGTCATTTGAATTTGTTTAAACAGGCTAGAGAGTTTGGAGACTTATTGATAGTTGGAGTTCATTCGGACGCCACAGTAGAATCTTATAAAAGAAAACCTGTCATAGAAGAAAACTATAGGTACGAGATTGTTAAAAATTGCAGACTAGTGGATGAGATTATAGAAAACGCTCCTAGGATGATTACTAAGGAGTTTATTGATAGGCACAACATAGATGTGGTTGTACACGGAGATGACCCCAGCCCAGAGTTTGAAGAACAACATAAAGTACCTTTAGCTTTGGGTATTATGAAGTATGTTAAGTATACTAAAGGGATATCGTCAACGGAAATTATAAAAAAAACACAGGACGTTGCTGATAGGAAAAATCTTAAAGCTGAAAAAGAAATAGTTAAAGTTAGATCTAAATTGAATAATAAAATGCTTCATTGTGTTTACAGAGCGTCTGAATTAGTTTCGGGAAGGACGGAGTTAATTGAGCCTGATAATTTTATTCAGTGTGCTTATTTAAAGATGGATAAGGGCAAAACCTTTAGAGCACATAAACATATCTGGAAGAAGCCTTGCTTTGAGGAAATGATTGCTCAAGAAAGTTGGGTAGTAATTCGAGGTAGTGTAAAAGTGCATTTTTTTGACACGGAAATGCAGCCTTTAGAAACGCACATACTTAAAGCAGGAGATGCCTCGTTTACTTTAGAAGGAGGGCATACCTATGAGATTTTAGAGGATAACACCCTAGTATACGAATATAAAACCGGCCCCTACGAAGGCCAAGAATTAGATAAGGTATTTAATTAGAATGAATTTTAACACGGTAAAAGAATTTGAGAATACCATAGCAGAGTTCTACGGAGCTCCTTATGGAGTTGCTGTAGATTGCTGCACTCATGGAGTAGAACTAGCTCTGCGATATACCTGTGCAGAGTCAATTACAGTCCCAACTAGAACCTATATTTCTATTCCTTTTCTAGCTAATAAACTAGGAATAGAGTTGCAGTGGACAACAAAGGAGTGGGAAGACTACTATTATTTAACGCCTGAAGTTATAGATGCAGCTGTATTGTGGACTAGAAATAGCTATATTCCTGGAACCTATATGTGCTTAAGTTTTCAATTCCAGAAACATTTAAGTTTAGGGAGAGGAGGTATGATCCTAACAGATAACGAATCTGCCGCTTTAAATCTTAAAAAGATGTCTTATGACGGCAGACTTCCCGATAAGCCCTGGAGAAATCAAGATATTAGTAGTATGGGATATCATTATTACATGACTCCTGAGACTGCACAGAACGGATTAGATAAGTTTGAAGAGGCGAAAAATAGAAATCCTCGCCAATGGAAATGGAAAGACTGGCCTGATCTAAGAAATATGAAAATATTTAACACCTAGGACTATTATAGAACATGCAAAAAGTAGCGTTAATTACAGGAATCTCTGGGCAGGACGGAAGTTATCTATCAGAGTACCTTCTCTCGAAAGGGTATGAAGTACATGGTATCGTTCGTCGCAACTCAGTAGCGGAAAATCAAGACAGTAGGATTGCTCATCTGGACGTAACTTGTCACTACGGAGACTTGTCAGACATTCACTCCCTGCATAGAATTGTATCAGAGGTAAAGCCCGATGAAGTTTATAACCTTGGAGCCCAAAGCCATGTAAGAGTTAGCTTTGATGTCCCCGCATTCACAATCCAGACGAATGCTATTGGCGTTTTGAATATTCTTGAGGTTTGCCGCATTCATGTTCCCAATGTAAAGTTTTATCAGGCTAGTTCCTCTGAGATGTTTGGAAACTCTGTTGATGAGGATGGTTACCAAAGAAAGACTACCCCCATGATGCCCACTTCTCCGTATGGCTGTGCAAAAGTAATGGGGTACAATTTGGTTCGTCACTATAGAGCAGCGTATAATATGCACACTTGTAACGGCATTCTTTTTAATCACGAGTCCCCTCGTAGAGGATCAAACTTTGTCACTAATAAGATTGTAAAAGGAGCAATTGAAATTAAAAAAGGTATTAGAGATACTTTAGCTTTGGGAAATTTAGATGCGTCTAGAGATTGGGGTCACTCTAAAGATTATGTAAGAGCCATGCATTTAATTAGTAATCATTCAGAGGCTTCTGATTGGGTGGTTGCCACGGGGGAAAGTAGAACTATTAGGGAGATGTGCGATGTAACCTTTTCATTGTTAGGTTTAAACTATAAAGATTATGTTACGGTAGATCCTAGGTTTTTTAGACCTCAAGAATTAGATTTTCTAAAAGGAGATTCTTCGGAAATCAGGAAAAAACTAAATTGGAAACCTAAGTACACATTCGAAGGTATGGTTTCGGAAATGGTTGATCATTGGATGAATATACTGTAAGTATTCTTTTCAAAAAGGAATAGGAATTACATATAATTGTATAAAATCTCAAGTAAAAGTACTTTAATATAGTATGAGCATCTTAGATGATATTTGTAAGGATTTAGAGAACGCTTCGGTGCTCTCAAAAGAAAGCCAAATTTTTGGTTACGTGGACTCAGGTTCCTATGCCCTTAACAAAGTAATTTCGGGAGATTACAACGGAGGATATCCTATTGGGGGTATTACAGAGATTTTCGGAGAAAGTAGTACGGCAAAAACCGTATTCCTCACCCACGCTTTTATTGGAGCCCAAAAGAAAGGTTATTATACCGTAATGGTAGACAATGAGCATGCGTACTCTCCAGACTTCGCAGAGAAACTTGGGTTAGATACGAGCAAATTAATCTACGCAGAACCCGAATCATTAGAGGATTGTTTTGAGTTTATTGAAAAATCAATTTTGGCAATTCGCAAGAAAGACCCTAAAACCCCAATTCTCGTAGGGTATGATTCTATTGGAACATCCCCTACCAATAAAGAGCTTTCAGATGGTTTTGGAAAGAACTCTGAGATGGGAGGAGCCCTCAGAGCTAAAGTAGCAGGGCAATGCCTAAGAAGAATTAATACTTTGCTAAGAAAGCATAAAGCAGGTTTAATCATTATTAACCAGATTAGAAGCAAGGTGGGAGTAATGTTTGGGGACCCTCGTACCAAGGCAGGAGGAGGCAAGGCACTTCTTTACTATTGTGGAACCGCGTTAGAAACAGCATCGAGTAAGAGCGACCAAATGTTTGATGACCGTAAAAACCCTCTAGGTATTACAGGAACTATCAAGGCTGTAAAAAATAAAATAACAAAACCGTTCCAAACCTGTGAATTTAAGCTTTTATATGATGAAGGTTTAGTTTCCGAGCACGGACTAACCGAGTCCTATTATAAAGATGGACTTGCGACTAAGCCAACACAGGGATGGTTCTCTATTGATGAGGGTAAGACCAAGCATCGAAAGGGAGACCTAGACAGAAAAATCGCAGACAAACTAGAAGATGGACAATAGCACGTTTTATATGATTATGGGAGCATTCATTGGAATCTCTCTATACCAGGTATACCAACATATTTCTTTTTTAAGGTCGGAAGGAAAACGTAAAAAAGAAGAGGATGCAAAGCAGAGAGAGCTTGTTATTTTAAGACTTAGCTCTGAAGTAAAAGCTGTAAAAAGCCTTTTGGGTGAGATGCAGAAAGAAAGAGAGTTGGAAGAAGTTCGATTATTAACAGAAGGATTAAAACATGCCGAGAGTAACATCTCTTAATAAGTTCGCTGATTCTCGAGGATGGAGTTTAAATGACATTTATGCTCAGATTCCATTAACAAGCAGACAGCAAGTAAATTTTTCTATCTTGTATCCGGGAATTGTAAAAGCCTGGCACAGACATAAACATCAAGATGATTATTTTTGTGTTCTTACAGGCATGGCTCAGGTAGGAGTTTACTCTGATGAAAATGGAGCCGAAAAATTTTTCATAGGAGAGCATAACCCTGCAGTTATTCATATTAAGGCAGGAGAATGGCATGGACTTACCGCCATAGGAGATAAGCCTGTAGGTTTGCTTTATATGGTTACTAAGGACTATAACCCTAATGAGCCAGATGAAGAAAGAGCTGGACATTTAAGTTTTGTGGATGATGAGTGGTGGAAACCGGAGAATAAGTGATGATTGAATCGTTTTTGGGGTTTGTTATTTTTATAGGGATTATTGCCTATTTTGTATGGGGATTTTTCTTAGGGCCTTTGCTTCTTATTACAGGGAAATTAGACCCTCCCCCTGAGGAAAAGAATAAAGCAGTTAAGCCGAAAGCTAAAGAGTACAAAATTAAGGGTCACGTTGTGCCTATACGTTCTGAATATGACCCAGAATACGAATTATAATGGGACGTATTAAAGAATCAGATAAGTATGAGTGGCACGGAGTAAAATGTGCCGGTTGTGGGGAGAGGCAAACTATTCGATTAGGCATAGGAACCATTTTAACTTCTGACAGGTTTAATGATCGTCACGAGTATATTTGCCCGAAATGCAAAAAAGGAAAAAAGGGTAAGTGAAAGGGTATATAAAAGGAATACTATGCATCTCTTCAATTCACAATACGAATCTTCCATGGACGCTTTCGACTTTGACAAGGAGTTTAGGCTCTTTGCAGAGGCTAAAATGGAAACTGAGAGTGGACGATTTGTCGGATACTCGGACGCTAAAATCATGGAAGTACTTAGAGAAGAATTCTCTATGTTTAAAAATGCTTCTCCTAATAAAGAAGGAGAGGCTGAAGCTAAAAAATCCAAGATTCCATCCTTTAAGTCTATCGGACAAGCCCTAAAGACCTCCAACTACGGTCAAATTTTTACTACTCCGCAGTCTGATAGGATTTATGTAATCACCAAGGGTACTTGGGGAGAGAAGTCTACCGATAAAGTAGTAAAAGGATTCCCTCTTAGTACAGACATGGCAAAAATCAAGAAGTATTCCAAGAGAACAAAAGTAAAGCATGGAGGTTCTTCTCCCGAAAGCCTCTCTAAAGACGAAGTAACCCCTTCAATCTTGAAGAAACGGTCAATCAAGCCCACCGACACATAATTATGGTATCCAGCAGACAACGTAGAGCAAACAGAATTGCAACCCTTGCCGCAGAACGAGCAGAACGAGCAGAACGAGCAGAGCTTGAAGGCGTAGAAGGGGTAGAAGAAAAGCCTAAGGCTAAAAAGGCTAAAAAGGCTAAAGCTAAAAAAGCTTCTAAGCCGAAAGAGGAAGAGAAGTCGATGAGAGAAAAATTCTCTGAGATTTTCAAGAAAGATAAGTAATGGCAACAACCTATCATCCTCGCAAACCTTATTTCTCCCCTAATAGGATTCAGCTTGTAGGGAAGGAAATTATTCGTGATTGTGCGGAGGATAGAGTTCGTGCGTTGGAGGCTTTTGATTATTATAAAGGGATGGTGGACGCCAACCCAGAGGATGATAAATCAAAGTCCGAAATGATCAAAGCTCTAGAGCTGTCTATGGAAGCTAACAACCGAAAAATTAAAATGTTAGACACTATGGTAAAGCTCGCAATCCACCGAGATAAGACTCAGCCAGCGAAAGCTACGGAAAAAGAGCTAGACAAGTTATCTTTTGAGGATTTTAATCAAGTAAAGAAGTGATATTTGTTCATCGGTTGAGTCTTTAATATAATAATGACTACCGATCACTACATCGTCTATAGCCAAGTCCTTGACTGCTTCGTAAAAGTACGCAGATTACAACCTGAGGATATTGGAAGTATTTTTGAAGCTCTGGACAAGAAGCTTGAGAATCCTAATTTCTCAATCAATGGTCTTGTTCGGCTAATTGTAAAAAAATGCGTGGTTGGATTCGAAGCCATGCAAAAGAAGTACGGGGACGTTTCCGTATTTAACGAGGCTGTCTACGAAGCCGTTACAGAGGTGTATCCAATGCTTACCGCCGACACCGCATGTAGTCACTATAATATCGTAGAGGGTGAGGAGGAAGAAGAGATGGGGCTATTAAAGCCATATAATATGAAAGAGCTTATTTCCATCAAACAAAAGATTTCGAAAAATATTATAGGGCAAGACCAAGCTATTAATGAAATGTTTGAAACGTTCAAGCTGTTAAACTCGGGATTTGAATCCTTTGCATCCTTATTCTTCATCGGAACAACCGGAGTAGGAAAAACAGAGCTGGCTCGTCAAACCGCTGAGCATTACCTAAAGAACCCTAAAAGGCTTTTAAAGATTAATTGTGCGGAATACGCAGGAAACCATGAATACGCTAAACTCATCGGCAGTCCCCCTGGATATATTGGCTCCAACGAGAAAGGTATTCTTACAGAAAGAGCAGAGGAGTCATCCCAGTGGGTTATCCTGTTTGATGAGATTGAAAAAGCTAGTGATAAGCTCCATAATCTTCTTTTGGGTCTCCTAGACGAAGGAACCATAATGGACAATAGAGGAGCCGTATTAGATTTTTCTAACTCTATAATCTTGTTTACCAGTAATGTAGGAGTAAAAGATTCCGTTAACAAGACCGCAATTGGATTTGGGGAAGATGCCGACACCTCTTTTGCTGTAGTAAGGCAGGAGATTACGAGTGCATTCAAGAAAGAATTTCCTCCAGAATTTATTAATCGTATTGACAGTGTAGTATACTTTAATCAGTTAACGCCTGAGGATGCGGCAGTTATTGCAAAGCTAAATCTTCGCAAATTACCTATCAATATTACAAAAAAGCTCGTTACCTACGTAGTAGATAATGCGTACTCTGCGGAGTTTGGAGCAAGAAACATTAAACGCTTTATTAAAAAGAATGTTACTCTGAAATTGGCAGATAAAATTCTTGAGGGAAGCACTTGTGCTAAATTCAAAGCAATCTTTAAAGATAGCACATTTACCATAGAAGAAACTAAAAAATGAAAAGTTTAAATTTTACTTGGGGTAACGTAATCACGATAATTATTACGCTATTTGCTGCAGGAACCGCATGGGGAATATCGAACTCTCAAATCAAAGCAAATGAAGAGAAGATAGAGGCTGTGAGAATTGAGTTTAGTTCGAATGAGAAAGATATTAAAGGTATGCTAGAGGATATCGAAACGAATATTTCGATTTTGAATATTAAAATGGCTGAAGTAGCAAAAGATATTCAATGGATTAAAGAAAATTCAGATAATTAAACACTTCTTAAATCCTGGCACTATAATAGCTTATGAAAGGAGTAATTCTTTGTGGAGGAAAAGGAAGCCGTCTTTACCCCCTAACATATTCAAACAATAAGCACCTTCTTCCGGTATACGATAAGCCGATGGTGTATTACCCAATCAAAACTCTTGTTGATGCAGGTATTAAAGATATCCTTATTGTATTTTCAAACCATATGGAAGGGTTTATTAAAACTCTGAAGAATGGGGAAGATTTTGGGTTAGACTCCTTAAGTTATGCGTACCAAGAAGGTGATGGGGGGATTGCAGACGCATTATCAAAAGCCAAAGCATTTGTGGGGGAAGACAAATGTGCCGTAGTACTAGGGGATAATTTGATTTTTGATGATATATCCTCCGCAGTAAAAGAGTTTGAAACTTTTGGAGGGGCAATGATTTTTACTAAGAGCGTATCTGACCCTGAAAGATTTGGAGTAGTGGAGTATGACCCTGTAGGAGATGGGGTTAAGGACATTATTGAAAAGCCTGAAGTTGCCCCTTCCAACGATGCAGTTATAGGGTTGTATTTTTATGACACTACAGTATTTGATAGAATTTCAGAACTATCACCGTCCGAGAGAGATGAGTTAGAGGTTACTGACCTTAACAGAAAATATCTCGAGGATGAAGCTTTGAGCGTAAAGAAAATTCACGGAACCTGGATAGATTGTGGAACCCCCGAATCTCTTTATAAAGCTTCTAGACTAATGTTTGAAGAGCAAAATGTTAACCTAACTGTATAATGACCCAAGATATTATTGTTGTAACTGGAGGAGCCGGTTTTATAGGCTCTAGATTTATTAAATACGTTTTCGATACCACGAAAAGCGATATCGTCTGTGTAGACAAAATGACCTATGCTGCTGACAGAGATAGAATTGAAGACTATATTTGGCAAGATGATAGATTTTCTTTTATTCAGAAAGATATCTGTGATTTAAAATTGAAAGATTTGCCAAAAGATTTCACGCATCTCGTGAACTTTGCAGCAGAGTCTCATGTGGATAATTCGATTGAAGATGGCAGTCCTTTTCTAAAAAGTAATTTTGAAGGAGTGTATAACCTTATTCAAGTAGTATTGAAAAGAGGTTTAAAAGGTTTTGAACGTTTTGTACAGATTTCTACGGATGAAGTTTACGGAGATATGAAAACTGTAAAGAAGTATGGGGCAAGTGAGAGCCATGTTTTAAAGCCTAGCTCTTTCTACTCCTCCACGAAAGCTTCTGCAGAAATGCTTGTAATGTCGGCATACAAAACATATGGAGTTCCATATTTGATTACCCGAAGCTGTAATAACTTCGGACCAAATCAACACGAAGAAAAATTTCTCCCTAAGCTGTTCAAATCTATTAGTGAAGGGGATAAAGTTCCAGTTTATGGAGATGGTCACCAGGTACGAGAATGGATGCACGTAGATGATAACGTTCGTCTCGTTCATACCCTAATGAATAGCAACGGAAAGACTGATGTTGTAAATATCGGTTCTGGTTTTGGATATACAAATTTAGAGATTATAGAATTGGCATCCAAAGCCCTTGGCAAAAAGGTTAAGGTAAAGCACGTTAAAGATAGACGAGGTCATGATAGAGTATATCAGCTAGATTGTGAATACCTAAAAGAGCGTGTTGGTGACTATATGTTCCTATGTTTGGAAGGATTTTTTAAAGATGAAGTTAGACGGATTGACTGTATTGTTGACAGGTAGCAATGGAACTCTAGGAAAAGAGCTTGTTCCACTGCTAAGAGCCAAAGGGGCAAAATTATTGCTTCCTTCACATAAAGACTTTCCTGTAGAGGATATTCTTAGGGTTAATGAATATGCCAGAGAGAATCGATTTGATGTAATTATTCATGCTGCCGCTTGGACAGATGTTCCGGGAGCAGAGAAAAAGAAGAATTATCAAAAAGTAATAGACGTTAATATTAATGGAACCTGCAATATGAAGTATATCGCAGGAATTCATGAAGCCAAGCTAATTTATATTTCCACTGATTATGTGTATCCTGGAATTAATGGATGTTATGATGTAAAAGATGCTGCTAAACCTACCACCTTTTACGGGTTTACAAAGCTGGCAGGAGAGAGTTATGTGGATATTAAGAAGGATATGGTTATTAGAACTTCCTTTATAAAGAGAGGAACATGGGGACCTGCGAGAAAGCAACTTCAGGCAGTATTTGATGATGTATACACCTCCAAAGATTGGGTGGACATTATAGCCGAAAAAATCATTCAGCTAATATCAAAGAAAAAGAAAGGTCTTTTTAACGTAGGAACTAGCAGAAAAAGTCTTGTAACCCTCGCAGAAGCTGAATATCCTGAAGTATCTAAGATTCTAGCAGCCGATTTGAATTTAGGTTACGAATATCCGTTGGATACCTCCATGAAATCCTCTATATAAAACGAGGTTATAACTAATGGCATTACCAACATATTCAGGAGGACACGGCAGAGCCGGAGGTCCTAGTACCCAACACCAGAAAGAATACTTGAGCATGGAAGTTAATTCTGCATCAGGAACCGCCGCAGGAAATATCATTCAGATTGATCCTGAATCTGACGAGCATGTTTGCATGTGGGGAGGGTCTTTCTCTTTTGCCGGGAATCCATCAACCGCCGATACAAGTGTTACATATTCTGTCAGCGGACTTACAGAGGGAGTTGTATATCAGGATAAAATCGGGGCTACTTCCACTTTGAAAGGAAATCCGGGAGTTATGAATAATTTTACATTGCCTATGCCTGTAAAATTCAGCAAAGGTGACTCTGTAGCTGTAAATGTATCCGATATTACGGCGGGAAGTGAGTTTTATGCTAATTTTCACTACACAGTTGTTAAGGGGTAATAAATAATGGCATTACCAACATACTCAGGAGGGAATACTTTTGCAGGAAAAACCTCTACAGCAAGAATTAGGGAGTTTAAATCTTTAACCTGTGTAAACTACGTCAAGACTACAGGCTCCGAAAACGACGATGAAATCATTGCCGCTCCAGCAAGCGGAAAAACAATTAATGTGTGGGCTCTACACGTAGGGTATACTTCCACTGCGGCTACTGCAGGGGTATGGTATGCTTTGCATGATGATGGAAGGTCTAAAGATTTTCATATAGGAAGCATGAGAAGCCACAGTACTACTAACATTGGAAATTCCGATTGGACCGTGCTAGATATGCCTATCTCTGTAGGAGATGCCGAACCGCTAAACATTACATTTGGCACCGATTCAGGAAATAGAGTTATTAGCATAAACGTTTTTTATACTGTAGACAATGTCTGATACAACGGTAAATGTCTCCGGCTCTGATGGCACATATGGCATCGACGCCGTTCAAGTAGGAGATCCCGCTTCTTCTGGGGATTACAGGCAAGTTCTTGTAGTTGGAGATTTCACTAATTCTGGTGTAGATGGGTCTATGGCTACCGTGTCTACTAGTGCTTTGCATGTAGCAACGAAACCAGGAGATTCTTATTTTTCTGTGTGTTCCATAAATTTCTCGGGAACCGCCGCCCCAGCCTCCCTCGCGTCGGCGGAATTAATGCCAGCCCCTGGAGCTGAGTTAAAATACATTATACACGGAGTAACATGTTCCACGAGAGGCTCAGGTGCCAGTTCAGCGGCTACAATCTATTTTCACCAGAGCGCAGCCTTCACTGAACCTTTTTTCTATAGTGCCTCACATATAGGAAAAATGACAGCAACACATAACGCAATGTTTTCCCATGGAGTTGCAATACCTACAAATACAGCAGTAGGTATTACCCATGAAGAAACTACGACTCAAGTCTATATTCTAGCGACAGTATATTACCAAGTGGTTTCTGTATAACAAGTTACCTAGATAAAATGTATGAAAAGACTTGCAATTCTTTTAGGACTTTTAGTATCTTGCAATTCCCCGCAGGTCATCGTCGAAGACACTATCGAAGAAGTTTCTCTTACTGAGAGATACCAAATAGTAAAAACTATCGAGGATGCTGTTAATGCTACCGTTCAGGTAGATTTTGGACTTGCAACTGGTACCGGCTTTGTTGTCGGGCATAAAATTGACCCTGTAACCAAATCCTATTATTACGAAATTCTGTCTGCAGCTCATGTATTTGAAGAGGATATTCCTGTAGATGGATCTCCGGTTCCTCCTGTAAGAGTAGTTTTTTCCATAAACAAAAAGAAAAGTTTTTCATTGGGTACTCTAGAGAAGATTGATATTGAGGCAGATATAGCCCTAATCAAAGTATATGATTTCATATCGGACAAGCCAAGGTGTCCAATATTTGAAATTGAAAAAGGTACCGAGTACTTGAATTATCATACAGATGTAGCTATTGTAGGATATCCTCAAGGGATTGGTCCTATTGTTACTAGAGGTCATATTTCAGGCATTGAGATGTTGGAGTGGGACAAAGAATCTTTTCTTACGACTGCACAATCAGCCCCTGGAACCAGTGGAGGTCCCGTAATTAATTTAAAGACGGGACGTATTATAGGAATGTTGAGAGCAGTTTTGGTACTTCGTCCTTCAGGTCAATTGCTTACATGGTGTTCTATTGTAACTCCCGTGTCCCGTATTCAACGATTTTTAGGTGAATATTATGTTGAAGATTATCCGTATATTATTAAGCCAGCTGAGGTGTCCCGGGGAGTTTCCTTTCAAGAGAAAGGGAACTTTCTTTTGTTTTATCCCGACGAATAAAGATATATAATTCGATTATGTTAGCGGAGTATATTTGGCTCGACGGAACAAAAGGATTTCCCCAAATCAGGGGAAAGCTTAGAGTTTTAAAGGATATTCAGGCAAAAGCTCTTGGGAGTTACGAGACTTCCGATTTTCCTGAGTGGGGATTTGATGGTGGAAGCACTAATCAAGGCACTTTAAGTGATTCTGACTCCGTTCTTAAGCCCTGCAGAATCTACACTAATCCTTTAATGAGCGAAGGTGTTATTGTGTTATGCTCCGTGTACGAGCCTGATGGAACTTCTTCTGAGAGCAACACTAGAATAAAATTAGAAACTCTTTCCTCTAAGACCAGAAAGGAAGAACCTATTTTTGGTTTTGAGCAAGAATACACCCTTTTCAAAGGAAATACTCCCGCTGGCTTTACAGAAGGAGTCCCAGCCCCCCAAGGACCTTATTATTGTGGGGTTGGTACGGGTAAAATAGTTCACAGAGAACTCGCAGAGACACATTTGCAGAAATGCCTTAAAGCAGGGATAGACCTTCACGGAATAAACGCAGAAGTAATGCCGGGACAATGGGAGTTTCAGACTGCCGCTAACTCCCCTCTAAAAGCCTCTGATGATTTATGGGCTGCAAGATATGTCTTAGAGAGATTGGCTGAGGAGAGGGGTTTAAATGTGTCCTATGACCCAAAGCCGATGGAGGATTGGAACGGAGCGGGATGTCACGCTAATTTCTCCACTAAAGATATGAGAGAAGGAACCAGTGATGACGAGGGAGGTATTAGTGGATACGAATTTATTAAGCATGCTATTGAACGCCTAGAGTCTAGGCATATGAAACATATTAAAGTGTACGGGACGGGAATTGCTAAAAGACTTACAGGAGAATGTGAAACCTCTCCTGTTCATGAATTCACGTGGGGAGTGTCTGATAGAGGAGCAAGTATAAGAGTTCCTGCGCATGTAAAAAAGGAAGGAAAGGGCTATCTTGAAGACCGAAGACCCTGTGCGAACATAGACCCTTATAAAGTTGCCGCAATTATCCTAGAAACTGTGTTAAAATTCGACAGTTAAGACCTTTAATAGAGTGTGAACGAGCAAAACAACCAAGAGCAGAGATTTCGTGTTGTAATCGATGGAAAGATTGTGAACGAGAACTTCAATTCTATTCAAGAAGCCATGGAGTGGGCTAAGGTCATAGTAAAGGAAGATTCTAATATTTCTATAGAAACTTACCTAAAACCTAAACTTTTATTGGACTAAAGGTACTTTAATAGTATATGACTGACGACCAATCATATCACCGAGAAGACCGTTGGAGCAAGTCTTACGGTCCCTCAGGAGAAGAAGAACATTTGGCGGCTGATGAAAAGACTGCAGAGTATCTCAGAGGTATTCAACGTCACTATGAGAGTAGAGAGGATAAGGATATTGTAAATCATCCGCCTCACTATAACCAAGGTATTGAAACCACAGATTATATTATTTCTAACAACATGAATTTTTGCGAAGGTAATATCGTTAAGTATGTCACTAGATATAAGCTTAAAGGTGGAATGGAAGACCTTAAAAAAGCCAAGTGGTACTTGGAAAAACTAATTAAATCAACCAAATAATATTATGAAAGAATTTTTGAAAGAAAACAAATGGAAAGTTGCAATGGCTGTACTGGTCATTTTTGGAGTTGGACGTGCGTGTGGATGGATTACACCAAATACACAAGATGAAGCAGAGGCTTCATATTATAACAACACAAACTAATAGGCTTTGGAGATGTGCCAGTGCGCTAGTAAGCAATAGTACAAAACATCTCCGTTTTTATCATACCTAAAAAAGTCAAAGCAAGGTGCAAAAAAGTCAAAGCAATACCCTGATGAAAGATTTCCTGTCAGCTCTAAATGTAATTTCTATAGTTGCCATGACAATCACATCTTTTCCTTCGTGGTCCAGTATCATGTTTCTATGGTCTTTCTTTGCCCATATTGTATATGTGATATACTACGAAAAACCCTTAACCTAAAAAAGTCAAAGGACATGTCAAAAAAGTCAAACAATAACCCTCCAATGGAATATCTGTATCTTCTCATCGCAAAAGAATTAGGACGCGATGGGACTCCTTCTCATAACGAAAAAATTCTTTCAGTCTATAAAAGTCAAAAGGATGCTGAAGTTATGATAGAGGCTCAAAATGAAAATAAAAGTAACTGGGGATTCAAAATCAACGAAACTGATAAGTTAGAGATTTTAGAAGTTCCTCGTGAAATTACTTTTGGACTTCAACTTCCGTCTTGGACAGAAGAAATGAAACGCATGGAAGAAATGCTTTCCGAAATGATGGAAAGTGTTTCTGAAACTGAAAAGCAAAGCGACTAAAAAAGTCAAATCACACACAAAACCAATTTTATAAAATTATGGAAATGAACGAACAAATTAGAGAACACCTTATGGATACTCTTAAAGCATATAAAGGAAGCATTGATGGCGTTGAGGATTTTATCAAAAATCATTCTCAACAACTTGAAAATGCTAAGACTCATAAAAAAACTGTAGAATCCAAGATTGCTGACCTACAAGAACTTTTGGGTGTATCCGATGAGGATATGAAAACTGAAAATTCTGAGGACACAACGCCTGAAATGAAACTTGTTTAGGGGAGCCGGAAAGCCTGCCATTTTGGCAGTCGTATCTTGTGAAAAAACCCCCACTAAACCAAAACTACTTTAGTTTTAGAAGCCGAAGGAATCCTAATAATATTTTAGGATTCCTTCACTCTTTTCCCATTAGCACAAAAAGAACAAAAAATCTTAGGAAAATATTAAAACATCGTAATGCTTACTTTCCTTACACTATTAAAGGGTAAGCACTTAAGGTTCTAAACATAATTCTTTTAGGTATAGGGCGAGACGAGGGCGAGTAGTCATAAACCCTTTATCTATAAGATAATAGCAAAAATATCTGCGAAATAAATACGAGAAAGTTTGATATTTTTTTTACTTTTGCCCTTTAATATACTGTAGGGAAAGGGAGGTTCGCCTTTGATTCACTCCTAAGTGGAGTTAGAGAAGGAAAGAATCTAACCTGATTTTCTAACCATAATAAAAAAGGAACGCCCTGACCCTACATTCACAAAAATCTTAAACAATAAAAAAAATGGCTAAAACACCAATTTACTCTAAGTCTTTCCGATACCGCTCTAACGGTTCTGAAAGCAATCGTCAAGTTCTTGTAACCGCACAAAACCAAAACACCCTGAAAGGGTTTGATATTACGGGAATGTCTCCTGCCAAGATTACTGAAATTCAGTCTACTTGGAATCGTTATGCAAGTCGCAGTATGCCTTTAACCAAGAAAGAGTCTGCTGTGTTGAATCGAGTTTCTGCTCCATTCAAGTCTTTCAAGACGAGTCGGATTCGCTATTTCCACAACAACTAGGATATAGTAATTTTGTAAATGCCTCCTAGATTCTTTCTGGGGGGCATTATTTTTTTGGTATTTTTCCAAGTTTATACTTGATATATTTTCATATTATGGTATAATGGTAGCACCTAGAAAGGGAAAACCCCTCTCATAAACTCGTTTCATAAACAAAACAAAAATGGCTTCTAACTTCGTAATTGACCCCGTAAAGAAAAAGATTCTTACGGAACTCGTAAACTCTGGCAAAAATACTCTTTTGACTGGAGGAACTGGATGTGGAAAAACAACTTTGGCAATCGAGATTGCTAAGGAACTTGGACTAAAACCAGTAGTTATCAACTGTGGCTCTACTCAAGATGCCCGTTCTTCTCTTTTGGGATACTTCACATTGAAAGACGGCGATACTGTTTTTCAAGAAGCGGATTTCCTGAAAGCAATTCAAGAAGAGAATACGCTTATCATCTTGGATGAATTGTCCCGTGCTTCTGATGATGCGTATAACATTATCTTTCCAATTTTGGATTTCCGCCAAGAAGTTCGTGTGGATGAAAAAGATGATGAGCGTATTGTTCAAGTAGCGGATAATGTAAAGTTCTTGGCTACGGCTAACATTGGAATTGAATATTCTTCTGCTCGTAGTATTGACCGTGCTTTACAAGACCGTTTTCTAACCTTCAACATTCCTTATATCAAAGGAAATAAATTGAAAACCTATGTGAAAAAGCAATTTGATTCTGAGACTGCCGAGGCTTCAACAGAACTTTTCAAGTTATATGATTACTCACATAAAATGTTTGACGAGTCAAAACTTTCTGCTCGCCTCTCAACGAGAATGATTTTGGATGTAGTGCCTTTAGTATCGAAATTTACTATTGGAGAAATTCTCGACCATGTTATTCTTTCCATCTTCAAGCAAGATAGTTCTTCTATTATCACAGACGCAAATGTGTTACGGGAGTATGCTGATTCTCTTGGAGTTTACAAAAAAACTAAAACTGCTACGGCTTAGTAATGGAAGATAACATTTTTGACGGCATCGAAGAAGTAGATGCTGAGTTTATGGAAAGGTGGCTTGGAGGGGCAAAGATTAACTCTTTGTCCCCCAAGACACTTTACGATATACAAATGCTTATTAAGCATTATTCCGATATCATTGTTCCAGACAAAAAACTTTCGGTTGAATTTCCAACTGAACAAGATGGATGTGCTAGAGCAAGTGTGGCAAACGGACAAGTTATCATTCCTACAAATCTTTTACAAGAAGGGCGTGTAGATGAAACTATTGGATGTATGATTCACGAACTTCACCACATTAAACTTTCAGACTCTGAAAAGGATATCTGGCTAAAATGTTTTGTGTTTGTGTGTAAGGCATTAGATTCGTTATTTATTGAAACTGAAAAAGGATATTACACTTCTCTAAAAGATGTAGTCCTTTCAGATTCCAGTTTATCTTTTGCGGATATCATGTCGGATAATCCACAAAATCCAAATGCTGATTTCTTGCGTCAGGCTTGTGATGATGTTGCGTTTCTTCTAAATGCTGTGGAGGATATTCGTATTGACGAGAAAACACCTCCCAACTTGAAAAAATACTTAGACAAGCAAACGGATAGAATCGGAAAAGAGTTTAAGGAAAAATACGATGAAGGAGATTTAGATGAAAATAATTTGATGAACATAGTTTTCAGATTATTATTTCATCATAAAGATGTAATTCACGATGATTTTATAGATTCTCGTTTTGGGGATAAAGAGTTTATTGTAAATTCTTCTCCTTCGGAATATACCCCTGTGGTATTTGACGCTTTCAAGAATGAATTGAGAAATCACATTGAAAATCTTTATCAGGACTCTAACAATACGGTTGGTAATTCTGAAAAGCAAGATGAACAAGGTATAGACATAATGGATATGTATCTTGGTGATGATATAAAAGAAAGCATTGAAGAACAACTTAAAGAACATTCGCAGGGAGATAAGAATAAAGCATTTTCTTCATGCGGAGAAATTGAGTTTGATGATAAAGAATTGGGGGACGGACTTGTTAAATTCAGTCAAAACTCTAAAAAGGTTTCTGAGGAAATGATAAAGGTAATGAAAACAAAACCTCCTATCTTGCCAATACAAACCATTCTTGAAATAGACTCTTACGCCCGTATCAAAATTCACCAGACAACTGAGTGTTTTGATGGCAAAAATGTAAATTACGCCTGTGTAGTTTACGATGACACAAAATAAAAAATAAATACCAAGATTTCCTATTTTATACTTGATATATTTTCATATTCTGGTATAATATAGGAGTCTTAAACCCAGAAACCCGTTTAACAACACCAATGGCTACACAAAAAACTTTACAATACTATGAAATGAAACATCCCCTAAAGGATGCGAAAATTCTTAGTCCAACTGCTCTTTCTCAAATTCCTAATTCTGATGTTGATGATTATGAGGTTGAACATGAGAAATATATTGTTCCTGCCTTCGACCATGATACTACTATTCTATCTGAACGCAAAAGCGAAGTTTTAGATTCTTTGAGAACCCTTTACGGTTCCCAAAGTAAAGAATACAAGTATATGGAAAGGTCTTTTAGGAAAGGAGATGATAAGATTACCAACCATTATAACAAAAATGTTCCCCCGTCTTTACTAAGAAGAAAAATATCTGAGGCTCGTCAATTAGCAGAAGGAAATGGAGGATACAAGAAAGCATCTTCTGGAGTAGATTCTGATTCTATGGAGGATATTGACTCCGCAATCAAATTCTTAATTTCTGAAGGGTATGAATACGGAAAAGATTTTTCTTCTCATAACTCTGTTTCAATCGCAAATGCTCTTATTCCAGAGATTGCCGAAGAATACATTTTGGGGAAGAAAGAAATTGACGGAATGAAAATTCCTTCTGTGGATAATGACGGAGAGTGGACATATGATAGTGATATTTACTCATGTTCAGACATTCTCCTTTCTAATGACTACAACCATGAACAAGTAAGATTGTCTTTCTTTATCGAAGAGGGGGAAATCAAAGTAATTCAAAACTGTGTCGGGGAAGATAACTAATTATGCCGAGAAAGATAGAAAACGCCACTTTCTCATCAGAGTTTATGTTTGAAGAGAAAGTGTCTCCTGACCTTAAAAGATTCAGAGATGTTTTGTTTTCTAGGTTTTCTAGGCAAATCGGTTTGCTTTTAGAATCTAAACGACCTAGAAAACAAAATTCCACTAAAGGAAGATTGAATACTAGAATTGCGTATAGACACCCGTTTAGCGATAATATCTTTTCTAAGTATGAGCATATTCCTTCTTCGGATACTACAATCGTAATGCTTATTGACGGTTCAGGAAGTATGAGCAGTAGAGATAGTTCTCGTTTCAGTAGAATCGACACTTGTAATGCTGTTTGTAGTGCCTTCGCAAAATCAGTAAAAAATGTTCTAAAGGATGAACTCAAAGTAGAAATTTTTGTAAAATCTGCTCCTGCGATAGAATCTGAGTCTTTAGGGGTAGCAGGTCAATTCCCAACACTAACAAGAATTTTCACTAATACAACCCCAAAGACTAATTCTGATTTTGATAAACTACTAGGACTAAACACATATTCTCCTATTACTGTTGATGGAGATGGCGTAGGAAGTTATACGGCAGAATATAGTGTTCTACCTGCTCTTATGGATTGGGCAGAAAATAACATCACCACTAAAAATATGATTGTGTTCAACCTTACTGATGGTGGAACTTATATTAACTTAGGAACAAATCATTTTCGTTTTGGTAACTCAGATACTGGTCTGATGAAATCGAAATATCTTAGAGGTGTCCCTAATCTCTCACTTTGCTTAGGTAATGATGTAGCCAGAAAGGAATTAACCAGTATGTATGGCAAGGATGTAATCTTCTCTGATGGAGAAGGAGATTTTGTTCCTGCCATGTTCAAGACCCTAACTCGATTCGTGGATGAAAGCGTCCAATAAATAAAAATGACTAACACACCAAAAAACTTTAGACAAAAGAAAACACCTTCACTTACAAAGGGAGGAAAATTACCAAATAGTTCTTTTTACCATACACTTTCCCAAACAATAGATTTATTGGGATGGAAAGATACTGGAAATGCCTATTTAGATGAATTCAAGAGCGACTCGTTAGAATTTTTTCAATGTCCAACAATAGGAAAAATTTCTATTCTAGATTCCAAGAAAACGAATTATACTCTTGCAGGAACTGAATTAGTAATTCCTACTGGATTTCTCTTAGACCTAACCTCACATCTTTATGACATGATAGAGAAAGAGGACTCCACCGCTCAACCTAGCAGGCATTGTGAATATCGCAAAGTAATTTATAAGTTATTAGATATTATTTACTTTGTAAAAGAAAGTGCTTACGATGTGGTTTCCACTAAAGAACACAAAAAACTTACCCATAGATATTCTTATCGAAGGAATAGAAATGTAGACTTGGGAGCGTCTACTTTTCCAATGCTGTCAAGAAGATATGAAAATACTTCTTTTTACAATACGGCACAAGAATTATATTCTGAAGTTATGGATTTTTCTGATTGGAACCTTGATTTGAGTTTTCCTTTGAGGGGATTGCCTTTGAATGTCTTGAAAAGTGAAATTTTACAATACCGTATGTCGCAATGAAAATCTATCCTATAAGTAAACGCCTACGAAATGTTTTTGGTAGACTGGCTTTTGAGTTAGATGAATCTTTAGAACTTGCAAAACATTTGGATGTCCCTAAAGGGGAATATGAATTGTTTGAGGATGACATAAACATTCTAAAAGAATTTGTAACTTGTTTTGATTGGAATGGGGGTGTTTCTCAACGAGGAGAAATGCCCTCTTGTTGGAATAAAGATACTATCTTTGATAACTATGAGGAACATGAACAAAGATTCAATTTTCCTTATGAGCGTTCCCAATTAGAATTTGATTGGGATGCTAAGAAAACCGAAGAAATTAAATGCCCTCTCTGTAAAGGAAAGGGCGTTGAAGAAGAAAAAAATAAAGGTTACAGAAGGTATAAATGCCATTCTTGTAACGGTAACAAAAAAATTGAAATTGAGATAGGAGAATAACGATGCCAAACTGGTGTTCTAACATACTAACGATTGAAGGTTGTAAGGAAGAAGTAGATAATTTTGTTGAAACAGCAAAAGGATACGGATATAAGCCTGAGAAGCAAAATACAAAAGATGGTTTCACGCCATTTGATTTTAACCAATTTATTCCTATGCCTCCAGAAGTAATTGAAAATGGTTACAATGGAGAAAAAGGAATGGAAGGTGTAGAATCTGGTTACTTGTGGGAAAATAATAATTGGGGCGTGAAATGGGGTGCTTGCGAAACTTGTATGTCCCGAAATGGAGATACCGAAGCAGTATATTCTTTTGATACAGCATGGAGTCCCCCAATCAAAATGATGGATGCTTTTATAGAGCAATACCCGTCTTTAACATTTACTTTACAGTATGAAGAACTGGGAATGATGTTTGAGGGAACTTGTATCGCAACGAACGGAAGTGTTTCTGATGAGTGTAAAGAAATCACAGTAGAGTCTTTACATGAGCAAGGTTGGCACGATGACCCAGAAGATTATGGTGATGAATGTGAATTGTGCGAACAAGAACTAATTGCTAATAACATTGAGGAAGATTACAATGACTGATAAACAATATGTAACGACAAATGACCAATTAAAGAAAATTGAGAAAAAGTATGGAAGGTTAATCTTTACTATTGCTCATAGAATTGGAGGAGATTCCGTAGTAAATTCGTTTGAGGATTCTGTCCAAGAACTTTATATTTCTTCTTTAGATGCCTGTGAAGCATATGAAAGAAAAACTGAAAAGTTATTTGACGAGTTCTTTGGAACAGATGAATTTGATAAGTATATCAAATCTGTTCTTTGGAATAAAAAGAATAATCAAGGAAAGCAAATCACAAAGAAACTTGGGATAAATCGACACGCAACTCTAAATGAAGAAATTTTAGAGCATGACCCTGCGTTAGAATATGAATTGTCTGATGTGAGTAGTATGTTGGCAGAAGTAGATGGGATTACAGAAGAGGGAGAGAGGCTAATTGAAATGATTGTTTCCGACCACAAACTCGTAAAGCCTAACGGAAGCCTAAACATTTCTAAAATCTCAAGAGATATGGGAATGACCAAAAAGGATGTAACGCTTTTGGTTTCTCAACTTAAATCTATTTTGGTGGAGTATTACTAATGAGATACTTACTAAAAGAATTTGAATTTTGGTGTGAACGATGGTTCAGCACATTTGCGTTTATCAGGACGATTGTATGCTTGGCATTTTTACTTTTGGCGGTGCTAAGATGAAAATTCCTCCTTATTGTAAAATGTGTAAAGGGTTTCAGATAATGGCATATTTTCCCAAGCAAAAGAGGTATTGGGGGGACGCATGGGTTCCTATAAACTCATCTTACGGCTACCCATACACTTACAAAGGTTTTGCTATCAACAAAGCAAATCATATACTGACTTGGAATAGAAATGCGGATGCTTATATACAAATAATAGACTTACAAACTGGAGGTGTTGTTTGGGAATCAGAAAATATGAAAGAGGTAACACAATGAAAAAAGCAATACTAATGGGTGGGCTTGCAGGATTACTTGTAGCAAATGTTTTCGCTACGATAAAAACAAAAATGGTGGTAACTGAACTACAAAAACAAGTATTTCATATCGACACGCATAGGCAAGTAATGGAAAGGCATACTGGGGATAATGTTTATTGTGTTCTATGTTCAGAATACAATCAATGGAAACTGGTTCAACAAACCTCTTCTTCAAGCACATACCAAAATAACGAAGAAGAAATGATAATCATAAAACATCTAAAAAACTAAAGAAATGAAATCAAAATACAGAAGCCACGGAACATTCTCAAACGAGAGAAAAGCACAGAAGAAATTAGATTCTCTTATTGTCCTGCATGGAGAATATGCGGATGGGGATAAGGGTGAAATCCAAAGGTTTTTCATAAAGAAAAGAACTTGGATGGGAAAGGATAAATCCAGATACCAAGTATCGGAACTAATAAGGAAAGGAAGTAAGTAATGATTGAGTGTAACGATTGTTTTACAGGATGTATATTTTGTGATACCACAGGCATAAAAACTGACCATCACATTATTGTAAAGGACGAATATCCAATAACAAAAGGACATTTGCTTGTCATACCTAAACGCCATTTGCTTCATCTTTCCCAATACAACACTCAAGAATGGAATGATTTATATCATGCTATTAACGAAGCAAAACAGATGTGTTCTTTCGCTACCGACTTCAACATTGGAATAAACGATGGAATACGAGCAGGACAAACAATAGAGCATTTGCATTGGCATATAATCCCACGCACAGAAAATGATGGTGGAAAACCCTGTGGAGTTAGAAATGTTTTTTCTGATAAAGCAGATTACCGCAACAAACAAAAAAAGGAAGTAAGTAATGATTGAATACGACACAATGCCCCAAGAACTTCAAAAGTTTTACGAAAAAAAGGGAAAAGAAGAAGGAATAACAGGTGAGCAGTTTTACATAAGAGAACAAAAATCCAAACACATTTTCATAAGAAATTTATTTGAGAGTAAAACTAGAGAGGAAATAAATATTCATCTTAGTGATGTTCACTCACATCTTATGGATATTTCTGATTACTTAAACATTATCGACTCTCCCCACGCAAAAGAAGCATCAAAGATATCAGGTGATTTTCTTAATTTTATTTCCTGCTTTGCGATTTTGTGTGATGAATCCAAACGGGTTGGTTGGCATTGGGAAGAAGAAGATTTTTGCGGGAGGAAAATAAACAAATGAAACTAATAGGAATGATAATGTTGGCAACAATGACCGTGCCAATCAAAACAGAAATTGAAACAGTTTCACACGGAGTATTCTATGTTGAAGCATGGGATTGCGAAGCAGGATTACTTGCAAAGGGAACTAAGGAAAAGAGGGTAATGTTCAATATGGAGCATATCCTATACGCAGAAGAAAAAGGAAAAACTACTGTTATTACCGTTGAAGATGGTAATGCTACTAGAGAGTTTCTAATCAAAATGAAGTTTGAGGATACCATGAAAGGTATTATCTCAACATATACTAAAAGTGGAGGGAAATAAATGAGAACCGAAGAAGAATTGAAATGGTATGAAGAAGAAATGAGAAGAGAAGAAGAAGCAGGGCTGAATATGTTATCCCTTGTAGCCCTAACTCTTCTAGTAACCACAATACTTTTGGCGAGAAAAATGATGCCAATTTCAGAACCAGAACCACAGAAACAAGAGACTGAAGTCTCTAGGCTTCAAGAAAGAAAGGGTGGAGGACAAGGTGAACTTTACGAATGTAAACCTCAAGTAACTATCGTATCTAACTACGATATACATAAGCATCATCAAATGGTATTGAACATAGTATCAGAACCATTGATTTGTGGAGTGTGTAGAGAAAACCAAAATCATTTTTTTGGAGGAAACTAAATGAATTTCAGCGAAGAAGGAACAAGCCCACGATTGCTATCATATTTGAGAATAGCATTCATACTAACAACACTAATAATAGCAGGAATGTTCATGTCCTGTTCAATACCAGAATGGTATTATGAAGAGCAGTTAATAGCACATCAGTATCATGTAGAACTAAGATACCAATACGAAGATTGTGATTTCTGCCAATACGGAAGAACCCAAAACTTTTACTAAAATGGAATACGCACTAATAACAATAGCAGTCTTGATTCTAATAGTCCAAATAGCCCAACTATTCAGGTTGGCAAAGATGGAGAAAGACATCGAGATTCTGGAAGATTTCGCTGAGTTATCAGCGATGAAAATAGAGGAACTGAAAACTACTACGAGTAAGTTCGACACCCCATTTTAATTTTTCCCGCCGAGAACAATGAGTAATAAGTATAGAGACAATAGTAAGAATACTTGTAAAGAACTAGAAGATAATCCTAACAAGATAACACTTACAGAGATTCTATTTATCCTCATTTGTATCATTGTATTACTATAGGATAATATACACATACACACCAGTATTACCTATTATTACTTGTATGGAGTAAGGTAAGAATACAACTAAAAAAAGGAAAGATTAAATAGATTTATATGTAGATGTTGGTTACGGATTTAGAAGAGTATGTTATAATGGTTCAAGAAATGTATGATGTTTTGGTATGAATATCTTATTTTTTTTCCTATTTGTTGATATTTTGTGTTTTTTAATTTTCAACTATAGTTCATCTAAAAAATTAAATACGAAGAATATCGTAATAAACCGAATTAAATACGAAGAAATACCACTCTTTTCGAATTAAATACGAACATAATCGTATATTTTGATTTTTTGTTTCCAAAAAAGTCAAAGCCCTTAATAGCAAAAACCCCCTTTAACAGAAAAGTCAAAGGGGGTTTCTACCATATATGGTATGGGTAGTAAATATTTTCCGAGGTTCATAAAGTATCACACACAACATATGGTATATGTATATTAAAATTTTTTCGTGCGGATAGTAAAAAGTCAAAGGAGGACTGGCACACCCGATAGGATTCGAACCTATACTCTACAGATTAGAAGTCTGTTGCTTTATCCAATTAAGCCACGGGTGCTTATTCCAGCCAAAAAAAATTTAATTCTTATGGTAATACAGTAGAGAAGATACCCCATAGTAAAAAAGTCAAATGGGGAATAGGTAAAAGAAAAATGCCATGAGAAATCCAATTTAATTTTTAGATTTCCCACGGCTATCACCTTTATTTAATTTTCTCCTAAAAAGAACAAATGCCAAGAGGGGTTCCCCCTCCTTGGCGATAAGCATTATACCATATTTGTAAGCCCTTGTCAATAAAGAACTTACATTTGTTGTAAAGTATTTTTGATTTTTGGCACTTATTTTGGTATTATTTTTTGATTGTAACTGCTTATGTGGCAGGGATTTAAGTCAAATCCGGGCCGAGAACCTGCCATTTTGGCAAGAAGGGAGCCTAAGCCCCCTCCTCGATGTAGTGTGGTGTAATGTTATCCCATCTTTCCCGTCGCAAGGAATATCCGTCATCTTTCAATGACCATTCCCCCTTACAATGAATACAGGATATCGTTACAGGTTTGCGTTCTGAAAGAAAGAAACTTCCGCATACTTGGCACTCAGGACATTTCCGAGAGCCGAGAGATAGACCCTCAAGGAGCCTATCCCTCTTTTCCCTATATGCCACTATTGAAGTTCCCCCAAGTCCATATTTGCCACCATAGAATCGACATCCAATTCTGCGATGACCTCTTGCTTGCGTTCCGAGATATCATCCAAGTTAGACTTCATTTCCTCTTGGATACGCTCTGCGTTCTCAAGATTATGTTCAGCCTCTACGACTTGGCTCTTAAGCCGAGCAATACGGACAGAAAGACCTTTTTCTGGGTCAAGCCACTTCATAGCCTTTGCCAATTCGACCTTAGCCGTCTTTTCTTCCGAGAGAATTTCTACCATGCGAGGGTCATCTGCGATTTGCTTTTGAGCGACCTTAACCTTCAAGGCGTTTACCTTTTCAAGTGCTTCGGAGAGTAACTGTTGGGGAGTTCTGTGTTTAGCCATTTTCTTTACCTATTACGAGTTTAGGAGAATGAGGGTGGTGTCCCTCTGTGATGACCCTATTATACCATCTTTCTGGCTCAGGTCAAGTAAAAAAGTCAAAAAGCGTGAAAATTCTCTAAAAAACTTTGGGAGGGGGGGAGATTAAAGAGATGCCCCTAGTATAACATATTTCCGAGCCATGTCAAGCAAAAAAGTCAAACCTCTTTAGAAAATCCACCAGCCCCAAAATAGCATTAATCCGGATCCGCAGCTGGCTCCCTGGTAAAAAAATCCGGTGGCTGCCAAAACGGCAGACCCTGGGCCCGTGGAAAAAGTCAAAGAGTAAAATGGGGGGAGTTTGGAATAGCGAACCTATTAAGAATCTTTGCATCGATTCAGTTCTACACAGTTGGAACAACCGTGCCAAACTCCTCCCCAAGTGCTTTGAAAGAGAGGCTAGACATAAGCCTAGCCCCCCCATATTCATTAGTTATGCATAATGCCCACAACTCCGCAGATTGCGATTAACATACGAGCGAGCGTTGTTCTTTGAGTTAAATCGCAGGGTATGGGTTTTTCCTTTGGAAACATAACTCACCGTATGAGCGGTCATGTTATTAGGAACCTTGCGAATGTGAATTTGGCGAGCAGGTGTTTTCGTGTTATTCATGAAAGTATTATACCATATCCTATGCCCAAGTCAAGAGAATATCTTATAAAATCAAGAAAATCCCAAAAAACAAATGTTCCGGGATCTGCCAAAATGGCAGACCCTGGGCCCGTCAAAAGTGGTGATTAGACCCCCTGGGCTTGCTTTAATGGGCAATATAGGCTATGGTATGAACTTTTTTAGACCAACACGCCCGACAATCCTTACATTTTCCTTTCCGAGCAAAGGCACGGCATAAGGAATAACCCTTGGAAGGGATAAAATTATCTTCGGATTGTATGATTGTGCTAGTATGAGAACCCGATACCTTTCCACCAATAACGCTATCGCTAGAATATCGCACCACTACATTTTCTGGCATTTTCTCTAATACCGCTTGGATATTAGGAATTTTATAAGTGCGGGTAGGAATCCAGTGTTTCGTATTAGGCGTAGCCTTACAAACCCTTACAATTTTCTCCGCTAGAATTTCATTCTCAATATCCCCAGAATCAAACCACCGAAAGAATTTTCCCTTTCCAATTGCTTTCACCATAGCATCAACCCAACCGCTACGCTTCCAATCTTCCATATTGTATTCCCGTAAGTCTTTTACAGCCCCAAACTTATAGCGTCCCTTAGTAGCGTAGCAACCTTGGCAAGCATCGACTAGGGTAACGCCATCGGACTTAAAAGCCCCTTGGCAAGTGGTAACTGCTGGAAGCGACCAAGATTTACAGGGCATTTTAGAGGCATTAGAGAGTTTGGGGCTTGCTTTCATGAAAGTATTTTACCATATCCACAGGCTCAGGTCAAGAACTATTTTGAGGAATTTACCGGGCTCAAGAAAGTATCTGCCAGCCAGGCTGCCAAAATGGCAGACCCTTGGCCCGAGGAAGGGAGCCGAAGCCCCCCTCCCCTAAATTCCTACCATTCCTCTATTTCGTGGCACTCCATTTCAGCCTGAGATTGAGCATCAGCCCAAGCCTCAAAAGTTTCCTCGCCAGAGTCGCAATCGCAAAAAGTGGTGGATTGGACATCAGAGCCCATTTCAAGAATTCCATCATCGCCACAATTAGAACACACAGGGATATCGTGAATTTCCCCGAGAAGGTCGTTGGTATCGTATTTCATATTGGCATTATACAGTATTCTGAGCCAAAATCAAGTAAAATAAGCAGAAAATCTCAAAAAACAAATATTCCGGGCAGCATGCTAAAACGGCAGCGCCCTGGGCCCGCAAAAATGAAAAAACCCCACTCCGTCCAGAGCGTTTACATGCATGGGAGGAGTGAGGTAGGGGGATTATTTGGTAGGCTATCCCCCTTGTAGCCCTATGAAACATACCCCTAGAATCCTTGAGTTGCCCAGTAAGGCTTCTTGGATGAGCGATAGTTATTTCCTTCGTGGTTATTGTCGTGGATAGACAAAACCTTGGGAAGCCTACGCCGTAGAGCAACATAGATTTCTAGTTTTTTCAAGGTTATCCATCTTTGGTTGTCCCTTGATTCTGCGGAGTTCCAAGATTTCGCAAAAGAGCGACCTGCAAGGATTGAGAGGTAGTTGATGATGTATTTCATGAGAGTATTATAACAGATTTGAGAGGTTCTGTCAAGCCTTTTCTAGGAATTCTTTATCAAAATGTCCTGAATCCAATTAACAAACCGTCCACTATCAAAAGCAGGGTTTGAGCGTTCGCACATATCACAAAAGGACAATATGATAGAATCCGTTTGGTCTCTGTCAGCATTAATATTGACGATGATTTCAGCACAGGTGTCAGCCAATGCTTGGAAGTGTTGGCGGGTCATTTTCATGTGTTCTATTATACAGTAGCGAAAGGGTGCTGTCAAGGAAAATCTAGGAAATCTTTAGTAGTTTACAGACTCGCAAGCCAATTTGTAGACCAAACTGCGACCCAGTTCCGAATCGGTGAAATCTTCAAGTTCTTGGTCAGTAAGAGGAGTGCCATCCTCACGTTCGCCATAGCAGGCGAAAGCATCGCAGAAATCGAAAGCGTCTTCCATATCGACACCATCGACACGGATTGAATTTAGGTTGATTAGGTTTTTCATTATGTAATCATTATACCATCGCGGGAGTGAGTTGTCAAGTAAAAAATCAGAGAAATTTCGGGCCGAATATCTGCCAATTTGGCAGGAAACGGGACTTGAAGCACTACAAAGTAGCCTAGACTTATACAAGCCCCTATGAAAATATACCCTTCCTAGTCCATCTCGAACATCTCATCCAAGTCCGAGGAGGTTAGCGTCCCGTGTAAATCCTTGATAGTTCTTTGAAAAGCATTGTAGTATCTCACGGGAATGTTGATTATTTTCATAATATCGTCAAGCGTTTCACCTTTCTGTTCCATTATAGCAAACAGCGTGTTAATTGTAAACACATCTGCCACTTGCCGAGGGGACAAAGCCTCGAAATCAAAATCTGCTTCCATGTTGAAAAAGTGCTTCATTATGGATTCTTTCACTTCCTGAGAAGTATGGGCAATGGCTTTGATTACAGAGGTTTCGGCTATGGTGAGGTTGCCTACTGAGGTAAAGGAGGACAAATCGAAAGTAAAGGTTTCAGAGTCGTTCATGCTCATATTATACCCTAGCGATTGAGTTTCGTCAAGACCTTTTTCCAGTATTTTATTGTGGCTTGTTTCTTGTAGCCTTTTGGTCCCCCGTTATGGATACGGGCAACCTTCTCGGCATCGAATTTTGCGGGATTAGTCCATGCCTCACGAGCATAGCGTTTCATATAGGCATCGAATACCTTGATAGCATAGTCCCTATTGAAACAGTCCTTATAGGAACCCCCTATATTACTACGCTCGATAGCATCCGTGTGATATATTTCCCAAATCTGTAAGCATCCGATAGCATTACCATTATCACCACGAGCATTATCATTACCATTACTTTCAACAAGGATAAGAGCATTGACCAATTCATTTTGTTGGGGTGTGAGAATTACTTGCGGAACAGCAAGCATGAGGAGGAGAGGTGTAATCATGAACATATTATACCACAATTCTAGGCTAGGTCAAGCATAAAATGAGAAATATTTGAAAATGCGGCCTAGGACCTGCCATTTTGGCAGCTAGAAGAAAATCATGTCCAAGCATCTACAGCATAGCATCACGCATATAAAGCATATGCCAAGCAGTCCCGTAAGTTCCAAGCGGTCAAACATCTCCTCCCACATTATTCTTCCCCTGGGTCACTGAATACGCTATCTTGGCATACTTGGCACATTCCACTAATACTATACTCTTTCCGAGAGATATCATCCATTTGAGTTAATGCTTGCAGGCTAATCTCATCATTGCAGGTAACGCATAAACCATTCAGGATACGGTCAACCTTTTCAGGAAACAGAGAAAAAGCGGGCTTAGAGAGGTCGGGAGGGAGAGGCATTAGTATTCGTCCGTTCCGAAGGGGAAGAGGATGCAGTCCCAGAAGAGGGTGATGATTTGTTTCATGCGTGTATTATATCAGAGCGTTAGACTTGCGTCAAGTAAAAACTAGGCGTTTTTACAAGCGGCAGAGTGTAGATGCATACCGCCAGCATCCGAATCGGTGAGGGTATCCAATTGATTATTATCGAGAGGTGTGCCATCCTTAAAGGTAGCACTTGAGATAAACGCATCCGAGTTATCGAAAGCATCGAGATTTTCCATGACCATAGAGGACACAAGAACGGGCTGGGGGAGAGCCGTGAGAGTAATCGTAGGGGTATTATCGTATTTCATGCTTATATTATACCGTCGCCATGTGTCCCTGTCAAGCATAAAATCCTAAATCCCACCGGAGAATACCACGCTTTGGGTCCCATGCCAGAATGGCAGGTCGCATAATATACAGATATCTTGCCTCCCTTTTAAGGGTCCCCTTTTTTGTTAAGGGACTCCTAGAAAAAAAATAAAATCCAATAAAATCCCAAATAAAATCCAATAAAAATACAAAAAATGAGCTATAAATATAATACAATGAAACTACTAGTTGCCTTCATCTTAATCTTATCTTTATCATATATTGATCAAACTCAAATAAGATATGGAGATTATAAAAATTTTGACGCTGAGAAGAACCATAAAGTAGGTACCATAGAATCGAAGCAAGTGTATTATAAGATTCCTGCTTACGAAGGAATCAAAACAGGAGAATATGAGAAAGGTACTGCCAAATACACCCAGGCTCTTAAAGAAACTACTATGGAATATCGAAGGGTAATGCGAGTGACTGCTAAGAAACAGGATTTAAAGCTAATAGTGGAAATGGGAGGAATATCGGACTACCCCTCAAAAGATATTACAGAGAATTGCATCTCTCACATTAACTAAATAAAGTACTATGGACCATGATAAGCTTATAAAAGAGTCGGAAAAAATTTTTGAGGGTGTATTAACAGAGAAAGGACTTAAGGCGCTCGCAAGATCAGGAGAGCTTGGACCGGATGTGGCCTCTTTTCATAGTAAAGGGAAAGGCACCTCTAACACAAATTGGGACAAACCGATAACTAGGCCGGTAATGCCGGGAAGGATATCCGGACCCATGCCCCTGCATGCGAAAACGGCGAGAGCTAGATACAAATTATCACAATCGCAAAAGAGAGCAAAACTTCGTCCGGATTTAGTAGGTGGATCCACAAACCCAACCATACACGCTGACCCTGACGATAAGAAAGAAATGGATCAGTCTGCTGAAACATACCGGAACCCAAACCCTCATGGTACGAAACGCGATTTGGGTGGCACTCCACCCGATTGGCGTCAAGGTACGGAACGAGGCGTGAAGAAGGTTCCAGGTGAAAAGCCTGCGGGACCCGATACTTCGAGGAAATTGGTTAGGCGTTTGAATCGTGTAAGACGTCCGCAGACCCCTATGAGTCAGCAAAAGAAAAATAGGATCCAAGCCTTCAAACCTTCCATGGAAAACTCCAACCAAGATCCCAGATTGGAGGAAGGTGTCGGACAAACGGTCGCAAAAGTTCTTAGGAGTAAACCCGCTAGAGCTCTGGGTCGTGGAATAGAAGCAGTAGGTGGAGCTGCGCTGAATGTAGCTGGAGCTGCGGGGAGGAGTGGAGCAGAAGCTCTCGATCGGGAAGCCGGGAGGTTGGGTCAGTGGGGTAAACGTAAAATAAGGCAAGGTTACCGAGCACTAAAGAGACGTGCTGGGGAAGCACTTGATGCTAAAGCAAAAGACAAGCCAAATGTAATATCTCGTGAGGAAGCAACTAAGAAACGGCAAGCAAGACAGAAAGCGTTGGATACTCCTACGGATGTAGAAATGGAAAACTCCAACCAAGATCCCAACTTGAAGGAAGATAAAAAGCATGATGGTTCGATTTCAGGTCAACCCGCTACTTTCAAAAAAGGTAAAGAACTTGAGAGCACGAAAGGAAAAGGTTACCGTCTCGTAAAGAAAAAGTGGAAACTCGCATCTGAAATGGAAAACTCCAACCAAGATCCCAACTTGAAGGAAGCAGTTTCTGATTCTGGTACTCAACTGCAAAGGATTTATAAATCTGGAGAGCTCGCTGGAAGTGGAAAGTTTAGTGGGGAAAAGAATCATGGAGAGGTGCAAGATCAATTAGATCGTATTCGTAATAAAGGTCGTAAATTGGCACTAAAAGATAAAAAGATAAAGCCGAAGTTGAAGAGTAAGCTGATGACACCTTCCCAAGGCGGGGGAGACGTTGCAACTGAGAAGTCTTTGGTTAAAGGCATTACGAAGGGTAAAGCCATCAATAGAGCAATACGGGCACTTCCCAAGTAATTCCGATGAATCATAACAAGCTTATAGAAGAATCTGAAAAAATTTTTAATGCTGTGATTAAAGAGGGTTCTGGTGGAGAACAAAGCCAACTTCGAAGAATAGATGCGGAGGATGATAAAAATCCTGCTACTAACCCCGTGCTAAAGCGTCTCGAAAGTAAGTTGAAGCATAAGCAAAAAGGAGCGGACCGAAGAGCAAAGCATAGAGGTATGTTGGTAATCCCTAAAAAGGACCGTGAGCCTAAAGATCTCAAGCAACGACTTCAACAAAGACAAACCATGAGGCAAGCTAGACCCGTAAAAACGGTCGGAGAGAAACTCCCCAAGTAAATGAAAAAATTTTTGGCGCTAGGACTAATCCTATGCCTCGTAGGATTTCTCAGTAATATACCATCTTATTCCGATTCTGCATCAGAAGAGCCAGAGGAATCTATGGCATTCCATGATCCTTATAAGCCTTATAAGCATGAGATCGATATTGAATTTCTCACTCATTGTAGTCTGACCTTATCGAATGGAATTGGTACCTTTCGAATGTCTGGTTCTCAATTTTTTATTAGAATGCTACAAAGAGATGAGCCAGGCGAGACTCACGAGACTGGGCTTGTTCTACATAAACCAAATTTTCATTTTCATTGGCCTCAACGTTCTGTTTTAGGTTTTAATGCTTCAGTAGAGTACACTTATCCAGCTCATTCTTTTGTAGGGTATTACTATAATATCGGATTATTTGACCCTCCTAGTATTAATAACATCGGATCAAAGATTCATTATAGAGGAACGGGAATCCTCCAGCTCCGGGAAGGCTCCGCCTTAATTACTTTAGGGAAACGTACTTGGGTGCAACATGCTCCATGGGTATTAGTTTTCGGAAGAAATCCTAAATAAATGGCGTTAAGGGGGGCGGAACTTCTCTAGATATAGTAATATGCCATTGAGCCAGCCCTCCCAACCAACAACTAATAAAGTAACCACTAATGCCAGTGGGATTAACGTCGTATCAGGAATTCCTAATTCCAGTGGATATGACGGACCGTGGTATATCGAGGAGCAAACCCTAAGTATAAGCTACAGAAGAGTACCTGAGGCCCGGATGACGGATTGGAATTGCAGCTTGGACTATGTTAGATGGGAGGGGCAAGTAATCCGCACTCAGCTTGCCATGTTTATAACTGCCGAGGTTAAAGGTTATAAAGACTGGGGGCATTACGACACTTCCGCATGGTCACAACCTCAAGTCCTTAAGGTATACGCTGCTAGTGCCGATGCTAGTGGAAGTACTTATGGGAATTTAACAGCCTCTTCATGGGGACCGGCAGGAGAAGTTGTAACCGATCAGAAGTACTATCGCAGAGTCGCGTGGGATGATGCATCTGGAGCTTCGGAATTTACTCAGAGTTGTTTCGCAAGTAACGCATTCGCAGAGTGGCACGTCAACCCGTATACCGAATATGCGTCTTCCGGGATGTACCCGGTTGAGGACCTGCTTGATAATATGTATTGGGCTATGGGTCCGCGAAAACCTGGGTGCCCGCAAAGTCCGATGATGTATTGGACTGCAAAGTGTGGTTTTGGAGCCTTGGGGTCACTTTTTGGTCCGTACGACACTTCTGGAGAGTACATGGACACGGCAGATATCCTAGATGAGGTTGGCAGTAGAATTGGATATTTAGGACTTTATAATCTGCCGAAGGCAGACGTGAACTCCAGTGGTGATGTCCTTGCGAATACTGGAGTAGCAGCATACCGAACCAGCAGGCACTCTTGGTAAGAGTATCTGATTAATTTACACCTAAGATTTTAGAATCTGCTAAAGATTAGAACTTTTAGCGTTCTGTTAAGCGCCTTCGGCGCATATATAACTTGATTATGAAAATACTCTCTTCCTTACGTTCTGTGTTAAATTGGGCAGTTGCCAAGTTTGATGCTTGTTTTGCTTGGACTACCCAGCGTTTAGATATTCTATTTGGAGAAGTTACTGCGGTAATCGACTCTTTGATTAGAGTTGGTACTCGCGTTGTAGTTTTTCTACTTTTACTTCAGATCCTTAATTTAGATCTTATTGGAGCTTTGAAGGAGTTTCTTGCGTGAACTTTAAGGATTACATTGTTACGGAAGCTAAGAAGTGGGAGGATATGACTCCTAAAGAGCGAGAAGCTAGTGAAAAAGCAAAAAAAGAGGCTGAAAAAATGGTAGCTCAAGGAAAAACTGATCTAGGTCTATCATCTAAGTCTAAAGCAGAAAAAAAAAGACTTCGTACCATCGCAGCTAAGAAGAGGGGACCCTCTGAGCTAGATGATGACTTGAAGTGTGATGAGTCCAAACGAGAAGAAGTTGAAAAAGAGGGCCCTTACGTAACCTCCCGTAAATTTAAAAAAGTAACGGACCCTGCCAAGAAAAGAAAAATGAGAGCTCAAAATCCTCCAATCGAGAGGAAGGATGTACCCTCTGTTAAAGATATCAAGGATAGGGAAGCAAAAAAGCGGAAAGAGAGCTTTCGAGCCGCCGGAAGAATGGCTGCTAGATCTAAGTTCACAAATTAAAGAGGCGACGACCCTTCTACCGTTAGTCTCTCGTAAGGATCAGCACACGAACAGGTTCCATTACTCGCAGACGTGTTTCCTACGATACATACAGTAATCCCACAAGTTTTAAGGAAATCAACTCCTTCATCCAGGCGATAAAGTTCACCGCAGACCACGCGACGGATTCCTGATTGGACAATAAGCTTAGCACACTCAAAGCAAGGAGATAGAGTGGTATAAAGCGTAGCTCCTTCGGAGCTACTGGTTCCCTTCGCTAGTTTAGTAATCGCGTTAGACTCCGCGTGAAGCACCTCTCGACGCGTATCTCCGTTGCGGTCTTCACACATATTACTTTGTCCTGTAGGAGTTCCATTAAATCCGTCCGAAATAATCTGTCCGTTCTTTACAATAAGACATCCGACCTTCATTCTATTGGCTTGGGAAAGATTTGACCAGTTTTTGGCCATTTCGAGATAAGTTTGATCTAGTTTAGTTTGTGTAGCCATCATATAATATAAAAGAATAAAGGGGGCTAAAAAGCCCCCTTAAAAGTAATTAAATATTTAAATTATAGATCTTCTTCCTTTTGTGCAGCTCTAGAAGCTTTCTTGGACGCAGCACCCGTTCCTTTGGTAACTTTCTTCATAAGATTACGAGCAGCTTGATTCAAAGCATTTCCATTAGCGTCGAACTTCGCCTTTTCCTTCGTCTTAGACCCAAACTTAGCATTAAGAGCATCGTCACGTTCTTTTTCAGCTTTAGTACGAGCTTCAGCAAGAACTTTTACGATATCACAAAGACTTTGAACCGTTTCTTCAAGCATTCCAATTCTATCCTCAGGGGTATCTGGCTCCTTATGATCTTTTAAAGTTTTAGGCATAACCCACTTATTAGCGATGTTAGAGGGAAGACCGAAGTTATCCATTCCAGCAGAGGCTGGATCGCTCTTAGGCTCTCCACCGCCACTAGGACCAGCCTTAGAGGCTGCTGCGGCATTCTCCTGGTTACCTGTAACAGTTCCAGAGCCTTTACCTTGATTCTCTTGGCTATCGCTGCCAGAACCTTTAGCGGTTGGAGTACTCCACTTATTACCATTCCCGAGCTTAGCATCGCCACCTGTTAATTTAGGGAGCATAGCGTTAGCTTCGAGAAGGGTGTTTACAAAATCTTGAGAAATATCTTTCATTTTTTAATTACCTATTTTATATATTGTTCTTACTTAGAAAGTAAACAGCTTTATTCTAACTTCTAGATATAATAATGGAACAAGAATTCTTCGATAACATTGAAAAAAATCCAATTATTGGGATTTTCGGAGATACTGTATTTCCTAATAAATCTATAGGGGAAGGGATTAGAGAAAAATCCAAAGTAATTTCAGAGCTTAAAAGCTTGCTTCTAAAGATGGATCCTAAGAAAGTATACATTATTCCTCATAGGGGGGTAAATTTAACATCCCTTACGATTTTACAGTATTTAAATATCCCATATACTATTGTAAACCCTTATCGAGGTTATTTTAATAGTACTCACAATAGAGACAAACTAAAAATTGTTTTTGGTATGGAAAATAGTTCTTCGGTTATTACGGTAGGAAAAAATCCTAAAAATGCTAGAGGGACCCTAAAAGCTTTATCAGACACAGAAGATTTTGTTATTGACAGATCAGATCTCATTATTTCTATTAATGGTAATAAACCAGACAATAAATCAATGAATTTACTTAAAAAACTTCCTGAATCTGGAAAACATATAATATTTTTTAAATATTAACAAAGTTATAACGTTATTTAATGTGGAGGGGTAGATTCTTTTTGAACAGGTCCGCAAACGCTTCCCTGTTTTCATGCCAAGAGGTCTTACCCTTAATCTCCCCTCTAGAGTAATGGATGACCTGTAAAGGTATGACCCTGTTTCGAAGACCCTTCATGTGCGCTTGAGATGTATAAAAGATATCATAAAAATCCCAATTCCCGGGAAAACATTTAGGCTTCTTTAGTTGGATAGTATTCACGGTTCTTCCTTTCGCTGCGAGGAATAATCCGTCCATTACCACAACATCCCCCAAAGGTCCAAAGTACGTTTGGAAGATTTCAGCCTTTTTATCCCCGTGATAAACACTTCCCGCTAAAGGATTAAGATGTGAATCCGCATGTGGAGTCTGCATGTCTTCCCACCAAACACAACTTGATCTGAGGAGACGAGTACCAGCTAAACCTACAAATCCAGAATTGGAATCCTCTAAGTTCTTTTCTATAAACAAGTTAAAGTCCCAAGGACTTGTTAAAACCTCAATATCATCGTGACAGAAGATAACAAGATCATCCGCTTTAATATCCTGATCCTTAACTCCAGTATCAAAAGCTTCAAAGATATTCTCAAACCCTACTAAAGGAACAACTCTCCATTCGGATAGTTCAAGGAAATGCCTTAAGGTTTTTTTGATTTTACCGTCTCGAGTTGGAATAAAAGCGACTTTTTTCATTTTCTATATAATTACACACTATTATAGGATGTTTTTATGGTTTCTAAAAAAGAAGAAATATTAGAAGAACTTCGGAAATGCTCCGAAGATCCCGCCTATTTCATTAGAAACTACGTAAACATTGAGCATCCTATTAAAGGCATAGTACCTTTCGATTTATATCGATTTCAAGAAAAAATTATTAGTGAAGTTGAAGAATACCGATTTAACATTATTAGGAAGTTTAGACAAGCGGGAATTACTACTATCTGTGCGGCGTATTCCCTTTGGGCTATAATCTTCAAAAATAATCACAATATTATGGTTGTCTCTATTGGAGATCGGGAATCTACCGCATTTCTTCGCAGAGTAGTTCTCATGTATGATGATCTTCCTGTATGGCTTAAACCAAAGATTACTGAAAAAAACAAACACTCTTTGTACCTTAGCACTGGAAGTCGTGTAAGAGCTCAACCTGCTGGTGCTGGACGAGGTGAATCTGTATCTCACTTGATTGTTGATGAGGCTGCATTTGTTGATAAGATGCGTGAGTTTTGGGCTGCGGTATACCCTACAATTTCTACCGGAGGTAAGGCTACTTTGATTTCAACGGTTAATGGAATGTCTAATCTATACTACGAGCTTTACCGGGATGCGGAGTTAAAGAAAAATTCTTTTAACGTATTAGACCTTCATTGGAGAGAGCATCCAGAATACACTGACGAGTGGGCTAAGGAGAATAGACCTATTATTGGGGAACGCATGTGGGCTCAAGAGTATGAGTGTGAATTCCTTGGCACAGGAGATACTTTTATAGATGGAAACACCTTGAAGCGTCTAAAAGGAAATTCTTGCGAGGACTACTCGACTAGACACTCGGGCAAACTTAGAGTATTTCGGGAGCCTGACCCGTACCACCAGTATGTGCTAAGCGTCGATACCTCTTTTGGTAGAGAGCGTGATTACTCTGCATTTCAGATTATTAATCTTTACAGTGGTGAGCAAGTAGCAGAGTTCTATTCAAACACCACTCCAATCTCTAACTTTGCAAAAATTATTAAATCAGAAGGTGATGCTTATAACACGGCTCACTTAGTAGTTGAAAGGAATGGTTTGGGGATTGCACTGATTCAAGAACTATTTGATGTTCTTGAGTACGAAAACATGTGGATGGATGACAAAGGAGAATTTGGAATCCAGATCACTACTAAAACGAGAGAAGGAGTACTCTCCTCTTTAGAGGAAGCTCTTCGAGCTTCCAAGTTCAAAATTAATTCTGAGCGGACAATTGATGAGTTGATGACCTTTATTGTGAACGACAGCGGTAAAGTTCAGGCTGATGACGGCTATCATGATGACCTAGTTATGAGCTTAGCCCTTGCAGCCTCTGTTCTTGAGGAGTTAAAAGATAATGCTCCTATTATTCCTATGGGGACTAAAGATTTGAACGAGGATAATCCAATTAAAGAACAATATAATATTCCAATACACATATCTAATAATGATAAAACCACTGAGGACATGTCATGGGTGATAAAAGACTAAACGAAGATAATCTTAACGAATCGTATACTGAATTCGGCCAGTTCAAAGCCGGGTATGGAGCTACCGGAAGCGGAGCTCTTTCAAGCTTCTTTGGGAAGTTTTTTGCTCGTAGGGGACGTAAGTTCACAAAAGGCGGAAGACTTGCAGGAGATGCCGCTACAACCTCAGATACCTTTGAGGGTGTTCCAGGTATTGGAGTTTCCAAAGGACTTCCTAAGTTGCCTCAGGTTGAATACGAACGAAAACGTAGGTATAAAGAGTATGAGGATATGGATGAGTATCCAGAAATCGGAGCCGCGTTGGACATCTATTCTGATGATGCATCGCAAAAGAATATCCGAGGAGAGGTTTTTGAGGTTAATGGTCCCAATGAGCAGATTGAATCTATCGTAAAAGATTTTCTTGAAACTGCAAAAATTAAAGAGTTTATCTGGGATATTATTCGTAACGTATGTAAGTACGGAGATTGTTTTATTGAGAATATTGTGGACCTTAATAACCAAGATGCGGGAATCCAAAGAATTAAAATCTTAAACCCCAACTATGTCTCCAGGGTTGAAAATAAGTATGGGTACTTGGAAAACTTCCTACAGGAGATTCCAGAAGCTAAAAGTGCTTTTCTTCCCGATCCTAGTCAAGGGATGGGTCAAGGAACTGGCAAGTATATGAAGCTCGATAAGGAGCAGGTCGTTCACTTTAGAACGCATACTTCCGATCCAAATTTTTACCCTTATGGCAAGTCAATCTTAGCCGCAGGAGTAAGAGCTTGGAAGTCTTTGAAGCTTATGGAAGATGCTATGCTCATCTACAGGTTGGCCCGTGCTCCAGAAAGACGTGTGTTTTATGTCGATGTAGGTAACATGCCTACTTCTAAAGTAGAAATGTATATGGAGCGTCTTAAGCAGAAGTTTAAGAAAGAAAAGTTTTGGGATGGTCAAACAGGTAACATCAGTGAAAGATATAACCCTTTATCCACGGACGAAGATTTCTTTGTCCCTACGAGACCTAAAGGTTCAACTAAAATCGAAACCCTACCAGGAGCTCAAAATCTTGGCGAGACCGACGATGTAAAATACTTTAGAGATAAGCTCCTTGCAGCACTTAAAGTACCCAAAGATTATATTGTAGAAAAGGATAAATCTCCAGAGCGCAAAGCAAACCTTTCCCAATTGGATATTAAATTTGCACGTGCGGTTACTAGAGTCCAACGAGAGGTAGAGATTGGACTTACCATGCTTGCTAAGAGACATCTTACTCTTCGCAATATTCCAGGTCATCAACTCATAGGTCTTGAAGTTGTTCTATGTCCTCCTTCCGACATGTTCGAAAAGAGACGGCTAGAATTGGATGATCAAAAAATTAGAGTAGTTCAAGCCGTTAAGGGTTTGGAATTATTCCCGGATGAATGGATTTATGAAAACTATTTCCAAATGACAGAGCAAGGTATTAAAGATACTATGTCTAAAATGGAAGCTCAAAAGGAAAAGCAAGCTGAAGCGATGGCAGCTCAAGATCCTATGGCAGGGGGAATGCCTCCCCCTATGCCGGGAGAAGAAGGTATGGAAGGTGAAGAAATGCCTCCAGATGAGGAGCCTGTATAAATTTCTCAAATAAAAATAGAATAATATCTGTATATAAAATAGGAAAATAACCATGAATTTCGAAAATAGAAACAAGGACTTAACCAATATCCATAAAGCAGCTGATTACCTTAGCCGTTCCCTTAGAGAGAACTTGAAGGTTTTCTCTGTAGATTCCGCCAATGGAAGAGTAACATTTCTCTCTGAGGCAGAGGTTGCTATCCATTGTGACTACGAAATCTCCAAAGGATCCGCTCACCTGTCTAACTTTGATATTGAACCAATCGCAGTAATGCTTTCAGAAAAGAAAGTTAGTGATAAGATTGAAGGGTCTATTTCAGAATTTGTATCTTCACTTCGTGAAAACAGATACGATGTGGCAGATACTTCTTTTGACGATGTTATTGGGTTATTTGAAACTCGTAGTAATCTTAAAGATTTAAATTCTCGTGTAGGAAAGCATATGGCATCCTTTGATGATAAAACTAAGATTATTGAGTCTGAAGAATTTAGTAAGTTAGAGCAGATTAAGGATATCATGGTTTCTTATATCTCTGAAAACAAAGAAAAGGTTTTAGGCAATAAAGATATTTCTAACTCTTTGAGAGTTGCTAATGCTCTCAGAACTGCTTTTAACGCTCCTGATACTAACTACGAAAGCTTAGTGGAAGGTGCAAGATTCTCTGTAGATCTCTGTGCGGATGCTTCTCTTTACGAAATGATTTGTAAGCAGGAGTTGGTTCGCCAAGAACTTCTCGAGGCTAAAGAAGAATTTGCAAACACATGGATCTCTAACGACGCTATCCAAAATCTTGCATCTTGTATTTACGCTAAGGACGAAGCTCTACAAGAAACTCTTAAAAACATCTTGGAAGAAGTTCCTTACTTTGCATTCGCTACCAAATCGGACTTGAACGAAGTATTCACTTCTGTGTTCGAGGTAAACTCCACAGATGTGGTGACCAAGAAAGAAATTAAAGAATTCACTCGTAAGTTGTACGAGTGGAAAAAGCCTGCAAAGGAAGAGATTACCCAACTACTTGATGAGAAGTATGGAATCAACGTTGCAAACCTCAAGTTTATCCCAACGTTTAGTAACTTGGCAAGAACTCAGTCCGTAATGTTTGAAGTTCTTTCGATGCTTTCTGAAGATAATAGTCTTGTACAAGACATCTCAAGAGATTTCTCTAAATTCATCTCCAAGAAAGGTGGTGTTGAAACCCTAACCTTGAACGATTTTATTGTAGAGTGTTTCGAAGAAGCTTTGGAAGAGCCCCTCAAAGAAAATCTTCTTATGCAGTACGTAGACATGCCTAGACTGTCCCGTGATATTTCGGCTCTCAAGACCCTTGTAGTAGGAGATGATGCTCCTGTGGGCGGGGAAATGGGCGGAGAAGAGATGGGAGAGGAAGTTCCTGAAGAAGAAGTACCTGAGGAAGGAATGGAAGAAGAAGTACCTGAAGAGGGTATGGAAGAAGAGGTTCCTGAAGAGGGTATGGACGAAGAGGTACCTGAGGAAGGTATGGAAGAAGAGGTTCCTGAAGAAGGAATGCCTGAAGAAGAGGAAGGTGTGCCTGTAGGTGACGATTCTACGGAAGAGATTCCTTTTGGAGGCGGAGGTGAAGATGAAGGAACTCCGCAAAACTCTCTTGCTTCGGATCTAGAAGCTCTTGTTAAGAGTTTGGGTCTTGGGAGAGAAGAGGAAGAGGACGGAGACGACCAGTACGAAGCCTAATCTAAAATATATCCCTGCTTGATCCAACGTCGTAGAATATGTTGATGCCTATTCTGCATACCTAAAAGCTCTACGACGATACTTTCAAGTCCCTCAATAGAGTCCTCTGTTATTTCGGAGGACTCTAAAACTTTTTCAAGTTTCTGCATGATATACTTTAGAGAGTCCTGATCGTCATCAGACATCTTGTTTATCTTAGCTTCTTTAATTTTCTTTGATTCCATGAATATCGACCTCAAAATTCAAAGACTTATAAGCTCTAAGCCTTTGGATTGAATGTTTCCCTAAATAGGGAGCTCTATCTATAAAATCATAGATAAAAACTTTGGATTTATTCTCATGTTTTCTTAAAGTTCTTCCTAATGCTTGAACCGTAGCAATCTCAGATTTCAAACCTCGAGCATTAATAAGATGAGTGAGTTCGGGAATATCGACCCCTGTCTGAAAGATAATCGTCCCAATGATTATAGAAGGTCCAGGAGCATCTATAAAGCTCCGTAAGGTCTTATCTCTATCTTCAAGACTATCCTTACCCTCTAATTTAAAAGAGCCTGGAAGGAGGTTGTGTAGCTTCTCCGCATGCTTTAAGTTTTTCGTGAGAATAAGAACTTTTGAATGGTTTCCGGTAATACCCTTGGCAATATTTGCAATCGTGTTGTTACGCTCTTCGCTTTCGACAATGTAATCATTGTAAATTTCCATATAGGACTGACCCTTATATTTGTCTGAGTCAATATCCGGAAGAGTAATCATCTGAATAGATGGAGGGGTGAGATACCCATCTTCGATTAGTTCTTCAGCGGTGACATACTCTATCTCCTTACCTAGAAAGGATGTTAGGGATAATTTAGAAAACTTTTCCGTGGGGGGAGTAGCCGTCATTCCAATCCTGACAGAGGAAGAAGGAAAGGATTTCAGTACTTTAGTAGCCAGTTTCCCTTTAGCGAACTCATGAATCTCATCAAACATGATAAAATCAGAATCTTCTAAATGGGACATAATAATTTTATCCACCGATTGAATCGTACAAAGAGTAATATCCTTAATGTCCACCCCATCCCCAAAAGCTACTCCAACATCAATACCATGCTCTGTCAGAAATTTATGCGTTTGAGACAAAAGTTGTTTTTTGTTAAAGAACACAATTCCCTTTTTACCTTCCAAGGCTTTTAAGAGTCCTCCCATAACAATAGTCTTCCCACTTCCAGTAGGAGCTTTAATGATACACGCTCGTCTCTCTAAAGCCTCCTCAACGAGATACTTCTGGTACGGACGATATTCGATCCCTTCTAAGTCATAGTCTCCAAAGGAGATATCGCTTCTGCTGTCCACAAGTTCGAAGTCCCTCTCCAAATAATTCAAATCCTCAATAATGCTATATAACAGCCCAGTACCAAATTTTCCAGTTTTGGAGCTGAAAAATTCTTTTTCTCCGTTCCAAGACCCTCTTCGATAAGAAGGGGTAAATTGGTATCCGGGAGTTTTACAGCTATATTTCTTTCCTAAAGCCTTGAGAAGTTTTTTCTCTTTAGTTTTTAGTACAGAATATACATTAGAAATAAAAATTTTCATAAAATTTATCGTTCTTTTCTATTATAGATAGAAAACTCACATTATTATGTCAGAAGAAAAAACAATTTTAGATCTCGCAAAAGCAGGAGCCGCCCAACAGGAAGCATCAAATCCAGGGTCTCCTCAAGTTCCAGTAAGCAATCAACGCCAGGAAGATTCCTCTGTTTCCGATGCCCTATCAGAACTACTTTCTAAGGTGGAAAGCAAGGGAGCGTGGGTTCCTGTAAAGCTACCATCTCTAGGAAAATACAATGAAGGTTTGGGAGATACGGTTGAGCTTAGACCTTTTAACTTTGAGGATGAGAAAATCCTTAGATCTGTCAAAAACATGACGGATATTAAGAATGCAGTAACTACTCTCTTTAACAGATGTACTAGAGGAATTCCTTACCCCCAAATGAGTTTAGTAGACAAAAGTTATTTGCTTTTTAAGCTTAGAGAGATCTCTTATGGGGCTGAGTATCCTATAGAAGCAGAATGCCAGTCTTGCCAAACCAAGAATGAACTTACTATAGAATTGGATAAGTTGGGAACTAATTATGCTTCCGACGACGCAAGTGCTGAGATGACAATTATGTTACCAGACTCAGAAGTAGAAGCTTCTATTAGAATCCCGAGAACAGTAGACGAGCCTCTTCTAGATAATCCTGCCGCTCTTATGGACAACCTTTGGAGATTTGTTACCCGCGTGGGAACTCACACGGAGCGTATTATTATTCAAAACTTTATTACAAAAACATCGGCAAGAGATGTCGCAGTAATCAGAGAATCTATTTTTGGAGATAAAGCAGGACTTGAAACAAAGGTAATGTTTAGATGTCTCCAGTGCGATAGTGAGCAAATAACAGAACTACCTTTAAATGAAAATTTTTTCTCGGTGAATTAGAAGCTCGGCTAGATGGAGATTCCTTGTATCAGGAGTCCTATATCCTAGTTCACCTTTGTGGGTTTAGCCTTAAAGATGTCTACACTATGACCTATATGGACAGAGGAGAATACATAAAAATAAGAAAGGAAGAGTCCGACAGAGAATCCGAAGAAATGAGTAAAGTAGAACAGTAAATACCTTGAAGGATTTACTATGGTACAACTTAACGGACACAACGTAACCCCAAGACACAACCGACCAGGAGTCTTGGGAAACACTTATTTGGAGTTTTTCTTCATCAATAACGGCGCTTTTGCACATCCTTACGAGGTGTGCAGTGTTCATATATTCGCGGATACCACTAACGGAGATTCTAGCGAACTAATAAACTCAAGCGGAACCTTAGATTCAAGCACTGTAAGCTCATTAGCCAAAATGGAGTTTACAAACTCTGCGACGGTTCTTGGCACACTCCCCGACTCGTCAGGGTTCGATCCAACAGGATTTGGAGACGATGTGAATACAGCCAGTGCAATTTACAGGATTGGGGATGGAGAGGGACACTTTGCAGTGGCACTGAAACCTAACGCATTGTGGGCAGGAGGAGCATCAGCAAATAGCGCCTCTTCCACAGGAAAATATTTTGATATTTGGACTGTAGTAGATGTAAACGGATCTGATCCAAGAACTTACGTACACGCCTTTGAATTATTCAGGGATGTAATATTCTCTATCACAGAGCCTTTACTGGTCACTACATCTCACGCCTTGGTGCAGAAATACGTAAATAAGAATTCCATTGTAAAATTACAAATCAAATCCGACCACGTAGTAAACAATAGGAATATTTCCGAAGAGATCAAGAACGTTTTTACTCAGTCCGTAGTAAACAATGCAGCTGTTCGAATTATCAAGTTGAAGGAGGACACCTCTACTGGTCTACCTTATGACCAAATTAAGGATTGGGGAGATACTTCCGGATATGTCCAAATTGATTCTGCAGACACAATTACCTATAATTGGGATACTAGTGGAATGGAAACGGGTATGTACGAACTCCAAGTAAGCTCTACAGTCCTAGATCAAACGATAATGAGTGACAAGTTTAACTTAGTAGTTCGTTGACCCTGAAGTCGAAACCCATCTTCCGTACGTTCTTATTGATGTGCATAACCACATCTTTCTTAGGGGCTTGGACAGTAAACTCGTTCCAGTCCTTGAATCTTTCAGGAGGCTGAACAACCCAAGGAATAGGAAGATTTTTAGATTTAATAAGTCTAAGAGATTTTAACATTCCTTCTTTGCCCGGAGCATCATTATCAAAAGAAAGGATAATTTTAAAGCCATCTAACTCTTTTAACTGTGCATGAGACATGAAGCTTCCCTGAATACTGGTAGCATTAACACCTAGGCTTTGAAGGGCAATCGCATCCAGGGGACCTTCTACAACTACCACATAGGATTCGAAGCAATCAAAAGGAAAGAGAACCTCAGAGGATTTGACGCCGTGCTCTTTATGAGTAGGATTAAGATACTTCATACCTCCCCCCAATATGTTTCTAGCTTGGAAATAGTAAAGCCCCCCCATATCCTCATAAGGAATAATGAGACGATTTACATACTTCCCTCCTGTAGCAACATAGAATTTTTGGTCTTTTAAACCTCTAGACCTAATCATTTTACAAGCCAACTTCTCTATCAGGGACTCTGAGAATCTGCTGGTATCATAGTCTAAAAGTTTAAAGTGCTCTAGCTCATTCTGGATATCCAAAGAGTTTAGAGGGTCAGGAGCTTTAGATTTTTGAGGAGTATAGAACAATAGCTCTGGCGTATCAACCAGTCTCCTCATCACCTTAACCGAAGCCTCATCATAGGAAATACCTTCTATGAAGGATACTAGATGAACAAAACTCCCCCTCTCTTTAGACTTGAAACACTGCCATAACCCAGTCTCTCCATTAACAGACATATGTTTCTTGGAATCCTCAAAAAACAAAGAATTCACGATAAATTCCTCACCCGCTACATGATAATCTTGGAATTTATCAGCAATATACTCTTTAATAATACTAGGAGGAATCTTCATAAATACATTAATGGGGGTTCACAACATATTAAAGAACAACAGACCATGTTTATTTCAAAAGTTTCCCCAAGTAAATTAAAAACCTACGATGAATGTCGTCAGCGTTACAAGTTCAGATACGTAGATTATTTGAAAGACCTCTATAACCCTAACAGTAATACCAACGCTCTTCAATTCGGATCTTACGTGCACAAGATTCTGGAGGATGGTGTAGAGGCTAAATCAGTAGATGAACTTCGGAGGCTCGCTGAGGAGCTTCGTCCTAATTATAAATTTTCGGACAGAAAGAAGGAGGCTCAGATGGATAAAATTCTGGAGAACTTCTTCAAGTTTAACGCTCAGCTAGAGGAAAATGTAAGTACAGAACTTCCTTTTGAAATTAAGATGACTGATGATTTTGCTATAAACGGAATCATTGACCGTGTAATCAAAGGAAAAACTGGCAAATACTTAGTAATTGATTATAAGACTTCTAGACAAGCAGCTTCAAAAAGGTCATTGTTTAAAGACCCTCAGATGCTCATGTATGCTTATGCAATCCACAAACTGTATAATGTTCCTTTTTCTGACATTACAGTTTCACATTACTATCCACACTTGGATAAGCTGGTAGCTATTAGTTATGGACCTACTCAGGTTAATGCTTTCCTCAGGACTCTAAAGGATAAAATCTGGGAGATTAGAAAAAAGAAGTCTCAAGACCTTAAACCTATCCTGAATCAGTTTTGTGACTGGTGTAGCTTCAAAGACCTATGTCCAGAATTTGGAGGAACCTCAAAGATGCTGGAAGAAGCTAAGGCTAAAGAAAAAGAAAAATACCCACGTAAAAAACCTTAATCAAGTTTTATAGCTGGACAGTATAGAGATAAATCAATCTCTCTAAAGAATTCAAGAACTTCTCTTTCGGAATACTTAAATTTTTTAGTGTACTGTGAAACGATTGTAGACTTCTTTACAGGTTTTCTATTCTTCATAGCTTTTAATAAGTATTCCTGGAAGATAGATATAAAGTGAGCAGAGAACCTATGTCTCCATTTTTCTGTAAATCTTGAGCTTAGAGCATAATCAACCTGCTCCAAAAACTCATGGATTTCTAACTCTGAATCGAATTCACTCATTTTTCTATATCTTTATAGTATTTTTTTTAGATTTTATCAGATCTATTTAATCTTTTTTCTGTGTTTCCGTTTTTTGATCTAGGATAAATCATATAAATATATTGCATTAAAGTAAACTTTTAACGATTATGGCGAAAAATATTACAGAATCTTTACCGGACGGAATGAAAGCTCGTCCTTTTATGAATCCACGTAAAGTGGAATCTGCTGCAGGTAATTTGTATACCTTCACTTACAACTCCAAGACGGCTAAAATCGGACAGCCTTTGATTATAAATGTACGTAGGAACAATAAGAGATTGTTCAGAGCTAAGAACAGAGATCAGTATATGGCAGGAATTGTACTGAATAATTTATCACCTGCAATGACAGCTTTTTTAATAAAGAGACTAGGAACCAGAAAACTTATAACCTGGAGGGATATTAAAGCTCTTGGAATTTTAGCGCCTAAGGCTTACTACAGAATATACAATGTAAAATATCGTCGGGATTTTCATGTAGTTGATCCAAGTATATACTTGGAACGAGAACTAGAAGAATCTCGATAATTTAAACCATGGCTGAAGGAAAGAAAGATCGCGAGTATTTAGGATTAGAAGCAGGAATGCGGGATCTCCGTTATTCCGTAGATAATCTTGTATTTAAGGCAGTCAAATCTGCGCTTCCTGAAAAGCTTGGAGCCGTGGCAGCCGTAGCCCATGCGCTCGAAGTATCTTTTAGAGCAGGAATGCAGGCACAGAATAAGTTGGCGTCAATGATGGCTGCTACTGGTAGGGGTTTAAATCAACATACTCAAGCTTTAAATATACAAGGTGTAACTTTTGAAAAAGCTGTAGCCGCTGCAGCGGATACATTTACCGCTGGACTTCGAACAAATGTAAAGTCTTCCGCTGTATTGATAGGTCAGTTAAAAGTTCTAGATCTCGATACTAAAGCGGCAGCGCAGTTCTTGGCTCACAATACTCAGCTACTAGGAGTAAATGCTAGGCAATCTCAAGCTACTTTAAAAGGTGCTGTTGAAACCGCAGCAGCCTATAGAATCTCAGGAGACGCGATGATCTCCGCTATGAGAGCCCTAAGAAAAACTCTTGAGTCTGCATCAGCAGCTTATGGACCAAAAGTTGCCACGGCTATAACCCAGGCAACTACTGAATTACAAGGAAGAGTAGGTCAGGGGTCACAAGGTGCGCTGGAATCTGTAATAAACCAATTAGCCGCAGGAACTGAAGAATCTAATAAACTTCTTCTCAGGCTTGGGGTTCCTCTGGAGATGTTTGCCTCCCAAGACCCTAAAGAAATAACAAGAGGTGTAGAAATGGCTATGCAGACAGTAAAATCTATTACAGGGGGGGTAAGAGGAGGTGCAGCTGCAGGTATTATGAAAGACGCTATCGCTAAAGGTTGGGGTATAAACGATTCTTTCATTCTTCTGGCTGACAAGCTAGCAGATCCACTTCATAAACTTGATGAGAAA
>Ga0098054_1000192_pt1 | contig 56839 bp, 53 predicted proteins | sample 16_taG_FD_75048 | JGI IMG/M metagenome (GOLD analysis project Ga0098054, IMG submission 75048) | Marine viral communities from the Subarctic Pacific Ocean - 16_ETSP_OMZ_AT15313 metaG | ecosystem: Environmental > Aquatic > Marine > Oceanic | place: Pacific Ocean | collected 2015-01-18
CGTTTTCCAGGAAGGTGGAAACACCTGCCGGTTCGGAAAACGGTCCAGACTATAAGCGACGAGCAGATTTTCACGATGAGACGGGATCGCAAGGCGATTCCGTCTCATCGTGATCTGCTCTAGCTCATGATCTCGATGATTTCGCGGATCTGGGGGATCGCTTCTTCGGCGGCTTCTTCGCCGAGACGGATCAACTCGTCCGCGTGATCGAAGTCGAGCAGGCTCAGATGGCCGACCTTCGGCGCGATCATGATGTCCGGCGGGTCGCCCGCCATGCGCATGCGGGCAAGGCGGTCCTGAACGATGTTCAGCGAAGCGAGCATGACGCTGGCGATGCCGGGCTCGCGCCGCTTGCCGCCGATGACGCGGCGCATGAGTTCCTGCTCGGGCGAGCGCTTCCAGCGGAGGTTCCGGAGGCTCTTGCGGATGCGTTCGGCGACGGCGGGTGAGGCGGCGCCTTCCAGCATTTCGGTTTCGATCTCGGCTTCTTCCTCTTCCTTCTCCTCAATCTGCTCTTCCAGCTCGTGCAGGATGGCGTCTTCGGGGGAGACGGGCGCGGAAGCGCGGATGTAGCCGGGGAAGGCGGTCTCGTGGGCGCGGCGGCGCGCGGCCGGGTCGAAAGGATCGTTGTTGAGGTTGACGGCGATGACGACGCGGGCGCCAAGCGCGCGGGCGACCGACACGGGCACCGGGTTCACAAGCGCGCCGTCGATGAGCCAGCGGCCATCGACGGCGATGGGCGCGAAGACGCCGGGCAGCGCATAGGATGCGCGGATCGCCTGAATGAGATTGCCGTGGTGGAGCCAGAGTTCGTGGCCGGTGGTGAGTTCGGTCGCGACGCTGACGAAGCGCTTTTCCATATTCTCGATGACAATGTCCGACAGATGCTCACGCATCAGTTCGGCGAGTTTCGCATCGCCGATGAGGCCGGAGGAGCGGAAGCGGAAATCGAGCAGGGAAAGCATCCGCCTGCGCGTCAGCGAGCGTGCGAACTCTTCCAGCGGATCGAGCTTGCCCGCCACATGGCAGCCGCCGACAAGGGCGCCGATGGATGTGCCGGCGACGATGTCGGCATCGATGCCGGCGCGGGTCAGCGCCTTCAGAACGCCGATATGCGTCCATCCTCGCGCCACGCCGGCGCCAAGTGCGATGCCGATTTTCGGACGAGGCATACGTAACTGCTTCATTGACCAGGGTACTCGAAAGAATGCTACAGCGCCGCCTGCGATGCCAGACGGCGCTTTCTCTATATGGGGAGGAAATGTGACGAAATTCGAGCGGGGCTCAGCCGTGGCTGTGCGCCAGTTTCTCCGCGCCCACGGGCTCGAGTTTTCCGGGCGCACCTTTCGGAACCCGGCGGTAGAAGCAGGAGCGGTAGCCGACATGGCAGCAGCCGCCATCGCCCGCGACATCGACCTTCAGCCAGACCGTGTCCTGGTCACAGTCGGTGCGGAGTTCGGTGACGGTCTGGATCTGGCCGGACGTGTCGCCCTTGTGCCAGAGCTCATTCCGCGAGCGGCTCCAGTACCAGGCCTCGCCGGTTTCGACGGTGCGGGCCAGCGCCTCGGCGTTCATCCAGGCGACCATGAGGAGTTCGCCCGTCTTCGCGTCCGTCGTGACGGCGGTGATGAGGCCGTCCGCGTCGAATTTCGGGGAGAAGGACGTGCCTTCCTCGATCTCTTCCTTCGAGCCGCGAGGGGCGAAGGGGGCATTGCCGGTCATGTCTCTCTCTTTCGGACAGGATGAAAGGGCCCCGTCCTTCAGATGAAGGCGGGGCTCTTGTCTAAGCGCCTTTTGCCGGTAGACGCAATCGCCGTTCGGATGACCGCCGCCCGGGACGTCTCAATCCAGCCGTTTGACCGCTGGCGGCGCCCAGTCGCCGTCAAGCACGGCGGGGGTCGGCCAGTAGAGACGCAGGTTCATGGAGAAGGCGCCGGAGGCCGGCGCGGGCAGCCAGTTCGACTTCCATTCTGCGTCCGGCATGTCCCGCTGGATGTAGAGGTCGAGCGAGCCATCCTCGTTGAACCTGAGCTTGTCGCGGTCGCCGATCGCAAAGCGGTCGATCGGATTGGCCGCGAAGAGCTGCTTCTCATTGTACATGGTGAGCGACCAGAAGGCGCGGGCGGGCGGAAGTTCGTCGCGCTTGAAATGCATGACATAGCGAGCGGCGCTGTCGAACGGTTTGCCGTCGGCCTGCGCGAGCGCGCTCGGGTAGATGGCGTCTTCAACAGGCACGGCGCCCAGACCGAAATATCCGATCACGGCGCGCCTCATGTAGTCGATCCCGTAGGTGCCCATCGGATGACCGATCATGCGCCAACCGTTGACGAGCGTGCCCGTGCGGGAAATGGCAACGCCCAACTTGCGCTGCGCGAGCGCGGGGGCGGCCTCGAATGCCGCCTGCAATTCGGGATCGAGGCGCGCGAGATCGAAATCCTCTCCGGGGACGAGGCCGATGCGGGCGAGCCTGTCGACCATGGCGTGATCGTCCGCATGGGGCGGGTTCGTGCGGAGAAGCCCGGCAAAAATGCCGAAGAATTGCGAGGCATCCATCGACATGACCTGATCGCTCGGCGCGCGCCTGTCGAGAGCCGGATCGAAAGCGCCTTCTGCGGGCTGGTACGAACCGTTGCCCCATGCGGAGAGCGGCACGGCTTCGATGCCGGCCTGAAAATTCCGCACGGCAGGATAATCGTCCGTGCCGTTCGTCTGGGTACGGCCGATCACCCAGCCGAGCGGCGTCGGCGAGCGGTAGGCGCGGACGCCTTCAGGCAAATCGCCGTTCCAATCCGGGCCGGTAATGGCGATGGTCTGCGCATGGGTGCCGGTGGTCCGCGAGCCGGGCGCGGCGAAGACATGGGTCCACATGTCCATCATGGGCAGCAGATAATACCGTCCGCCGGAATCCGGCACCGAGATGACCAGCGGCTCCGCGCTTACATCGAACCAGAGGGCGGAATAAAGCGTGTCCGCATTGGGCCGCACGACGGCGTTGAAACTGTCGTCGGGAAAGCGCGGCATGTGGGTAAAGCGGTTCATCGGCGCCTGAATGCGCAGGCTGTTCGCGCCGCTGGCGGGCGGGATGTTCGTCGATACCCGCCTGGTGATTTCCATCACGACCATCGGGAAGGCGAAGATATACGCGTCGATGGCGATCTCTTGCGCCAACTCAGCCGAAAGGGGCGGAATGGTTGCGGCCTTGGTCATGGCTCATCCTCCTGCTGCGATGAACGAGCATATGACCGGCGACCCGACGGCTGCACCAAGCATCATTTCGGAAATTCCGCGTGACGGAATCTGCGACCGCGCGCTCAACCGGGCTCAGGAGGCGGTTTCAAACGAAAAGGCCCCGTCCTTCAGATGAAGGCGGGGCCTCTTGTCAAAGCACCTGGCTTGCAGAGATCAGTATCCGCGGATCATCTGCATGAACCGGGCTTCCATGCGGGGATCGTCGCGGAAGACGCCGGTGAACTGGGTGGTGATGGTGGCGACATCGGGCTTCTTGATGCCGCGCGTCGTCATGCACTGATGCTTCGCCTCGATCAGGATGGCGACACCCTGCGGCTGGAGCGCGGCATTGATCGTGTCCGCGATCTGCGCCGTCATGGTTTCCTGCGTCTGGAGGCGGCGCGCGTAAATCTCGATCACGCGGGCGAGCTTCGAGATACCGACGACCTTCTTGGTCGGCACATAGGCGATATGCGCGCGGCCGAGGATCGCCACCATGTGGTGTTCGCAATGCGACTCGATGTTGATGTCGCGGAGCATAACCATGTCGTTATACCCCTCGACCTCCTCGAAGGTGCGGGTGAGCTCCTTGTAGGGATCGATGTTGTAGCCCTCGAAGAATTCCTCGTAGGCACGCACGACGCGGCCGGGCGTGTCGATCAGGCCTTCGCGATCCGGATTGTCGCCGGCCCAGGCGATCAGCGTCCGCACGGCGGCTTCGGCCTCCTCGCGCGACGGCTTCGTCACCTCGGCCAGGCGCTCGTTCTCCGGCTGGGCCCGGAGCCCATCAACTGCAGCATTCATGTCCATTCGACCAATCTCGTTTAGGGGTTTCCCGGCCGCGCCGCCCTTTTCAGGGGGCGCTTCTGCCGGTTCAAGTCACGGGCTTTCCACCGCGGGAAGTCCCATTTTGCCCATCAAGCACGGGGTCTTATGCCATGCTGTAGCTGATGTGACATCGTCTCAACCTTGCATATAGCCTTGCGGAAACTGGCTATCAAGGGCAGGAGAACAGCGATCCCACGCAAACTTGAGCCTTATACCGGACCGCAGGCCGCTCTCTCTTCCCGCATTCCTACGGCAGATTTCCGGGGGCGGATCAGCCTGCCGGAGCGGCTTTGGTTAATTCTTAAACCTTGCCGGGGATGATCGGTTTCGCTATCAAAACGGGCAGAAGCGACCGAACCGCTTCTATCGGTCTTGAAAGGTTTGACGGTCATGACGCGCCGGACGACGTGTTGTCGAACTTCGATCCGCCCCAGCGGCGGATGCGCGGCTCGTTGCGCGGCCACCGGCCACGCCACCGTCTGAAGGCCCGTCAGGAGCGGGCCGTCCGACCGGAACAACCCGCCGACCGACATCAAGGCCATCCCGATGAACACCCAGCTCAAACGCCACAAGCTCACGCTCTACAACACGCTGACGCGCAAGAAGGAAATCTTCGAGCCGGCGGACCCGAACCGCGTGACGATGTATGTGTGCGGCCCGACCGTCTACAACTACGCGCATATCGGCAATGCGCGGCCGGCGGTCGTGTTCGACGTGCTGGCGCGCGTGCTGCGGCGTCTTTATCCCCACGTTGTCTATGCGCGGAACATCACGGATATCGAGGACAAGATCATTGCCGCCGCGAAAGCGCAGGGCGTCGACATCTCCGTGGTGACGGAGAAATATGCCGATATCTATCGCAGGGACATGGGCGCTCTCGGCGTGCTCGCGCCCGATATCGAGCCGAAGGCGACGGACAGTGTCGCCGAGATGATCTCGATGATGGAGCGGCTGATCGAGGCGGGACACGCCTATGCGGCGGAGGGCCATGTGCTCTTCAACGTGCCGAGCTACCCCGAATACGGGCGGCTTTCGGGCCGCGACCGCGACGAGATGGTGGCGGGCGCGCGCGTGGAAGTGGCGCCCTACAAGAAGGACCCGGCGGACTTCGTGCTGTGGAAGCCGAGCGCGCCGGACCAGCCGGGCTGGGACAGCCCCTGGGGCCGCGGGCGGCCGGGCTGGCACATCGAATGCTCGGCGATGATCGAGAAGCATCTGGGCACGACCATCGACATTCATGGCGGCGGCATCGACCTGCAGTTCCCGCATCACGAGAACGAGGTGGCGCAGTCGGTCTGCTCGCATCATGGGGCGCCGCTGGCGCGCTTCTGGCTGCATAACGGCTTCGTGAACATCGAATCCGAGAAGATGTCGAAGTCGATCGGCAATGTGCTGCTGGTCCATGATCTCATCAGCCAAGCGCCGGGCGAGGCGATAAGGCTGGCGTTGCTGGCGGGCCATTACCGCCAGCCGCTCGACTGGACGGCGGAGGGGCTTGCGCAGGCCAAGCGGATGCTCGACCGGCTTTACGGGGCGCTGCGGAACCTCGCCGATGTGCGCTCGGAGCCGACGAACGACGCGGCGCCGGACGCTTTTGTCGATGCGCTGCTCGACGACCTGAACACGCCGAAGGCGCTGTCGGAACTCTTCGCCATCGCCAAGCGCGCGAATACGGAGACGGACCCCGGCACGAAGGCACTGCTCAAGGCGGAACTGATGGGCGCTGGGCGGCTTATCGGTATTCTCGAAATGGACCCGGAAGCCTGGTTTGCAGGAGCGGGCGCGGCTTCCCATATTGACGGGGAAGAAGTCGAACGGCTGATCGCGGCGCGGAATGCCGCGCGCAAGGAAAAGAACTTCGCCGAGGCCGACCGCATTCGCGACGAGCTTGCGGCGATGGGCGTTCAGATCGAGGATGGGCCGCAAGGCACGAGCTGGAGAGTGGCGAGCTAGATGCTCAACGAGATCTACAACAAGCGCATTCTGGCCCTCGCATCGGATATTCCGCATGGCGAGCGGCTCGACGCGCCCGACGCTTCGGCGACGGCGGTCTCGAAGCTTTGCGGCTCCAAAGTGACGGTCGATGTGAAGCTCGATGAGGAAGGCCGGGTGGCCGATTACGGCGCCGATGTGAAGGCCTGCGCGCTGGGGCAGGCGTCGTCCTCGATCATGGCGCGGCATGTGATCGGTGCGAGCGCGACGGAGCTTCATGAGGTGGGCGCGGCGATGCGCGCCATGCTCCGGCAAGGCGCCGAGCCGCCGCGCGAGATCTATGGCGGCAAGTGGAAGGACCTCGAGGTGCTCGAACCCGTCCGCGAATACAAGGCACGGCATGCCTCGACGCTGCTCATTTTCGACGCGGTGGAAGAGGCGGTGGAAGCCGCGCTCGCCAAAAAGGGGAGTGGTACTGCCGCGCAGACCGGGACCGCCACTAGCACCGGCCCGGCCGCATAAGGCGCCGGGCCCGGCCGCTCCCGCGTTTCCGCCCGGGCGGCTTTTCCCAAGACGAATCAAAAGGATGGGCCGGAGGGCCGCCGGTATTGCCGGTGCGCTCTCAGTTGTGCCTCTCCGAACTTTTAGTGGAGTGCATTTTGTCCGAAAACCGGTTCCCACTTTTCGGAATGCACTCTAGAAGCTAACAAGTGCGTGTTTACGGAGGACCCGGTTCCCCATGCGGCGCGACCCCTTATCGCTCGCGATGCGCGGCCTGATCCGGCTCTATCAGTGGTTCATATCGCCACTGCTGGGGCCGAACTGCCGGCATCTGCCAACCTGCTCGGATTATACCGTGCAGGCGATCGAGCGCTTCGGGCCGTGGCGCGGAGGATGGCTCGGACTGTCGCGGATCGTCCGGTGCAATCCATGGGGAAGCCATGGCTTCGACCCGGTGCCCGAGACGCTCGCGCCCCAGCCTTTCTGGGCGCCGTGGCGATATGGACGCTGGCGGATGGAAGAGCCTCGCGAATGCACGCACGGAACGCATTGAGAGAAGAGACATGATCAATCTGAAACTGCCCGACGGTTCCGTTCGTGAAGTGGAAGCTCCGCTCGACGGATTGGCCTTTGCCGAAAGCATCGCGAAGTCGCTGGCGAAGAAGGCCGTGGCGATCAAGATCGACGGCCAGATGAAAGACCTCTCGACGGTGATCGACAAGGACGCCGCGGTCGAAATCGTCACGCGCGAGACGCCGGACGGCCTCGACCTGCTGCGCCACGATGCATCGCATGTGATGGCGGAAGCCGTGCAGGAGCTTTTTCCGGGCACGCAGGTGACGATCGGGCCGGTGATCGAGAACGGCTTTTATTACGACTTTGCAAGGACGGAGCCCTTCAAGGCCGAAGACCTCGAAAAGATCGAACAGCGGATGCGCGAGATCGTGGACCGCGACGAGACGATCACGCGCGAAGTGTGGGATCGCGACGAGGCGGTCGCGTATTTCAAGAAGATCGGTGAAATCTACAAGGCTGAGATCATTGCTTCGATCCCGGGCGACGAGCCGGTGTCGATCTACCGACAGGGCGACTGGCTCGATCTGTGCCGCGGCCCGCATCTGCCTTCGACAGGGAAGCTCGGCAAGGCCTTCAAGCTGACGAAGCTTGCCGGCGCCTATTGGCGCGGCGACAGCCGGAACGAGATGCTTCAGCGCATCTACGGGACGTGCTGGGCGAACGACAACGATCTCAAGGCCTATCTCACGATGGTGGAGGAGGCGGAGAAGCGCGATCACCGCAAGATCGGGCAGGAGATGGACCTCTACCACTTCCAGCCGGAAGCGCAGGGGTCGGTGTTCTGGCACCCGAAGGGTTTCGTCATCTACAACCAGCTTGAAGCCTATATCAGGCGGCGGCTGAATGCGTCGGGCTACCGGGAGGTGAAGACGCCGCAGCTCATGGCGTCGAAGTTCTGGGAGCAGTCCGGCCATTGGGGCAAATACCGCGAGAACATGTTCGTGGTGCCCGATGAAATTCCGAATACGGAGGATGACGCGCCCGTGCTGTCGGGCGAGGCCGACCTCATGGCGATCAAGCCGATGAATTGCCCGGCGCATGTGCAGATTTTCAATCAGGGCATCAAGTCCTATCGCGACCTGCCGATGCGCATGGCGGAGTTCGGCTGCTGCCATCGCAACGAACCGCATGGCGCGCTGCACGGGCTGATGCGCGTGCGCCAGATGACGCAGGACGACGCGCACATCTTCTGCACGGAAGAGCAAATCCAGTCGGAGACGGAGCATTTCGTCAATCTGCTCTATGCGGTCTACCAGGACATGGGTTTTTCCGACGTCGTCATCAAGCTTGCGACGCGGCCGGAGAATTTCGGCGGCACCATCGAGCGCTGGGACGCGGCGGAGAAGGCGCTGGGCGATGCGTTGCGCGCGACGGGACATGACTTCGTCATTGCGGAAGGCGAGGGCGCCTTCTATGCGCCGAAACTCGAATTCCACCTCAAGGACGCGATCGGGCGTTCGTGGCAGGTGGGAACGCTGCAGCTCGACTATGTGCTGCCGGAACGTCTCGACGCGACCTATGTCGCCGAAGACGGTTCGCGCAAATATGCCGTCATGCTGCACCGCGCGATCCTCGGCACGCTGGAGCGGTTCATCGGCATCATGATCGAGAGTTGCGCGGGCAAGATGCCGATGTGGCTCGCGCCGGTGCAGGCGGTGGTGGCGACGATCACGTCGGAAGCGGATGAGTATGCCGTGAAGGTGGCGGAAGAGTTGCGTGCCGCCGGGCTTCGTGTCGAGCTCGATCTCAGGAACGAGAAGATCAACTACAAGGTGCGCGAGCACTCGGTGGGCAAGGTGCCGGCGATCCTCGTGGCGGGCAAGCGCGAGGCGGAGGAGGGCACGCTTTCCGTGCGCCGCCTCGGCTCGCAGGACCAGAAGACGATGGCGCTTGCCGATGTGGTGAAGGCGCTTGGCGACGAGGCCACGCCGCCGGATTTGAAGTGAGGGTTTCGCAGAAGAAGAAAAGCCGCCGCGGGTAACCGCTGGCGGCTTTTTCGTTTGGGTCTTCTCCGGTCCTGCCGCAGCACGCCTTTCAGGCGCGGTGGGACAAGGGGCGTTTCCTATGGTTAAATAGTTACAGAGGGATGCTGCTTCAGAACGCCGGCGGGGGCTTTCGAACATGACGCGCATGAGGACATGGCAGGGTGCGGTTTTCGCGCTCGCGGCGGCTTTCGTGCTAGGGCCTGCGGCTGCGGACACGGCAGATCCCGGAACGGCGACGATGGCGCCGGTGGCGAGCGGCGGCGAGACAATCGATCCCGCCCATTACCAGACGCCCGAAGCCTTCCGCTGGCGCATCACCAAGACGGAATGGAAGGAGAGCGACGAGCGCGCCTTCGGCGAGTTCGTGACGGCGATCGGCGAGAGCAACTGCCGGACCTTCGACGAGTGCCTGAAGGGACCGCACAACATCTACCGGGCGAGCGACCCGAAGGGCATGTTCTTCTATGCCGACTGCGCGGATCTGCCTTATGCGCTCAGAGCCTATTTCGCGTGGAAGAACGGTTTGCCCTTCTCCTACACGAGCGGCGTGGCGGCGGTCGGCCGTTCCAACGATCTGCGTTATTCGCGGTATGGCAATTACGTCTATGCGCGAACGGATGTGCTGCCGCATCTGGAGGGCGCGTTCCCGAACGGGCGGAGCGTTCTCAATGCGATCAACAATGTCGTGTCGAGCGCGATGTACCGGTTCGCGCCGGGAAAGACGAAGGGTGAGCTCTTCGACTTCTATCCCGTGACGATCGCGCGCGGGTCGATCCGTCCGGGCACGGTGATCTACGATCCGAACGGGCATGTGGCCGTCGTCTACAAGGTGGAGGATGACGGGCGCATCCGCTTCATCGATGCGCATCCGGACAATTCGCTGACGCGCGGGTCCTACGGCAAGCGCTTCGTGCGAGCGTCGGCGCCGATGGGGGCGGGTTTCAAGAACTGGCGGCCGGCGAAACTCGTGGGTGCGGTTCAGGACGCAGACGGCACGTGGTATGGCGGGCGCGTCGAACTTGCGGCGGACGATGCGCTTGCCGACTGGTCGGACGAGCAGTTCTTCGGCACGGAAAGTCCTCGCGCGACGCAATGGATGGGCGCGCGCTTCGTCTACAAGGGCGAACGGCTCGACTATTACGACTATGTGAGGGCCGCGCTGGCGAAAGGCGATGTCGCCTACGATCCCGTGGGGGAAACGCGGCTGATGGTGCGCGAGCTTTGCGACGACTTGCACTATCGCGCGCAGTCGATCGACATTGCCGTGAAGGCGGGGCTCAACAGCCGCGCGCAGCCTGGGCGTTTACCCGACAATATCTACGGCACGTCCGGCGACTGGGAGACATATTCGACGCCGTCGCGCGACGCGCGGCTGAAAACATCCTTCGTGGAACTGCGCGAACAGATCGCGCGCTTCATTGAGATGGCGAAGGAGGGTGACCCGAAGCTCGCCTATGAGGGCGACGATGTCGCGCGCGACATCGCAGAGGCCTACCGGCAGGAGGCAGAGGCCTGCGAGGTCGTCTACACGGCGAGCGACGGGTCGGCGCGGCGGCTCGGTTTCGAGGAGGCGCGGGCGCGGCTTTTCGACTTTTCCTTCGACCCCTATCACTGTCCGGAACTGCGCTGGGGCGCAACGGCGGCGGAAGAACTGGCAACCTGTCCGGACGGTGTGACGAAGCGCGCCTGGTACGAAGCGCAGAAGCGGCTGCGGAACCAGACAGAGCGCGCCTATGATGTGAGGATGGGGTTCACGCTTGCCGACCTAAAGGCGGCAGTGCCCGGAAGCGGCAGCGACGCGCCGCCGGAGACGGACGTGCTCGAGCTGATCGGCAGCGAGGTAAAGGCGGAGAGCGTTTCAGAGGAGAGCGTTCGAGCTTCCACCGGGCCCTGAGTCAGAAGCGGTACCAGAGGCCGAGACGCCATGTCGTGCCGTCTACGGTGTTCTGCCCCGCAATCGTTTGTTCCATGCCGACTTCCAGCGAGACGCCGGGAGCAAACTCTTCCGGCAGCGCCTGAACGCAAGAGACGGCGAGCTTGTTCGCAGTGTAGGAATCGCCCACCCCGGTCGAGCCCAGCGCCGTGGTGTTGAGACTTTTCAGCAGCAGCATGGTGCCTGCCCATGGCTTCACGCCGAGTGTGACGTCGGCGCGTGCTTCCGCCGGTCTGCCGTGATCGCGATAATTCCAAGCGATTTCCTGCACCGAGAACATTTGCATGTTCCAGACGGTATCGCTGCGTGCGAGCACGAGACCAAGTTCGAGGTCGACATCGCCGCTTTTCGTGGCGGAGGGATCGTCGCTCGTCGAGGCAAGGTGGAGCGTCGTAATTGGCTGGAACGAGAATCTCGTTTCCTGCCAGTCGCCGAGGGAGATGCGTCCGCCCGCTTTCAGCCGGGTGAAGTCCTCGTCGGCGTATTCGGTGCCGAAGAAATTCGTTTCCTGCCGCGACCAGGCGGCCTCGCCGATCAGCGTCAGCCAGTTTGTGAGGCCGTATTCCGCATATGGCGAGACTTCGAGCTTGGTGTAGTGGCTCGTCCAGCGCTTCGTGCCGTCGGACTCAAAGCGTTCGTCGGCGGAAAGCCGGGTGAAGCTGACAATGACCTCGCCCGTGCCGGGCTCAAGCGGCCAACCGCCCGCTTGAGCGTCGCTCGTCCCCAGCAAAACGGCGAGCGCGGCGGACAGGATCGCTGCCCTGCACGAAGAGAGTTTTTGCAATGGAATGCCCCCATCCCGTGAGGGGATATGTTGGCGGGCGGGCTTGCCTAAGTAAAGCGGGGGCCATAAGTAAAACCCGGTCTTGCCCGACAGAATGAAAAGGAGCTGCCGTGCCGAAATCCCCGGAGACGATCGACCTTCTGCTGACACGGCGCTCCGCGAAGGCCCTAACCATGGTGGAGCCGGGCCCCGGCGAGGACGAACTCCAGACGATCCTTCGGGCGGGCGCGCGTGTGCCGGATCATGGCAAGCTGGCGCCCTGGCGTTTCATCCTCTTCAAGGGCGAGGCCCGGCGGCAATTCGGCGAAGTGCTTGCGCGCATCTACGCCAAGGTGGAGCCGCGTGCGACGGGCGAGCAGATCGAATTCGAAGCGAGCCGCCTGACGCGCGCGCCGGTGGTGGTCGCTGTGGTGTCGCGGGTGACGCCGGGGATCAAGATTCCGGAATGGGAGCAGCTTCTATCGGCCGGTGCGGTCTGCCAGAACATGCTGATCGCGGCGACGGCGCTCGGCTACGGCGCGCAGTGGCTTACCGAGTGGTATGCGTTCGACGCCGATGTGAACGAGGTGCTGGGGCTCGGCGAGAACGAGAAGATTGCGGGTTATCTCTATTTCGGCAGCGAGAGCGTGGCGAAGGACGAACGTCCGCGCCCGGAGCTTTCGGAGATCACGTCGGAGTGGCGTCCGCGCGAGGGCTAGGCGTCAGCCGCCCTTGAAGCCGGGGGCGCCGCGGACTTCGCCTTCGCTGAAGCGGGTGAGGGCGGCGGCCTGACCGACGGCGACGCCCGTCTTGCCGCGGGGTGCGCTCGCGGGAGCGGAACCGCCGCCGAAGAGGACACTCCAGTTGTCGTAGAGGAAGGACAAAAGGACCAGCCCGAGAAGGGAGCCGACGGAAATCGCCCCGGCCTGGCTCTGCATGTAGATCGTGCCTGTCACGCCGACGAGCAGCGCTATCAGGACCACGGCGATGACGATCTTGAAGGTTCGCATGGCGGCGTCCTCCCGACTTTTTGCGCGGCTTACCCGGTGGCACTATAAGCCGGAACTGGCCCGGAACGGAACAAGATGACGAAAAGCGGAGGAAGTGCGGGGCGTGGCCGCATAAAGGGCGTGCTGTTCGACAAGGACGGGACGCTTTTCGATTATCACGGCACGTGGGGGCCGATCCTGAACGAAGTGGCCGCCGCGCTTGCGGGCGGGCGGGTTTCGCTCGTACCGGCGATGCTCGCGTCCATCGGTTACAGGGAGGAAACGGGCCGCTTCGAAGCCGGGAGCATCGCGGCGGCGGGCGATACATTCGCGCTTGCCGATGCCTGGCGCGCCTTGCTCGGCATTCGCGACCGGGAGGAACTTGTCGCGCGGCTCGATGGCTATTTCACCGAACTCGGGCCGGAGCGTTCCATCCCCGTCACCGACCTGCGCTGTTTTTTTCAGGCGATGAAGGGACGGGGATTGGCGCTCGGCATCGCGACGAACGATGTGGCGGCATCGGCGACGGGGACGATCCTGCGCTTCGGGCTTTCGGACTATATCGACTTCACGGCGGGATATGACAGCGGGCACGGTGCGAAGCCCGGACCCGGCATGGCGCTCGCCTTTTGCGCGGCGTCGGGGCTCGCACCCGCCGAGGTCGCGGTGGTGGGCGACAACATGCACGACCTCGAAATGGGGCGCGGCGCGGGGGCGGGACTTCTTGTCGGCGTGCTGACGGGAACGAGCGGGGAGGCGGACCTCGCGCCGCTCGCCGACCATGTCATTGCGGACATCACGCTGCTGCCGGCGCTTCTGGACTAGAGCAGATCACGATGAGATGGAATCGCCTTGCGATCCCGTCTCATCGTGAAAATCTTCTCGTCGCTTATAGTCTGGACCGTTTTCCGAACCGGCAGGTGTTTTCACCTGCCTGGAAAACGGTCTAGGCCAGATTCCAGATCGACTTGAAGTTGCGTTCCTCGCCGAGCAGGCGCTGGGCGGGCGTTTTCTTCGGGTGTCATTGTCTCCTCCCAGAGACAGCCATGATAAGCGAAGCGCCAGCGTCAGCGCCAGCTTGTCGGCTTCACGTCGAAAGCGAGGCTGATGCGCCGCTCATTGCCCGAGAAAGGCAGCGTCCGGTGGAAGAGATAGGAGGGGAAGAAGAAGGCATCGCCCTCGCGCGGTTCGAAAGTGATCGTCATCGGTTCGAAGAGTGCGTCGAACTCCGGCGGCGGGTTGCCGAACTCGATCCAGCCGTCCTTGCTCCCGTCGCCCTTGCCGAGTGAGGAGGGCAGAGAGACGTAATAGACGCCGCTCATCCAGCCGCCGACATGGATATGCGAATGCTGGTGTCCGCCTTCCGAAAGGAGCGTGCCCCAGAGATCGAGGTGGTAGGTCTTCGGTACCTGACAGCGGTAGGGGTGGCCGGGCTGCAGACGGATTGTGTCGAAATGTGCGTCGATCGCCTTGCGGAGCATTTTTTCGAAGGCAATGAATGGTTCGCGCGGCGCGTCGAGGAGGAGGCCGGTCTGACCGCCCTTGCGCGTTGCCTTGCCTGTGGGCTCCCAGACGAGCGTCGGGTCCGCATCGAGGGCAGCGGCGAGCGCGGCGTTGAGTTCCGCCACGGACGCATAGGTTTCGGGCGGGGTGAGCTTGTGGCGGGAAACAAGCTCGCCCAGTTCAGCGCGGTAGCCGGCGGGCATTTCGCCGAATTCCTGCGCGCGGGCATAAGGCAGCCATGCGGCGGCGCGGCGCTCGGGACCATGAACCGCGAGAGCGCGTTCGAAGATTTCTGCCGCTTCGCGCGCCTGCCCGAGCTTCAACTGCGCCATGCCGAGGCTGACATAGGAAACCGTGTCTTTCGGATTGAGCGCCACGGCCTTTTCGTAAGCCGCGGCGGCGGCTTTCATGTCGCCCTTTTTCTGGAGCGCATTGCCGAGATTGCCGTAGGCGGCGGCGAGGTTCGGGTTATGAGCGATGGCCGTCTCGAAGGCGCCGATCGCCTCGTCCGTGCGTTCCTGCCGGAGCAGCACCATGCCGAGCTGGACATTGAGCGCCGGGACGCCGCCATTCGCGATGGCATTGCGGTATTGCACTTCGGCATCGGCGAACCGGTTCGCGCGCTGATAGAGCTGGCCAAGCGTGGCGGCGAGCATGGGATGTGTGGGGAAAAGACCGGTCGCGTGCTCATAGACCTGAACGGCCTCGGCCCATTGTCCTGTCTGCTGCAGAAGGCGGCCGAGATTGATCCAGGGCGTCGGCTCGGTTGGCGCTAGCTTGAGGGAATGCCGCAGGAGGGTTTCGGCTTCGTCGAATGCGCCGCGTTCCACGATGATCGAAGCGAGCAGCGCCATCAGATCCGCGTCCGTGGGGGTCTTGGCGAGCAGGGCGCGGCAGCGCTCCTCCGCCACCTTGCGGCGGCCTTCCTTCATCAGCGTCAGGATTTCGCGATAGTGCTCGGGAAGCGCGGGCGCTTCCGGGGATTGCGTCGTCAAGCCGATACCCTTTCAGGCAGATACGCTTTCAGAATGGGGGCTCAAACTGCACAGCGCCGGGCGGCGCGTCAATGCTCCAGCGAGCCGCGAAGGCGAACAAGCGGCTGCAGGTGTCGCAATAGGGTGTCATATTGCCGGGCCGAGCTCATGAATCGCCCCCGGGAGAGGCCATTAACGATATGACCGTCACCAGTTCCGTTCCTTTCCGCGAGGCTTTCCGCGTCTGGGTGAAGATCGGCCTCTTGAGCTTTGGCGGTCCGGCGGGGCAGATCGCCCTCATGCATCGCATTCTCGTGGAAGAGAAGAAGTGGCTTTCCGAGCCGCAATTCCTGCACGCGCTGAATTTCTGCATGTTGCTGCCGGGGCCCGAGGCGCAGCAGCTTGCGACCTATTCGGGCTGGCTGCTGCATGGCGTGAGAGGCGGGCTGGCGGCAGGGCTCCTGTTCATCCTGCCGGGCGTCGCGGTGATGCTCGCCTTGAGCGTGCTTTACGCCGCCTATGCGGAGCTCGCCTTCGTGGAAGCGCTCTTCTTCGGCATCAAGGCGGCGGTCTTTGCCATTGTGATCGAGGCGCTGATCCGCATATCGAGGCGCGTGATGAAGACCGGCGCTCTTTACGCCGTGGCGGCGGCGGCCTTTGCCGCAATCTTCTTTCTCGACATTCCTTTCCCGGTGGTGGTGCTGGGGGCCGCCTTGTTCGGCTTCGCGGCTGTGCGCGTTTCACCTTCGATCTTCGGTGAGGCGTTGCCGGCAGAGGAGGAAGGGCCGGCGAACGGAAACGGCGCCAGCGCCGGGCGGTCCTTTCTCCGCACGATTGTCACGCTTTTCGTCGGACTGACGGTGTGGCTCGGGCCGGTTGCCGCGCTTCTGCTCGCGTTCGGCACGAGCCATGTCTTCACGCAGGAAGCGGTCTTCTTTTCGAAGATGGCAGTGGTGACCTTCGGCGGTGCCTATGCGGTGCTTGCCTATGTGGCGCAGGAGGCGGTGCAGAATTTCGGCTGGCTTAATGCGGGCGAAATGCTGGACGGGCTCGGGCTTGCGGAGACGACGCCGGGGCCGCTGATCATGGTGCTTCAGTTCGTAGGTTTCCTGGGCGCCTATCGCGGGGAGACCGGGCTCGACTCGATGGCGGCGGGAATCGCGGGCGCGGCGATCACGACCTGGGTGACGTTCGCGCCATGCTTCCTGTGGATTTTTCTCGGCGCGCCCTATGTCGAGCGGCTCCGGAACGTGAAGAGCCTCAACGCCGCCTTCACCGCGATCACGGCGGCGGTTGTCGGTGTGATCTTGAATCTCGCGGTCTGGTTCGGGCTGCACGTGCTGTTCGGAGAGGTGGCCGAAATGCGCTTTACGGGGCTCAGGCTCTTTGTGCCTGATGTCTCAACGCTCGATCCATGGGCGCTGGGCCTCAGTGTGGCGGCAGTCATTGCCGTGCTGAGGTTCAAGGCCGGGATGCTGCCCGTGCTCGGCATTGCCGCCGTGCTGGGGCTCGCGATCCGTTTACTGTAAGCGCCTTATGCCACCGTCACTGGATAGGGCACCGGCTTTCCTGAGAAGAAGGCGTCGAGATTGGCGATGACGGCGTCGCCCATTGCGACGATGGCTTCCGATGTGCCGCCGCCGAGATGAGGCGTCACGACGATGTTGGGCAGGCTCAGGAGATCGGCGCGGGGGTTCGGTTCGTCCTCGAAGACGTCGAGAGCGGCGCCGGCGATCGTTCCGTTCTTCAGCGCGGCGATGAGCGCGTCCTCGTCGATGGCGGAACCGCGCGAGATGTTGACGACATGGCCTTCGGGGCCAAGCGCACTCAACACCGCTGCGTTCACGAGATGACGGTTCGTTTCATCGGCACGGTGAGCGAGGATCAGCGTGTCTGCCCATGTGGCGAGGTCGAGCACGGAGCGGAAGTAGCGGTAGGGAACGCCCTGCTTCTCATTGCGTCCGAAATAACCGATCTCGGTCTCGAAGCCTTCGAGACGTTTGGCGATCTTGAGGCCGATGGCGCCGAGGCCGACAATGCCGATCTTGCGGCCCGTCAGCCCACGCAGGAAGAGGAGCGGCGCCGGGCTGTCGCCGCGCCATTTCCCGGCACGGGTAATCCGGTCCGCCGCCACAACCTTGCGGATCGACGCGAGAAGCAGCGCGACGGCGAGATCGGCGACGGTCGCGGCGTTGGCGCCAACCGTGTTTGTAACCATGATGCCTCGCCGCTCCGCTTCCGCGACATCGACGCCTTCATGGCCCGAACCGAAACAGCAGATGAGTTTCAGCTTCGGCATCGCATCCATCAGCGCCGCATCCGTGACATTCGCGCCGATGGTGACGAGAGCTTCCGCTTCGCCGCGCTTCTCCGGATCGGTGATGACCGTATAGCGTTCGGCAAGTTTTCGCTCGAAAGGCTTGCCGAGCGGAAGGGCGAGGAAGACGGCAGGTTTCATCGGCACTGTTTCTAATGTCCGGCGCGGGCGAGAAGGGCGCGCGCCTGTTTCAGATGCGGGATGTCGAGCATGACGCCGTCAAGTGCGACAACGCCGACATCGCCCGCCTGCTCGAAGGCGGCTATGATCGCACGCGCATGGGCGAGATCGGCTTCGCTCGGTGTGAAGACCTCGTTGATGATCGCGACCTGAGCGGGATGGATTGCCATCTTGCCGGTAAACCCGTCGCGGGCGGCGGCCCGGGCTTCCGCTTCGAGGCCCTTCTCGTCGCGAAAATCCTTCCAGACGCCGTCGACGGGCTGCACGCCCGCGGCGACGGCGCCGAGCAGCGTGAGCGTGCGGGCGAGTTGGTAGGGGCCGGTGTAGAGACCGCTTTCGTCCTTGTTGTCGCGCGCGCCGAGCGCGGCGGCGAGGTCTTCCGCCCCCCATGTGAGGAAGGCGAGACGCGGATGCGACCCTCCATAGGTGCCGAGCGTGAAAAGCGAAGCGGCTGTTTCGGTTGCGACGCAGCCGATGCCGATTTCACTTGCGGCGCCGAGACGGTCCATCGCCTCGCCGACCTTCCTCACGCAGCCGCCCGAAAGCGTCTTCGGTACGACGATCATGTCGGGCTTCGCCGGAATGACGGCTTCGAGATCCCTTTCCCAGAAGGGCGTGTCGAGCGCGTTGATGCGCAGCACGAGTTTGGGGCCAGAGCGGTCTGCCGTCTTGAGATAGGCGACGGCCGCGCTTCGCGCCGCGTCCTTGGCGGAGAGGGCGACGGAATCCTCTAGGTCGAGGATGAGCGCGTCTGCGCCGCAACTGGCCGCTTTCGACAGTTTCTTTTCGCTGTCGGCGGGAACGAAGAGGAAGGAGCGCATCTCTCAGTGTTCCCCCGGACCCTTGGCGTGCATGAAGGCCTGGCGGATGCAGGTGGCGACTTCAACTCCGTGCTGGTTGTAGGCCTTGTGCTCGAAGGTGACGATGCCCGCGAGCGGCCGCGATTTCGAGCGGCGCTTCGAGACGACGCGGGTTTCGACGCGCAATGTGTCGCCCTGGAAGACGGGCTTCGGGAAGGAAATATCCGTCATGCCGAGATTGGCGATCGTGGTGCCGTGCGTCGTGTCGTTCACCGAGATGCCGATCATGAGGCCGAGCGTGAAGAGGCTGTTCACCAGCGGCTTGCCGAATTCCGTTTCCGTCTCGGCATAGTGGTGGTCGAGATGGAGGGCGGCCGGGTTCATGGTCATGGTGGAAAAGAGGACATTGTCCGTCTCCGTCACCGTGCGCCTGATCGGGTGCTTGAAGACGTGCCCCTCCTCGAATTCCTCGAAATAAAGTCCCGGCATTCTGGTCCTCGTCCTTCATTACTGGAGGCTGTATCGCCATCCCGCTCTCGGCTAGGTTATAGCCTCGCGCGAGAGAACACGAAACGGCGCGGAGGAGGATAAATGGATTTCCGGCTCAACGAGGAACAGCAGGCGATCGGCGATGCGGTGAAGCGCATATGCGCCAAATATGACGACGCCTATTGGCTGGCTCACGACCGCGACGGCGGCTTCCCCGAAGATTTCGTGCGAGATATCGCGGCGGGCGGGTGGCTCGGCATTGCGATGCCGGAAGCCTTCGGCGGTTCGGGGCTCGGCGTGACGGAGGCGGCGATCGTCGCGCAGACCATCGCGGAATCGGGGGCCTGTCTCTCGGGGGCGTCCGCCATCCATATCAACCTCTTCGGGCCGATGCCGGTCGTCGTTTTCGGGACGGACGAGCAGAAGGAGCGGAACCTGCCACCGCTCATCAGGGGCGAGGACCGCTGCTGCTTCGGCGTGACCGAGCCCGATGCGGGGCTCAACACGACGGCGATTTCGACGCGGGCCGAGCGGGACGGCGATTTCTACGTCGTCCACGGGCGGAAGATGTGGACCTCGACGGCGCAGACCGCAAACAAGCTTCTTCTCCTCGCGCGGACGACGCCGAAGGAAAAATGCGCGAAGCCGACCGAAGGATTGTCGCTTTTCTATACCGATCTCGATCGCGGCGGCGCGACGGAAGTGCGCGAGATCGAGAAGATGGGGCGGAAGGCGGTGGATTCGAATGCCGTGTTCTTCGACGGGCTGAGAGTGCCGAAGGACGACCTGATCGGCGAGGAGGGGAAGGGGTTCCACTATCTCCTGCACGGGCTCAACCCCGAGCGCGTGCTGATCGGCGCGGAGGCGGTGGGCGTCGGGCGCATCGCGCTCAAGAAGGCAACCGACTACGCGCGGGACCGGGAGGTATTTGGCAGGCCCATCGGCAAGAATCAGGCGATCCAGCATCCGCTGGCGCGGTCATGGGCGGAGCTCGAGGCGGCGAACCTGATGGTGTTCAAGGCCGCCTCGCTCTACGACGCGGGCGAAAATTGCGGCGCGGAGGCGAATGCCGGGAAGTATCTTGCCGCTGAGGCGGGCTTCCGGGCCTGCGAAACCGCCATCATGACCCATGGGGGCATGGGCTATGCCAAGGAGTTTCACGTGGAGCGTTATATGCGGGAGATCATGATCGCGCGCATCGCGCCGGTCAGCCGGGAGCTGATCCTGAGCTTCATCGCCGAGCGGGTGCTCGACCTGCCGAAGTCGTATTGAGGCTGTCTTGAAATATGTACCGTTGAGTGGTACATAGGGATTATCAGAGGGGCGGCAAGTGATAGGCGGGTTCCGGAATAGCTGGCTCGGCGACTTTTTCGAGAAGGACAAGCGGTCGAAGAAGATACCGGAGGATACAGCCGACAGGCTGTTCCGGAAGCTGCAGATGATTGACGACGCCGTTTGCGACCAGGATTTAAGGGTGCCTCCGAGCAATCATTTCGAGAAACTGAGCGGTCGCCTCAAGGGGTGGCACTCCATCCGGGTCAATGGACAGTGGCGCCTGATTTTCGAATGGGACGGCGATCGGGGAGAGGCAATGAATGTGTACCTCGACAGCCATGAATACCGTTAGGAAACGAATATGCGCGTGACAAAAAGGAAGCCTGCAAGCGTGGGGGAAGTTCTGACGGAGGAGTTCATGGTTCCGCTCGGGCTTACCCAGAGCGACCTGGCGGAGAAAATGGGCGTGCCCCGCAAGCACGTAAACGAGTTGTGCAACAACAGACGGGCAGTCACCGCAGACACGGCGCTGATCCTGGCGCGAGTATTCGACATGAGCCCGGATTTCTGGCTCAACACGCAGCAGCGCAACGATATCTGGGAAGCGCTCAATACACCGAAGCGGCGCGAACGCATTGAGCGCGCGCGTCCAGTGGCTGCCTGACTCATGGCATTCGAACTTCATGAGAGGCTGGCGGCGGACACGCTGCTCATTGCCGATCTGCCGCTCTGCCGGGCGCTGTTGATGAATGACCGACGGTTTCCCTGGGTTATCCTGGTGCCGCGACGGGAGGGGTTGCGGGATTTCGACGATGTTGCGGCGGGCGAGAAGCCCGATTTTCATGCCGAGATCGATCTGGCCTCGGCGGTCCTGCGCGAGGCGACGGCGGCGGAGAAGATGAACGTGGCGGCGCTGGGGAACATGGTGCCGCAGCTCCATGTCCATGTAATCGCCCGATTTTCCGGCGATGCGGCCTGGCCGGGGCCGGTGTGGGGCGTCGGGATCGCAGAGCCCTATGGGCAAGACGAGGCAAGGGCGCTGGTCGAAAAGCTGCGCCTCGGATTTCATGGCTAAGCCGTCTCACGGTTAACGATTGGTTTAAGACTCACCGCCTAGTGTCCCAACTGAAGACGGGTTCGCCCGCACCTCAGGAGACGGACGCTTGGTCAACGCCCTTATTGCCGATCCTTCAGCCGAAGCACGCCGCGCCGCGAGTCACATGCTCAAGCGGCTGGGCTTTCGCGTGGCGGGGGCGGCATCGGCGGAAGAGGCGCTGGCGCTCATCGCCGCGACCGGCCCCGATCTCGTGCTTGCCGAGGCAAGGCTCGAGACGGCGGACGGCCGGACGCTCATTGAGGCTGTCCGCGATCAGGCGGGTGGCAAGGATCCCTGCCTTCTCCATGTGACTTCGGATGGGGCCGCGGCGTCCATCCGCCGGGCCATCGAGGCCGGGGCGGACGACTATCTCGTGAAGCCCTATGACGAGGCGCTGCTGCGCTTCAAGCTCGCTCAGCTTCGCACAAGGGGCCGCCTCGATGCCGGGCGGCCGAGGCTGCGGGTGGTGCAGGACGGTGCGCGCATCGGTGCGAGCACCGGCGCAACCTCATGGCGTTTCGGGCTCTACGACAAGGCCGTCTGACGGCTTGTGGACAAGTCCGCTCCGCGGCGCAGGGCAGGGACTTCGCTTCCTCTCCTCATATGCCGGTTTACAGCCTTCAGGTTCTGAATCAGGTGCTTCAGATTTTGAATCAAGGCGCGGCGCGACTTGCCGTCAAGTTCATGGTAAAGATTTGATTTACCATTTAACCTTCTGATTTTTATCTATTTTTCGTTCTCCGCACTCCAGCGCTTCAGGTAATCGAGGCTTTCCGTGTAGGGGCGTAGCGCGAGCAGGCCCGAGGTTACGGCAAGCACCAGGACGACGGCGGGAACGAGCACCAGCGAGTAGCGGAGCATCATCTCGTCGCCATAGATGTAGTCCGTCGCGAGCGCGATGGAGGTGGGGCCGAGGCCGAGGCCGATGATGTTGACGACGAAGATCATGACTGCGGAAGCGAAGCCGCGCATCTGGTTCGGCATCAGCTCCTGCAAGGCAGAGGGGCCCGCGCCGGTGGTGAAGGTGGCAAAGAAGGTCGAGAAGCAGATGAGGATGAGCGCGACCCAGGGGCTGTCCATCAGCGGATAGAGAACCGTGAAGGGCAGCGCCGCGAGGCCGGTGAAGGCGCAGACCATCATGCGGCCGTTGCGGATGCCGCGGCTCGTGAGCACGTCACCCATCCAGCCGCCGGCGACGACGCCTGTGGTACCGAAGATGACAATGACCCAGCCGTACCACCAGCCGGCCACAGGATAGGTCCAGCCATAGGTGCGCACAAAGAAGGTCGGAATCCAGGCGGCGACGCCGTAGGCCATCATGGCCGAGAGGGCGTAGCAAAGGTTGAGGGGGACGACGGTGCGCCAGTTGGTGCGCATATAGCCGAGCACCTCGGAGACGGGCACTTCGACGGTGGTTTCGGTGCCGTCTTCGGCGACGGTCTTGCGCATGTAGCCGCGCCGGTCCGGTTCCTTCAGCGTCCAGACCCAGAAGGCAACCAGAAGGCCCGGCAGGCCGACGATGAAGAAAGTGATCTGCCAGGCATAGACCTCGCCGATGAGGGGCAGCTCCATGCCGCCGCCATTCGAGACGAGGCCGATGACGGCCGCTCCGATGATGAGGGCGAGGCCCGCGCCGATATAGACGCCCATGCCGTAGACGCCGAGCGCGAAACCGAGCCTTTTGGGCGGGAAATAGTCGGCGATGATGGAATAGGCGGAAGGCGAGAGCGCCGCTTCGCCGACGCCGACACCGGCGCGGAAGACGAAGAGCTGCAGGAAGGAGCGCGCGGTGCCGCAGAGCGCCGTCATCACGCTCCAGATGAAGACGCCGACAGCGATGATGTTGATGCGGTGGTGGCGATCGACGAGACGGCCGATGGGAAGGCCCCCGATGCTGTAAAAGACAGCAAAAGCAAAGCCTTGCAGGAGGCTCATCTGCGTGTCGGAGATTTCGAGGTCGCGCTTTATCGGTCCCACGAGCAGGCTGAGGATCTGCCGGTCGATGAAGGAGAAGGTGAAGGCGATGACGAGCACCGCGACGACGTACCAGGCGTAAATCTGGTTCGGATAAGGCTTTTCGGACTTTCCCTGATGCGGATGGTGAAGTTCCTCCTCGACCTCCGCGGCCACTTCAACTTCGGACATGCTCCCTCCCTCTTTGCGAAGCTTTGCTCCGCGCTTTAGCGGCACCTTAGCGCGACGGCGCGGGAATGCTTGTGAAAAACACAAGATTTCCGCCAGATGGAACGGCAATTTGTCTGGCACGGCGCTTGCGACCTTCCGCGCAGAGAAGGAAGGAAGCGGCCCCATGAGCCTTGTCGAAACCATTGCCCTGCAACCCACGATCGCGACCGCGCTGAAGTCCGCGAGCGTCCGCACGGGCACGGATTTCGACTATCTTCTGAAGACGGCGATGCGCGAGTCGAGCCTCGATTACGAAGCAAAATCAACGACTTCAAGTGCGCTCGGACTTTTCCAGTTCACCGAGCAGAGCTGGCTCGGCACGCTGAAAAAGCACGGGGCGGAACTCGGTCTCGGGGCTCAGGCGGAGGCCATTACGCAGACAGCCAAGGGCCGCTACACAGTGGCAAATGCTGCCCAAAGGGCGGAAATTCTTGCCCTGCGCGAAGATCCGCATGTTTCGGCGCTGATGGCGGGCGCCTATACGCGAGATAGCGCCGACATCCTGGAGAGCCGGATCGGACGGAGCGCGAGCGAGGGCGAACTCTACATCGCGCACTTCCTGGGCGCGGGCGGGGCGGCGAAACTGATCGAGGCCTCGGAAGAGACGCCAAATGCCCGTGCGGACATGCTTTTTCCGGCGGCGGCGGCGGCGAACCGCTCCATCTTCTATGCCAAGGACGGCACCCCCCGGAGTGCGGCGGAGGTGCATGCGAACCTGGTCGCGAAACATGAGGGCGCGGACGCGACGCGGATCGCCGAACTCGTCGATAAAGCCCGACTGTCATCGAAACGTCATCGAAATGTCACGGAACGTTCCGGCGCGCCGGCCGATCTCGCGAGCGGGGATATCCGCCATGGATATGCGACGCGCGGCGCGGCCCTGTTGTCCCCGGTTTCGGGTGGCGGCGGTTCCGGCGTTTCGGGGACAAGTTACGGACGGACGCCGCTCAAACTTACCCCCGGGGTGGTGGAGCTTCTGTCGTCGCTCGATCCGATTCCCGAAGGACGCGAGACGCTGAAGAGTGGGGACAAGGCGGATCGGCGCGAGGCCGCGGAGGAACGCCGGGAAGCGCGCCGCGAGCGTGAGGCGCTGAGGCCGCATTCCGGGTTCTCGTTCGGGTAGAGGTTTACCCCTCCCCGAAATTTGTTTCGCTACGCTCACAAATTTCGACCCTCCCACAGGGGGAGGGTGATCCCGATGGCCACGCCTCAACCGGCCGCTTCTGAACTGCCATCAAGGCTCAGCCTGTGAGTGCGAGCAGACGGCGGAGGGGGCGGGGGTTCGCGACGAGGTCGCCAAGCGTTGCGTCGTCGAGGACTACGAGCCAGGCGTCGAGGGCTTCCTTCAGAAGGCGCTTCAGCCGGCAGGCAGGCGCGATGCAGCAGTCATTCGTGTCGCGGTCGAAACACTCGACGATCCTGAAATCCTCTTCCATGGCGCGGACGACATCGCCGATGACGATTTCCTCCGCGGGACGGGCGAGGCGAAGGCCGCCGCCGCGCCCGCGCAGCGTTTCCACGAAGCCCGCCTTCCCCAATTCATGCGCGACCTTTGTCAGATGGTTGCGTGAAATGGCGAATGCATCCGAAACCTCGGCGATGGTGACGCGCTTGTCCGGCGCGAGCGCGAGGTGCATGAGAAGGCGAAGCGCGTAGTCCGTGTGGAGCGTCAGGCGCATGTCGGTTCCTTGAGGGCCCCATCGAGGCAGGCGAAATGCCGCATGGCGGGAGGGGCATCGGATATTGCCTTTAGGCGGGCGATGTTCGACGATAAATATGTATTTTAGATACATGTTAAAAGAGGCAGCAAGGTTGAACAATCCGGGAAACTACGAGGGCCGCCCGCACGCAGAACCCTACGCTGCGGACAGCGTGACGAACGAAGCCGAGATCGAGCGGCTGGTGCGGACCTTTTATGCGCGCATTCGAGAGGACGCGGTGCTGGGGCCGATCTTCGACAAGGCAATCGGCGAGGACTGGGAGCCGCATCTCCTGAAGATGTGCGATTTCTGGTCGAGCGTGATGCTGACGACCGGCCGCTACAAGGGGCAGCCGATGCGCGCGCATCTGAAACTCAAGACCGTGACGCCCAAACATTTCGACTGCTGGCTCGTGCTCTTCCGCGCGACGGCGGAAGAGGTCTGCGCGCCGGAGACGGCGGAGCGCTTCGTTGAGAAGGCGGCGCGTATCGCCGAGAGCCTGCAGCTCGGGATGTTCTTCCGGCCTCAGGTGCATGACCCGGAGCGCAAGCGGGCGTGTTGTTGAGATGAGGGGCTATTTCGACTCTGCGCAAGGGCAAGCGATAGCACGGAACAAGCGACTCTGGATTGCCGCGTCGCGGCTTCGCCGCTCCTCGCAATGACGAGGTTGGATATGAAGACTACCTCTCCACGTCACTGCGAGGCCTGAAAGGCCGAAGCAATCCATCAGGCATTTGCCACGAAGAATCCGCTATAATGAATCATCTTGTAGCGGAGCGGGGTTGCGGTGACATCAGCGGTAGAGCAGCCGGGCGAAAAGCAGATCGAACGCGCCTGGCATGCGATGGACGCAAGCGAGACGTTCGGCGCGTTCGGCACGCCGGAGGGCGGGCTCACCGAGGATGAGGCGGAACGCCGTCTCGCCGCTCATGGACCGAACCGGCTGCCGAGAGGCAAGCAGCGCGGGCCGCTCGTCCGGTTTCTTCTCCAGTTTCACAATCTTCTCATTTATGTGCTGATCGCGGCGGGCGCTCTCGCGGCGGCCATCGGACATGTAACGGATGCCATCGTGATCGGGCTCGTGGTGATCGCGAATGCGGCGATCGGCTTCGTGCAGGAGGGCCGCGCGGAAAAGGCCCTCGACGCGATTCGCGGCATGATCGATCCGCACGCCTCGGTGATGCGCGGCGGAAGGCGGCTGACCGTCGCGGCGGAGAGTGTGGTGCCGGGGGACCTCGTGGTGCTTGAAGCGGGGGACCGCGTGACCGCCGATCTCCGTCTGGTGAATACGAGCAATCTGAAGATCGACGAGGCGGCGCTGACGGGCGAGTCCGTGCCGGTGGACAAGGGAACGGGGCCGGTGAGCGCTGACGCCTCGCTGGGCGACCGCGCGGGCATGGCCTATTCGGGCACTTTCGTTGCTGTGGGGCGCGGCGCCGGCATTGCGGTGGCGACGGGCGCGGCGACGGAACTCGGACAGATCAGCGGCATGATCGGCGCGGTGGAGAAGCTCACCACGCCGCTGGTGCGGCAGATGGACGGTTTCGCGCGGCAGGTGACGATCGCCGTTCTCGGTGTGTCGGGTTTCGTCTTCGCCTATGCCGCATTCCTCCGGAACTATTCGTTCGGGGAAGCCTTCATGATCGTGGTGGGGCTTGCGGTTGCCGCCATTCCCGAGGGACTGCCCGCCGTCATGACCGTGACGCTGGCTGTGGGTGTGCAGCGGATGGCGAGCCGCAACGCGATCATCAGGCGGCTCCCCGCCGTGGAGACGCTGGGCGCGGTCTCCATCATCTGTTCGGACAAGACGGGCACGCTGACGAAGAACGAAATGACGGTTCGCGCGGCTGTGACGGCGGCCGAACAATTCGAGGTGGAGGGATCCGGCTACGAACCGGAGGGACGCTTTCTCATCGAGGGCGAGCCGATCGACGTCGCCGCCTATCCCGTGCTCGAGGAATTGTCGCTTGCGAGTGTGCTCTGCAACGACGCGCATCTGCGGCAGACGGACGGCAAATGGCTGACCGACGGCGACCCGATGGAAGGGGCGCTGCTTTCCTTCGCCATGAAGGCCGGGCACGATTTGGGCGCGGCACGGGCGCGCTTCGCGAGGTCCGACGACATTCCCTTCGATGCGCGGCATCGCTACATGGCGACGCTCAATGTGCGGGACGGACACGCGCCCGTGCTCTATGTGAAAGGGGCGCCCGAGCGCGTGATCGCGATGTGCGAGCGGGCAGCGGCGCCGGAGGGAACATGCGATCTCGACGCGGACCTCTGGCTCCGGCAGGTCGACGCGCTGGCGGCGGAGGGGCAAAGGGTGATCGCGCTGGCGCGACGCGCCATGCCGGAAGGGGCGGAGAGCATTTCGCAGGCCGATGCCGAGGCGGGCCTGACGCTGCTCGGGCTGGTGGCGCTGATCGATCCGCCGCGCCGCGAAGCGGTGAACGCCATCGCGGAATGCCGGGCGGCCGGGATCGCCGTGAAGATGATCACGGGCGACCACGCCGTGACGGCGCGCGCCATTGCGCGGCAGCTCGGCCTTTCGGACGACCAGCGGACCTTGACGGGGCGCGACCTCGACGCGCTCGACGATGCACGCTTCGCCGAAGCGGCGAGGGCCGCCAATGTCTTTGCGAGGACCAGCCCCGAACACAAGTTGCGGCTGGTCGAGGCGTTGCAGGCCGATGGCGCGGTGATCGCGATGACGGGCGACGGGGTGAACGACGCGCCCGCGTTGAAGCGCGCGGATGTGGGCGTCGCCATGGGCCGCAAGGGCACGGAAGCGGCGAAGGAGGCAAGCGAAATGGTGCTTGCCGACGACAATTTCGCTTCCATCGTCGCGGCAGTGCGAGAGGGGCGGACGGTCTACGACAATCTGACCAAGATGATCGCGCTCGAGCTGCCGACGAATGGCGGCGAAGCCTTCACGATCATCATGGCGGTCCTGTTCGGGCTTACGCTGCCGGTGACGGCGGTGCAGATTCTCTGGATCAACATGGTGACGACGGTGGCTCTGAGCATCACGCTCGCCTTCGAGCCGACGGAACCCGGTGCGATGCGGAGGCCGCCGCGGCCCGTGGGAGAGAAGCTCCTGTCAGGACGGCTGCTCTGGCGCATTCTCTTCGTGTCGGTGCTGATGGTCGCGGGCGCCTTCGGCACCTATGCCTGGGCGATAGAGCGCGGGCTGCCGGTGGAGACGGGGCGGACGATAGCGGTGAACGTGCTGGTCGCGATGGAAATCTTCTATCTCTTCAGCGTGCGATATGTGCATGGCACATCGCTGACGTGGGAAGGCGTGCTCGGAACGCGCGCGGTTCTCGTTGGCGTTGCCCTGGTGGCGGCTGCACAGGTTGCGTTCACCTATCTGCCGTTCCTGCAACGCATCTTCGACAGCCGGCCGGTCGCGGCGGCGGACGGGCTTCTCATTATCGGCGTGGGCGTCGCGCTTCTCGTCGTGGTCGAGATCGAAAAGCGCGTGGCGCGGCGCATGGGTTTTGCGGGATGAGGCGGGGGGCTTCACAGCCGCGTGATGATGCGTGTGCCGTCTTGCGCGCCAACGTGATTGCAGGTGATTTCCCTTCCGGCGCGCCGCAAGGCAATGTTCATCTGCAAGCGGCGGACGACCGGCACACCCCCCGGTTTCTCCATCCCCCCAGAAACCCCGTCTTCGCCGCTTGCATCCTTTTTGTGGCGTCAGTCCAAACAATCGAACAAACCGGAGACCAGGAAATGTCGGAGACCCTCATCACCAACTCGATCGCTGCCGCCGGCGCCATTGCGACCGCTCTCGCCTTCACCGCCATTGCGACGCCGTCGCATGCGGAAGATGCCGCCATGGAGAAGTGCTACGGCGTCGCGCTGGCCGGCAAGAACGACTGCGCCGCGGGCCCCGGCACGACCTGCGCGGGCACGTCCACGCTCGACTATCAGGGCAATGCCTGGAGCCTGGTCCCGGCCGGTACCTGCACCAGCATCGAGACGCCCTATGGCAATGGCAGCCTCGAAGCGAAGGACACGCAGCTTCCGTCGTAAGCCGCGGACGCGGCAGGAGCAGATGCATATGACACAGCCTCGGTCATATTCCGGCGCTTCTCCGCGCATGCTGAACCCGGTCCCGGCAGATGCCGGGATCGGGCTCAAGCCGCAACATTATCGCGACATCATCGCGACGAAGCCGAAGCTCGGCTGGTTCGAGGTGCATGCCGAAAACTACATGGGCGCGGGCGGACCGCCGCATCGCTACCTCAGCGCCATTCGCGACCTCTATCCGCTGTCGCTTCACGGCGTCGGCCTGTCGCTCGGGTCGGCCGGACCGCTCGACCGCGCGCATGTGTTGCGCCTGAAGGAGTTGATCGGGCGGTACGAGCCGGGCCTCGTGTCCGAGCATCTGGCCTGGACACGGCACGGGGCGACCCATTTCAACGATCTCCTTCCGGTGCCGCTGACGCGCGAGGCGCTCGACATCATGGCGGCTCATGTGAGCGAGACGCAGGAGCTTCTCGGGCGGCAAATCCTGATCGAGAACCCCTCCGTCTATGCCGATATCGGCGGCGCGGAGATGAGCGAGCCCGAATTCCTTGTTGCGCTTGCGCGGCGGACGGGATGCGGGCTGCTGATCGACGTCAATAATGTGCATGTTTCCTGCTCCAATCTCGGCAAGAGCGCGGCGGACTGGCTGGACGACATTCCCGCCGAACTCGTCCATGAGTTGCATCTTGCCGGACATGCGGTGGAGGAGCTCGAAAGCGGCAGGCTGCTGATCGACGATCACGGCAGCGCGGTCGGCGACGAGGTGTTCGCGCTTTATCGCGATTTCATCGAGCGGGTTGGCGCGCGGCCGACGCTGATCGAACGCGACAAGAACGTGCCCGAACTCGGCGAGCTGATCGCGGAAGCGATGCGCGCGCAGCGCTGTCTCGACCGGGCCAGAAATCTCGACCCGATGCTCGGGGTCCGTCATGGCTGAGGGACTTGCGAATTTCCAGGCAGCATTTGCCGAAGCTCTCTCCACCGGTGGGGCGGCGCCCGACGGCATTACCGCCGCGCCAGGCACACCGCCGGCGGCGAAGCGCTTCGACGTCTACCGCAACAATGTTCATGCGAGCCTGATCGAGGCGCTGGAGGCGGCATTCCCCGCCGTCGAGCGGCTTGTCGGCCGCGATTTTTTCCGCGCGGCGGCGCGGCTTCACCTCGAAAGCGACATGCCGGAGCGCGGCACGCTGATCGGCTTCGGGGGCGGGTTCCCGCACTTTCTCGATCATTTTCCGCCGCTGCGGACGCTTCCCTATCTGGGCGATGTAGCGCGGCTCGAATTGCTGTGGCTGCAGGCCTATCACGCCGCGGAGGCGGCGCCGCTCGACCCGGCCGTCTTCGCGCGGATGGGGGCGGAGGAGATTTCCGTGCTGCGGCCGGTTCTTCATCCCTCGCTGCGGCTTTTCTCGTCGCGCTATCCGGTTGCCGAGATATGGCGGACGAACCGCGAGGATGAGGACGTGAAGCCCGTGGCGCTCAATGCGGGCGGCGATGCGCTCATCGTCGTGAGGCCGGAGGCGGATGTGCTGATCTACAAGCTGCCGCCGCAGCAGATCGCCTTTCTGAGGGCGCTGCGCGAGGGCGCGAATTTCGGCGAGGCGGCGCTGACGCTGCCGCCGGCGTCGATCGTGGGCCTCTCCAAGCTTCTGCGGGAGCTCGGCCGCAAGGGCGTCTTCGCCGCGGCCGCGGTGCAATAGCTCCCAAAAATTCCGGGTACGGAAAATCTACTTTATCGCACCGGAAGACCGGAGGGCGTCGATCTCTGTATCGGTGAACCCCGCGGCCTGCAGCGTTTCGAGCGTGTGCTGGCCGAGCGCCGGGGAGGCCGATTTCGGCGTGTCGTCATAACCGGGGAAGCGGATGGGCGATGCGGGCGCGAAATAGGTGCCGCTGCCGTCTTCCTCCGGCACCTTGACGTAGGCACCCGCCGCATGGGCTTGCGGGTCGGCGAAGACGTCGGCGGGGCGCATGAGCGGTGCCCAGATGATGTCTTCGGCATCGAGCTTCGCGCGCCAATAGTCGACATCGTGTTCGGCGAAGGCGGCATCGAGAATGCCGACGAGTTCGGCGGCGTTGGCGCGGCGCTTCCTCGGATTGTCGAAGCGCTCGTCCGTTTCGAGTTCGGGCCTGCCGATGGCGCGGCAGACGGCCGTCCAGTCGACCGTGCTCTGGCGCGGCACGATGACGATCCAGGTGTCCTTCGTCTGGAAGAAGTTGCTGATCGGCATGAGGGCTTCGTGGCGCGACTTGGTGGAGCCGAGCTTGCCGTAGCGGAGCTGGACGGCGGTGTCGGACCCCGCGGTATAGATGCCGGCGCGCAGAAGCGAGGCCTCGACGAGGCGGCCCGTGCCCGTCTTCTGGCGCTCGACCAGGGCGGCGAGAATGCCGCCGACCGTCGCCATGCTGGTCGTGTGGTCGCCGATGCCGGTGCGCAGCGTGACGGGTTCCTTGCCCTTGACGGTCTGCAGCCAGCCGACGCCGGAACGCGCGTAGAAGGCGGCGATGTCGAAGCCGGGACGGTCGCGGTCCGGGCCTTCGAGGCCATAGCCGGTGACGCTTGCATAGACGAGGCGGGGGTTCACCTTTTTCAGGGACTCATAATCGAGGCCCGCGCGCTCCAGCCCGCCGGGACGGACATTGGTGATGAAGACGTCGGCGTCCTTGACGAGGCGCTTCACGGCCTCGACGCCTTCGGGCTTCGAAGTGTCGATAGCGAGGCCCTTCTTGCCGCGATTGTCGAGATCGAAGATGGGGGAGCCCTTGAGGTGCTCGGCGCCGACATTCTGCATGGTGTAGCGCATGGGGCAGCCGGACAGCGGCTCGATCTTGACGACGTCCGCGCCCCAGTCCGCGAGGATGCCGCCCGCGCCGGGTGCCGCGATATAGGTGGCCATTTCAATGACCTTGATGCCCTCAAGCATGATGTCCGTTCCCCGTTAGCCGATTTTCTGGTTGGCGCGGATCATCCATGAAAAGGCGGGGGAGTCAAAAACTTCGGCATTCCGTTCGGTTTCCGCGGAACGGAGCGTTCGAGGCGGAATCCCTTAACGCAACGTGTGTGTCAGGGTAAATCTTCATTAAGCGCTTTTGCCCTAGGCTTTGACCGGCGCGCAACGAACCGATTGGCGCGAAACCGGGAAGGCCTGGGGGGCCAGATGAATGCGGAAAAGCTGACGATCGCCGATGTCGAGCGGCTCCTTTCGGATCCGTCCGAGGACGCGCGCGCGGAAGTCGCGGCGAAAGTCGCCCGCCAGTTTTCGGAAGTCGAACTCGCGCCGCGCGAGCGCGAACTCGCACGTGAAATCCTCGGCTATCTGGTCCATGACGTAGCAGTATCCGTGCGCGAGGCCCTTGCGCGCTGCCTGGACGACAATCCGGCAGCCCCGCGCGACGTCGTGCTGCAGCTCGCGCGCGATATCGACCGGGTGGCGTTGCCCGTTCTCGAACGCTCGCCCGTATTGACCGACGAAGATCTGGTGGGGCTCGTTTATTACGGCTCGCCGGCGAAGCAATGCGCCATCGCGGGGCGGCCGGACGTCGCGGCGCCGGTGTCGGAGGCGATTGCCCATCGCGGCGACCGCACGGCCGTTCTGCGGCTCGTTCACAATGCAGGTGCGGTTATCAACGAGGCGGCGGCAACGATTCTCGTGAAACGCTATGCGGACGATGTGGATGTTTCGGTGCCGCTGGTGCAGCGGGGCGAAATGCCGGCGCTCCTCGTCGAACGGCTGATCGCAATGGTATCCGAACAGCTTCGCGAATATCTCGTCGCGCAGCACGAAATGGATCATCGCGTGGCGGCGACGCTGGAGGAGCAGACGCGCGAACGGACGACGGCGGACGCCATCTCCCGCATGAGCAATGACGACATGCGCGCGCTGGTGGCGCAGCTCTCCGAAAACGGGCGCCTGACGGCAACGCTGATCCTGCGCGTGGCCTGCGCGGGCGAAATGCGCTTCGTGGAGGCCGCCTTTGCAAATCTCACCGACGTGCCGGACGAACGGATCTGGCGGCTCATCCACGATGTGGGGGCGCTCGGCTTCCGCGCCGTCTATGCGCGGGCGGGCATGCCGGAGGCGCTTTATCCGGCCTTCCGCCGGGTGCTCGACACCTACCACGCGGTCAGAAGCTCCGACGGCACGCTCGACCTCGGCCTCTATCAATTCCATGTGCTTGAAGGGCTGCGCGAAACCTTCGAGCAGATCGAGGCGCAAGATCTCGACGGGATGATCGACAAGCTGGCGCGGCTTGCGTGCTCGGCGCCCGGACAGCGGCAGCAGAACGTGGCTTAATTTTCCCTCAAGCGCCGGCGGCCGGTCGGCCTTGCCGTTTTTCGCGAGCGAAAAACGGTTGCCGCTGCAGCGGACGCCTTAGCCTGAAGCCCGTTTCCCCTTCGTAAAAAAATGCTCTAGCTTGCGGCCTCTTGAAGATATGAGAGGACCGCGCCATGACCCACCATCAGGAAGCCTTCATCTGCGACGCCGTTCGGACACCCATCGGGCGGTATGGCGGGGTGCTGGCGGGCGTGCGCGCGGACGATCTGGGCGCCGTGCCGTTGATGGCGCTGATGGAACGCAACCCGGATGTGAACTGGGAACGGGTGGATGATGTGATCTTCGGCTGCGCGAACCAGGCGGGCGAGGATAACCGCAACGTCGCGCGCATGTCGGCGCTGCTGGCGGGGCTGCCGGAGACGGTGCCCGGCTCGACGATGAACCGGCTTTGCGGTTCGGGCATGGATGCGGTGGGTACCGCGGCGCGGGCGATCAAGGCAGGCGAGGCGGGGCTCATGATCGCGGGCGGCGTGGAGAGCATGTCGCGCGCGCCTTTCGTGATGGGGAAGGCGACGGCGGCGTTTTCGCGCGATGCCGAGATTTACGACACGACGATCGGCTGGCGTTTCGTGAATCCGCTGATGAAGCGGCAATATGGCGTCGACTCCATGCCGGAGACGGCGGAGAACGTCGCCGAGGATTTCCAGATTTCGCGCGAGGACCAGGACGCCTTCGCATGGCGGAGCCAGCAGCGCGCGGGCGCGGCCATTGCGGCCGGCCGGCTCGCGGCGGAGATCGTTCCCGTGACCATCGCCAGCCGGAAAGGCGAGACGGTGGTGAGCGCCGACGAGCATCCGCGTCCCGAGACAACGCTAGAAGCCCTGGCGAAGCTCAAGGCGCCTTTCCGCGAGGGGGGCACGGTGACGGCGGGCAATGCGTCGGGCGTCAATGACGGCGCCTGCGCGCTCGTGATCGCTTCGGCCGAAGCGGCGGAAGCGAACGGGCTCAAGCCCCGCGCACGGATCGTCGCCATGGCGACGGCGGGCGTGCCGCCGCGTATCATGGGGATCGGTCCCGCGCCCGCGACGCGCAAGGTGCTTGAGAAGACGGGATTGAATATCGGCGATATCGACGTGATCGAGCTCAACGAAGCCTTTGCCTCGCAGGGCCTTGCCGTGATGCGCGATCTCGGGCTGTCCGACGATGCCGAGCATGTGAACCCCAATGGCGGCGCGATCGCGCTTGGCCATCCGCTCGGCATGAGCGGCGCGCGGCTCGTGACGACGGCAATGTATGAACTCGAAAGGCGGCAGGGCCGTTATGCGCTCTGCACCATGTGCATCGGCGTGGGGCAGGGCATTGCGATGGTGATCGAGCGGGTGTGAGGGCTGTTGCGTTTCTTGCCACCCTCCCTTGAGGGAGGGTCAAACGGCTGAAGGCCGTTTGGGGCGGGTGATGCTTTCAGAGCATTGCCGATGGCGGGTTTGGAGAGGCGGGCCCCCGCCCCGAAATTTGCTTCGCCTTGCTCGCAAATTGTCGACCAGCCCCGAGGGGCGGGTGGGTAGAGAGTCAGAAGCCCAATGCAATCTGAAGGAGGCTCGGTCTTGTGACGAGGCCCGCTTCGGGACGCTTCGGCGCCTTGCGGGCGGGGGCGCGGCGGGGTTTGGCCGGTTTGGGAGCGGCTGCTTCCGTGCGGGCGACGGCCGGTTTTGCGGCGCTGACGGGCTTTCCTTTTCGCATGTGCGGCAACACACGCGGGCGGCGGACGAGCGCCAGCAGGTGACGATCCGGAAAGAGGCAGACGCGATCGAGACGCCAGGCGACGCCGCGGACCTCTTCGGCCGGGATCATCGGATCGACGTCTTCCCATGAGTATTCCACGACAGGTGCCTGTGCGGTGGCGGGTGCGGCCGAAGCCTCGTCCGTACACGTCTCTTCCTCTGCCACTTCTCCGTCTTCCGGCAGAGGATCGACCAGAAGGAGGACATCCTCTCCCGTCTCTTCGTCCACTTCTTCCTCCGCGACGAGCGCAAGAAGGGAGGGCGACCAGTGGACAAGCTCTTCCGGTGCGAGGGGGCGGCAGAGATGCGTGCCCTGCGCCGCGGTGAAGCCGAGCGCGGGAAGGGCGAGGAGCGTCGTTTCATCCTCGACGCCAACGGCGGTCGCGGCGAGGCCGCGCGAGGCTGCGAGCGAGACGCGTTTGCCGACGAAGCCGAGGCCGGTGCCCTTCAGGCGGCGCGCGAACTGGATGATCGAGGCGCCGCCGATCTTCACCTCGTCAAAATATTCGGTGGAAAGAACATCGTCCGGCACGATGACCGCGCCGCCGCCGTCGAGGGCGGTGCGGAAGCCGAGGCGGCGCAGGGTCGAGAGCACGAGCTGCGCCTCTTCGCCATGACGCGCAAAGGCGCCCTCCGGCACTTCAAGGATGAAGGAGGCGGGATCGAGACCGCGCTCGCCCACGATTTCGTCCAGCGCGCCGGGAAGGCCCATGTCGGCGAGGTCGGAGGCCCCGAGATTGATCGAGAGCGGCCAGTCGCGGCCGGCCGCGCGCCAGGCAAGAACGATGTCCGCGGCGGCGCGCGCGACGAAGCGGGTCAGTTCACCGGAGCGCTCGCGCTGTTCAAAGAAGGACAGGAAGAGGCCGGGCGGCAGCAGGCCATAGTCGGGATGATTCCAGCGAACATAAGCTTCCGCGCCCAGAATCGCGCTGTCGGCCAGGGAAATTTTCGGCTGGCAGACAAGAAAAAGGTGCCCCGCCTCGAAGGCGAGGTCGATATCGCGATTGGTCAGGCGAAAAGAACTGCTGTACATCTCGTTTCCGAACGGCCCTGGTGCCGGTAAGGGTCGAGGCTCGCCCGACGCCCCTTTCCGAGTGCTTAACCGGCGGCAAAGAGCGGCGGACAGCGTCGCCAAAAGATAAAAACAATGCTTCGAATTGAAGCAAAGGGAGGTTTGCGATGAGTGAGGCAGGAGCGAAAGCGGGCGCAAGCGCGCTCATTCCGGCGGCGACGATCCTTTTGTTGCGGGATGGCACAGAAGGACTCGAGGTCTTCATGGTGGTGCGGCACCACCAGATCGACTTTGCGAGCGGGGCGCTCGTCTTTCCGGGCGGCAAGGTGGACAAGCTGGACATGGCGCCCGGCGTGCGGGAACGCGCGGACGGCATGGAAGGGCTCGACGACTGGGAATTTTCCATGCGCGTGGCGGCGATCCGCGAGGCCTTCGAGGAATCGGGTGTGCTTCTGGCGCGCAGCGAGCAGACGGGCAGCGTCGTCGATGCCGGACGGCTGAAGACGCTGGAGCGGTTTCGCGATCCGCTCAACAAGGGCGAACTTGGCATCGCGGAGTTTCTCGCGAATGAGGGGCTGCGGCTTGCGGGCGACATGCTGACGCCGTTCGCGCACTGGATCACGCCGAACATGATGCCGAAACGCTTCGACACGCGTTTCTATCTCGCGAGCGCGCCGGAGGACCATCTGGCGGTGCATGACGGGTCGGAGTCGGTCGACAGCGTGTGGATCAGGCCGGAGCATGCCCTGAAGGAGGCGGATGCGGGAACGCGCACCATCATCTTCCCGACACGGATGAATGTGGAGAAGGTGGGCCGCAGCCCGAGCGTCGCGCATGCGATCGAGACGGCGCGGACGACGCCGGTCGTGACGGTCGAGCCGCAGGTGACGAAGAACGAGAAAGGCGAGCCGGTGCTGCGGATTCCCGTCGAGGCGGGATATTCGGTGACGGAAGAGCCGCTGTCGGCCGCGGCGAATGTCGCGAAGCCGAAGGCGGGGTGAGGGGTTCGGTCATCCCCTTCCACCCTCCCCTCGGGGAGGGTCAAACGGCTTCAAGCCGTTTGGGGCGGGGGCAGAACGATACCTGAAGAACCATCGATAGCGGTTTCGCCGGAATGGGCGCCGCGACCCCGCCCCGAAAAATTCTTCGCTACGCTCGAATTTTGTCGACCCTCCCCCAAGGGGAGGGTGGAAGAAAGAGGCAGGACAACTCAATACAAGAACTGCTCGGTGATGATGCGCTCCTCGAGGCCGTGGTCGGGGTCGAAGAGCATGAGCATGTCGATGCTTGCGTCTTCCTCTACCTCGACGTCGCGCACATGGCGGAACTCGGTGTGGTCGGCGACGGCGCTGACGGGGCGTTTTTCGGCTTCGAGAATGTCGAAGCGGACCTTCGCCCGATGGGAGAGGAGCGCGCCGCGCCAGCGGCGGGGCCGGAAGGCGCTGATCGGCGTGAGCGCCAGGAGGGCGGCGTCGATGGGCACGATCGGTCCTTGCGCCGAGAGGTTGTAGGCGGTGGAGCCGGCGGGCGTCGCGACCAGCACGCCGTCGCAGACGAGTTCCTCCATGCGCGTCTTGCCGTCGATGGAGATGCGGATCTTCGCGGCCTGATAGGTCTCGCGGAAGAGGGCGACCTCGTTGATCGCCAGCGCCTCGTGATGCGAACCGTCGGCGAGCGTCGCGCGCATGCGGAGCGGATGGATGGTGGCGCATTCGGCGGCGGCGAGACGCTCGCGCAGATTGTCGTCCCGGTATTCGTTCATCAGGAAGCCAACCGAGCCCCGGTTCATGCCGTAGATGGGGATGCGACGGTTCATGTACCGATGGAGGGTCTGAAGCATGAGGCCGTCGCCGCCCAGCGCGACGATGACGTCGGCCTCTTCGGGGGCGGTGTCGCCATAGCGCTCGCTGAGCGTCTTTCGCGCGGCCCTTGCTTCGGGCACATCCGTCGCCACGAAGGCGATCTTCTCGAATTTCATCGTCTTCGCCTCATGGACGATTCTGGAAGCGGCGCTAGATTATGCGCAGGCCCTAGGAGGTAAGCATATGAGCGCCGATAAGCAAGCAGAGGGTGAATTCATCTTCCTCTATTCGACTTTCGGCTCCGTGGCCGATGCCGAACGAGTGGCGGAGGCGCTGGTCGGGGAGAAACTTGCCGCCTGCGTCAACATTCATGGGCAGATGCGCTCCGTCTACGAATGGAAGGGTGCCGTGGAAAGGCAGGACGAGGCGGCAGCCTTCATCAAGACGCGGGCGGCGCTGAAGGAGAGGGTGATGGCGCGGCTCCGGGAGCTTCACCCTTATGAGGTGCCTGCCATGCTGGTGCTGCCGATCGCCGGCGGGAACGAGGATTATCTCGACTGGGCGAGGGCGCAGACGGGGGTTACCCGCCCGTGAGCGACATGTGGCGCGCGACGGCGGGACGGTTGTGCTCGCGATCGATGATGAAGTCGTGGCCCTTGGGCTTGCGGGTGATGGCTTCGCCGATGGCGGCGTCGAGCGGGCCGTTCGCCTCGCTGGCGCGCAGCGGCGCGCGCAGGTCCGCCGCATCGTCCTGGCCGAGACACATATAGAGCGTGCCCGTGCAGGTGAGGCGGACGCGATTGCAGCTTTCGCAGAAATTATGCGTGAGCGGCGCGATGAAGCCGAGCTTGCCGCCGGTTTCGCGCACCTTCACATAGCGGGCTGGGCCGCCGGTGCGCTCGTCCAGTTCATCGAGCGTCCAGCGTTCCGCGAGCGAGCGGCGGACCTGCGAGAGGGGCAGGTATTGATCCGTGCGGTCGCCGTCGATGTCGCCGAGCGGCATGGTTTCGATCAGTGTGAGGTCGTGGCCTTGCGCATGCGTCCATTCGATGAGTGCGGGGATTTCGGCTTCGTTGACGCCCTTGAGCGCGACGGTGTTGATCTTGATCTTGAGGCCAGCGCGCCTTGCGGCGGCGATGCCGTCCAGCACCTGCGGGAGACGGCCCCAGCGCGTGATCTGCTGGAAGAGGGTTTCGTCCAGCGTGTCGAGCGAGACGTTGATGCGGCGGACGCCGGCGGCATAGAGGCCGTCCGCATGGCGGGCGAGCTGGCTGCCATTGGTGGTGAGCGTCAGTTCATCGAGCGCCCCACTTTCGAGGTGGCGGCCGAGGGAGCGGATGAGCGTCATCACATCACGGCGGACGAGGGGTTCGCCGCCGGTAAGGCGGAGCTTGCGGACACCCTTGGCGACGAAGGCGGAGCAGACGCGGTCGAGTTCCTCCAGCGTCAGCAGGTCGGGCTTCGGCAGGAAGTTCATGTGCTCGGACATGCAATAGACACAGCGGAAGTCGCAGCGGTCCGTTACCGAGACGCGCAGATAGGTGACGGCCCGGCCATGCGGGTCGATTATCCGGGGCGCCGTGGGGGCCTCGGGGAGGGGCTGTTCCATGTCCATGACCGGAATATAGCAATTGGTCAGCGGGATTTCGCCCCCTCCGGCGATAAGGTTTTCGTGAGGGCTTTTGCGGGGCGGGCGCGCCGGGTAGCCTCGGCGCGACGCAATGCGGGGGAGGCCAATGGCGGATTACATTCTTTCCATCGATCAGGGGACGACGAGCACGCGGGCGCTGCTGTTCGACCGGTCGGGCTCGCCCATGCGGGTGCGCCAGAGGGAGCTGCGCCAGATTTTCCCGCGCGACGGCTGGGTGGAGCATGACGCGGAGGAGATATGGGCGGCGACGCTGGAGGTCTGCCGGGGCGTGCTGACTTCCGGCACGACGGCGGAGAATATCGCGGCCATCGGCATCACCAACCAGCGCGAGACGACGGTGCTCTGGGACCGGGCCACCGGCAAGCCCGTCCACAACGCCATCGTCTGGCAGGACCGGCGGACCGCCGCCTTCTGCGCGAAGCTGAAGGAGGAGGGCAAGGAGGCACTCGTCCAGGCGAAGACGGGGTTGCTGCTCGATCCTTATTTCTCGGGCACGAAGCTTCGTTGGCTGCTCGACAATGTGGAGGGCGCGCGGGCGAAAGCCGAAAAGGGCGACCTCTGCTTCGGTACGATCGACTCGTGGCTGATCTACAAGCTCACCGGCGGGAAGCGCCATGTGACCGACGCGACGAATGCCTCGCGGACGCTGCTCTTCAACATCGAGACGAATGACTGGGACGACGAGTTGCTGGCGCTCTTCGGCATTCCGCGCGGCGTGCTGCCGGAGGTGCTCGACTGCTGCGCGGATTTCGGCATGGCGGAGAAGGATCTGCTCGGCGCGGCGATCCCCGTGGCGGGGGTTGCGGGCGATCAGCAGGCGGCGACGGTGGGGCAGGCCTGCTTCGAGCCGGGGCTGATGAAATCGACTTATGGCACGGGCTGTTTCGCGGTGCTGAATACGGGGACGCGGCGCGTCGAAAGCCGCAACCGGCTGCTGGGCACCGTCGCCTACCGGATCGGCGGGGAGACGACCTATGCACTTGAAGGCTCGATCTTCATGGCGGGCGCCATCGTGCAATGGCTGCGCGACGAGATGAAGCTGATCGACAGTTCCGCCGAGAGCGAGGCGATGGCGCGGGACGCGAACCCGGCATCGGGCGCGGTGCTGGTGCCGGCCTTCACGGGGCTCGGCGCGCCTTACTGGGAGCCCGATGCGCGCGCCGCGCTGTTCGGCATGACGCGCGACACGGGCGGACGCGAGATCGTGCGGGCGGCGCTCGAAAGCGTGTCCTACCAGACGCGCGACCTGATGGACGCGATGGGCGCGGACATGAAGGCGGCGGGGCTCGTCAGCCCGCAGGCGCTGCGCGTCGATGGCGGCATGGTGGCGAACAACTGGTTCGCGCAAAACCTCGCCGACATTCTGGCGCGGCCCGTGGAGCGGCCGGAAATCACGGAGACGACGGCGCTGGGCGCGGCCTATCTCGCGGGCATGCAGACGGGCTTCTATGGCGACATGGGCGAAGTGGCGAAGCATTGGCGCTGCGAGCGGGCATTTGCGCCGGAGATGGCGGAGAGCGAGCGGGGGGAGCGGTATCAGCGCTGGCAGGGATATGTGCGAAGGGTGATCGGGTGAAGGCGCGGCGGCCGCATTCACGCTATAGTCTCTGAAAGAACGCTGATCCCCGGGAGGATGACATGGCGTCGGACGATCTCATTTCCAAGCTGAAGGCGGCGCTGGGCGATGCCGGTGTGCTGACCGGCAAGGATGCCGAGGAGAAGGCCGCGGGCGGCTGGAGCAAGCTCGGCGTGCCGGCGGCGGTGCTGCGGCCCGCGAGCACGGAAGAGGTGTCCGCGGCCTTGAAGCTCTGCCATGCGGCGGGCGAGGGCGTGGTGCCGTGGGGCGGGAAGACGGGGCTCGTCGAGGGCGGCGAGGCGGACGGGCATATCGCGCTGTCGCTCGAACGGATGAACAAGATCGAGGAGATCGATACGCTGGGCGGCACGATCAGCGTGCAGGCGGGCTGCGTGCTGCAGACGGTGTGCGAGGCGGCGGAGGCCAAGGGGCTCATCTTCCCGCTCGATCTCGGCGCGCGCGGCTCGGCGACCATCGGCGGCAATATCTCGACCAATGCGGGCGGCAACCGCGTGATCCGCTACGGGATGACGCGCGACATGGTGCTGGGGCTCGAGGCGGTGCTGGCGGACGGCACGGTGATGACCTCCATGAACAAGCTCATCAAGAACAATGCGGGCTATGACCTCAAGCACATGTTCATCGGCTCGGAAGGCACGCTCGGCGTCGTGACGCGGGCGGTGCTTCGCGTCTGGCCGAAGCCGAAGTCGCAGGACACGGGCTTCGTCGCGGTGGAAAGTTTCGAACAGCTGCCGAAATTCCTGCGCCACATGGAGCGCGCGCTTGGCGGCACGCTCTCGGCCTTCGAGGTGATGTGGGAGGATTTCTACAAGCTGGTGACGAGCGAACCGGCGAAGGGCAGGCCCGTGATCGCGCATGGCCAGCCCTATTATGTGCTGGTCGAATCCATGGGCGGCGACCAGGAGGCCGATAGCGCGCGCTTCGAGGCGGCGATGATGGAGGCGCTGGACGCGGGCGAGATTTCCGATGCGGTCATCGCGAAGAGCCAGGCGGAGCGCGATGCGATGTGGGCGCTCAGGGACGATGTGGGGCAGGTGGTGCACACCTATCCGATGTTCACCTTCGATGTGAGCCTCAAGATCGCGGATATGGAGAGCTATATCGCCGAGGTGAAGAAGGGCCTTGCCGCGAAATGGCCCGAGAGCTCGCTGATGGTATTCGGGCATCTGGGCGACGGGAACCTGCATGTGATCCCCGGGCGCTTTCCCGACGCGAACAAGGACACAAGACGCGGCGTGGAGGCCATCGTCTATGGCGAATTGCGCAAGCGTAACGGCTCCGTCTCGGCGGAGCACGGGATCGGCCTCGAAAAGCGGCCTTATCTCGGCTGGTCGCGCTCACCGGAGGAAGTGGCGCTGATGCAGCTCCTCAAGCGGACGCTCGATCCGAAGAACATTCTCAATCCCGGCAAGGTACTGGAACCGGTTCCACAGGCGAAGGCGGCGGAATAGACCTGTCTCACGGACCTGCTCTCCCCGAAAATCGTCATGGCCCGGCTTGTCCGGGCCCACGCCTTGGCTTGGTTAGCAAAAGGAAGACGTGGATGACCCGGACAAGCCGGGTCATGACGAAATTGTTGAATTTTGAAGATGCGGCTTTGCCCCTCCCGTTTGCAGCCGAGGGGTGGGACGTGGCAGACTGACCGGAACGACGAATCCGGTTTTCAAGAATGACGAGGAAGGCGGTCCCCATGTCGGTAGCGGAGGATTTCAGCGGCGTTTCAGTGCGCGATCAGGTTTCGGAAGCCGAATGGCAGGTACGCGTGGACCTCGCCGCGACCTACCGGCTTGTGGCGCATTATGGCTGGAGCGACCTCATCTATACGCATATCTCGGCGCGCGTGCCGGGGCCCGAGCACCATTTCCTCATCAATCCCTATGGCATGAGCTTCGACGAGATTACCGCGTCGAGCCTGGTGAAGATCGATCTCGACGGCAAGATCGTCATGCCGACGGACTATGCCGTGAACCCGGCGGGCTTCACCATCCACAGCGCGGTGCATATGTCGGTGCCGGACGCGAATGCGGTGATCCATACGCATTCGGATGACGGCGTTGCCGTGTCGGCGCAGGCCAACGGGCTGTTGCCGCTGTCGCAGACGGCGATGATCGTGCTCGAAGACCTCGCCTATCACGACTATGAGGGCATTGCGCTCGAACATGACGAGCGCGAGCGCCTGGTGCGCGATCTCGGCAACAAGCACTGCATGATCCTGCGCAATCACGGGCTGCTGACGGCGGGCGCGACCTGCGCCGACGCCTTCCTGCGCCTCTATTTCCTGGAGCGGGCCTGCACCATGCAGGTGCGCGCGCTTTCCGGCGGCGTGAAACTCACCATGCCGAACCAGGGCGTGCCGGAGAAGACGGCCGACCAGGGCATGTTCCACAAGAAGCACGGCATCGGCAATCTTGCCTGGCCGGCGCTTCTGCGCACGCTCGACCGGATCGATCCATCCTATCGCGATTGATCGTGCCTGCCGGCGCCTCGTGCGCTCCAACGCCATTCCAATCCGGATGCGGGCTTTCGTCCGGTCTTGCATCTCTCACGCATTGAAAGAGGTCCGTCCATGGTGAAGTTCGGTGTGGGGCAGCCGGCGCGGCGCGTCGAGGATGTCCGGCTTGTGTCGGGAAAAGGACGCTATACGGACGATATTTCGCTGCCGGGCCAGGCCTATGCGGTGATGGTGCGCAGTCCGCATGCGCATGCGCGGATTGCCGGGATCGATGCCGAAGATGCCAGGGCGGCGCCGGGCGTCATCGCGATCTATACGGGGCGCGATGCCGAGGAAGCAGGGCTCGGCACCGTTTACTCGCCCGCCGCCGACATGCTGAAGAACAAGGACGGGACGCCGATCTTCAAGACGAAGCGCTGGCTGATTGCGCGGGATCGGGTGCGCCATGTGGGTGACCTCGTGGCGATGGTCGTGGCCGAGACGCCAGCTCAGGCGCGCGACGCGGCCGACCTCGTGATGGTGGACTACGAGGACCTGCCCGCCGTCGCCGATACGGCCGGTGCGATTGCGGCCGGCGCGCCCGTGATCTGGGAGGAGAACGGCTCGAACCTCGCTTACGACTGGGACATCGGCGATGCGGAGAAGACCGAAGCGGCGATGAAGGCGGCGCATCATGTGACAAAGCTCAAGCTCGTCAACAACCGCATCGTCGTGAACGCGATGGAGCCGCGTGCGGCGCTCGGGAATTACGAAGCGGATCGCGACCATTACACGCTCTATACCGGCAGCCAGGGCGTGCATTCGATGCGCAACTACATAGCCCAGTACTCACTCCAGATTCCGGTCGAGAAGCTGCGCGTGGTGACGGAAGACGTGGGCGGCGGCTTCGGCATGAAGACCTTCGTCTATCCCGAATATCCGCTGGTGCTATTCGCCTCGAAGATGCTGGGGCGGCCGGTGAAGTGGACGGCGGACCGCTCGGAAAGCTTCCTGAGCGATACGCAGGGCCGCGACCATGTGACGGAAGCGGCGGTGGCGCTGGACAAGGACGGGAAGATACTCGCCGTGCAGGTTTCGACCATCGCCAATCTGGGCGCGTATCAGAGCCAGTTCGGTCCGTTCATTCCGTCGCTTGCCCCGCGTGGCATGCATGTCGGCGTCTACATGGTGCCGGCGATGCATAACCGCGTACGCGCGGTCTATACGAATACCGTGCCTGTGGACGCTTATCGCGGCGCTGGGCGGCCCGAAGCTTCCTATGTCATCGAGCGGCTGATGGAGAAAGCGGCGCATGAGATGAACCTCGCACCGGATGAAATTCGCCGCCGCAACTTCGTGCCGGCGAGCGCGATGCCGCTCAACGCGGCACCGTCGCTTCCCTTCGACTCGGGCGATTTCGAGCGCAACCTCGACGATGCGATGGAAAAGGCGGATGTGGCGGGCTTCGCGGCGCGGCGCGCGGAGGCGGCCGGCCAAGGCAAACTGCTCGGGCTCGGCTACAGCTATTACGTGGAGCGCACGGCGGCGGGCATGACCGATTATGCGCGCATCGCGGTCGACGGGAAGGATGGCATCGTGCATGTCTGGACCGGACAGCAGACGAACGGGCAGGGCCATGAGACGGCGTGGACGCAGCTCATCTCGTCGCGGCTTGGGCTCGACGCGGAAAAGATCAAGGTGCATCTCGGCGACTCGGACGTGCTGCCGGGCGGCGCGGGCACGGGCGGATCGAAGGCCGTCTATATGGTTTCGGGCGCGATTTCGGACGCTGGCGACAAGCTGATCGACAAGGGCCGCGAGATCGCGGCGAACGAACTCGAAGCGGCGAAGGCCGACATCGAGTATCGCGGCGCGGACGGTGAGGCCGTGTTCGCAGTGGCCGGCACCGACAAGACGATCGACCTGTTTGCGGTGGCACGGCTCGCAGAGGGCCAGGCCGATCTTGGCGAGCTTGCGGGCGACGGCGAATATTCGCAGAAGGGCAACACGTTTCCGAACGGGGCGCATATCTGCGAGGTCGAGATCGACGCCGAGACCGGCGTCTATCGCATCACGCGCTTCACGGCGGTGGACGATTTCGGGCAGATACTCAATCCGATGCTCGTGGCGGGGCAGGTGCATGGCGGCATCGTGCAGGGACTCGGCCAGGCGATGGGCGAACATGCCGTCTACGATGCGAACGGACAGCTCGTCACCGGCTCGTTCATGGATTACTGGATGCCGCGCGCGGGCGACTTTCCGGATTTCAATGTGAGCTACAATGAAATTCCGGCGCGTTCGAACGCACTCGGCGTGAAGGGGGCGGGCGAAGCAGGCACCGTCGGTGCGCCGGCGGCCTTCATCAATGCGATGATCGACGCGCTCGCGCCTTATGGCGTCGAGGAGATCGACATGCCGGTGACGCCGCTCAAGCTCTGGACCATCCTGCAGCGGGGGCGGCAAGCGGCGGAATGAAGCCTGCCGGGAAGATTCAGGCACGCGAACCGAGGCTTCAAGAATACCCTCAAAGTCCGTCCGGATTTATTGACATTTTGTCATTTTGATCCGAACCTCAAACTATGACCACGGAGGAAACGGGCTCCAGAACCCGAAAGACCGCTGAAGCGGCCGTTCTGGAACAAGAGGGAGAGGACGCCGTCATGCTTGCCGTCGAGGGCGAGGAGGCGGGTGCCATTCCGCTGAGCGGTGCGGCCCGGCGCAAGCGCGAGAGCCGCCGCAAGCTCATGGCGGCGGCGCGCAAGCTGTTCGTGGAACGCGGCTATCACGAGACGCGGCCGCAGGACATTTCCAGGGAAGCGGGCGTCGGCCACGGCACTTTCTATCTGCATTTCGAGGACAAGCTCGACTGCTTCCTTGCCTTCACGGACGAGGCGGCGGACGAGCTTCACGTCTTCGTGGAGACACATCACGCGGTGGCGGGGTCGCTGGAAGAGGGCATTCACGAACTCCTCACCGCAATCTTCGAATATTCCGACGAAAATCCCGACGTGCTCGCCGCGGCGCTGACGGATATCAGCGTCCTGTCGACAGGCGATACGGGCCGGAAGATGCCGGTCGATCGCTGGGCGGAAGTATGGGCCGAGCTTCTCGACAAGTGGAAAGATGCGGGCGAAGCCGCGCCCGACCTCGATGCGAGGATGGCCGGTTATCTCATTGTCGGTGCGATCAAGCAGGGCGGCGCCTATGGCTACCGCCGCAAGCTCGACCGCGCGCGCATGATCGACGGCATGACGCGCATATTCGTGCGTGCACTGAAAAAATAAGACCAACAAAGGGCCGGAAGAGGCCTCAGGGAGGAACGGGAAGATGGCAAAGCTCTCCTACACACGAGACGAGCTTATGGCGTCGCACGCTTATGCGCGACCGCACGAGCGGGCGGGATACAAGCTGCATGGCGGTTTCCTGGCAGACGGCACCTATGTGTCGCCCCGCGTGCTCAACCGCTGGCCGGCGGTGACGGCATGGCAGGAACAGCTTACGGCGAAGGGTTGGCCGCTGATCGATGCGACGGTGCAGCTTCTGAAGCGCGGGAATTATCCCAACATTCCCCAGGAGAGATTTCTTCTCTCGCACGGCTACGGACAGCCATTCTGGAATTCGCTCACGATTACCGGTGTGATCGAGGCGCGGGGCCGGGCGCTTTGCGACCTTGAGGCGCCTGACTTCCAGACGATCATCGAGGACGATATCTCGCAGACATGTACGGGACATCTGCACAAGGGACTGCTCTACGCGCATGGCGCGGATGAAGGCGGCGATCCGGCGGAGCCGGACTATGGCGCGCATGACGCCATGTGGTTCGCGGCGCGCGACCTCGTGTTCGGCAAGGATCGCTATCCGCTGCCGGAGGTGCCCGAGAGCATCGGCAGGCCCGATACGGGGCGGCTGATGCCGCAACTCCCGGCGGGCTTCGAGCAGCTCATCCTGCTGCTCATGAACGTGCTGATGATCGAGGTTCGGGCCGAGTGTTTCTTCGCCTTCTGCTGCGCGATCATGCGCGACAAGGACGTCTTCACCGACCGGCGCGAGCAGGCGGAAGAAGCGGCGGCGATGGTGGAGCGTATCCGCACGGACGAGGCGATCCATGTCGGCTATCTGCAGACGGCGATTTCCGAGATGCGGAGCTTCACCTTCAAGACCGTCGATGGCGGCACGGTGAAGGGCAAGGACCTCATCGACCCGATCTGGGAAGGCATGGTGCATTGGCACGCCGTGACGCAAGCCGATTTCGCCAGGGACCAGACGCGGGAAGCAGTCCGTGCCGAGCTTGAAAAGACGCCCGACGGTGCACGGCTCTTCGCCGAATTCGACGCTCTCGACGACATTGCAAAGGCCGCGTGATGAAGGAGTTCGCAGGAAAGACCGCCTTTGTGACGGGTGGCGCCAGCGGCATCGGGCTTTCGATGGCGCGGGCTTTCGGTGCGGCCGGCATGAACGTCATGCTTGCAGACATCAATGAGGAGGATCTCGCCGCGGCAGTGGCGGATATGAAGGAACGGCAGGTGAGGGCGGCGGGCGTGCGCTGCGACGTGACGGAGCGGACATCCGTGGAGCGCGCCGCGCAGGAAACGGTCGACACGTTCGGCAAGGTGCATCTCGTCTGCAACAATGCGGGCGTGGGCGCGGGTGGACCTATCGACGCGGTGAAGCCGGGCGACTGGGACTGGACGATCGCCGTGAACCTGATGGGCGTGGTCTATGGCATGGAAGCCTTCCTGCCGCATATCCGCGCGCATGGCGAAGGCGGGCACTACGTCAACACCGCGTCCATGGCGGGCATGATTTCCATTCCGGGCATGGAGCCCTACACGGCATCGAAATATGCGGTGGTGGGCATGTCGGAGGGATGGGCGGGCCAGCTCGCACCGGAGAATATCGGCGTGTCCGTGCTTTGCCCCGGCTTCGTCAAGACACGCATCTTCGAAAGCTCGCGCGCACGGCAGGATAAATTCGGCCCGGCCGCCGATGAACGCGATCCCGATCGTGCGGAAGCGGCGAAGCAGCTGGTGCTCGGCGGCATCGACCCGGACCGTGTCGGCGCGCGCGTGCTCGAGGCGGTGGAGGCGGGCGAACTCTACATCTTCACGCATCCCGACATGGCGCCGCTATTCGCGGACCGGGCGCGCAAGATCGAGGAGGCCTTTGCCCGCGCGGCGGAAAGCCCGGCGCTTCGGGGGCTGGAATACCGCACGCCCGGGGCCCTCAACGTCTTCGACTGACAAGCACAACCAACAAACCCGGCATAACGGGAGGCACATATGCGCTTTGGTATCTTTTACGAACACCAGCTTCCGCGTCCCTGGAACGAGGGCGACGAACTGAAGCTTTTCCAGGACGCGCTCGACCAGGTGGAACTTGCCGACAGGATCGGTATCGATCATGCGTGGGAGGTAGAGCATCACTTTCTGGAGGAATATTCGCATTCTTCCGCACCGGAAGTTTTCCTCGCTGCCTGTTCGCAGCGCACGAAGAATATCCGGCTTGGACATGGCATCACGCTGATGCCGCCGAACTACAATCATCCCGCACGCGTTGCGGAGCGCATTGCGACGCTTGATCTCGTCTCGAAGGGACGCGTCGAATGGGGCACCGGCGAGAGTTCGGCGCTGCTCGAACTTGGCGGTTTCAATGTGCCGGTCGACCAGAAGCGCTCGCAATGGCGGGAGGCCGTTGAGCAATGCGCCAACATGATGGCGATGGACCCTTATCCGGGGTTCGAGGGCGAGTTCTTCTCCATGCCCTGCCGCAACGTGGTGCCGAAGCCGGTTCAGCGGCCGCATCCGCCGCTCTGGGTCGCCTGCTCCAATCGCGAGACGATCAAGCTGGCGGCGCGGCTCGGTATCGGCGCGCTCACTTTCGCCTTCGTCGATCCGGCGGAAGCGAAGCAATGGGTGGACGACTATTACCGCATCTTCAAGGAAGAGTGCGTGCCGATCGGCCATGCGGTGAACCCGAATATCTGCATGGTGTCGAGTTTCTCCGTGCATCGGGATGAAGAGGAAGCGCGCCGGCGCGGCATGGACGGTTTTCGTTTCTTCGGTTACGCGCTCGGTCATCACTATATTTTCGGCGAGCACAAGCCGGGCCGCACGGACATCTGGGCGGAATTCGAGAAGGCGAAGGACAAGCTGCCGGTCAACGGTGCGGGCGGCATCGGTACGCCCGATCAATTGCGCCAGCATCTGCGCGGTTTCGCGGAGACGGGTGTCGACCAGGTCTCCTTCATTCAGCAGGGCGGCAACAACCGCCACGAGCATATCTGCGAGGCGCTGGAGCTCTTCGCGTCGGAGGTCATGCCCGAATTCAAGGAGCATGAAGCCGAACGGCAGAAGAAAAAGGCGGAGGAACTTGCGCCTTATGTCGAGAAGGCAATGGCCCGCAAGAAGGCCATGAAGGAGCTGTCGGACGACGAGATTCCGAACGTCATAGCGTTGGGCCGCCAGATCGTGGATCAGGGCGATGGAGTGCAGAAGTCTCTCGGCAGCGCCATGCGGAACACAAAGAGCGCCGACTGATTTTTCGTCAGACCGGAAACGAAAGGCCGTCCTCAGCGGGCGGCCTTTCTTCTTTGTCATGAAGCGGCGGCTTGACGATTGCGCGGGCGGATATAGGTATCTATGGGACAGGCGAAACGAGCGAGGACAGGAACAATGAAGAAAATCGCGAAGCTGGCGCTCGGTGTCATGCTCGGTGCGGCGGGCATGACGGGAAGTGCGCATGCTGCCGCCGATATCGAAGACAGCGAAACGCTCATCCTCGCTTGTCAGTCGCTTCTCGACAACGGCGCGGCGGAGGGCAGCAAGGGCGCAGCCTGCAAGGAATTCGTGACCGGCCTCGTCCTCGCGCAGGAGGGTACTCTGACCCTGGGCGAACCGTTCCGTGCGCATCGCATTGGGCCGAATGAAGACCAGAACGCCTGTTTCGAACTACCGGACAAGCTCAGCTATCGGGATTTTGCTCAGCAGGTCATCAGTTACGCGGACGACAACCCGGATATGAGGTCGAGGCCTGCCTACGAACTCGCGGTGCGCGCGCTCGAGCGGAAATATCCCTGCGATCCGGAAGACCTGAAAGAGGTGCCGGGCGCCGACGCGCCGGCCGAGTAGATCAGGCGTTTCTCAGATACCAGTCGACATCGACATCGCTCACACAGGCGAAGAAGCGGTCGCATTCCGCTTCCTTGATCGTGAGGAAGATGTTCATGAAACCGGCACCGAGCTTTTCGGGCAGGAAGGTGGAACTGCGTGCGACTTCCAGCGCCTTCCACCAGTTGAGCGGCAAGGTTGCTTCCCTGCCGCCGTAACCGTCGCCGACAACGGGGTCGCTCGGCTGGATCTTTTTCTCGATGCCTTCCGCGATGCCGGCAAGCACAGTTGCCAGCGCGACATAGGGATTGGCGTCCGCGCCGCAGACGCGATGTTCGAGGTGGCGCGTTTCCGGCCTGCCTGCGGTGACGCGGAGCGGCACGGAACGATTGTCCACGGCCCAGGCAGGTGCGAGCGGCGCGTAGGAGTTCTTGCGGAAGCGGCGGTAGGAATTCGCGTTGGGCGCGAAGACCGCCATGCTCTCGGCCATGGTGGCTTCGAGGCCGCCGATGGCATGCGCGAGGTGCGGCGTGAGCGGCCCTTCGCCCGCGAACAGGTTCGGGGAGGTGCCATTGGCTAACGAGACATGAACATGCATGCCGCTGCCCGACATTTCCGCGTAGGGCTTCGCCATGAAGGTTGCGACGAGGCCGTGCCTTGCGGCGACGCCTTTCACGAGACGCTTGTAGAGGATCGCGTCGTCAGCTGCGCGCATCGCATCGGCACGATGTTCGAGCACGATCTCGAATTGGCCCGGCGCATATTCGGAGATCAGCGTTCGCGCGGGAAGGCCCATCTTCTTCGCGCCGTCGAAAACGTCGTTCAGGAAGGGCGAAAAATCCTCCAGGTCCTGCATGAGATAGGCCTGGAGATGCGCGGGCGTGAAGCCGTTCGGCGCTGCGGGCGGGACGATGCGGCCCTTTGCGGCTGCCTCGCGGTCGACGAGATAGAATTCGAGTTCGATGGCGACGACCGGCTTGAGTCCCATTGCCTCCAGCGAGGCCACCGTGCGGGCAAGCGCGTGACGCGGATCGGCAGGTGTCGGCGAACCGTCGCGTTCGAAGGATTCGAGAATGACCTGCGCCGTCGGCACATCGTGCCAGGGGGCATGTGTCAGCGTGCCCGCGACGGGGAAGCAGGGGCGGTCGCTGTCGCCTTCCTCCCAGACAAGACCCGTTTCGAGAACGTCCGCGCCGAGCATGTCGAGAGACTGGATGGAACAGGGAAGGGGGCGGCCGTCGCGATAGGCGGTGGCGATTTCCTCCGGCCGCAGCACCTTGCCTCGCGCGACGCCGGAAGGGTCGGTCAGGAAGGCCTGAATTTGTACTATTTCGGGGTTGGCGGCGAGAAAATCGGCCGCTTCCTTTTCCGTTGCGTGCGTCATCGTCAGACCTCGGCCCCACCGCGCAGCGCCGACAAGGCCTCACCGAAGCGGGAGACGAGCCTTTCGACATCCGCTTGCGTCGTCGTCGGCGCGACGAGGGTCATGTTGTGGAACGGTGTGACCAACACGTTCCGATTCAGAAGAAAGAGATGGATGGCGCGCTCGACGGTGTGGTCGATGGCGGCGGCTGCCTCGGCGCCGTTTTCGAGCGGGCGGGACGAGAAGACGAGTTCGGCGCGCGCGCCGATCTGCGTCACTGTCCAGGGAAGGCCGTGGCGCGAGACTTCGCCGCGCAGTCCGCTCGCGAGTTTCTCGGCGAGAGAGGTCATGTGCGCGTAGTTCTCAGGCGTCATGACCTCTTCAAGACAGGCGCGCATGGCGGCGAGCACCAGCATGTTGCCCGAAAGGGTCGTGCCGATACCGGAGTAGCCGGGCTCCTTGGTTTCGAGCACGCGGCGCATGTCCGCCTCGACCTTTTCGGTGAAACCGAAAACGGCGGCGGGAAGGCCACCCGCGACGGGTTTTCCGAGGACGAAGAAATCGGGGGCGATACCGCGTGCCCGCGTAAAACCGCCCGGGCCGGTCGAGATCGTGTGGGTTTCGTCAATACAGACCAGCGTTCCGTGGCGGCGCGCAGCGTCGATGAGGCCTTCGATGTAGCCCTCCTTCGGCAACACCATGGCGGTGTTGGTGAGAGCGGGTTCGGTGAGGACGAGCGCGACGTCCTCCTTCGCAAGAACGGCTTCGGCCGCCGCGAGATCGTTGAAAGGGACGGCGATGCTGTTCTCGGCGATGTCCACGACCTGACCGAGAAGGCTCGACTTCATCTTCGTGACCGTGCCGTCGAGCTTCACGAAGGCGTCTTCCACCTGGCCGTGATAGCAACCGTCGAAGACGAGCACCTTCCGGCGGCCCGTAAGCGCGCGGGCCCAGCGAACGACCGCGCGGTTCGCGTCGCTTGCGGTCGCAGTGACCTGCCAGAAGGGAAGGCCGAAGCGGTCGGAGAGGAGCTGGCCGACGCGGGCCGTGAGCGCGGAAGGCAGCATGGCGGTGAGCCCGTTTGCCGCCTGCTCCGCGATCGCTTTCGCCACGGGGGCCGGCGAATGACCGAACATGGCGCCCGTGTCGCCGAGGCAGAAGTCAGCATAGGCATGGCCATCGATGTCGGTGACGGTCGAGCCGGATGCCGACTGCACGAAGAGGGGAAAGGGAGTTTCCCAGTCCAGCATCCAGTGGAGCGGGACCCCGCCGGGGAAGTGCTTTCCGGCTTCCGTCGCCATCTGCCGCGAACGAGGGTGAAGCGCGGCAAATCGCTCCCGTTCCGAGACAACGAGAACTTCGGCGCGTTGCCGGATGTCAGATGGCAGGGACATGCGAATGGCTCCAGGCGGGACGGACCCGATTTCTTACCCGATGGGCGCGGTGCCGCATAGAGGTGGGCTTGTGACCTCGGCCTGCGCCGAAAGGACGCGCGGCAGGACTGACTATTTTGGAGGAGCCGTGATCCGTGCGAGGATTACCCGGCATCAAGAACCGGACAACAAGAGAAGGAGGAGCCGGAGATGAGGAAAATCCATCTTGCCGCCATGGTGCTGGCCGCAGCCACCTTTTCCGCGGGCGCTGCCCTGGCGCAGATGCCGCGGGTGACCACCGGCGCCGAACTGGTTTCGGCCTGCACCGTTGCGCTGGACGAGCGGAGTTCCGCCGACGACCGGATTGCAAAGGCCTCCTGCAATCAGTTCCTCGCAGGGTTGGTTGCGGGCGTCTATGCGTCGGTCGAGAAGGGCGCGCCGATGGTTGCACGGCGCCTTGGGCCGAACATGGACGAGGAAGTCTGCTTCCGGCTGCCGGATACGCTTTCCTACGAAACATTCGCGAAGCAGGTGACCGATTTCGCACCCGAGCATCCCGAACTCTACGATCGCCCCGCTTTCGAGATGGGCGCGCGCACGCTTGCGGCGAACTATCCCTGTCCGGAATAGGGTGGAACCGCAGAATGAAAAGCCGCCCTCCGATTGGGCGGCTTTTTTCATTTCGCCGATCTTCGGCGAAAGGTTCTGACGAACACACCCGGCCCCTAAAGGCGAAGCGTGGTGCCCCCGGAGAGACTCGAACTCCCGACCCCCTGATTACAAATCAGGTGCTCTACCAACTGAGCTACAAGGGCAACCGTGGCGCGCAAGATAGTTGCGCGCGGCGCGGCGGGCAAGCGATGCTTCGCGTTCTGGAATTGGGGGGTTAATGGATTCGCCCGGTCTTCTCGCCGCAGCAGGCGTCATCGCTTTCTGCGCCTTCTTCATACGCGGCTATACGGGCTTTGGCGCCTCCATGATCATGGTTGCGTCGCTGACGTTCTTCTGGGCTCCGGCGCAAGTGGTGCCGCTGATCTTTCTGCTTGAGGTAACAGCGAGCCTTGCGCTCGTTCCCGGTGTGTGGCGGGAAGCGCAATGGTCCTCGCTCTGGCTGCTGTGGCTCGGTATGGGCGTGGCGACGCCGCTCGGCATCTTTCTGCTGACCTGGTTCGCGCCCGATACGCTGACGCTCGTCATTGCGGTGCTGATCGCGCTTGCCGCTGCCGCCATGCTGGCGGGGGTGCGGAATACCGACGTGCCGGGCAGAGCGGCGACGCTCGCGGCAGGCGGCGTGGCCGGGGCCATGAATGGCGCGATGGCGATGGCGGGGCCTGCGGTCGTGTTGTTCTATTTCTCGAGCCCGGCAGGTGTTGCGGCCGGGCGAGCGTCGCTGATCGTCTTCTTTGTGCTGGCGGACCTTCTGGGCGCGGGGTTTGCGGCCGCAGAGGGGCTTTACGACCGGCAGATGCTTCTCCGTCTGACGGTGCTGGCGCTGCCTTGTCTGGCAGGCGCCTATGCCGGTTCCCATGCCTTCCGGTTTGCCGAGCCGGAAACGGTGCGCCGTTTCGCGCTGATTTTCCTGATCGTCATGGCGCTTGCCCGCGTGGCGACCATCGCGGCGCGTTGAGAAGAGTTCAGCTTCCCTGGCGTCTGAAGAGCTCGTAGAGGGCAACAGCGGCCGCGTTCGAGACATTGAGGCTTTTCATCTCGCCGGCGGCCGGCAGGCGCGCCAGCAGGTCGCAATGTTCGCGGGTGAGGCGGCGGAGCCCTGCGCCCTCGGCACCGAGGACGAGCGCCACCCGGGGCGAGAGCTTCATCTCCGGAAGCGACATCTCGCCATCGCCGTCGAGTCCGATCACTTCGAAGCCCAGATTTTTCAGCTCTTCGATTGCCCTGACGAGATTCGTCACCTTGGCGATACGGACCCGTTCGAGGCCGCCCGAGGCCGCTTTGGCGAGGACGCCGCCGAGCGGAGGGCTGTTCCGGTCGGTGGTGACGACGGCTCCCGCCCCGAAGACGGCGGCCGAGCGGAGAATCGCTCCGAAATTATGCGGGTCGGTGACCTGATCGAGCACGATCACCCGGTCGGTGCCCTCGCAGGCCTCCGTGACATCGAGGTCGGGCAGGGGAGAGGTTCTGAGCGCGATTCCCTGATGCACGGCACCCGGAGGGAGGAGGGCGGCGATGTCGTCCATCTCCCTGATTTCGGGCCGGAGGCCGCCGAGATCCACTCCCTGACGGGCGAGGTCGGCTTCGGCGTTGCGGGTCAGGATCAGGCGTTCGGCAAGGCGGTGAGGGTTGGCGAGTGCGGCCAAAACCGCATGAAAACCATATAGATAGGCGTCATTGCCGGGCTGGCCGCCGCCGCGCGGTCCGCGCGATCCCTGCTTATGGCGAAAGTTTCCCTCTCCCGGCGCAGCCGTGGAGGGGCTTTTGTTCTGGAACTGTTTCGGTTGCTTGCGCCTGCTCATGCGGGCGCTTATATTGCGCCATCCGGGCTCTTGCAAACGCCCCCGAACAGTATGCCTTGCCGCAGAATTGGCTCGAGGCACGCTGCGGGGGTGTTCACGCTTTCGGGAGCCGGGATTTTAGTTGACACAAGGGCGGCAAACCTGAATAAAGCCGCGCGTGTCCGTCAGAGGCCAGCACGAGACAACATCCGCGAACTTATTGGGATTTCACAAGATTTGACATCGGACACGGAGGGGTGCCCGAGTGGCTAAAGGGGACGGACTGTAAATCCGTTGGCTATGCCTACGTTGGTTCGAATCCAACCCCCTCCACCATCCAACGCAGGCAGGCGCGAAGAGAGCAGGCAGGACCGGAACGGATCCCCAGGCGGGTGTAGCTCAATGGTAGAGCAACAGCCTTCCAAGCTGATGACGAGGGTTCGATTCCCTTCACCCGCTCCAACCTTCGCCGCTCCGCTGCCAGGGCGAAAGCCCGAACCGAAGTAGATGGCCCGTGTCGCCGCCAGCAAGGCTGAGGCAGACAGGCCGGGACAAACGAGACGAGACAACTGAAGGTAGCTAACGCCCATGGCCAAAGAGAAGTTTGAGCGGAACAAGCCGCACTGCAACATCGGAACGATTGGTCACGTTGACCATGGCAAGACGTCGCTGACGGCGGCGATCACGAAGGTGTTGGCGGAGACGGGCGGC
>Ga0098054_1000195_pt1 | contig 56425 bp, 52 predicted proteins | sample 16_taG_FD_75048 | JGI IMG/M metagenome (GOLD analysis project Ga0098054, IMG submission 75048) | Marine viral communities from the Subarctic Pacific Ocean - 16_ETSP_OMZ_AT15313 metaG | ecosystem: Environmental > Aquatic > Marine > Oceanic | place: Pacific Ocean | collected 2015-01-18
CATTACGGTCGTAATTGCCGCCGTTAGCGTAGTTTTACCGTGATCTACGTGTCCAATCGTTCCCACATTTACATGCGGCTTGGTGCGTTGAAAGGTCTCTTTTGCCATGTCTTTGTCTTGTTTTTATTAAATTTCTTTATGATTGACTTTCGATAATTTCCTGAGCAATCTTTTCAGGAACAGCAGTGTACTCTTCGAATTCCATTGAGTAAACCGCACGACCTTGAGTCAAAGATCTAACGTCTGTTGAGTAACCGAACATTTCTGAAAGAGGAACATGTGCTTTCACAACAGAACCATCATTTCGGTTGTCCATACTCTGAATGATACCACGACGACTGTTAAGGTCACCAATAACATCACCCATATATTCTTCCGGAGTAGTTACTTCTACTTTCATAACCGGCTCAAGTAGTTGAGGCTTCGCTTTTTTAGCAGAATTTCTAAATCCTAGCTTAGCTGCAAGCTCAAAACTCAATTGATCAGAATCCACATCGTGATAAGAACCATCAAAAAGTCTTACACCAACGTTTTGCACAGCGTAGTTAGCTTGAATACCATTTTCTAACGCTGCTTTGAATCCTTTTTGAACTGAAGGGATAAATTCTCTAGGAATATTACCACCTACAATCTCATTGATGAACATAAATCCATCTTCTTCTGAAATACGATCCTTTTTACCATCGTAATCAGCAAAATATTCGATCGGAGCAATTTCAAACTGGATATCAGCGAATTTACCACGTCCACCAGATTGCTTTTTGTAAAGTTCTCTGTGCTCAACTGCTTTAGAGATAGTTTCTCTGTAAGATACCTGAGGAGCACCAACATTTGCTTCAACTTTGAATTCACGCTTAAGACGATCAACAATGATCTCCAAGTGTAACTCACCCATTCCGGCAATAGTAGTCTGACCAGTTTCATCGTCAGTTCTAACCTGGAATGTTGGATCTTCTTCCGCAAGTTTTTGAAGTCCGGCAGAAAGTTTCTCACTGTCAGCTTTAGTTTTTGGCTCAACAGCAAGCTTGATCACCGGCTCAGGGAATGTAATCTGCTCAAGAATAACAGGATCATCAAGATCACAAAGTGTATCACCAGTATAAACTTCTTTTACACCAACTACAGCAACAATATCACCAGCTTGAGCTACTTCAATATCTTTCTTAGAGTTTGCGTGCATTTCAAGTAGACGCCCAACTCTTTCTTTATTTCCTGTTGAAGAATTCAATACATATGATCCTTTTTCCAATGTACCTGAGTACACTCTAGCAAAAGTTAACTTACCAACGTAAGGATCAGTCATAATTTTGAATGCAAGTGCTGAAAAAGGAGCGGTAACATCAGCTTCTCTCACTACTTCTTCTTCAGTATGCGGCTTAACACCTTTTACTGCCTGAACATCTAGCGGAGATGGCATAAAAGAAATAACTCTATCCAACATTGCCTGCACACCTTTATTCTTCAGTGCAGTTCCACACATTACCGGAGTAATATCTTTTGCAATAGTTGCTTTTCTGATGGCTGCAAGAATTTCATCTTCTGAAATTTCTTCTTCCATCAGATACTTTTCCATCAATGATTCATCATGATCAGCAATAGCCTCGATCAATTGAACTCTATACTCTGCAGCTTTGGTTGCAAGATCTTCTGGAATATCAATTTCGTCGTATTTTGCGCCAAGAGATGCATCATCCCAAACAATTCCTCTCATGTTGATCAAATCAACAACGCCTTTGAAGTTCTCTTCAGAACCAATAGGAATTTGAATTGGAATCGGGTTAGCATTTAATTTCTCGTCTAGTTGACCAACTACATTATAGAAGTCAGCTCCGGTACGGTCCATTTTATTAACAAATGCCATACAAGGAACTTTGTACTTGTTAGCCTGACGCCATACAGTCTCAGACTGAGGCTGAACAGCACCTACAGAACAAAGCACAAAAACAGCTCCATCAAGAACACGCAATGAACGCTCTACTTCTACAGTAAAGTCAACGTGACCAGGAGTGTCAATAATATTAATACGGTGATCTTTCCAGATACAGTGAGTTGCAGCAGAAGTAATGGTAATACCACGCTCTTGCTCTTGCTCCATCCAGTCCATAGTTGCAGCACCATCGTGCACTTCACCAATACGGTGACTACGACCGGTGTAAAAAAGAATACGCTCAGTAACTGTGGTTTTTCCGGCATCGATATGAGCCATAATACCAATGTTACGCGTTCTGCGCATCTTGTCGATAACTTTTGAGTCTTGTTGTTTTACTTCTGCCATGATAATCTTGAAATACTATTAAAATCTAAAGTGAGCGAATGCTTTGTTTGCTTCTGCCATACGGTGGACCTCGTCTTTCTTACGAACTGCCCCACCTTCATTGTTTGAAGCATCCATCAATTCACGAGACAATCTCAATGACATTGACTTATCGTTTCTAGAACGAGCAGATCTTATCAACCACCTCATCCCTAATGCAGTACCACGCTCCTGACGAACTTCCATAGGAACCTGATACGTCGCTCCACCAACTCTGCGAGACTTAACTTCCACAACCGGAGTTGCATTCTGCATTGCTGATTTAAAAATGTCTATACCGGTTTCGCCGGTTTTCTCTTCAATAATTTCAAATGCCTGATAAACAATTTTTCGAGCAACGTTCTTTTTACCGTCTCTCATCAAGTTGTTTACAAAACGTGTAATTAGCTTATCCTCAAAAATTGGATCCGGCTGTACATCTCGTTTTTCTGCTGTCTTTCTACGCATCGTCGGTCAATCTAAAATTCTGGTTTTACCCTCTTGGGCGTTTAGTTCCGTACAAACTACGGCTTTGAGTTCTTCCATCTACACCTGCAGTATCAAGTGTACCACGGATTATATGGTAACGTACACCAGGTAAATCCTTCACACGCCCACCACGGATAAGCACAATACTGTGCTCCTGCAGGTTGTGACCTTCACCAGGAATGTATGCTGAAACTTCAATTCCATTAGTTAAGCGAACACGAGCTACTTTACGAAGAGCTGAGTTCGGCTTTTTAGGGGTAGTTGTGTAAACACGAGTACAAACGCCACGCTTTTGAGGGCATCCCTGCATTGCAGGAGCAGTTGTCTTTCGAGTCTTGCTTTTTCTACCTTTTCGAATAAGTTGTTGTATAGTTGGCACGGTTCAAATTGTTTGGTTATTGCCATCAAATCTAGAGCTTGCAAATATATAGCTTTTTTCTGTACTTCTAAAAATAATTCTAAACATTATTTCTTAAATATTTCAGAATACCTCGTGAAACATCAAATTAAAGGATTCTCTTTTCTATACAGCCTCAATTATTTATTAACTGATACATAACTTTATATCAATTGTCTATTTCAAAACTCTCCGGATTAAGCACCAAGCGACTCGATGCTCTCGCCACGGAAGGCGTGCGGACCGAACGTGATCTACTCAACTTTTTCCCCCGCCGTTATTTGGACAGAAGTAATGTCCAAAAGATAAACCACCTGATGGGATCGGGTGAAGAAGTTACTGTAGTTGGTAAAGTAGTAAATCTTCAGGAAGTAGGATTTAAAAGAAGCAAACGATTGGAAGTTGCCATCAATGATGGAACCGGAATTGTTAAAGGAGTTTGGTTCAGAGGTGCGTCCTACTTTAAGAAAATATTTAAAGAAGGCGATCTAGTCGCTTTTTTTGGTCCGGCTAAACGATACGGTAAGTCTATTACAATCGCTCACCCTGAAGTTGACAAACTATCTGAAGAAGGCGATGTCAGTAACTTCTCTAAGATCGTACCTATATATCCCAGCAATAAAGAGTTCAGCAAAACCCGTCTGACCAATAAAATTGTAGCAAGTTGGATTGAGACACTTCTTAATCAGATTACTATTAATGAATTTCTTCCCCGAAATCTTGTAGAAGAAATGGGATTTCCATCCAGGGCTGAAGCTTACAAAATGATCCACTTTCCGGAAGATCACTCAGAGCACAAAAGAGCTTTGAACCGATTTAAGTTTGAAGAACTCTTTCTTTTTGAAATGAGTATGGAAAAAATTCATCACACCGTAGAAGAAAGAAAATCGGGGCATGTTTTCTCGGAAACCGGGAATTATACTTCAAAATACTTTAATGAGCTTCTTCCTTTTCAGCTAACTGAAGGACAAGTTTCCTCTTTGGCTGATATTAAAAAAGATGTTCGCTCCGGAAAGCAAATGAACAGGCTTATTCAGGGCGATGTGGGCGCCGGAAAAACCATCGTTGCTATAGGCGCTTTACTCATGGCTTTGGACAATGGTTTCCAGGCTGCTTTTTTAGCACCCACTGAAATTCTGGCTGAACAGCACTATAGAACTTTAGCTGATCACTTAAAAGGATTGGATATTAATGTTCGCCTTTTAGTGGGTGGACAAAAATCGAAACTGCGAATGGATGTACTCACTGACCTTGAAGGTGGTGGATGTCAGATCGTGGTTGGAACGCATGCTATCATTCAGCAGGATGTTCGGTTTCATAAGCTCGGTTTGGCTGTTATTGACGAACAACATCGTTTTGGGGTGAAGCAAAGAGCCGAGCTTTTAAACAAAGGGTCCCATCCCCATATATTAGTAATGAGCGCAACTCCTATCCCCCGCTCTTTGGCAATGACGGTTTATGCTGATTTAGATATTTCCATCATCAAGGGATTACCAGCGGGAAGAAAGCCCATCAAAACCGCTATCCGCGGAAACAAAAAAAGAGAAGGTGTCTGGGACTTTGTTCAAACCGAAGTTAGTGATGGCGGTCAGGTTTATGTGATCTATCCATTGGTGGAAGAATCAGAAGCTTTGGATTTAAAAGATGCCACAGCGGGCTATGAAAAACTCAAATCTCAATTCCCAAATTTCAAAGTTGGTTTGTTACACGGAAGAATGAACTCAAACGAGAAAGATGCTGTCATGAAAGCCTTTATCAGTAATGAGATTCAAATTTTAGTTTCTACAACTGTAATCGAAGTAGGTGTAGATGTGCCAAATGCTTCTGTGATGATCATCGAACATGCTGAACGGTTCGGATTATCACAACTTCACCAGCTCAGAGGAAGAATTGGCCGGGGCGAGCGACAAAGTTATTGCATTCTTATGCCCGATGTGAAAGTGAGCAAAGCCGGAGCATTTCGACTTAAAACCATAGAAGAAACGAATGATGGATTTAAGATTGCTGAAGCAGATCTCAAACTACGAGGTCCCGGTGACTTTCTCGGAACCAAACAAAGCGGGCTACCTGATTTTAAAGTTGCCGATATTGTAGAAGATCAATTCATTTTAGCTCAAGCCAAAGAAAAGGCTAAACAGCTGATCCAAAAAGATGCGGATCTTGAATTATCTGAGAATCAATCACTCAGAAAGATCTTCGAGCCCTACCACAAAGAAAAAGCTGAGTTTTACGGGATGGGGTGATACTAATCAATAACTCTTAGTTCTTCATTCAGTTCTTCAAATTTAAAAGCTTGCTCTATTTGAGACAAAATAACTGAAACAGTTTCGTTGTACGCGAAATTGTATTCATCATATTCAAGATCAAACGTTTTACTATTACCACTCCAAGCACAGAGCTTTTTAACTGGATTATTTTTACAAAAATTATCTCCATCAAATTGCAACCTTATTTGACTGCTATCTTTTCTAAAAGTGTATACCAAAGTGAACTTACCATTATTATTATCTTCACTTTCTAAATATGATATGCTTTTAATGTGCTGTATCATATTCATATCAACGATATAATCTCGATCCCGTGCATTTGATGCACTTCGAGTGGTTTCTCTAAACCAGTTTAAAGATTCGGGATCAAAAAAGTAAAAGCAACGATTAAATATCGTCAAGGTTAATTGCCCATCATTTTCTAAGTATTTTTTCATCTCATTTCCACACACTCTAACAAATTGACTTGCATAACTTTGATTTTGAGCATTCAATTCAAAATCATTCGATATGAATAAGATAGGAATAAAGAAAAATATGAAATTTTTAAACCTAAAATGCATAGACACGTATGTTACTGAGACGCTCCGTGTACATAGAAAAACCATAAATCAAGACCATGCTATCAATTCGCTCTGAAACTTGTTTTATATCAGATAAATTCCACCTAAGCGTATCTTGACTTTGAGATACAAATAAATAATTCTTAAACAAATCAGCAGATTCCTCATGGAAATGCCGAACTAGTAATGATCTTGGTGTTAGATTTGATAAAAGTTCTCCTGAAATGAGTGATTTATCATAGAATTTTATGTTTATTATCCAATTTTTCTCGGTTTTGTCATACTCAATGAACTCTACTTGATAAATCATTTCTAGAAAGAAAAGGAGCTTTTTTATCAATTTATCAGATCCATTTAGCATTTTATAATCGTCTAAATTTAAATCTGAATTTATCCTAGGATTAAAAAATAGACAATTAATTATGGAATCACCGGACCATCTAATGGTCTCAAAATTAATTACATGCTCTTCGCAATACTCTATTACCGATTCAGCAATTGTATCTTGAGAATATGAAGTCGTCTTGTTAAAAACGACTCCGATCAATATGCTCAAAAATAGAATCCTTAAATGAGTCAAAACTTAATTGCTCCTGTAGAATCTTATTAAATCCATGTAAAGTTCATTATCACCAGCACCTAGTCTATCTCTATCAAGATTATTTTCCAGCTGGATCTCAATTTTACAATCGTTTGTATCTGATTCGAGTTCTTTATTATTATCTCTTTTAGGATCACCTGTTGAGTGTTTTAAATAAGCATCGGATTCTCTAGAACATTTAAGGCTACTCTTTTTATTAAAAATTGGTAAATCTTCAAAGAAAGTGCATTCAAATGCTATTCTACCATTTATCTCTATTTCGTAGCAAGAGTTCATTATCGTATTAAATTTATATTTACTACCTGTTTCAGATATTCTTGAGAAAAAACCTAGTTTAAAATCACTTAATTCTATATCGATCGATTGATTATAAACCCTAATTTTTGATTTAGTATCTGTAAATGCAGAGACTTTATCCCTTCCATCTTTATCCTCTTTATGAGCCGCCTCAAATGTATTTATTTGTATCAACGGTACCTGATACTTTTGTTTTACTTTTTCCTGAAGAATTTTCTCTAAACAATCCGCAGCTCCTGTACAATCTTTATTATTTTGTGCTAAAATTTGAGTTGTGAAAAAAATCACCCCAAATACTATTAGATATAGTGTTTTCATAATAAACCCCTTGTTATTCATTGTTTAACCCTATAATTATTTAATGAATTTATAAATCGAATGCAAATCTATATCTCTCAATTATATCTTCGAGCCTTATCATAAAGAAAAAGCTGAGTTCTATGGAATGGGGTGAGGATATTCAACACCCAACAACCAATACCCAACAATTATATAGTTAGTTTTCCTTTTGGTCTTGCTCATTTATTCCTGAGAAGATAATCCGTAAAAATACCTCCATCCGCTTTTAGCTTACTTTATCGAAAAAATATCAGATCATATCTCTACAAATAATCTACACTCGGTATATATTTGGTTTTTTTCTTGAGATTAAACCATTAATTAATATATTTTAATATTATTATGGTATAGCAACAATGTTCTTACACACTAATAATCTAAAGAAGGACAGAATAGTGGAATTTCGGGACACCAAAGAGAAATCAGCTCAGCACTGTGGTATGTGTGGCACCAAGAATGGCGAAGAGCGTCCTGTTGGCAAAATTATTGTTCAACTAAAGCCCACTATTTACAAAGGTAAACAAGATTATCTATGTCAAACTTGTTTCGTCTTAAACAACAGTGAAATAACCCGCAAAGAAGGTCATCTAGCAGCAAAAAAGCAATTGAAATGGTATCAAAGGCTTTTGAAAATAGGATTTATATCCAAAAAATCTAATGAATAACGAATCATTAGATTTTCATTCAATAAGTCAAGCCTCCTTAAACCCCCGCTTTTTTCTTCTCTTCTCTCTTACGTTCGTTGTGATCTAAATATTTCTTACGAATTCTCAGGCTTTCCGGTGTTACTTCAAGTAATTCATCGTTGGCAATAAATTCTATACACTCTTCCAAACTCATCTTTTTAGCTTGTGATATTTTCACTGAATCTGCAGTTTGTGTAGCACGGTGGTTAGTTAAATTCTTTTTCTTAACAACATTTACCACCATATCATCAGTCCTGTTGTTTAAACCTATAACCATTCCCATATAAGCTTTATCACCCGGTTCTACGAAAAAGTTACCTCTGTCCTGAATTCCTTCCAAAGCATATCCAGTCACATCACCCTTTTCTAAAGCAATCAAAGCTCCACGATTTCTTCCCGGAATCTCACCAGCATATGGCTCATAAGCATCAAATTGCTGATGCATAATACCAGTACCTCTGGTTTCAGTTAACATCTCGCCACGAAATCCAATTAAACCTCTGGATGGAACTCTGAATTCAATTCGATTATTCTCTCCCTCCTGACTCATTCCCTGCATAATACCTTTACGCTGTTGGAGGTTATCAATCACACGATTACTGTAATCAGTATGAACATCCACAACTACTTCTTCAACCGGCTCGTGAATTACTCCATCAATTTCCTGCATCAATACTTCCGGTCTGGAAACTGAGAATTCAAATCCTTCTCTTCTCATCGTTTCAATAAGAATTGCCATTTGCAGTTCTCCACGTCCGGAAACTTTAAAAACATCAGGACTGTCCGTTGCTTCAACACGCATTGCCACATTAGTACGAACTTCTCTTTCAAGGCGATCTTTAATTTGATTTGAAGTCACATACTTTCCTTCAAGCCCGGCAAATGGTGAGTTATTCACACGAAAATACATTGCAATAGTTGGCTTATCCAAATCTACATATGCCAGAGGAGTAGGATCAGATGCCGCAGTTAATGTGTCACCGATATTAACTGAATCATAACCTGCTAAAGCAACAATATCTCCTGCATATGCTTCTTCAACCGGCTCTCTGTTTAGTCCATTAAAAGTAAATAGTTTTGTAGCACGACCTTTCATTTTCTGATCGCCTTTTCCACTTACAAGAGCAACTTCCTGGTTAAGTTTTATGGTCCCTTGCTCCACTCTTCCAACCGCTATTCGGCCTACATAATCGTTCCAATCAATACTACTTACCAGCATTTTGAACGTTTCATCAACAGGCTGTGCCGGAGAAGGAACATGCTCAACAATCGTATCCATTAAAGGAGCTAAACTGTCACTTTCCTCTTCTAATTCTAATTTTGCAATACCATCTCTTGCAACAGCATAAAGCACAGGAAAGTCTAACTGATCGTTCGTTGCATCTAACATCACAAATAGGTCGAAGATCTCATCTAAAACCGCATTAGGACGTGCATCTTTTCTATCGATCTTGTTGATCAATACGATGGGCTTATATCCCAGGCTTAATGATTTTCTAAGAACGAACTTTGTTTGTGGAAGCGGTCCTTCAGCAGCATCCACTAATAGAATAACTCCATTTACCATTTTCAGGATTCGCTCAACTTCTCCACCAAAATCTGCGTGACCAGGTGTGTCCACAATATTGATCTTAGTTCCTTTCCAATTAACCGCTGTATTTTTAGAGCTGATTGTGATCCCACGTTCCCTTTCAAGATCTCCTGAATCCATAACTCGATCTTCAACTTCTTGATTCTCTCTGAACGTTCCACTCTGTTTTAAAATTTGATCTACGAGTGTGGTTTTGCCATGATCTACGTGAGCGATGATGGCGATATTTCTTAAATCTTGTGACATTATTCTTATTGAAATGAAATTTGCACTACCCGATTCCTACTTGCGAAGAATTCCTTAAAAGTAGCAAGCCTTAAATATACAGCTATTTTGAACAAATAATGATTATGAAATATTTATTTATTTAGTTCACAAATAAATTGTTAGAAATACTATTTACCCCTTCCACCTAGCTCATTCAAAGAGTTCGAATGATCTGATTTTTAGAATTAGACGGATAATTCCATCATAATATGCAGTTATAATTTTTAATGATGGTTAATTACTACATTAAATTTTACATATTGCCTATCTACTATTTTCACTTATTTTGAGTTTTAAAAATATTTTCCTAAATGAAATGCAACTTTGATGGAAAAAACATACATTAATAACATATAATTATATTAATGATGGATATATACAACAAAGAATGGCAAACTTTAAGCGACGCCGCTATTATAGAGTCTCTTGGCTCGTTCATTAAACATCATCGTTTAGAGCAAAATATTACTCAATCAGATCTGGCTCATAAAGCGAATATCAATCGATCCACATTAAGTGAGTTTGAAAGAGGCACCCGGGTAAACATGATCACATTCATTCAGTTGCTTAGAGCTTTGGATCTTCTTCATACTCTGGAAGCCTTTACGGTACAAAAACAGATAAGTCCTTTGGAGCTTGCAAAGAAAAGTAAAGACCGAAGGCAACGAGCATCAAAATCTTCAGATCAAGTTGAGGAACCCGGAGTAGATTGGTAATGATTACGACTGCTTATATAAATATTTGGGGTAAAAGAATAGGAGCTGTCGCATGGGATACAACCACCGGGCTTGGTTCTTTCGAATACGAGCCATCTTTTCTTTCTGAAGATATAGACTTGTCTCCAATCAAATTACCCATTAAGAATGCAAAGAAAAGAATTTTTAGTTTTCCGGAATTAAGAGACAATGAAACCTTTAAAGGACTACCCGGTTTATTGGCTGACATCCTACCTGACCACTATGGAAATGCGTTGATCAATACTTGGTTGACTACCCGAGGCAGACCAACTGATAGTCTAAATCCTGTTGAGACACTTTGCTTTATCGGCAAAAGAGGTATGGGCGCTCTGGAAATAGAACCTGCTCAGGGAGGATCCGGTAGTGTTTCTAAAAACCTTGAGATTAATTCTCTTATTGAAGTTGCTGAAAAGATCCTGAGTAAAAGGAAAAACTTTAATCTTTCTACTAATCGGGAAGAACAACGTGCGTTTTATGACATTCTTAAAATAGGAACATCTGCAGGTGGAGCAAGAGCTAAAGCGGTAATTGCTTTCAATGAGGATACGGAAGAGATTCGAAGTGGACAATATTTTGCTCCTGAAGGCTTCGAACATTGGCTGATCAAGTTCGACGGAGTGATTGATAAACAATTTGGCACCTCGAACGGTTATGGCCGGGTTGAAATGGCTTACTATGAAATGGCTAAAGATGCCGGAATTGAAATGATGGAGTCCCGTTTACTTGAAGAAAATGACAGAGCTCACTTTATGACCAAACGCTTTGACAGAACAACGAAAGGAGACAAAGTTCATGTTCAATCATTCTGTGCGCTTCGCCATTTCGATTTCAATAATGTGCTTCAATACAGTTATGAGCAATTATTTGAGACGATGAGAATGCTTCGCCTATCTTACTCTCAGGCAGAACAAATGTACAGACGAATGGCGTTTAACGTAATGAGCCGAAATTGTGACGACCATACCAAGAACTTTGCTTTTATGATGGAGAAAGGTGGAGGATGGAAGCTGGCACCTGCTTATGATATTTGTCATGCTTATCGTCCGGGGAGCCAATGGGTAAGCCAACATTCATTGAGTGTAAATGGAAAACGGTCTGATATTACCAGACAAGATCTTCTGGATGTTGCCTATCAAATGAATGTGAAAAAAGCGCCGAAAATCTTGGATGAGATTAACAATATTGTTTCTGAATGGAATAGTTATGCTGAAAAGTTCTCGGTTCATTCTGATTTAAAAGAAGCGATAAATAAAACTTTAGTCCTGATTTAGAAAACTATGAGTCCACACATCAAATTACTACCTCCAAAAAAGCTGATCGGTATGAGTATTGATACTTCAATAGCAGATTATGGAGCTCCTGGACTTTGGCAGAGATTTATGCCCCAGGTAAAATCCATCGAAAACAAAATTGGCGGTGAGAAATACTCGATTCAGATATATGATAAGCTGTTCAGCTATTCTGATTTTCATCCCAAACTGGTTTTTAAATACTGGGCTGCAACCGAAGTACAAAGCTTTGAATCTGTCCCGAAAGAAATGGAAACACTGGAATTGCCTGGTGGAAAATATGCTGTGTTTATTCACAAAGGTACCATGGCTGACTTCCAGAAGACTTTAAATTTTATTCATCTGAAATGGCTTCCTGATTCAGAATTTGAATTGGATCACCGACCTCATTTTGAAGTGCTTGACGACAGATATCTTGGTCCTCAAAATCCTGAGTCGCAGGAAGAAGTTTGGGTGCCAATAAAATGATCAAACGTTTTCGCTTTCTAATTCTGCGTTTTCTGAGGTGTTAATTCCTCCTTCTATTTCTTTAGAATATACAGCGGTGTATTGAGCTCCAAATAAAACGATCATGGAGGAATAAAATATCCAAGTAAGCAGGATTACCAAAGACCCCGCTGCACCATATACACTCCCGAACGAGCTAACACCTAAATAAAAGCCCATCATATATTTCCCGACTCCAAACAGAACCGTTGTGATAACTGCACCCATCCATACATTCTTCCATTTTACTTCTGCATCAGGAATAATTTTGAATAAACAGGCAAATACTGATGTTGTTACAATCACAGAAAAACTAAAGCTAATAATATTGGCTATGTAGAATTCTGACTCAGAGAAAATTTCTATCACTTTTGAATCAAAGAAATTCAATGAAGCTTCTATCACCAATGAAACCAGAAGTAAGAACCCAACACTTACAGCCATTGCTAAGGAAAGTAGTCTGTTCTTTAACAATCTGTACAGATTGCTGTCCGGTTTTGCGACGATTCCCCACACTTTATTGATTCCATCCTGTAATGACACAAAAACTGTGGTAGCACTAACTATCAGTGTTAAAAACCCAATAATTTGATTTATCACTGAGTCGCTAGCTTCATTCACATTTCTAAGGATCTTGTCGATCGCCTCTGCGCTCTGTTGTCCAAAAAAGTTATTAAACTGTTCAAGAAGACTATCTCTCACAACTTGATCTTCATATACAGAACCCGCAATGTAAATTGTGATGATAAGAATTGCGGGCAATGAAAAGATAAGATAGAATGCTATTGAGGAGCTGTAATTCATAGCATCCTGAACACCATATTCTGATAACGTCTTCTTGAATATTTTCCAGTACTTCATTACTTAATATACAAATGAAGTGCTTTAATCATTCAAAACATTGACTATAATTAAATCTTATCTACAGCCAGTTTGTACTTCGGATCTTCCAGAACATTCACATCGATAATGGCTTCTGCATTTTCAAGTAGTTTGATGCAATCTTTGCTCAAATGCTGGAGGTGCACTTTCTTTCCGACTTTAGAGTAACGTTCTGTGATCTTGTTCAAAGCTTCTATTGCTGACATATCCACAACCCTGCTTTCGGCAAAGTCTATGATAATTTCTTCCGGATCATTCAACACATCGAATTTTTCGTTAAACACTGTAACCGAACCGAAGAAAAGAGGGCCGTATATCTCGTAATGCTTCACTCCGTCTCCATCGATTCGTTTTCTGGCACGAATTCTTTTCGCGTTATCCCAAGCAAATACAAGCGCTGCAATAATTACACCTACAATTACAGCCAAAGCTAAATTATGAAGGAATACGGTAACCAGAGTCACTAAAACCATTACAAAAATATCAGAATTTGGCATTCTGTTTATCGTACTGAAACTAGCCCATTCAAAAGTACCTATCGAAACCATGATCATTAAACCCGTAAGTGCTGCCATCGGTAACTTTTCGATCAAACCTGATCCAAACATTATGAATACCAAAAGCATCACCGCAGCTACAATTCCCGATAAACGAGCTCTTGCCCCTGCCGAAGTGTTGATCAAACTTTGACCAATCATTGCACAACCACCCATTCCTGAGAAAAATCCAGACAAAATATTTGCTGCACCCTGAGCTACAGCTTCTTTGTTTCCATGACCTCTGGTTTCTGTGATCTCATCTACAATATTTAGTGTTAATAAACTTTCGATCAAACCAACGCCCGCCATAATTAAAGCATATGGAAAAATCAGCTTTAGAGTTTCCAGCGTAAACGGGATTTCCGGAATGTGAAATGGAGGAAAACCACCTTTTATGGATGCAATATCACCCACTGTTTTTGTGTCGATATTAAAAGTTACTACCACAGCAAAAATCACCAAAATTGCAATTAAAGAAGCCGGTAGTGCTTTACTTAATTTGGGTAATCCCCAAATGATCAGCATAGTTAACGCCACTAAACCAAGTAACATATATAAAGAATCTCCAGTCATCCATTCACCGGTTGGAGTCTTAAACTGAGCTAATTGAGACATAAATATGATCACAGCCAATCCATTTACAAAACCGAAGATCACAGGATGCGGAACCAACCTCATTAATTTACCGAGCTTTAACATTCCTGCGGTTACCTGAATTAACCCAGCCAGAACTACTGTCGCAAAGATATATTCTACTCCATGCGATTGAGCTAAAGTAACCAACACAACTGCAACAGCTCCGGTAGCACCGGAGATCATTCCCGGACGTCCACCAAAGATCGAAGTCACAAGCCCCATCACAAACGCTGCGTATAATCCTGTAAGCGGAGACAATCCTGCTATTAAAGCAAATGCCACTGCTTCCGGAACCAGTGCCAGTGATACTGTTACACCTGATAAAATTTCTGTTTTATAATTTACCGGCTCCGAGAAATCGAACCGATAGAGGTTAAGTAGTCTTTTCATTCCTGATGTTAATAGGCGAGAAATTCCACAACTTTATTTTAGATTCGTACCGGAATTCTCGTTGATGAATCGTTTCTTTTTGAGCTTTATAAGTTAAGGACTTTACAAATCAGGTATGAGAAATAAGTAATAATTAATACTTAAATGAATTTCAGTGTTGGAAGCGGTTTTGAGCACAGATAGCCGAGAAATCAATTATAAAAGCCAAAGCTGTTTAATCAATTTCAGCTGATAAATCCCTTAGTTTTATAAATTTTTGTGCGGGTTTCTTTTTTCATTTCTTTTAAAAAATATTTGAGATAAAAATCTGATTGATCCGGATTAATGACAAGTGGCTCAACTTTCCATCACATAGCAAAACCATTCTACATCTATTATCTTACCAACAAAAAATGACTGTATTTCAAAAAGAATTTTCTTTGAAGCCCAGAAACCGTGGCTTTCATCTTGTTACCCGGGAGATTCTGCAACAAGTACCGGAAGTCACAAAGATAAACACCGGCATTATGCAGGTTTTTATACAACACACGAGCGCCAGCTTAACTATTAATGAAAATGCCGACCCTACCGTCCGTACGGACTTTGAAACATTTTTCAACAGAACCGTTCCGGAAGATATAAGTCTTTACGAGCATACTTTAGAAGGCACCGATGACATGACTTCTCACATAAAAAGTTCATTGCTGGGGTCTTCTGTAAGTATTCCCATCACTAATGGTGAATTGAATCTAGGAACATGGCAAGGTATTTATCTTTGTGAACATCGTAATCGTGGAGGCTCACGTAAGATTGTAGTAACTCTGATTGGTACTTAGATTTTCTGGTTTATAAAAACCAGATCAGGCGTACCTGAAAATTGCTGCCAAACCAGACGTTGCCGGCACTTCGGTTTCTTTAAGTGAATAAACATTTCCGCCTTTTTTCAGTGTATATATCGCAGCCGCATTTAGTAGGTCCCTTTTATATCCACCGTTCTCAGAATCCATCATACTGAATTGATTTTCTTCTGCTTTATAATTGCCCCATACAGCTTTACCTGTAGGAATAAAGAGTGTATCTACTTTTCCGAAGTAAGACGCTTCAATAATTTCATGTAAATCACCGGAATATCTATCAGTTTCTGACGCGTTTCCTAACCTTTCCAAGTCATCATACATGCCTTTCAAAAAGTACGATTGTATCAATTCCCAACCTTTATCTTTGAGTTCCTTATTGTTCAGGAGATCAGGGTTTTCAATAATTGCTTCATCCATTAGTCTGTGATAATGATTTCCTTTTCGATAATGAGCCACAGCCTTATCCACTCCCGCAAGAATCAGAGGGTCTTCTTTTTTGCGCAGAATTGATGTGACTTCATTTTCGATATTTCGTAAATATTCCTCAACCACTTTAGTATCATCATCTCCACCACCATGGCCATGAAAAATTGCTCCACCTCTGTTTTCACCGGAATGTTGCTGAACACTTTTTTGGTAAACATCGAATTTTCTGAACTCTTCCATGTTAGAAGGTGCTTCTTCTAATTCTATTTCTTCTACGGTTTCACTAGTGCATTTTAATAGACGAACATTTTTCTGACTCACTGATAAAATGCAAAAAAAACCTTCCAGAGTCATCATTCGAATCAATGGAGTAACCAAAAAGTGATTATCAATCAGTATTCTCTCATCCGTTTTAAAAGGCAAGCGATAATATCTAAAAAAGTCCTCTGTGATGAATAAAGCCAGACCTTCATCATTATATCGCCAGAATTCTGACTCGTTTAGCAAAGAATCTGCTTCTGATAACAACTCATCAATGTTATTATCATCTACGCCTTTTTCGGATAGTTCATTTCTCAGATCCTTTAAAATGTTTTTAAATCGTAAAGAGTCCTGCCCGGCTTCCGGCTCTGATCTATTGGTACTCATATATATTGAAATACTAATTTTTCCCGCAATCTCATTTAGTTCCAGTATGGTGTCTCTGTTAATCATTACTATCCCTTTTTTTCTTGAAATTTATATTACTAACACCAATTTATTTCGTTTAATTCAATGTTATCAAATACCTTTGATGGAGTTGTGATCACTTCCTCTATTTCTGATTTTTGAGTTCTAAAAAAAACGATCGGCATGAGTAAAATTAAAAATGAAGTACTCAATAAATCCTACTACATTCTTAAGAAAATAAGTTAGAATATGGTACACGGAACTCACAATGCGGTAAATGATGATAGAAACGATCATATAAAGATTTCTATAAACGGCGAACTATTTGACAGAAAAGACGCGAAGATATCCGTTTTTGATAGTGGATACCTTGTGGGAGATGGCATATGGGAAGCATTTCGATTGCATCAAGGTGTACTGGTATTTCTGGATGAGCATTTGACCAGGCTTTGGGAAGCTGCTGCTACAGTCGGAATGAAGTTACCTTTTACTAAAGCAGATCTAGTAGCAGATATACGAAAGGTTCTGGATGCTAATGAAATGAGTGACCATGTTCATGTCAGGGTAATGGTTACAAGAGGTATCAAAAAAACACCTTCTCAAGACCCACGACTTACTATATCAGGACCTAATGTTGTAATTATTGCCGAACACAAACAAGCCTCTTCTGAAACTAAAGAGCAAGGTATCACTCTTTTTACAAGCACTATCCGCAGAGGATCTCCTGATTATTTAGATCCCAGATTAAACTGCCACAGTAAACTTCACGAAGTACAAGCCTTGGTACAAGCCATTGAAGCGGGCGCTGATGAAGCCTTAATGCTCGACATCCATGGATTTGTCTCCACTTGTAATGCCACTAACTTTTTTATTGTTAAAGGTGATGAAGTCTGGACCTCTACAGGACAGTATTGCATGAACGGCATAACAAGAGGAAAAGTAATAGAAGCCTGTGAAAGATTTGGTATAACGTGTCGCCAAAAAGATTTTTCTTTATATGATGTTTATGGAGCAGATGAAGCTTTCGTAACCGGTACTTTTGGTGGATTGACTCCGGTTACTAAAATAGATGGAAGAGTAATCGGAGATGGTACATCTGGTGCTTCAACTAAAAAACTGAGCTCGTTATACAATCAGCTTATTGAAGAAGAAGTTAAAGGAAATAAAGCATGAAAAGTAAAGACGGTATTACGAGGATCTGCTTGTGGTCAGGACCAAGAAATATATCTACGGCATTAATGTATTCATTTGCTCAAAGAGCAGATACAAGAGTTTTTGACGAACCGCTTTATGGATATTATCTGTCACAAACTGATGCCGACGAATATCATCCCGGTGCAAAGGAAATAATGGATGACATGGAAACGGACGGGAATAAAGTTATTGAAATGATGATGGGAAATCATGACAAACCTATTGTCTTTTTTAAAAACATGACACATCATCTACTGAAGCTGAATAAAGATTTTATGCACGATGTTGTTAATGTGATCCTGACCAGAAACCCCAAAGAAATGCTCCCATCTTTTGATAAAGTCATTGAAAATCCTTCTATGAAAGATGTAGGTTATCAGGATCATACCGAACTTTTGGAGTATTTTGAAAAGGAAAACATTACTCCTGCAGTTATAGATGCTACAATTTTTCTTAAAAATCCGGAGCGGATCCTTAAGAAACTTTGTGAAAAAACATCTATCCCTTATCAAGAAAATATGCTCAGTTGGGAAAAAGGTGCAAGGCCTGAAGATGGAGTTTGGGCCAAATATTGGTATGGTAATATTCATAAATCAACCGGGTTTATGAAATATCAACCAAAAACAGAACCATTCCCGGAAAATCTTACCGCTTTGCTAAATGAATCTCTGCCACATTACCAACGCTTAGAAAAAATTGCTTTGAAATAGAAAAGCCCTTCCGAACCGGAAAGGCTTTTAGGTTATTTTATATACTAACTATTCATTAATCTCTGTTGCTCATTTTTTCTATCATTTTTGCGGCCCATTCTTTTCCTCCTAAACCGAAGGCTAAACCAAGAGCAAGACAAACCGATCCAAATAGTAAAAGGAATGCATTTGAAACTAGTTCATCTCCAATATTAAGTTGAGATAGAGAAAGAGACACTACGAAAAATATGATAGCATATTTAGCGACTGCGCCCACGACAGATGCATTCTCTACACCAACATTAGACAGATATGTGGTTACGATCTGAGCAATAAAACCGGCCAGGAATACTCCAAAAATAAGTGCTAAAACCGCTACAATAACATTAGGAATGTACAGTATTATCTGATTTACAAGTTCAGATGCTACACCTAAGCCTAAAGTATTTAGCCCTGCCAATATCACGATCAGCATAATTAACCAGTAAATAATACCTCCTAAAATATCTATGGCTGATTTATCACTTCCACCATCTTTCAAAAATTGATCGATCTTGGCCTTTTCAGTCACAACATCCAAGCGAATTAATTTTAATAATCTTACTGCAGCTGTTTTTACCAGTTTTGCTATTATCCAACCAATTATCAGAATCAACAATGCCCCAATAATATTGGGTAGAAAGGAAGCTAATTCATTGAAAAAAGTCTCATAGGATTGTACCAAGACCTCTTTGATTTCATCAAACATGTTCTGTACCTCGTAAGTGTTAGTTTTTGGTTACCCGTTATTAAACAATAACTATGTAAAAAACTAATTAGAAGAACTTCTGAGATCTTCTACTCTTTAGGTATATGAGCTATTAGAACACAACCAAAATTCAAGGCAAAACCATGATTTAGATTCCTTTTCGCAGACCCAATAGCCTATTGGTAGACCCACGGTCTGAATCAAGCTTACTCAAGTCTAAGGATGAGTTTGCGTATGTAACATCTTCAGATGAATAAAAAGCGGCAGGGTCATTCTTTTCTATAATAGAAACAACTTCATTCCAGCGTCTCCTTTTGAGCACAGTAAAAATGATATTTACCGGTCCAAACCCACCTTCTCCAGCGATGCTCGTTATTGTAAAACCTGCCTCTTTCAAACTTTCTATCAATTCTTCTCTTTTATTCTGAGTAATAATGCGAACGATAATAGTCCCTACTTTCACTTTACTTTCAATGTACATACCTACAAAAGTGCCCACAGAAAATCCTCCGGCATAAGCTACATAATTAACCCAATTGTTAAGATTCTTCAGCAATTCTGCGACAACAAAAGCCCAGATCAGTACCTCAAAAAACCCTAATAATGCGGCTTTATATTTATACCCTCGTGATACCATTACAATACGAAGAGTACCCAGGCTCACATCCATAATGCGAGCAAAAAATATAATTACAGGTATAAGAATTGGAGGGATCAGGCTGAACATAATAGATAAATAAAAACCCCACACATAAATTATGTGCGGGGCTACTTTACATTGGCTTGCGGAGAGGGAGGGATTCGAACCCTCGTTACATGTTTCCATATAAACTCCCTTAGCAGGGGAGCGCTTTCAGCCACTCAGCCACCTCTCCTTTACAAGGGCAACAAATATACGTTAGTTAATACCTCTAATCAATCTAAGATTTAACTTTCCTTCTCAGGATCTAAGACATAAATCTGAGCGAGATTTCTTCCTTCCTGTGCGAAGTCCAAACCATAGCCCAAAACAAATTTTGTTGGGATCTCAAATCCCACATAATCTATCTGTACTTCGTGTTTTGTAGCATCTTTCTTATGTAGTAAAGTTACTACCGAAACAGAAGCGGGATCGTAACTATTCATTCTTTCAACGATGTATTTCATAGAAAGCCCTGTATCAACTATATCCTCAACCAGAACCACATGTCTTCCCTTCACTTTCGCGTCAATCTCTTTGAGCTCTGTTACCTGACCGGAAGAAACTTTTTCATCTCCGTAACTCGAAAGTTTCATAAAATCGACCTCACAAGGGATGGAAACGCTGCGCATGATATCCGCAAGAAAGATAAAAGCGCCGTTCAAAATCCCAATAAAGATCGGGCGCTTGCCTTCAAAATCTTTGTCTAATTTTTTTCCTAACAGAGAGACTCTTGCTTCAATCTCCTCTTTGGTAATAAAAACTTTAAATGTATCGCCGTTGCAATCAACGGTTTCCGGTAAGTAATAACTCATGCCTGCTTTTTTGATGTTATCGAAAGATAACGTTTTGTTGAATCGGTTGCTTTACAAAGCTCGGAAATTGTTCCCAAGCTCGGATCGTCTCCTTTAAAAATAATTGCGTAAATAGTACCATCTGAATCGCTCAATACCAAAGATTTTTCTCTGTTTGCTGTTGAAACTTTCCGATTTGTTAAGTGATCAGATATTTTTTGAGTTCCTGTCATCCCTAGTGGCTGGATCTTATCACCGGCTTTCCACCTTCTCAGAGTTAATGGAAATGATAGTTTATCAACATCTAAATATAACTCTGATTCAACCTGTTCAGATACTCGAAATTCTGTTCCCTGCACAGAAAACACGTTCTCAATATCTTCCTTTTTGATTATGACCTCAGTAAACTCTGCTTTTTTTTGTAGGACAATATAATCTCTGTCTTTTACAAGAATAACAGAATCTGAAACTTTTAACTCTGATCCAGTCTGCGCTGAAAATAGACTAAATGTTTCACTGATAATTCCCTTCGAAGCTACTGGAATAAATTGCTCTAAAAATCTTTTTATCAAAGACAGAGCTAAAAATTCGTCCATTTTTTCTAATGGAGCCAACTTTAGTCTTTCTTTTTCCAGATACACTTCTGAGAGTTGATCCAGCATTTTTTTATTTAACATTCCAAAGTCGGAAAGCCCCAGTACATTTTGTTGCCAACCGGGAAACAGTTTATTCATTTTTTCGGAAAACTCACCCCGTAAAAAATTCCTTGAATATTTCGGGTCTTTATTACTTTCATCATCTCTGTAAGGAATGGATTTTTCATCGCAGTAAGCCAAAATAGCTTCTTTGCTGAATTCTAACATCGGACGAAATATGGGAGCATCCCATTCCTTCATTCCTGTCCAGGATTCCGGGCTACTCCCTCTGAATAACTTCTGAACAATAGTTTCTATTTGATCATCCTGATGATGAGCTACGGCAATAGCATCTGCTTTTATTTCTTCGGCTAAATCTTCAAATATCATATAGCGCTCGTTCCTTGCCCAATTTTGAAAGTTTCCGGACTGCATCTCTTCTGTATTTAACCTCACAGAACAGCACTCAAACCCCCACTGAAAGGACATTTGCTCAACTAATTCCTGATCTTTATCAGACTCAACTCCCCTTAAACCATAGTTGATATGTACTACAAAGCAGGAAATCTCTAATTGCTTGAACGCGTACAACAACGCCATAGAATCAGCACCACCGCTTACCCCAATAACGAAGTTTGGTGTTCCGGGAAAATGCCTGTCTACTTTATTTGAAATTACTTGTTCAATCAACAAGTACTCTGATTTGCTCATAGGAGAAGGTATCTACTCCAAGTTCTTTATTCAACACCTGAAGAGAACCAAGTTCATTCATCCCTAAAAACTTCGTTTTGTCCGGTAATATTTCTTTGTCAATTTCTAAAGTAACCCAATTACCATAGCCTTGTAACTTTGGATTTATCTCTTTGACAAGCTCTATGCTATTATTTACCCATCTTTGATAATTGTACTCTATGCGGACAAGCAGATCACATAGCAGCTGCTCCCGGGATTCTTCCTTTCCGGAAATAACTTTCATAGATGTAGCTGTTTTGTTCAACTCTCCTTCGAATCTTTCTTGATTAACATTCAGGCCAATCCCTACTATCACTCTGTCTACCTTATTTCCGTTATGAATAACCTCTGTTAGTAATCCTGATATTTTTTTCCCATCACAAATTACATCGTTGGGCCACTTCAGGTCTATTGAGCAATTCTCAAAATGCTTACATACTACATCTTCAATTGCAGAAGCACATGCCAACGTCAAAAGTGATATTCTGTCAGCTTGTGTTGGTGTAAAGATTATACTAAAAGTAAGATTTTTTTCGGGCTCTGAATCCCAAGCCTTTTTGTGTTGCCCTTTCCCTGCAGTTTGATCCTCAGCTAAGATGATTGTACCGGGAACGGCTCTTGCAATTTGCTTTGCATAATTATTGGTTGAATCAATTTCTTCGAGAAGTATTAATTCGTGACCTACCCAACTAGTGTCAAGCAGTTGTTGAAATAATTTGTTATCAAACAAAGCTGAGGTTTTAAATATTACTAAACTTCTGCAAGTTTACTTTTCAGGATGTCTATTTTTGCAATTGGAGTTGGATCTATTTCATTTAACAACGCTAAATACATACTTACCCAATCTGCAAGTTGCACTAACGAAAACATTCTTTCCAATCTGCTGTTTCCTATGGTTGAGATCTCAATAACAGATAAAGCCTGATCCATAACTAACTCTTTTACTATTTCCATCCTTTTAGTAACCCTCGGATTATCGTCTCGATCCTTCAGCATTACTACTGTAAGTCTACCTGCCAGATGAGCAATATGTTCCCAACCCACAATTTCATTATGGTTCATTTCCGGGATAAGATTTCCATACACTAACATTTTGGAATTCTCTTCAATCTGTCCTCTCCAACGTAAATTAACCGGCTCCATTAATAGTGCATCGCTATAAATAATTGGAAGAGATTCATTTAGTTCGCGAGCCAAAGCTAAAGCATCGTTATCATCGATATCATTAAATTTTGATACACCGTCTCTCAATAAATTATAAGTATCATCTAAAACACTGTCTGGCTCATCCAGATATTCCAATGTTTGAAATATTCTGAAAAGAGGAACGAAACTATATGCTAAAGCTGCTCTAGGAGGCATACCGCCCGGAATTTGTATATAGTCAAATTCATGTTCTATGGCTTGCTTCTTTAATTCTCCGCCGGAAGTAACCCCAATGATCTGAGCACCTTTTGCCATCGCAGAGTACAGGGCAGTTAAAGTTTCTTCTGTATTTCCCGAAAAACTGCAGGCTATAAAAAGGGTGTTTTCATCTATGTAATTTGGAATTTCATAATGTCTGTTTACCTGAACCGGATAAGGACAAGACTTTAAGGAATATGCCCGAATAAGATCCGCGCCAATTGCAGAACCGCCCATGCCTGCAAAACAAATATTTTTGATCCTCGATCTATCAATATTTAGCTCAACGTCTTCTGTGAGTTTCATCACCTCTTTCCAATGCTTTGGAAAGTCAGACATTAATCCCCACATATTTCCCGAGTCTACTTTGTTTATTAGTTCTTTACTGATCTTCATTTAGTGAACTCTCCAGTCTTCGAATATTTTTTTTATTTGTGTTGTATTTGATGCTGCCAAAAAGGATTCCGCAAGTTCGTTAAACTCTGAATCATTATGACTTATAAGTTCTTCTTTTATTCTTGGTATCGCATTGGGGATCATGCTTAAATTTCTGATACCTAATCCAACCAAACCGCATGCGCCAAGTACATTTCCTGCCAGCTCTCCACAAACTGCAATTTCTGTATTGGTTTTTACAGCTGCTTCAACTGTTATCTTAATAAGTTCCCAAATTGCTGGGTGTTGCTGTTGATACAGTGAACATATCTTTTCATTTCCCCTGTCCACAGCCATTGTATACTGAGTAAGGTCGTTAGTACCAATACTCATAAAATCTAAATGTTCTGCAAGGTTTTTGGCATTCAATGCAGCACTTGGAACTTCGATCATAGCTCCGAGAGCTACTTTTTCATCAATCTTAATCCCTTCATTTCTCAATTTATTTTGAAGTTCTTCAATTATGGCTTTTAATGCTATGATTTCTTCCTCAACAGAGATCATTGGAACCAAAATTTTAACTCGACCTTTATTCTTTCCTGCACAAATCAATAATGCTTTCAGCTGGGTTTCCAACAGTTCTTTTTCATCCAAAAGCATTCTGATTCCTCTCCAACCTAAAAAGGGATTCGCTTCTTCCGGGATTTTAGCATTTAATTTATCACCACCAACATCAAAAAGCCTAAATGTAACACTTCCTTCAGTTGCTGATAATACTGATTCGTAAAACCTTACTTGTTCATCAAATGCAGTCTTATTACTGAAAAGCAACCCTTCCGTTCTTAGCAGACCAATATTTGTTGCATTATATTTCTTCAATTGATTCAGCTCTGACTCAAATTCTATATTTGCAGAAAGAAAAAATTCGGTTCCTGATTTAGTTTCAGATGGTTCATTAATATTATCAAGTAATCTTTTCTGGGCTCTCTTAAATTTTTTAAGCTTTGATTTATAACTATCAAGCAACTCTTTTTCAGGATCAAGTATCAAAACTCCTTCCCGGCCATCCAGTACTCCTTTTGTATTAAATGCTTTAGATGTTGCACTTTTAGCGCTCACAATACACGGAATTTCCAGAGATTGAGCTATTAATGCAGCATGCGATGTAATCCCACCTTTCTCCATCACCAACCCGGAAAGGCCTTCAGCATGGAGGGACACTAGTTCTGTAGGACTTAGCTCTTTGGTTACAAGAATAGTCCCTTTTTTAACAGAAAAGCTATTATCGTCATCACATATTACATCGATGAACCGATCTCTTAAATTCTCAAGATCCACTATTCGTTGCCGAAATAACTCTGACCCACTTTCCTTTAAGCGCTCTATGAAATCACAAAAGGTTTTATAAACAGCAAAATCACTAGAGAGCAACTCATTCTTTATCAAAGACTCTACCCTTTTTTCAACTTCAGAATCTAAAACAATTTGTTTTTGGGTGTCGATAATTGACCCTGATTGTTCATCAAGATAATCCAACATGCCTGACAATTCATCTAATAGAGCTGATCTTCCATCTTTAAATATTTTCAGATGAGTATCTACTTCCGTTTCAGATATTGATTTGGGAAGCACTTTTCTTCTGTTACTGTTGATACAAACAATATTTCCTATAGCAATACCGGAGTTTGCTGAAATCCCACTTATAACTTTATGATCAATACTCTCAACTTTACTCATCCTTAAGGCCAAATTTATTATCAATTAGCTCAGTAATTGTTTTCATAGCCTCTTTCTCATCACTCCCATCAAATTCAAGTTCAAGTTCTGCACCATGTTCAGCGGCTAAGGTCATCACTCCTAAAATGCTTTTGCCGTTAACTTTATATCCATAAAAATGAATAAAAAAATCCGATGAAAATTTGCTCGCAGTTTTCACCAATGCAGCCGATGGCCTGGCATGTAAACCTGATGAATTTTTAATCGTTATTTTCTTCTTTATCATACTTAATGAATTAGCTGTGCGAAAATGGGTATAATTTCAATGATTTCCCAAGCATTAAGTCTTTTTTTGAATATAGAATTAACCTTTCACATAATCTTTCTTAAATTCACCTTCATTTAAATTAATAATAAATACTATATGTCTGTATCAGAAAAAGATGTCCATTATATAGCTAACCTTGCAAGGCTTCAGGTAACTGATGAAGAAGCGAAGTCCTATGCTAAGGATATGAGCAGTATTTTAGATTATATGGAGCTTTTAAATGAAGTAGATACTTCAAATGTAGAGCCCTTAGAACACGTAATTGATTTGGACAGCAGATTCAGAAAAGACGAAGCCAAGGAACCTATATCTCACGAAGACGCTCTCAAGAATGCCCCCGATGCCGACTCTGATTATTTCCGCGTACCTAAAGTAATTGAGTAATTATGTCCCAAGAAAACAATAGTACTTCTCAAGACGGCTTCTTTTATAATCTTTCGGAAGTTAAACAACACCTTATTGCACTGGCTGTACTTTTTTTAGTGCCATTTATTTTATTCACGGCAACAACCATTGGGGGAAAAGAATTTCAGCGGCATGATATTACCCAATGGAGAGCCGGTGCAGAATCCGTAATAGAATACAGAGAAACATTTGGAGAAGATCCGCTCTGGGTTGAAAATATGTATATGGGTATGCCTGCATATGTTGTCTCTGTAGTAAAATCTGTACCACATCTGGATGAACTATACAGAGTCTTCTATTCTATTTACCCAGCATTTCCATATTGGATTATGCTATCAGGAATGTACTTTTTACTGATATTAATGGGTTTCAGACCTCTTACTGCTGTTGTTGGAAGTTTACTCTACTCTCTAACTACTTATTTCCCAGTTATTATTGGTGCGGGGCATACTTCAAAATTTGCAGCACTTGCATTTGCACCATGGGTATTAGCTGGCTATTGGAAACTTACTCACTCAAAAAATAAATTAGCCGGTTTGCTTTTATTCTCTGTGGCAATGGCTTTAGAAGTTCGGGCAGGTCATCCTCAGATCACTTACTACTTCATGTATTTAATTGGTTTTCTTTGGATTTCAGATTCTTGGAAACTCATAAAAGAAAAAGAACTTAAACAGTTTGGCATCATAACTGCTTTATTATTTATAGGTGGAATTATTGGGATATTAGGGCATGCAAGAAGTTTTCTAACTCTTCAAGAATACTCTCAATTTAGTATACGAGGTGGATCGGCGCTTGATGGGTCTTCCGGTTTGTCAACAAGCTATGCATTTGCTTGGTCTCAAGGAATTAAAGAATCGTTGACTCTGCTTGTGCCTGAGTTTTTTGGTGGTGCTTCACCCACTTATTTTGGGCCAAAGTCAATAACATCAGGTCCTCATTATCTTGGAGCGATTACTCTTCCATTTCTTTTAATGGCCTTATTTAATCAAAGGGGAAGAACCATGCTTGTCTTCTTTGGCACCGGCACTCTGGCTCTTATTTTTTCCTGGGGAGAAAATTTTGCCCTAATTAACGAACTGGCATTTGATATTATACCATTCTTTGACAAATTCAGAGCTCCGGAAACGTGGCTGGTTCTTACTGCATTTTGCTATTCAATTGTTGCACTGTATGGTCTCTCTTGGTTTTTCGAATTCCTTAAGAATAAATCCGCAACCCTAAAAGAATTATACTTACCACTTGGGGTTACTGTGTTGATTTTTGCTTTTGTATTGGTTCAGGTAAAAACCATGGACTATACCAAGCCTGGAGAGATCGAGAATATTGCTAACCAGATCGCTCAACAAAACAATGTCAGTCCGAATAATCCTCAGGTTAGACAAAGAGCTATCAGTTATGTCGACCAAAATTTTGTACCTGAAAGAGAAGAAGGAGCAAATAAAGACCTGTTCAGATTTGGCTTGTTTTTAGTCTTTTCTGGTGCAATAATCTGGTTCGCCTTAAAACAAAAGATATCAGTTACTATTGCATCTATCGGGTTAATAATATTAACCGCTATAGACATGATAAGTGTAGGAAAGCGCTATGTACCGGAGCGGGTTATCGTAAATGCAAATGTGAGTCCCGAACGCTATATAGAAACTCAGAAAAGAGATATTGACCAATATATAATGGATAATATTTACTCTGATAATGGTGAATATGAATACAGAGTATTTCCATTGATGGACGGAGCCTTCACTAATGCAGTTCCTTCTTACTTTTACCCAACAATTGGAGGTTATACAGGTGCAAAACTTAGTATAGTTGCCGATCTTCAGGCAAATGGCGGACCATTGTTCAAAGGCAATGCGGGTTTAAACCTTGATCTTTTGGGTGCTTTAAATATCAAATACATAACCTATCAACAGGGTTTAAGTATTCCTGGTCTTACACCTGTTTTCAATGGCTCTTCAGGTACTGTATATAGAAATGAAAAACTATTGCCGAAAGCGTTCTTTGTAGACTCATTAGTGACGGTCTCTACCCCAAACGAGGCTTTTGAATTTGTTGAACAACCAAATGTCGATTACTCTTCGATTGCAGTTGTCGAGACTACAGAAGCACTTTCAACTTCATCAGATAGTACATCGAAAGCAGAGATAACAGAATATACAGGTGCAGAAATGACACTGGCCTTAAATAGAAGCAAGCCCGGGTTTTTAGTTCTAAGCGAGATCTATTATCCGGCCGGTTGGGTTGCAACTTTAAACGGAAATGAGATCCCTATCTACAAAACTAACTTTGTACTACGTGGACTAGAAATACCCGCAGGAGAACATACATTAAAATTAGAGTTCAAGCCGAAATCTTACTCAATTGGTGTAACTTTATCTTGGGTTTCTCTGGGATTACAAACTTTAATCGCTCTATTATTTGGTCTTAATTATTTTAAAAGAAAGAAATTAGGTGAGTCGTAAAAAGATACTCATCATATCTTATTATTGGTATCCCTTTGCAGGAGTAGGAGCTTACCGTGTTTCCAGATTTATAAAATACCTTTTAAGAAATAATTGGGAAGTAGTAATACTTACTACTAAGAAATCAGCTTCGGGAATAACCCAACAAGCTGATCACCCAATTTTTGAAAAATGTAAGGTATATCGATCAAATATTATAGAGCCCGTAGGGCTTCTTAGTTCTGGCGACAAGAAAAAAGAAAAAACGAGTAATCCATCAATATTTTACAGGAAAAACACTAACTGGAAATCAAAACTCGCTGTTTGGACCAGGCTCAATCTTATGGTTCCTGATGCCAAATTTACCTGGAAATGGTTCGCAGTACCATTAGGGAAAAAGATTATTAAGAAGGAAAATCCCGGCATTATTTTTTCAACGTCGCCGCCACCTACTACAAACTTGATTGCGAAAAAGTTAGCTGAATGGAGTAAGCTTCCATGGGTTGCAGACTTTCGTGACCCTTGGACGAACATATATTATTATGATGATAACCCTCAGAGTAAAAGAGCAAAAAAGAAAAATCAGAAGCTTGAAGCAGCAGTTCTAGGTAAAGCAGATCACATTACTGTAGTTAATAATGGTTTTTTTCCTGAAAATAACATCGATGGTAAAGTTACGCGAATCACAAATGGCTTTGATCCTGATGATATTGTAGAAAATACAGAGCAAATAGTAACGAACTCAAAATTTACGATTAGATACTTCGGTAGTATGAAGATCAATCAGAAACCAGACTCTCTTATATCTGCTCTTAAAAATATTGAAGACTTGAATCCAAAAATAGCTGGTAATTTAGCGTTCGAATTTTATGGCAGCATTGATCCTGATATTCAAGCAGAATTAAAGAAAAGCTCTTCCAAAATTGAGTTTAGCTTTACCGATTATATTTCACATAAAGAGATGATGAGATTGACTCTTCAATCAGATTTATTATTGCTCACAATAGGTAAATCCAGGAACAGCAAATTTGCCTTATCTACCAAAGTATTTGAGTACATGATCTCAGGAAAGCCGGTACTTGGTATTGGACCTGTTGATGGTGCTGCATCAGAACTTGTCCAAAAAACTAATATTGGGGAGTTTTTTGAACACACCGATAGTGCCGGCGTTTTTAAATTTATTCTGAAGGTATTTGAAGCTTCCAAGAAAGAACAAACTCTTTTTGAAAGAGATCAAGATGAAGTAGATAAATATAGCTTTAAAAACTTGTCTTCCCAGCTTATTGAAATATTAGAACATCAAATCGAAAGGAAGTAACCTGTTGCCTCTTATTTCAACTTGTCTCTTTGTTTTTTCCCCGATGAAGTTCTAGGTATCCTAGAAATAAAAGTAATATCTCCCGGAATCTTATAAGGCTCTAGTTTTCCTCTTAAAAAAGTCACTAGCTCTTTTACATCAAATTCTTCTTTATTTACGGGTACAATAAATGCTTTGATCGACTCTCCTGTAATCAATCCGCTTTCTTTTACCGATATACAGGCTGAATCTTTAACAAGATCATGCTGATCAATTATCATTTCTATTTCACCCGGAAATACCTTTTTCCCACCAATATTAATTACATCATCCTTCCTGCCACTTAAGAATATGAATCCTTCTTCATCTGCATAACCTAGATCCCCGGTTTTGAACCAACCATTAATAAATGAGTCATTGGTAAGTTCAGGCATCTTCCAATAACCCGGAGTTTGAACCCCACCTTTTACAACAATCTCTCCTACTTCTTTTTCTGGTAGCATAACCCCACTTTCATCCATGATACTTACAAAAGTATTTGGACTCGGTTTTCCCAGTGCATTCAATTTTGATCTTGAATCATGAAACTCAATAAAAATATTTGCGGCCACTTCTGTTAAACCATAGTGCATACAAATCCTTGTATTTGGGAGCACTCCAGCCAGATCCTTTTTCTCAGAGTTTTCCATTGGTGAACTACCAAACTCTATATACTTTAATTTACTAAAGTGCTTAACGTAAGTATCTTTCATAAGCTTTTTCACGATTGAGAAACCAGCCGGAACCATACATATCCCATTTGCACCATAGTTTTCAATCGCATCAAAAAAAAGATTGGGACGAACAAAACCGTCCACCAAAACTACTGTAGCTCCCAATAACATATTCGTCCTTAATCTCCGTAGACCAAATGCGTGGTGTAATGGTAAAGGTATGATCTCAGTATCAGAAGAATTGTTTCCGATAAATATGTTAGAGTTCTCTGCTCCCGCTAAAATATTTTCGTGTGTTAATTTAACTCCTTTAGAGTTACCGGTTGTTCCCGTAGTAAAAAGTATATCCGCTATCGTGTCTTTTTCAGGAAACTTAAAATTCTTAAGCGGTTGACCATCTAATAAATTTTTTCCGAATGGAAATTGTTTAAATGGATGTTCAATTTCTTTTGGGTGAATCACTATATGTGGTTCCGTTTTCGAAATAAGATCAGCCAATCTGTTATCTGGAAGTTTAACGTCAACCGGAACCGCGATAGCATTTACGAGATGTATGGCTAAGTATGTATACAGAAATAAGGGGCTTTTTTCTCCATAGAAAACGACTCTATCACCTTTAGAAACACCCTCTTTATCTAAAAAACCTGCAACTTTTAATATATTATCTGAGACTTCTGCATAGGAGACCTTTTCATCCCCCCAAATAATTGCGGTTTTATCAGGGTTATTCGCTGAATTTTTAAAAAACCCTTCAACTATTGAGTTAACTTCCATTTCTAGATTTAACTCCTTTTTTGTACGATACTTTTTAGTGCTGCTATTGAATTTATTTGACCAATTTCTTCAGGTGAAATTTCAATATCGTATTCATCTTCTATAGCTGTAATAATGTTTACATGGCCTAAAGAGTCCCAAGCTTCTAACTGTCCGGGGCCAATCTCATCTGATAGCTCTGTTGTTTCGTCTAAGTAAAGAACTTCTCTGATAATGTCTTCTACTTTCATAAAATTGTCAATCTAAATTACCTTTTTGGTAAAACTTTTCTACCTAATGCTTGAAAATTATCCTCTATATCCTGAGTTACGGTAGCTCCAACTGAAATAAAAACATTATTTCCTATTTTCAACTTGTTGAGCAATGTAGCATTAGGGCTAATCCAGACATTATTACCAATTGTTGTAGAACCTGCTATGGCAACGCAACCAGTTATCAAACAATCTTTACCAATTTGAACATTATGCGAAATATGAACCGATTTGGATATCTTAGTACCGGCACCAATTACAGTGTTATCTAATGTTCCTCTGTCGATAGTGGTGGCAGCTCCAATTTCTACGTGGTCATGGATTTCTAGACCTCCAATATGAGGTAGTCTCTCCCATTTTCCATCATCAGTTTTTGCCATTCCAAAACCCTCTGCTCCTAAAATCGCACCTGCCTCAATAATCACTTCATCTCCGATAGTAGTATTATCGTATACATAGTTATTACCTTGCAGAACCGTGTTTTTTCCAATCCTGCATTTTCCTATGTATGTATTCGGGCCAATGTATGCTGAAGATGCTATTTCAGCTTCAGGATGAACAGTTGCTGATTTATGAATACCTGATTCTGTTTTAGCTGGAAAAATTCTTCGCATCAATCTGGTAAACGCCAGCTTAGGATTTTCAACTATTATAAATCCTTTTTTTTCAAGTAAAGATTCGTTCAGCTGCACTGTACTATCACAAATAATTAACTTTGATGCAGTTTGGCTTATAAGTTCCAGCTTGTTTTCTTTATCAGGACTGCACCAAACAATTGAATGTTCGTCTGCATCAATAATACTCTTGAAATTATCTACGTAATCAAGATTACTATTTCCTTTGAATTCGAAATCAACTGATAGTGCTTTTTTAATATTTTCCAGAGTAAGTTTTTCCATCAAAATATATTTCAGACCTTCAACCTAACAACTTCAAATGCTTCAGCATAAGGTTCTCCAATTTGAACTCCTCTTACTCTTGCTAAGCCTTCCATAAATTCTTTGGTAAAGTATGGTCGCTGTTTTATAAACTGAGACTCATACACCTGCATCATTTCCCATTTTTTATCTAAGTGTGGCTGGCTAAGTTTAACAAATGCTTGTGTTGAAAAGCTTACATGATTCCAAGGTAATTCATAACCCCAAATACTAGCATGTTTAAAAGCACGTAACCCTTCATTGTAGACAACTTCATGATCTTGATGAAGATCGCTTCCAGAAGGCACCAAAACCAGATCAGGTAATATTGAATTTTTCAATTTCACCATCTCTTCTAAAACTTCTTGTCTATGATATGAAAGCATACGAACCTGGTAGTCATAAACATGCAGGTTTGATGCAGGGAGTCCCAAAATCCGCATGGAAGCTAAAAATTCTTTTTTTAGCATATCTGGATCAGATCCTTCAGGCAAAGAGGCTCTGGCAGTAGAAAAAGCCGCTACATAAATATCGATTCCTTCTTCAAAAAAACGAGCCATAGTACCACCACACCCTAGCTCTGCATCATCAGTATGTGGTGCTAAAACTAGTACTCTATTAATTCCTTTCAAACTCATAGCCATTTATTTATTTCTGAAATTCTTATACCCTTAAATAGAAGATATGATCTATTTTAGACAAAATACGATTTGCTCTGATATGACTTTTAATAGTGTTGAAGTTACTCAATTGCGTACTATTAATTACAGTAATTGTTTTCCCAATTGCGTTAAAACTCGCCTGTTGCATTTTGGCGTGTAGTCTTTTTCCTCTTGCTCTAGGTAATACCCCGGTCATTACACCTTTGTAGATATTCTCATCTACTTTTCTGATCATATAATAAGCCGATATTCCTTCTTCATCTTTCGACACTACAGTTACTGTGCTTTGTTTAGAAAAATTATTTTTAATGGACGCTTCATAATATGACCTGCATTGTTCTCCGGTGAAAAACTCTTTGTTCTTGAATCTGGTATACAAGTCATTATTATCTAAAAAGCATTTTTGGGTAATATCAATTATCTGATCCAAATGCTCCTCTTTCGCAAGCTCTATCTCTGAAGTATCCTTAGATATATCCGGAGACACTTGGCTTTCAAATTCTATTGCTGATTCTACAAGCTTGAATCCATTACTTTCAGCTTTGTTTATAGAATCCGGATTTTGTGCACTAACCCTCCATTCAATCAATGCATTTTCAACACCTGGATTTAATTCATCTATAGATGTTATCTCAAACCAGTCTACTCCATAGAAATCTGTCATCCAGTCGTTTTTTTTCATCCCTTCTTTTTAAAGAATTTTGCCGGATTACCATACCATATTTCATCATCCGGAACATGAGCACGAACCTGAGAACAAGCTCCAATTATTGTGTTCTTTCCAATTGAAAACCCCGGCATTAAAGTTACATTGGCACCGATCAAAGCTCCATCACCTACACCGGCAACTACTTTTTTATCTCCTTTGGTAAGATCCGGAGTATCAGTTAAATCAAAACTATATTTGATTGTGACATTTTTGCCAATAGTTGCATTAGCTGAGATCGTACATCTGCTCCCAAAAGAAGTATTATCACCAATCACTACATTTTCTCTGATCTCGCAGTAGGCTGTGAATTTACAATTTGCACCAATTTTGGCACCTTTTCTAACAATACAAAATGGTCCGATTTTGGTATTATCTCCAATTTCTGCCCCTTCTTCTATATACGCTAAAGGATGGATATCTGTATTTTTTCCGATTTTTGCTTTACTGGATAACATTTAAATAAGTATTAATTATTTGTATAAAAATTAATCACTGACTCTATGATATGATCAACCGCTTCGTTTTCTAAACTATAGAACATCGGTAATCTAATCAATTGAGAAGAAAGTGTTTCTGTAATAGGAAGATTCAGCTCCCCAAAATTTTTCTTATAGTATTCACTTATATGCAAAGGCACATAATGAAAAACAGAATAAACACCTGCATTTCTTAAATACTTTATCAAACTTGTTCGCTCTTCAAGGTTTTTAGTAATAACATAAAACATATGTGCATTACCCGTACAATTCTCCGGAACGTTTGGCAATGCAATACTTCCTGATTTTTCAAGGTCTTTTAATCCTTTTCTATATCTTCCGTAAATCTCATTTCTTCTATTTTGAATTACATCGAGATTCTCAAACTGTGCCTTTAAAACTGCTGCATTAATTTCTGAAGGAAGAAAACTCGATCCTACATCAACCCAGGTATATTTATCAATTTCTCCTCTAAAGAACTTACTCCTGTTTGTACCCTTTTCTCTTATTATTTCAGCTCGATCAATAAATCTTTCGTTATTTATAAGGATTGCACCGCCCTCACCCATACTGTAATTCTTTGTCTCATGAAAGCTATAGCAACCAATATCTCCTAATGTCCCTAAATATGAATTTCTATATTTTGCATTTACTCCCTGTGCGGCATCTTCGATTACAAACAGATCATGCTTATTTGCAATTCGCGATATTTCATCCATCTCACATGATACCCCAGCATAATGAACCGGAAATATAGCTTTGGTTCTGCCGGTTATTGCACCCTCAATCAAACTCTCATCTATATTCAAGGTGTCTTTTCTGATATCTACAAAAACAGGAACAGCTCCTCTTAGTATAATTGCATTGGCGGTAGACACAAAAGTATATGAAGGTAAAATAACTTCATCCCCTTCCTTCAGGTCTATCAACAGCATCGCCATTTCCAGAGCATGGGTACCAGAAGTGGTCAATAATGCTTTCTTTGTTTCAAATTTTGATTCTATAAAATCATTACACCATTTCGTAAATTCCCCATCACCGGATACTTTATTAGCAGCATACGCCTCTTTTATATATTCAAGTTCGTTGCCAAACAAATTTTGCTTGTTAAAAGGAATCATGCTGTAAAGACCTGCTTTAAATCAGATTGAAGTTTTTCTTTTGAAAAATAAGCCTTAACTATTTCCGAATTTTTATTTGCGATGTCTTCTGTTACTCGCTCAAGTTCCAGCTCAGATGTACAATATACTTTTATATTCAGTTGTTCGAAATAATCCCAAGTTGTCACTTCTTTTCTTATAAATACTTTCTTTCCCAAACCAATAAGGTTTATGATATTTCCCATTGCCTGCTGTCTTTGGTGATTGAATAAAGCTATATCAAGGCTTGAGAGCATTTTTTGATATTCATCCAAAGGTAAAAAATTTGTAAGCGGCATAAAGTTACTTCCAAACAATAATTCGCCTTCTTTTATCACCTTTTCTGCATGGTCATCACTACCATATGAAAGTGGGCAAACTATATTATAATTCTGTAAGCCTTTCTTAGCTAATTCTTCTTTTAAAGCCCTAAACATTTCAAGATGACAATTGCCTGGGTCAGAAGAATTACCAACTAATATATTAAGACTATCTTGATTTATACCTTCTGTAATAGTAGAAGTAAAAATATTACTAGGGTATTTAAAACTTTTAATCCTCTCTCCTCTGGGGTTGAAAAACTTATTTATATTTTCGTACTCACCATCAATTTCTACTACAATAAAGCCAAGATTTCTGACTACAAACTTCTTAAAAAAAGAAAGTAGTTTTAACTTTAAGCTATTCTTTAAGACCTCCTTATAAACATCATCCCCCCAAGTAAACCAATAGCTTTTCTTTAAATTCCAGGGCATCAGAAAAAGAAGTAAAAATGTCATAGCCTCATTCAAGCCATGCAAAACAATACGATCAGCTTTATTTATATCCCTTATTAAAGATATTAAGGAAGCAAATCCGATTTTAGTTAACGAATAATTTAGTTTTTGTACCTTTGAGTTCTCAGGAAGTCTTTTCTTCTGATCTTTTTGAAATATCACATATTTCATCTCCAGTTCAGAGAAAGATTTTTCTACGAAACCAATAAACTGGTGAATAAAAACGACATTTGGTGAAATATGGAGAATCAAAAACTGATATATTTTCAGTGAATTTTTTTGATGATATTAAATAAGCATCATAAAAACATGTAATACTTTAAGAAGAATCAATCCGGCATTAAATACACTTAAATTTTTTGCTCAATTACTAAGGCATTTTTTGGGAATAATTATAAATCAAAGCATACGAAACGCGATAATATCCTATTCCGGTATTATAATCGGGTTTATTTCTACCATAATCCTTTTTCCGTTCATATTGGGTGCAGAACGTTTCGGTCTTACAAGAACACTTATTGCTATTATGACCATTTGTGTTCAATTGGTAAACCTTGGAATTCCAAATTCCATAATTAAATTTTTTCCATTTCTGGCTGAAAAAACTAAAAACCCTCAAGGACTTTTTTGGCTTTTTATTATCCCTCCTTCTATTGGATTGTTAGTTTTTGTTCTAATTTTTTTAGGATTCAAAGACACCGTATTGGGGTTTTATTCTGATAGCTCTTTACTTACTGATTACTACTATTTTATAATCCCTTTGGTATTTTCTGTTGCGGCATTTGGACTTTTAAATTCGTTTATTAAAGCTTCATTTAATACTGTTTTTGCTTCTTTCCTTCAAGAGATTTTGCTCAGGCTAATTGTTATTGCGGACCTGATTCTATTCTATTTCGGTCTTGTTAGCTTTGATCAATTCATAATCATTTTTGTTTTAAACTACACCCTACAATACATTATCTTGTTTGCTTACGCTCTTCAGAAAGGGTATCTAAACTTTAGCCCATCAAAAAAGCCTTTCGATAAAACCGCCCGAAAAAACATCTCACAATATAGTTTTTTTGCTTTTTTTAGCGGATTTACAACCATCTTGGTTGGGAATATTGACCTGATTATGGTTGACATCTTTGAAGGTCTGGAAAAAACCGGTGTTTATGCTGTAGCTCTCTATGTAGGTGCTGTAATTTCAATTCCAAGAAGATCGATTTCTAAAATATCTTTCCCAGTAATTTCAAGATCTTTTAAAGAAAACGATCTCAATAATATTGACGATGTTTATAAAAAGTCTTCTTTAAACCAGCTTTTGATAGGGCTTCTTATCTACATTGGGGTCATTGCAAACACTGATAATTTATATGCACTTCTTCCTGAAGTTTTTGCCGAAGGGAGCATCGTTATTATTATCATAGGACTTGCAAATCTTTTTGATGTCGCAACAGGAGCAAATGGACAAATAATTATTTCTTCCAAATACTATAAATTTGATTTCATTTCTTCCTCTATACTTATGATCGTTTCCATAATACTGAATGCCATTTTGATTCCTGTTTACGGATTAACAGGAGCAGCAATTGCTACTGCTTCTTCTATTGGAATTTATAACATAATTAAAATGATCTATGTTTGGGCAAAATTTGGCATGCAACCATTTGCTTGGAAGACACTTGGTGTAATTGCTTTGGGGATTTCTGTACTTTATATATCGACATTTTTACCCCAACTTTCTAATATATATTTCGATGTAATCATCAGATCATTACTGATGGCTGTTCTTTATATGGGGTCAGTTTGGGTTTTTAATCTTTCTGAAGAAATAAATAGCGTTATAAAAGGGGTCGTTAAAAGAATAAAAAAACTGATGTAAGATTTTCATTAGTAAAGAAACTCTCCATATCTAGTCTTATCTTAAATCGAATTTAAGAGAACTAATTAATGGCCAAAGCAAAATACACAACACACCTCGGAATGGTAGATATACTCCCGGATGAATCCCCAAAATGGAGAGCGCTGGAAAATATCATTCACGAAGAAGCAGCAAAGTTTAATTTTGAAGAGATCAGAACTCCAATTATGGAGCAAACTGAACTAATTAAACGAGGCATCGGCCAACTTACCGATATTGTAACGAAAGAGATCTTTGCATTTACCAAAGGGGAAAGTAATTATGTACTTCGTCCTGAGTTGACAGCTCCTGTTGTAAGAGCATTTGTTCAACATCACCTGGACCAAAGAGGAGGTTCTCAAAAACTGTATTACATTGGGCCGATGTTCCGTGCTGAGCGACCTCAAAAAGGAAGACAGCGACAATTCCATCAATTTGGAGTTGAGGTTATAGGTACTGATAATCCGGTTGCAGATGTAGAATGTATTGCTTTTATGATTCGCATTTATCAAAGAATTGGAATCAAAAATTTCGAATTGAAATTAAACTCAGTCGGTGATCCTGAAAGCAGAGAAAATTATAAGTCTGTTTTAAAAGAATACCTCAAACCTCATTTTGATAAGCTGAGTGAGCTCTCCCAAAAGAGATTTGAAAAAAATCCTATGAGAATTCTGGATTCAAAAGAACCCGAAGATCAGGAATTCATCAAGAACGCCCCTGTAATAAGTGATCATTTAAATGAAGAATCGAAAGCCCACTTTGAACAGGTTTGCGAAATGCTCTCTTCACTAAATATCGAATACACTCTTGATCCTCTTTTAGTTCGGGGTATGGATTATTACACAAGAACCGCTTTTGAATTAACAAGCTCTGACCTTGGCTCTCAGGATGCGCTGGCAGGTGGTGGTCGATATGATTTGCTTGTAGAAGAAATTGGAGGCAAACCTACTCCTGCCGTTGGATTTGCAGCCGGAATGGAACGTCTTTTTATTGCATGCGAAGAACTTGGGATTTCTTTGGCAGATGAAAAAAAAGTTGATGTATTTATTGTTAGCCTTGGGGAAGATGCTCGAAAATGGGCATTAAAAACTTTGCCTTTATTCAGGGAAAATGGGGTTTCAGCTACAATGGATTATCTTGACCGCTCGATGAGAGCTCAAATGAAAGATGCGAATAGAGAAAATGCTTCATTTACATTGATAGTTGGAGACAATGAACTGAAGGAGCAGAAATTCACTCTCAGAAACATGAAAGAAAGTGAAGAAGCTCAGTTAACGATCGATGAAATTTTATCCAAACTTTCTCAATAAAAAACAAACGCCATACTGGTAAAAAGAGTTATTCCGACTTATACTCCAAATGGATAATTAAACTAACTTTAATTTATGTCTGAATATATAGCTGTTGGTCTTGCAAGTGTATTGGCATTGGGGATATCTGCTCAATGGCTTGCGTGGAGGACAAAGTTACCTGCAATTTTACTTTTATTAGGGTTCGGAATTATTGCCGGACCAGTTACCGGCTTACTAGATCCTGATAAACTTATGGGTGATTTATTAAGCCCTTTCGTTTCTATCTCTGTAGCTATTATTCTTTTTGAAGGCGGTCTCAGCTTAAAAATGTCTGAGTTCCGAAAAATTGGCGGTACGGTAATCAAGCTCATTACTATTGGAGTTGTTGTTACCTGGACATTAGCTTCGTTGGCAGCGCTTTATATTTTGGATCTTGGGTTAGAGTTATCCGTTCTGTTTGGAGCAATACTTATTGTAACCGGACCAACCGTTATTGTGCCTTTGCTCAGGCAGGTACGACCTACGGAAACCGCCGGCTCTGTAGTAAAGTGGGAAGGAATTGTAAACGACCCGATCGGAGCTATGATGGCCGTTCTTGTTTTTGAAGTCATCATTTCAGGTGGCTTTTCAAATATGGATGGTCACGCTGGTTTAGTAATTATACAAACTCTGGCGTATGGAACGTTCTTTGGCGCAATTGGTGCAGGAATTATGTACTTCACTCTCAAGAAACACTGGATTCCTGATTACCTGCAAAATCCCGTAACCCTGATGGTTGTTGTTGGAGTGTTTGTAATTTCAAATCATCTGCAGCATGAATCGGGTCTTTTAACCGTAACTGTGATGGGTATCATACTTGCTAATCAGAAATCTGCCCGTATTAAACACATCATAGAATTTAAGGAGAACCTACAGGTACTTTTGATTTCCGCTCTATTTATTCTTCTGGCATCAAGACTAGAAGTATCAGCACTTGAATTCTTTAATTGGGGTGCTGCTTTATTTATACTAGCTCTTATTTTGGTAATACGTCCTGCTGCGATTTTCTTTTCAACACTTGGCTCTAACCTTAATTGGAGAGAAAAAGCCTTTGTAGCGTGGATGGCTCCCAGAGGTATTGTAGCTGCTGCAATATCTGCGGTATTTGCTCTCCGTTTAGAACAGGAAGGTTATGCTGAAGCCGAACAACTAGTTCCATACACCTTTATTGTAATTATTGCTACTGTAACTATTTATGGATTATCTGCAAGCCCGGTTGCAAAGCTCTTAGGTGTTGCCAAAGCTGCTCCTAAAGGTGTGGTTATTGTTGGTGCCCACAACTGGGCCAGAATGATCGCTCATGCTATCAAAGAGTTTGGATTTAAAGTATTGGTTGCCGATTCTAACTGGGAAAATATAACTAAAGCCAGAAAGTCCGGTCTGGATACCTATTATGGAAATATCCTTTCAGAATATGCTATGGACGAAATTGATCTGGATGGCATTGGAAAATCGTTAGCATTAACGCCTAACGACGAGGTAAATTCATTAACGGCCATTCAATTTGCAGAGATCTTCGGTAATTCTTCGGTATTCCAGTTACCACCGCTTTCAACAGCAAGCAAAAAAGAGTTGGAATCAAATGATTCCCTTGGTGGACGAACACTATTCTCAAAAGAGATGAATTTTGATAGGATCTCAGAATTTTTAAGATCCGGGGCAGGTATTCGAAAAACCCCTATTACATCTGAATTTTCTTTTGAAAATTATGAAAAAAAATATGGTGATAAAGCATTACCTTTATTTGTGGTCTCAAGTTCAAATACAATAGAACCTTTTTCACTTGATAATCCTCCTTCACCTCAGGCAGGAGATACAATCATAGGTCTTGTCTCAGAAGATGCTGATTCAAAGAATCCATCAGATATTGAAACGGATCAAAAACTAGATCCAAATTTGCCGCACTGATGTTTTCTAACTACCAACTCGACTCTTTCAAAGACCGAACCACTCCATTTTATTTTTATGATCTGAACTTGTTCAGAAAAACTCTTGACCAGATAAAGGAACATGGCGTTTCTAAAGGTTATCATGTTCACTACGCTTTGAAAGCAAATTCACATCCTCGGATTTTGGATGAAGTCATTAAAGCCGGCTTATCTGCTGATTGTGTAAGTGGAGGTGAGGTAGAAAGAGCCATCGAATGCGGTTTTTCCCCAAGTAAAATTGCTTTTGCTGGTGTTGGAAAACGAGATATAGAGATCGAAATTGGCTTAGAAAATAACATTCAATGCTTTAATGTAGAATCGGTTCAGGAACTGGAAGTAATCAACGAATTAGCTTCTCAGAACAATCAAGTTGCGAAGATTGCACTAAGAATAAATCCTAATGTTGATGCCAACACCCACAAATATATCACTACCGGTTTAAAGGAAAATAAATTCGGTATCAACGAAAAAGATCTTCCTGATATTTTCGAATTACTCCCATCTTTAAAGCATATAGAACTGATTGGAATTCATTTTCATATTGGTTCCCAAATTGAAGAACTCAAACCCTTTAAAGAACTTTGCCTGAGAGCAAATGAACTAAACGAAACTTTTGAAAATAAAGGATATAAACTTACGATTATTAATGTAGGTGGTGGATTCGGGATAAATTATTCCAGCCCGGATAGTAGTGGGATTCCTGATTTCAAAAAATTCTTCGAAACGTTTGAAAAGCACCTGAAGCTTAATTCTCATCAGCAATTACATTTTGAATTAGGCCGTTCTGTTGTTGGTCAATCAGGAAACCTTATTACCCGTGTACTTTATACCAAAACAGGGATCGAGAAAAATTTTGCCATAATTGATGCAGGCATGACCGAGCTTATCCGCCCTGCTTTATATCAGGCAAAACATGAAATTCAGATCATTTCAGATCAATCCGGAAGAACCAACAAGCAATACGATATCGTTGGTCCGATTTGTGAGAGTTCAGACGTTTTCAGAACGGATTATGAGATTCCTGAATTGAAACGAGGTGATATTCTTGCCATCAGAAGTTGTGGTGCTTATGGTGAAGTAATGAAGAGCCGATATAACTTACGTCATGAGATAGGAACTGCTTTTTCGGATGAGATTGAATGATTTTATATACCTCATAGGTATTCTTATCTCAGCTTCCCTGCTATAAACCCCGTTGTCCATGCAGCCTGAAAGTTAAACCCTCCGGTTACTCCATCTATATCTAAAACCTCGCCCGCGAAATAGAGATTTGGCACTTTTTTGCTTTCCATGGTCTTTATATCAATATCCTGAAGACAAACCCCACCACAAGTAACAAACTCTTCTTTAAAAGTAGTTTTTCCTCTAACTGAATATTCATCGTTCATCAGAATATGTACCATTCTGTTAATATTCTTCTTCCCCATATTTTGCCAGATCATGTTCTCACCCACTTCTACCTTTTCAATCAAAAATTCCCACAATCTTCCGGGTAACTCAAAAGGATTCACATTATGGATTCTCTTTTTACCATGCGCTTCCGCCACTCCCTTCAAAACCTCACGGATTTCTTGCTCTGATTGTTCCCCTGTCCAATTTATGAGAGCCTTAAATTCATAATTCATTTCATTCAGTTCTCTGGCTCCAAAAGAAGAAAGTTTTAAGATCGCCGGGCCGCTCATTCCCCAATGCGTAATCAACAAAGGTCCTTCACTTTTAAGTTTTGAACCCATGATCTTTACAGACAAAGGGGCAGCAACTACGCCCATCAATTTTGTAATGGATTCATCCGGCATATTGAATGTAAATAAAGAAGGAACCGGCTCTTCGATATTATGTCCCAGTTCACGAAGCCAGTTAAAGCCCTCGGGGCGGGGACTTCCTCCGGTAGCTACAACAACCCTTTCTACTTCTTTGGTTTCTCCATTTTTAAAACCAAGAATCAAACCGTTTTTGCTTTCTTTCAAAGTCTTGATTGCAGACTTCATTTTAATTCCAATTCCCAAATTATGCACTTCCTTCATTAAACAATCAATGATCGTTTGGGAAGAATCGCTTACCGGAAACATTCGACCGTCTTCCTCGGTTTTTAGCTCAACGCCTCGTTCATTAAACCAGGAAATAGTATCTGTTGGGGAAAATATCCCGAATGCTTTTTTAAGCGGCTTCTCTCCTCTTGGATAAAATTTTACCAGTTCGTGGATCTTAAAACAATGATGTGTGACATTACATCTACCCCCGCCCGAAATACGAACTTTCGAAAGGAGTTTGTCAGACCTTTCATAGATCGTTACCTGCGCATCAGGATTATGTGTCTTAGCAGAAATAGCACTAAAAAAACCGGCAGCTCCACCACCAATAACAGCAACTTTCATGTTTTTAGATACAAGATAACAGTTCTTTAAGTCATCATTTAATTTTATGGAACTTAATCCTGTTTTAAGAATGCAATCCGATTCAATAACCCTTATTTTCATCGCTTAATAAATATCGGAATGGATCTACACGTATTAAAATTTGGCGGCACCTCAATGAATGATCACAAAACCTGGAAGCAGGTTTTAGAGATCATCAAGAATTATGAATATCCCATCGTTGTGGTTTCTGCAACAGCAAAAACTACTCGACAGCTTATAGAAGCAGGTAAACTTGCTGCGGATAATAAACTTGAAAAAGCTTTGGTAATGGGTGAGTCCATTAAGCTTCGCCATCTTGGAATTCTCCATAATTTCCTCCGAGAAAACCCTCATCCTAAAAAAGCACTCATTGAAGAAAGTTGCGAGAAAAAGCTGGATGAAAAAATCGGATTACTCCACAAATTCTTAACCTATACTCATAAGGTAGGAGAACTAACTCCTGCTATGAAAGATGCCATTGCATCCATTGGTGAGCAAATTTCTTCTTACTTACTCGCTCAATGTGGTTTGGCAACTGACCAGCTTACTCAATTTGTTGATGCTAAAAAGATCATCAAAACAGACAACAACTATGGAAATGCTTTTCCTAATTTTGGGTTGATAAATCAAAGGATCGGTTCCCTTGAGACTCTTCTTGATGGTGGTTTTACACCTGTCATAGGTGGTTTTTATGGAGAAGCTCCCGATGGAACTACTACAACACTTGGATTTGAAGGTTCTGATTATTCTGCCAGCCTGATTGGTGGAGCTCTACATGCAAAGAGTATAGAAATCTGGACAGATGTAAGCGGAGTATTCACAAGTGACCCAAGGTTCATAAAAGATGCGAAACCCATTCCTGAGCTCAGTTATTTTGATGCCACAGAAATGGCTTATTTTGGTTCTAAAGTATTACACCCATCCACACTGAAACCCGCCCAAGAACGTAATATTCCTGTTCTTGTTAAAAACATGTTCACTCCCGAGGAAACCGGAACAAGAATCATCAGAGAAAGCGCACAGACTCAAAAAGCTTTGGCTGTTTCTTTCAAAGAAGATATAGCGCTTTTAACGGTGAGTGCTTACGAAACGGTTATGGGATATAACTTTCTTACCCGGGTTTTTAAAGTCCTCGAGGATCATCGTTTAGCTGTTGATGCGGTCAATACAACTGAAGCTTCGGTTACCATTGCTCTTTCTGATTCAGAAAAACTGGATGAAATTGCCAAAAGCCTGATCGAGATCGGCACCGTTGACCTTGAAAGAGAAAAAGGATTGATCAGTATAATTGGCTATCAATCTTTTGAGACAACAGAACTTTGCAATGATATTTTTGATGCAATACAACCTGCATCTTTAGACATGATCTCGTTCACAAAACAAAAAAGAATTCTGAATTTAGCGGTTGACCAAAAAATCATGGTTGATACAGCACAGAAAATTCACTCTTCTCTGTTTTGAGTATTTTCTTTATCTGATTTGACCGGCTGAATTTTTGCAGATGCTTTGGGCATAACAATACCAAGCGATTTGGCACGGGTTCTCCATTTTTCCCGGGCCAACTTCTGCATGTCTTCGATGGCATCTATCTCATCTACTATTTCCATTCCAAGCAGAGTTTCGACTACATCTTCCATAGTAACTACTCCAACCAGTCCTCCATATTCATCAACAACTACTGCAATATGTTCTTGGTTTTCCAATAGTTTTTCGAGCACATTTTTCAATGAAATCACTTCGGGAATGATCAAGACTTCTCTTCGAATTTCTTTTAATTTTTTTTCTCCCTTCCCTTCCGATTGATTCAGAAATAAATCATTCTTCAAAACATAACCGGTAATATCTTCCTCATTTTCTCCAAAAACCGGCATTCTGGAAACCCTGAGTTCCTCTTTATTTTCAAGAACTTCATTGATGGTCATATCTTCCTGAAATTTAACCACCACAATTCTTGGAGTCATGATATCATGAACTTTAAGAGAACTAAACCGAATCAGGTTTTTAAAAATATTGGACTCTCCTTCCTCAAATACTCCTTCTTCAAATCCAAGCTCTGCCATTGCCCCGATCTCTTCCCGACTTACAGACGGTTGATTTTCTTCTTTGGACAACCATCTTGTAATCCATCTCGATAATACTACAAGCGGATAAGTAATCACAATAAGCACACCAGTTACTCTTGCTGATGGAACGGCTAAAGTTTTCCAATAAGTAGCTCCTAAAGTCTTTGGGATAATTTCAGAAAGCACCAAAATCAGTAAAGTGAGTACTGCTGATGTGATGCTAACGTATGCATTCCCAAATACAACCTGAGCCTGAGCACCAACTCCGGCAGCACCAACTGTATGAGCAACTGTATTCAAACTCAAAATTGCTGATAAAGGCTGGTCTATATCTTGTTTGAGTTTGCGAAGCATTTTACCTGAACTCGCATTTTTATTCTCTAATACAGCAACATAAGACGGAGTAATTGACAATAAAACCGCCTCCAGAATCGAACACATAAAAGAAACACCTATTGCCAGTATCAAATAAAATATCAGTAAAGTCATTGATTGGTTTTTAATTCAATTTTAAGCTGAGTTGAGAAAATACAACTCTCATTACACAATGGTCATTCCACAGCATATGCCTGAAATCTTGATCTATGTTAGCCAAAGAAATTCAGTTTCAATGTACAATTCAGATTCCTACCCTGCCTATGCTGCAGGCAGGCTTCTCAAGAATGTCTATCAGACCTTTCTCTTCATCTCAAGAATACCAGAGTTAAACACTCATCCTAAAACAATGTATAAAAAATTATCAAGCTTTAGTGTTAAAGGCTTCATTTTATGGCTATTTTAGAAGTCTTTGAATAAAATGACTAAATGCTCCAATTAGAAAAAATATCTCTTGCCCTTGGCGATAGGGATTTACTTGACGAAATTTCAACCTTGATAAATCCGGGTGAACGAATTGGTTTGGTTGGCCCTAACGGTGCCGGGAAATCGACTTTACTCAAAATTATCATGGGTATTCAGGAAAAGGATGCGGGCACCATTGTTCTCTCCAACGAAGAAACTCTTGGCTATCTCCCTCAGGATGGTGTTGATCCTGATTTTGAGCTTACTGTGATCGAAGAAGTTGAAACAGCTTTTTCTGAGATCTTTGATCTCGAAGAAGAAGTAAATGAACTTCAACAAAAACTGGCAGAAACAGATCCTGAATCTGACGAACATGAAAAGTTACTCGAAAGATACGGTCTCTTGCAAACCAAACTGGAAGCTTCCGGTCTCTATACTTTGCGTTCTGACGTTGAAAAGATCCTGATGGGTCTTGGATTTAAAGAATCAGATTTTTCCAGAAAGACCACCGAATTCAGTGGTGGTTGGTTAATGAGAATTGCTTTGGCTAAGCTTCTCCTGAAAAAACCTACCTACCTTCTTTTGGATGAGCCTACAAACCACTTGGATATCGAATCTCTTCAATGGATGGAAAATTTCCTGAATTCCTATGAAGGCGCTGTGATTGTAGTTTCACATGATAGGGCGTTTTTGGATACCATCACCAATAGAACACTTGCTCTTCGGAAAGGGAAAATGAGTGACTATTCCGGAAATTACTCCTTTTACGAAAGAAAATGGGAAGAAGAGCGTGAGCTTTTGATCAATGCACAGAAAAATCAGGCTAAAGAGCTCAAAGAAACAGAAGAATTTATTGAGCGCTTCCGATATAAAGCATCTAAAGCCCGGCAGGTTCAAAGTCGTGTTAAACAACTTGAGAAAATAGATCGCATTGAAGTTGAAGATGAGCTGGCTAATGTTTCTTTCAGCTTCCCGGAACCTGAAAGAAGTGGTCAGGTTGTGATGAGATTGGAAAGCATCAAGAAAAGCTACGGTGATAATGTAGTTTTTGATGGACTGGATTATGAAATCGAACGCGGTGATAAAATTGCTGTGGTTGGACCAAATGGCGCAGGAAAGTCGACAATGATCCGAATTCTTGCCGGGATAGAATCTATTCAGGGCGGGGAAAGAAACGAAGGGCATAAAGTAACTACAAATTACTTTGCTCAGCATCAGGCAGAAGATCTGGATCTTAAAAAAGATGCACTTGAAGTAATGATGAGCGCGGGTTCTAACGAAAAAGAAAGCCGATTGCGTTCTATTTTGGGAAGTTTCCTTTTCCGTGGTGATGATGTCTTCAAAAAAGTTAAAGTTCTTTCCGGTGGAGAAAAAAGCCGGTTGGCACTGGCAAAGATGTTACTCTCTCCTGCCAACTTTCTCATATTTGATGAGCCTACAAACCACTTGGATATGAGTAGTAAAAACATCCTGCAACAAGCTCTTCAACAATATGAAGGAACTTGTGTAATTGTATCTCACGATCGTGCTTTTTTAGATCCTATTGTTGATAAGGTTTTGGAAGTTCAAAAAAACAGAGTTCGGACCTATCTCGGCAATGTTTCTTATTTCCTTGATAAGAAAAAGGAAGAAGCTGAAGCTCAAAAAAACTCGGGAGCATCAGAGCAATCTAAATCAGCATCTTCAGATGACAGCTCTCTTTCAAGAAAAGAACAACGCCGGATAGAAGCTGAACGCAGAAATAAGATCAGTAAAGAAGTAAATCCCATTAAAAAGAAGTTAGAAAAAGTTGAAAAGGAGATCGAGCAAGCCGAAAGCAGAAAAAATGAAATTGAAGCTTTAATGGCAGAAGTTGATTTCTACGATGATGCGGACAGGGTTAAGAAAACCTCATTAGAATATGAGAATATAAAAATGGATCTTACAGACAAGTATTCAAAATGGGAAGAATATGCAAATAGAATTGAAGCCATAGAACAAGAAATTGCATGAAATTAATTACTAAGTATCTACTATTATCTCTTTGCATTGCAAGCATAAGTATTAGCTGTGGAACATCAGAACCTGCATTGCTAAAACCTGAGTTTTCTTCAGAGATGAATAACACTCAACAATCAGTTGACAAACCCGATACTACCAGTTCGGTTGCCGTAACCATCAATGATCGTGTTAAGTATGAGTTCACTAAAATTGATACTTCCTGGACTGGAGTAGTTCTGCAATACGACACAAACGACCCGCTAACAAGAAAGATAGTCCGTGAAATTCCTTTAGTTCCTGCTTATGGTTGGTCTGACTTCGAAGATGTGGTTCAGTTTCTAATGATCTATACTATACCTGATCAAAAGGAAATCGAAAATCACAAACCGGCTCCGATCTCAAATCAATCCCGCTCATATAAAATTGCCGTTTTTGATGGTGAAAATTCCAGAACCTATCACTATTACAACCCTGAAGGTGAACTTAATGAATATTGGGAATCACAAAACGTAGTGACCTTTGGAGCATATCTGACTTCTGAAATGAAGGTGGTTGAAAAATAGACTTTACTCCCGGCTGATTTCGAAATTCTTAATTTCGCAAAGTGAACTACTTCGCAAAGATCTGTCTCTTATCTCCGAATGCCTTGAACTCTAGTGCATTTCCGCTGGGATCCAGAAAGAACATGGTTGCCTGCTCTCCCGGTTCGCCTTTAAAGCGGATATAAGGCTCAATGATAAACTCTATTCCTGCTTCTTCCACTCTTTTTGAAAGTGCCTGCCATTCATCCATTTCCAGAATTACACCAAAATGTCGAACCGGAACGCCTTTTCCATCTACGGCTCCTTTCGCTGATTCCTTTGCTTCGTCAGGACTGAGATGTGCTACTACCTGATGTCCCCACATATTAAAATCGATCCAATGATCGGAGGAACGGCCTGTTGAACAACCTAAAATTTCAGTATAAAAAGTATATGTTTCTTCGAGATCTTTAACCGGAAAAGCCAGATGAAATGGTGGAATGTTTTTACTCATATCTTATGTTTTAAGAAGCCATGGAATCACGAAAGCACTAACTAGTTACTTTGAAGATTTTGGCTTAGCGACGTTAATTTGATTGCCCTAACTTAAAAAATTTAGACTAATTATTTTTTGTGATTCTTTGTTTTAGTGGCATCTTTTAATTCATAATCCTTAATAAAAAAGCATGGAATCCAAGAAAGTAGAGTTTACAGGATCAACAGGTGAAAGTTTATCAGCAAAAATTGATCTACCTGATAGAGATACTAAAGCCTGTGCTTTATTTGCTCATTGTTTTACCTGTTCAAAAGACCTGAAAGCAGTGGGTAATATCACAAAAGCGTTGGCAGACATTGGGATTGCTACTTTTCGATTCGATTTTACAGGGCTTGGACAAAGTGAAGGGGATTTTGCTGATACTAATTTCTCAAGCAATGTTGATGATCTGGTTAAGGCTTATGAATACATGGATCAAGAGTTTTCAGCCCCTTCCATATTGATCGGACATTCCTTAGGCGGAGCTGCTGTACTTCAGGCTTCTCATAAAATGGAAGCAGTAAAAGCTGTTGCAACCATTGCTGCCCCTGCGGAACCGGCACATGTTAAAGAGAATTTTGAAATGAGCCTTGATGAGATCAACGAAAAAGGAGAAGCAAAAGTAAGCTTGGCCGGACGTCCGTTCACCATCAAGAAACAATTCATTGATGATCTTGAAGAAAACCGCATGAAAAAATTTATTCATAACCTTGGTAAAGCTTTGATCGTATTTCATTCTCCTATCGACAATACAGTAGGAATTGATAATGCCTCAAAAATTTTCGTTGCCGCTAAACACCCGAAGAGTTTTATATCTCTCGACAAAGCGGATCATCTGTTATCTGAAAAAGAAGACAGCCTGTATATAGGAAAAGTTTTAGGAACCTGGGCTGAGAAGTATATTTGAAAAAAATCTCCCTTCGAAGGAGGATTTTCTATTCACTCATCCAACTCTTTCAATTTCATTTCTGAAAGCTCGAGATTTACTTTGGAAGAAATATTAGCAGCGATATCTCTGTTCTTCTTTTTCACTTTCATTGTTCTTGATGTAAGCTCGTCTCCCGGAAGTTCAGAAAGCGCTCTTGCATTTTTTCCATGAATGATCAATTTAGTAGAAAAGAGCCCTTTCTTGTATTCCATCATATCAATTTCTGAAAATGGAATTTCTACGGTAGCTAAGTCTGATTTATAAGCTCCCATAATCGCATCTTTTTTCTGAAATTCGATGAACAATTTTTGGCCTTTCACGCTCAGGATTCCTTCCACTAACATAAATCCGCCGTTCAATTGATCGATCTCAAATGGTAAGCTTCGCATATTTTTAACTGTTTTTTATTGACTTAGCTGTCGAAATAATTATTTATAAAAAGGTACAAAAAATCTGTAAGGACTTCCTCATGAAACTGTCTAACTATACGGTTGAGGGGAACATTACTAATCATACATTTGAGGGTCCAGCCCTCAATGTCCTTCCAGGGGTGAAAGATGGAATATTCTTTTACCCTCTTTTTTTTGAACCTTCATAAAAGCATTTTTTTAGCTTTTGTTGATTAAGTGCTTACACTCTGCTATTCTCTGTGCATGAGAGGTCTCATCATTGTAATTCTTATATTTATCCCGTCTCTGATTATTGCTCAATCGGCAAATTTTCAGGATGACTTTTCCGATCAGGATATTTCTGACTGGACCGGAGATAATGCTGACTTCACTTTTGTAACTGAATCCGGCAACGTATTACTTCAGCAGGATGCTGCTTCCGCCGGCTCTTCTCAGTTGAGCATTCCATCAACAAACGTAGTTGGATTTTGGGAGTTTTTTGTTCGTTTTGACTTCACCACTCTTTCAGATGGAAATAAAACCGAATTCTATTTGATGAGCGATACACAAGACTTAAATCAACCTTTGAATGGATATATGTTGCAAGCAGGTGAGGACTTATCTGCAGATGTGTTTAGGTTGTTTCGAATTACAGCCGGAGCCAAAGACGGAGAAGTACTAACCGGAACAACCGATATTTCAGGTGGTGGCGATTTCAGAGTTCGTGTGAACAGAGACGCTTCCGGAAACTGGGCGCTTTCTGTGGCAAATTCTTATTCGGGTATAACTGTACAAGAAGCAACAGGCACGGATAACACCTACAGTTCCACTTCATTTTTTGGGTTTAAAAATACGTATACAGTAAGCAGAGCTGATAAATTTTTCTTCGATTTTAAAATTGATATTCCTCCTATACAAATTGATGATGCAACAGTACTGAACGCAAACACTATTAATGTAACCTTCAGCAAAGATTATGATCCTGCGACCATACAAAACTCCGATTTTACGATATCACCCGGAAACTTAAACCCGACATCTATTGATCAGCCTTCTTCTTCCTCTGTTGAATTGGTATTTGGCAGTGATTTACCAAGCGGTTCTTTTGATCTTGATATTACTTCCATAGAAGATTCCAACAACCAAACCACGCTGACTGATACTACCATTACTTTATTCAGATTTGATGAATATCAGAGCGGTGATATCATCATAAATGAATTTTTAAAGGATCCACCCGGAGCACTTGAAGAATATGTGGAATTGAAAAATACTTCGTCCCGTTTACTCAATTTAAAAGATTGGGAGTTAGGTGATAACGGTACTCTAAGCACAATATCCGATCAGGATCTTGCACTTTTACCCGATAGTTTTGTAGTTATTACTTCTGATACAGCCGCACTGAAAAGTGTTTTTGGAAATGTGTATGCTACACAGGTTTCTCTTCCGGCATTCAATAACACAACTGATCAGATTCGTCTTTACGATGAGAATGGTGCCACCATTGATTCCTTAGAATACACACCCGATTGGGGCGGCGATAATGTGGCGTTGGAGCGCAGAAGCCCGACGGCTCCATCTGTTTTTACGGAGAACTGGGGTGATTCACCGAATCCAAATTCAGGAACAGCCGGAGTGGAAAATGAAGTTGAACCGGATAATACACCACCAGATCTGAAAGCTTTGAGTATCGTTAATGACTCTACATTTATCCTCACATTCACTGAACGCATAAATCCCGATTCGGCCGGCAATCCGGATAATTACGAAATCGCTCTGAACACCAAAGCCGTTCAAGGGCAAAACGCTTTTTTTGTCGCAACTTTCCTGGAGCCTGACTCTGTAACGCTTGTTGTTAAAGGAGGAATCCCAAATACACCCAGTGGTGGAGAAATTATCATTTACAATCAGGCAGATATATTTGGTAACATAAATCTATCCATACGCAGGAGCTTTCAATACATACAAACAGAAACAGCCGAACCGGGCGACATATTTATCAATGAGTTTGTATATGATCCTCCGGGCTCGCTTACTGAATTTGTAGAGATTTATAATCCAACAGATAAAGCATTTAACCTGAAAGGGTGGACTTTAAGTGACAACTCCGGCAATGAAGTGGTTTTAACAAACGAAGATTTCTTTTTCAGAAAAACAGAACCCTCTTCAGGTTTTCCGGATAATCCGTATATAATTTTAACTCCCGACAGTTCAATCAGCATAGGTCAACCAAATCGAAGAGTAGTAATGGGAAGCCGTTTTCCAACCTTGAATAATACTACTGATGCTATCGTCTTAAAAAATGCTGAGGGAGTTACTATCGACTCACTAACCTACAATCAAGACTGGGGAGGCGATGAAGTTTCTTTGGAGCGAAGATCTGTTTCTGTAACCGGTCAGTTTCAGGAAAACTGGGGTGATAGTCCTTCTGCTCAATTTGCCACGCCATCTGAGCCCAACCTTGTGAGCCGGGATAACGAAGCTCCCACATTAGAAAATGCTTTTGCTCTTAATAACATTTCTATTGTGCTTATTTATGACGAACGGCTGGAGCAAAGTGCAGCTCAAAATGTCTCCAACTACTCATTTTCACCATCCTTGTCTGTCTCTTCGATCTCTCAGAATAGAAATCAAGTAACCCTGATCTTTAATGAGACTTTGCAAAATGAAACTACGTATTCCATAACGATAAACGATCAGCGGGATATTTTCGGAAACACGAATACACAAATTTCCACAACGGTACGATATCTGGAATTTTCTCCTCCCCAGCCTTCAGACATTGTCATCAATGAAATTCTCTATCAAAAGGAGAATGAAAACTCTCCGGAATTCATCGAGCTGTTTAACAATTCTGAAAACAATTTTGATCTGAGCAACTGGACCATTTCTGATGCTGCTAATAATTCTGCCACACTGCCTGAAGGAACTTCTCTTGAAGCCGGAAATTATGTGGTTTTAACAGATCGACAGAGTTTTGCAAACTCACTCTCCAACGGAATTTTCCTTTTAGGTTTTCCTTCGCTCAACGATTCCGGCGATGGCATTATCATTAAAAATGAATCCGGAGTTACCATAGATAGCTTGTTTTACACCGAACGTTTTGGTGGAAATCAGAATGGAATTTCTGCTGAGAAAAAAGATCCTGATGGAGCTTCCAATGATCCCAACAATTGGAACAGCAACACTTCCGAATCCGGAAACAGTGCCGGTGTTGAAAATTCAGTTTTTCAGTTAGATACTATTTCTCCTGAGATCATTTTTGCAAAGCTTCAGGAAAACGGAAATGTGGTTATCGCTTTTTCGGAGTTTGTGGACCTTTCAGGAAGTACAATAAGTGCAGGCGGACAACAGCGTTCTGTACTTGATTTCTCCCCATCAGTAGCAAATAAAGTAACAGTGGATGGCTCGGGATTGTCGACGAATGAGCACATTGAAGTTTCAATTACGGATCTTGCGGATGTAGTCGGGAATGTAAATTCATCTGCTTCCGGACAGATCTCTCAAAAAATTACTCCCGGCTCTGTGGTCATTAATGAGATCTTGTATGATCCGCTTTCTGACGACGAAGACAACCTGCCCGATCAAACCGAATACATCGAACTGTACAACACTCAGGATTACGCTATTTCATTGGAAGAGATCTTTCTGAATGACGCTCCCGATGAGGACAATGAAGTCAATCGACTTGATCCGGTTTCATCTGAATTCAAGTGGATTCAGCCTAATGGATATTTTCTGATCTATGCTGAAGATCAAACTTTTGATTTTTCTGAAAGTCAACTTGCCGAATATTTTGGTCTAGAATCTCAATCGGATCAGTTTACCATGCAGATCGATCGTTCCAGTTTAAGCTTATCTGCTTCGGGAGATGCGATCTTCATTTCTGACAGTTCAGGAACTACTATCGATTCTGTTTTTTATGATGAGAGCTGGCAAAATCCGAATCGTGTAAGCGTTGATGGGGTAGCTCTGGAAAAGATCAATCCTGCCGGCCCAAGTAACGATGAAAGTAACTGGAGTTCCAGTACAGAAGTAAGCGGAGGAACTCCCGGTCAGCAAAATTCTATTTTTCAGGAACCCGGTTCTGCTCCGGATAACTCAGGAATTACTTTTACTCCCAATCCTTTCTCACCCGATGATGATGGGTTTGAGGATTTCTTAACTATCAATTATACACTGGATGAAGCTGATTATTTGCTACGAGTCAGAATCTATGACCGGTATGGCCGAGAAGTCCGTGAATTAGCAGACGGCAAACCTGCAGGATTTTCCGGGAGCTTAATTTGGGATGGATTAACAGATTCCGGAAACAAAAACAGAGTGGGAATTTATATCGTGTTATTTGAAGCTTACAACAGCGCCGCCGGAAGAGATCGAACGTTTAAAGAAACCGTGGTTATTGCGAGGAAGTTTTGAGGGAATTAGGAATGCTTCAATTAACAATTAAGAATTAATTGTCGCATTGTTAATTGAGTAATTGATCTTCACTCCCCCAAACCAATTAATTCGCAGATCAGGTTGGTAAAGCCCTTTATTCATGCAGTGGCTCAGGATCATCTTTTAAGTAAAATTTAACTAATACAGAATCTCCTTTCCCTACTTCAAGAGCATCTAATGCTACTTCTTCTTTACCAATAAAACCGGCTTCGATTTGATAGAAACCTTTTTTAACTGGAACAATAAAATATTTTTTAAAATCTGAATTTTGAAAAAGAATACCATTTATCCTGTAGTACGCCGGAAGCTCCTGTTCTTTAGATTCATAACTAAAGGTATTTATTTGGATATAGCTCGAAAAACCATTGTAGCTTTGTAATTTAGTAATTCCTATTTCTTCAATTCCTGAATCTTGTTTTCCCGAGGAAGCACAAGAAAGGATACATGTGATCATAAATAACAGATAATATTTCTTAGCAGTTAGCATGCATACTCTCTTTAGCATTATCAACATCTTATTTGTGCATCTTTGAATACGCCTTCACAATTGTCAAAAAATAGATCCTGCTCCGCCAAATAGGCTTTTAAATAAACATCTTTACCGTCAAGCAAAATCGGTTGTGTTTCAATTGAAAAATATCCAACAGATCTAATAATAATTTGTATAGGATAGTTTGATCTTTGAACTTTAGTTTTAATGACTTTCTTATCTGTTTTGAAA
>Ga0098054_1000214_pt1 | contig 52282 bp, 65 predicted proteins | sample 16_taG_FD_75048 | JGI IMG/M metagenome (GOLD analysis project Ga0098054, IMG submission 75048) | Marine viral communities from the Subarctic Pacific Ocean - 16_ETSP_OMZ_AT15313 metaG | ecosystem: Environmental > Aquatic > Marine > Oceanic | place: Pacific Ocean | collected 2015-01-18
AATACGAATCCAACAACAAAACCAATTACTAATATTGAAAGAAGGGTGTTGGATGACCAAATAGAAGACTGGCATGGAACCACAGGAACTAATGTTGAGCACTATGCTTATGATCCATTAGACCCAAAAGTGTTTTATGTTTATCCTGGATCAGCAGCATCAGACGCAACAATAGATATTGTTTACAGCTCATCCCCAACAGATATAACGATAGCTAACTTCACATCAACAGCTACTACAATATCTTTGGACGATGTTTACGCCAACTCTATACTTGACTATATGTTATATAGGGCATATCAAAAAGATACTGAGTATGCTGGAGATATGAATAAGTCAGGTGTATATATGCAATTATTCCAGCAGTCTTTAGGAATTAAAAACCAAGTTGACGCAGGATCTACTCCTAAGCCGTCAACACCAGCACAATAGTGATTTATGGCAGTAGCAAAAAAGATAGAGTCTTTAGCACCTAGGGTAAAGAGAGAAGCCCCAAGCTGCCCTTCATTTATTGTTGTAGACGAACTAAGAAACGCAATAATAGATTTCTGTGTTAATACAGATATATATCTATCTGAGCTTACACTCTTTCAAACAGTTAATGGTATTAATGAATACGAGTCTGGAGATCTTGATATCCCCAACGGAGCAGAGTTAAATCATATTATAGATATCTTCTCGGAGTTCGGCGAATCAACCACGCAGGTATCAGAGAAAAGTTTAACAAGACTTACACCAAAACCCTTGATTGGATCACCATCTCTTTTTGATGCTTACGGAAAGGGAAGACCTAAATACTATAGTCAGAAGGATCAAGAGACTATTTTGTTTGCACCAACACCAGATAAGAACTATCAACTCTATGCACTCTATAGTCTTAAGCCTACAGCAACTGCGACCACGGTTCCAAGTATCATAATAAACGAATACCAAGAAGCAATTGTTCATGGTGCACTTTATAGATTACAAATGATGAAAGACAGTCCTTGGTCTGATATTCAGGCGGCAGACCTCAATAAAAAAATGTATGATAAGGCAGAAGCAGTCGCGGTAAGAAAATCTAAATACGGCGGTGTTGGGGCACCACTGACTGTTAAGTATCAGGAGTTTGTATAATGGCTTATTCAGAAACAATTAAATTAGTTAAGGGAGACACTCTTCCAGAATTGACTATTACCCTAAGAGATAGCAATACGGCTGCATCGGGCAAGACCCTGGATCAAGAAGATCCATCAACCTTTGCACCTATAGATATTACAGGCGGAACTGTAAGGGTAAGAATTAGAAAGATAGGATCTACTACAATACTAAAAACAATAGTAGCAACGATAACAGCCGCATCGGACGGCAAGGTTAGTATGTTATTTCCAGCAGACACATTCGCTGACGCTGGATTTTTTGAGGCAGAGGTTGAGTACACGACATCTGGCGGAAACATACAAACTGTTAATGACTTAATAAAATTAAGTGTGAGAGATGATTTTGACTAATGGCTATAAAGTTACTAGTAGAATACTCTTCTCTACATCTTACAGCCACAAGACAGAAACTAGCCTCTCTATCATTATCTAGCGAGCCATCTGCCCTTTTACAATTTGTAGATTTAACCAGCTCACAAAGCTATGTAAGTCTTGACGCAGATCTTTTCTTAGACGCAGAAACTAAAAACCTTTACTTCTCTTCTCAGTATGACTCACCACAGGTGCAGGTTATATCCATGTCAGAGGACTCAGCATTTGATTTCGGCAAGGTTCTAGGAGACAGCCTTGCGTTTGATGACAGTCAGTTAGTTAAGAGTATTAATAAGTCCGTTGACGAAAGTATAAGTCTTACAGAGGACGTGGTTATAGTTAAGATATACTTCAGGGACTTTGCCGACAACTTCTCATTTGCCGATACACAGTCGTTACTGTCTGGTCTAGGCAAGCAGGATGTAACAACAATAACAGAGAGTCTTGTTTTAAATTCTTCATTATCGAAGTCGGATACCTTAACGATGTCGGAGGAATCTGTCATAGCCACAGATATAAACAAGGGTGACTCAGTTGCTATCTCAGAATCGTTTGATAGGGTTGTTTCTTATATAAGAGCATTCACAGACGCAGTAACGCTGGACGATCTTGCTAGTGCACAGGACCCTTTACAAACAGATAATGTTTTAAACAAAGATAACTTTACTACAGTAACCGATGAGCTTGCTTATTCAATAGCCTTTCCAAAATCAGACTCCATATCTTTTACGGATGATCCTGAGATATCTTTTACAACAAGCAGGACAGATTCCCTTACTTTATCAGAAAGTCTTGCCCTTAACTTACAATCAATAGCTTCCGATAGCACTTCACTATCTGATGCAGAAGTGATATCTTTTGCAAAGAGTTTATCTGATTCATTAAGCATCACCGAATCTATTAATATTTCATTAATAACAGGTGCTCAAGGCTTAGTATTGAATGATGCTAGACTCAACACTAATGTATTAAATTAGGAGATTTAAATGTTAAATGATGGATTAAAACTTACAGGTAAGTTAAGCATTGCAATCAATAATGAGGTTGTGCAAGAAATACCAAACCTAGTGGTTACTGCTGGAAAAGGATACGTTGCTTCAAGAATGAAGGACGCTACTGCTACAGCTATGTCACACATGGCAATAGGTACTGGAACTACTGCGGCGGCTGCATCCGACACACAACTAGTAACTGAATCAGGAAGAGTGACCTTAACGTCAACAACTGTTTCAGCTAATGAGGTTGAATATGTTGCATCTTTTGGAGCAGGCACAGGAACAGGAGCTATAACAGAGGCAGGTATATTAAATGCTTCTTCTTCTGGAACTCTTCTTTGTAGAACAGTATTTTCTGTTGTAAACAAAGGTGCTGCTGACGCAATGACTATTACTTGGACTGTTACAGTAAGTTAATTTTAAGGAGTTATAAATATGGCTGTTAAGTTTACTAACAACGCCAGAACAACTCTTGCTGCTGACATATCAAATAGTGCAACCACAGCAACAGTTACTAGTGGTTCTGTATTCCCAGTATTAAATGCTGGAGAATATTTCTATTGCACATTTGATAATGGAACAAATAACGAAATTGTTAAGGTTACTGCAAGGAGTGGCAACACCCTTACCATAGTTCGTGGTGTAGATAACACGACAGCTAGAGCCTTCTCAACAGACGATGCTGCGGAGCTAAGAGCTACCGCTGGTCTTCTAACAGACATACAAGAAAACATTGCAGCTAAGTCTGCAAACCAAACAGTATATAACGCAACCACTGCATCAAGTGCAACAGACTATGACATAGGTATAGATCCTGGTCTTGAAAGCAACGCAATGGTATTTCTCAATGGTGTAATGCAACACCATGACACTTTTTCATTTAGTGGATCCACATTAACATTTGATACTGCTCCATCAAACGGACTGGCTTTAGAGGTTATTGTCGATAACTTAATTAACCTTCAGTCGTCTAACTTAACGGTAGACACATTTACCGCAGCGGACGTTGGCGGCAATCCACAGGTTGACTTTGTTCTATCAGATGCCCCTGCGGGAGAAACAAATCTGATTGTATTTGTGGATGGAGTATTCCAGGCTAACGACACTTACACGATTTCAAGCACAACACTAAGCATGACTGATGGGGTTACTGCTGACATGACTGTAACAGTTTATGTAATGAACCCAGTTAACATAGGTGCTCCTAGCGATAATACAGTCACTAGCTCCAAGCTATCTGGCAACATAACCATGCCCGCCGATCTTACGGTAACAGGTGACGTTGCATTCGATTCCCCAACATTTGTAGTAGACAACGCTAATTCAAGAGTAGGTATAGGCACCGCATCACCCTCAACGCTTTTAGATATAGTTGGCGATGTAAAAATGTCTGCAAACCTAACAGTAGATACAGATACTCTACACGTTGATGCTACAAATAATAGAGTTGGAATTGGGACAACAAATCCACAAGGAACATTCGTAGTATCTAATTCGGGAGCAGGTGGTTTTGAATTTACGCCTGACACCACATCTTTTAGTGTTGCTAATTCAAACTATATAGCTTCATATGATAGAAGTGCTTCTGCTTATAGAGATATAGTAGTTGATTTAGGTGGTGCAGAATCACAAGCAGTTAGATTTAAAGCAGGAGGCTCGGTTGGTATTGGAACGAGTGCACCTCTCGCTAAATTAGATGTTCGTATGTCTGACTCTAATGGTGACTATGGTCGTGGACGTGATGGTAATTTAAATTTAGAAAATACAAATACATCAGTTACTGAAGGCGGATGGTTGTCAATATCTGGTTATATGGGAAATTCAGCTTCTAACGGACAATATCAGATGGGTTATATAAGCGGTGGGAAACAGACAACTGCAGCTGATGGAGACTATGGCGGCTACTTAACTTTTTGGACTACATCGAGTGGAGCAAATGGCGAAGCTAATAGTGGTGGCTATGAACGCATGAGAATAGACTCATCAGGACAATTATTATTAGGAACTACTACTAGTGATTCTTTGTTATCAGTTGATATACAAAATACTTCTGCAAGTTCAAACAATACTTTAGTAAGAATTAAAAATACTATTGGAAGTGAAGATGCAGGTTTAATTATTGATGGTAATAATAGTGGTCAAAACGAATATAGAATAGGTGTAAATACTGTAGCTGATACTTCTGATTTAACTTTTAGTGGTGGTACAGGATATAGATTTTATACAGGTTCTACAGAAGCCATGAGAATATCCAGCAATGGTCAAGTACTTTTAACAGCAGCACATCCCTCTATCCAATTTACAGATTCAAGCGATAATAGTGATGCGTATATACAAGCTGATGGTGGAACACTAAGATTTTTTGCTGATGATAATAATGAAGTAGGCAGTTCATTCCAATCTTTTCATGTTGATGGAAGTGAAAAAATGAGAATAGACCAATCAGGCAGCCTGTTGGTGGGTAAAACAGAAGATGGAGGATCTAACCCTGGTCATGTCTTTTTTGGTGCTGGTGCAGCTTATCATATACGTGATGGTGGTTTCACTAACTACTTTAATCGTAAATCTTCAGATGGTGAAATACTTAGGTTTGCAAAAGATGGCTCAACAGTTGGAAGTATTGGTGCTAGTGTTGGCGATTTAACAATTTACAGCAGCTCAAACAATCATTGTGGCTTGAGATTTACTTCAGGTGGACTAGCACCTGTAGATGATGATGGTGCTTTAGTAGCTGATACTGTAGATATAGGGCAAAGTAGTTGGAAGTTTAAAGATTTACATCTTTCAGGCGGTGCTTATGTATACGAAGTTCAGACTCAAACATTAGGATTAGGAAGTACTGTAGCTGGTGCATCTGTGGGTACTAACTACTCTGAGCCTAAAGGAGTTTTTTGGCATAACGGTGGGGGTATGACTGATTATGCAATCTATAGAACACCAGGGGCTTGGTCAGGTAATTACCAACAATTAAAACTTGACTGGGACACTGGGATTATTATAGACGGAGGTACTGCTTACGGTAAATCAGGTGTACATATCCATGGAAATATTAGTATGGGAGATAGTACTTATAGTAATTTTACTTCTCCAAACTATCCTGTTCATATTTGTGCAGATAATTATGGATTGATGATTGAAAGTGCTACAGGGTATGGTCATCTTGGTTCAAATAATACGTCATATTTTCATTTCGGAGGAAATAGAAATTTTTACTTTGACAATCGTTGTGAAGCCTCAGGGGGCTTTCATACATATTCAGATGAAAATTTAAAGAAAGAAATAACTGTAATACCCTCAGCACTTAATAAAGTAGCAAAAATGAATGGTGTGACCTTTAAATGGAAAGACGCAGCAAAAAGAGGCGGTGGAGATGCTGGGAAACAATTTGGTGTTACAGCTCAAAATATGTTAGAAGTAGATTCTGAATTACCCACAAAAAATATAGACCCACTTTATAATGTAGAAGATGGCGTTAGTGCTGATGATGAATATTACACAATGGATTATAATAGAATTACGCCATTCTTAATTGAAGCAGTAAAAGAATTAAAAACAAAACTAGAAGCAGCAGAAGCTAGAATAGCAACATTGGAGAGTGAATAATGGCTAATACCAAGATCACAACAGACGTAATAGCAGACGGAGCTATAACAAGTGCCAAGCTAGACACTAACATAACTATATCTGGAGATATCACAGGTACACTTGCTACAGCAGCACAGCCTAATATTACAAGTCTTGGAACTCTTACAGCTCTTACAGGTGGTACAGGAGATTTAAACTGGGATAGTGGAACTTTATTTGTAGATTCTTCTGCTAATTCTGTTGGAATTGGAACTAGTAGTCCTTCAACAACTCTGCATGTAACAAGTCCAGCAGGCTCTAATAAATCAGCAATAATTACTAGGACTTCAGGTGCAGAAGCAATTAATTTAAGCGAAATGCAAGATTATAATGCCTTGCAAATACTAAACAAAAATAGTGGCTCATATTTAAACTTTGCAGGTAATGCTTCACATAGTTCAATACAAGCACAATCTAATGGTAGTACAGCAGAGGATATAGCCTTAAATCCTTATGGTGGCAATGTTGGAATTGGAATGACACCAGCACCAGTTGGTTCTGATACAGTATTAGCATTATATAACTCTGCAACACCTAGAATAAAATTACATAATGCAGCAACTGGAACCGCAGGTACAGATGGTGGCGAAATTAACATGAGTTCAACTAATTTAATAATAGAAAATAGAGAAGCAGCTAATATTAAATTTTATAATAATGGTTCACAGAGATTTAATATTGATAATAGAGGAAATTTATCTTTTGGTAGTCAAACATCAGACCCAGTATGGTCACAGTTTTTTAATGCAATATCTTCTAATCATGGTGGACATGTATCTTTTCAAAGTAATAGTTTCCCTAATACTTCTTTAGGTAATAATTTTTATATTAATAATTCAACTCAAAATCAAAGAGTATTAGGATATCCTACACAACAGTTTAAATTAGACCATCAGGGGAATTTCTTATTTGAAAGTGCAGCTAGTGGCACAGCAGGTGCAACTTTTAGTTTTACTGAGAAGATGAGACTAACTAATGAAGGTGCTTTAGGTATTAATAGTACATCAGATTCATTTAATGTAATGTCAACTGGAAGGGGACATATATTCAGACCTAATGGTGAGTCATTTCATAGCACAAATGATGCTGGTTCTCAAAATACACTTCATGTTTATGATTATGCAGATTCAACTTACAGGTTTTATGTTAGAGCATCAGGAAGTTCTGCTGGTAATATTTATGCAACTAATACTTCAATTACTGGACTATCAGACAAAAGATTAAAAGAAAACATTGTAGATTTAGAAACTGGTCTTACCGAAGTAATGGCATTACAACCAAGAAGATTTGATTGGAAAAATGGGGATGCACAAAATGTAGCAGGTTTTATAGCACAAGAAGTAGAAAGTGTTTTACCTGAATTAGTTGGAGATTATAAACACGAGGAGCTTGAAGATTGTAAATCTTTAAAAATGGGAGATATTGTTCCAACACTTGTCAAAGCTATACAAGAACAACAAACAATAATAGACGATTTAAAAACTAGAATAGAAACATTAGAAGGATAAGATGGCAAAGACAAAGATACCAGGTGAATATTTAAAAGACTCAGTAGTACGCTTCACGGCTAAGGCGGGGGAAAATATAACCAAGGGACAAGCTGTATATATCTCAGGCATATCAGGAGAAGTCCCAGTAGTATCTTTAGCAGACGCAGATGATACAAATAAAATGCCAGCCTTCGGTCTTGCCGAATCAACCGTCTCAACAAACGCATCAGTAGAAGTAACAAGCAACGGAACTCTAGCAGGAATAGACACGTCCTCTTATGCACTCGGAGATATACTGTATATATCTACAACAGCAGGATCTTTAACAAACGATCCCTCTGGACTAGAGGCAAGCAAAGTACAGAACATTGGTATGGTGCAAAGGGTTCATGCCAACAACGGATCTATCAAGGTGGGCGGAGCGGGGAGAACAAATGCAACCCCAAATCTTAATGACGGAAACATATTCGTAGGTAACTCCAGTAACAAGTCCGTAGCAGATTCATTCACAGATGTATTAAACGATCAGGCTGGAATTAACTCCAGTGCTAACGCCACAGCTATAACTATTGATAGTAGTGAGAATGTTGGAATTGGGGTTACGCCAAAAGCATATCATTCAGACTATAAAGCTATAGACATCAATAATAGTGCTAGTGTCATGGGTTATACAGGTAACAATGGTGCTTGGCTAATGGAGAACTTATATTATGATGGTAACTGGAAACATAAAAATAGTGATTTTTCAGCCTTGGTTGAAATGTATGATGGTGTTTTTAATTTCTATAATACTGTTTCAGGAACAGCAGGAGCAACAGCAACTTTACAAAATCGTTTAAAAATTGACCAATCAGGCAATGTTGGAATTGGAGCTGATAGTCCTACAAGTTATTATTCAAGAAGTTTAGTAGTTTCTGCTACTGCTGAACAAGGTATTACTATAGCTGCAACTGGAACTAGCATGTCAAACTATCTTATGTTTGCAGACGGTACTACAGGAAATGAAGCATATCGTGGTTACATAGCTTATAGTCATACGAATGATAAAATGGCATTTGCTGCTGGTGGTGAAGAAAAAATGTATATTGACTCATCAGGCAATGTTGGAATTGGAATTAGTAATCCAGCAGACTACAATTTTGATACTGGTGTAAATTTAGTTGTTGGAAGCTCTAGCACAAATGGTCAAATACAAGTTTTATCAGGAACAAGCGGTATAGGTTATTTAGCTTTTGCTGATGGAGTAACTGGAGCAGAAAACTACAGAGGTCTTATTCAGTATCATCATGGAAGTAATTACATGGGTTTAAGAACCAATGGCAATGAACGCATGAGAATTACCTCAACAGGTAATTTAGAATTTAAGAGTACAACAACCACTTTTACTGGTGCTTCATCTTTTACAAATCATTCAAATGGAGTTTTATATTTAAGAGGTGGAACTTCAGGACTAAGGCTTGATGATAACGATAGTCATAACACAATTCACGTTAGTGGTGCGGGTAACTATATTGCTTTTGAAACTTTAAGTGGAGTAGAACGCTGGAGATTTAACTCAACAGGACACTTCACACCTGCTCAACAACATACATATGATATAGGCGGAGTTAATGCGGAAGTTAGAAATATTTATGCACAAGGATTATATGTAGGTGGTTCAGCAGCAGCAAACAAACTTGACGATTATGAAGAAGGTACTTGGACTCCAGTTCTATCAGGTTCAGGATATGCTTTTGGCACAAATAGTGGAGTATATGTAAAAGTAGGAAGAATGGTAATTGCAACAGCAAAACTAATTATAACCTCAGTAGGTAGTAATACTTCAGTCATTAGTATATCTGGATATCCATTTACATCATATAGTGCAAATAATAATCACCAAGTTGGTACTGTTAGAGAAAGTGCAACAACAGGTAAATTTTATGTTTGTCAAATTAATGTGAATAACACTATTGGTAGTATGAATTCAATGGATGGTATTAGTAGTGGTAGTAATGAAATATTTACAACAGGTACATACTCTTTATCTATAACTTACATGACAGCATAACAATTTAACTAATATACCTAGTGGATTCTAGGTACGGACATAGGAGAAAAAAATGTCAATAACAAAAGAAACAGTCGAAGACAAAATAGAAGTTGTCGGAGACTATAAAACAATACAAGTAAGAACAGCTACAGTCATAAAAGAAGATGGTGTAGAGCTTAGTAGGTCTTTTCATAGACACACATTAGAATGTGTAAGCTCTGTACAAAACGATGACGATAGTTGGACTCATACAGATACTGATGTATCAGGTGAGTCTACAGAGGTTCAGGGCATAGCTTCAGCCGTTTGGACAGACGCAGTGAAGACTGCAAAACAGAACGCTAACGAAGCAAACTCAATATAGGAGATATTATGGATATAATGAGTATGGTTACTTGGATAACCACTATTGTGACTGTTGCATCAATTGTTGCAGCATCCACGCCAACACCTAAAGACGATGAGTGGATCGGTAAACTTTATAAGTTTGTAGATCTTCTTGCTCTTAATATAGGCAAAGCTAAACAATAGAATAAATGTCTGAAGCTGTTTCAATAATAACCGAACTAGGGTTTCCCATTGCAGCAGCTTTAGGATTAGGTGTTTTTGTTTGGAAACTAATCAATAGAATTATTGACGGGATGGAAACCAAACTTGACACCATGGACGATAAAGTTCAAACAAGTCTTAACACCATGGAGGAGAGAGTCTCCACAAAACTTGATAGTCAGTATGGCATTATAGTAAGCTTAATAGACAGGGTAAGGGCATTAGACAATCAAAGCATAAGGCAGGATGTTCTTTTGAAGACATTGTTGGGTGTTCCAAACTTAGTTGATATTGACAAGATAGCGAAGGCGGATAGAGATGATCAAAGAAAAGATTAACGAAGAAAGAGAAAAGCTTTTTCTTATAAGAGTTATTTTAACCATTGGGTTATTTCTTTTCGCAGGAGTTGTTGTTCAAAACATAGAATCCGATGAGATGGTTCATAAATTTAAGTCACCGTCTTTTAGTGGCATAAACACAAGCTCACATTATCTAACAGTAGAGTCCCAAGAGAATACAAGAAAGATGAGTCTAAAGGCTGAAATAAAAGCTCTGCAAGATCAGATAGCAAGAGATGCCGAAAACACAACGCTGGCACGTTTTATTCGTAACTTAGAAAGTCGAATATATGCACAGCTTAGTAGACAGCTTGTGGATAACTTGTTTGGTGATACAGCACAAACATCTGGGGTTATAGAGCTGGAAGGTAATAGGATAGAATATACATCGGATGGAATTGTAATAACCTTAAAAATAACGGACCCAGATGGAAATATCACAGAAATTAGTTTGCCTATCGGCAGTTTTACTTTCTAGTTGTGCATTAATAGTAGATCCACTAGAAAATAACCTACCACCTTTTCAGCACATAGAAGAAGCACAGATAGATTCTTTGGTTCTTGCCGAGCTTGCTAATATAAAATCTAATCAAGACGCAAAGCCAATCGTGGCTATATACTCTGGTGGTTTTACAGACCAGACAGGACAAAGAAGAAGTAATAGTAACTACGCAACCTTCTCATCTGCGGTCACTCAGGCACCAGACGCATACTTAATAAGAGCACTCAAGCATGCAGGCATTAATCACAATGGGTTCTTTGAAGTAGTAGAAAGAGTTGGGTTAGACTTTGTAACCAAGGAAAGGCAAATTATTAGAAGCACCAGACAGGAGTTTGGGGAAAAAAAGAAAATGCAACCTTTAATGTTCGCTGGCTTGATAATGCAAGGCGGTGTGATATCTTATGAAAGTAATGTGAAGAGTGGTGGTGCTGGTGCAAGATATCTAGGCATCGGAATGTCTAGACAATACAAACAAGACACAGTAACCATATCACTTCGTACCGTTTCCGTAAGTACGGGAAAAGTACTACTAGAAGTATTAGTAACTAAAACAATACTAAGTGCCTCTATTGACCAAGATATATTTAGATTTATTACTGACAGTACGGAGTTAGTAGAAGTAGAAAGCGGTCTTGTAAGAAATGAATCAATTAACATAGCACTACAGACAGCAATAGAGACTGCTGTTTTGCAGACTATAAAGGAAGGTGCTCAAAACGGATACTGGAGTATTTATGAAAAGACTAAAACTATTGATTGCGATGATGCTTGTGTCTCCGCTATACGCGGCTGATAACGAGATATACATTGATCAAAGCGGTGCAACAGCAAATATAGACCTAGAACAGTTAGGATCAGGCAACTTAATAGGAGGTCTGTTAGCAGTAGCTGGTCAGATGACCGCAGCAGATTTTGACGGAGGAAGCCTAACCTTAGATGTTAATCAAATAGGTAACACTAATAAATTTTTAGCAGATGTATATGCAGACTCACTCACAGCGTTTTTTGAGTTTGATGGTGACAGCAATACATACACTCTGACAGTAGACCCAGATAACACATATGGTGCTGACAACTCAGACCTTAATGTGGTTGCAACAGGATCATCTAACACATTTACTTTAGATCTAGCGACAACAGGGCTTGCATCTAACACCGATCTTGATTGGATAATAAACGGTGACAGCAATACTTTTGATTTTAATATAAACTATGATGGTGCCACCAACTATGTAGATGTGGACGGAGACAGCAACACAGTTAATTTCACAGGAAGTGGATTTGCAGGTGGTTACTTTTATTTAGATCAACAGGGCAATGGCAGAACATTTAATATCAACCAAGCATCAACTCAGGATAACGACTGGCTTAGGATATTATCTAATGGTAATAATGGTACTATTTGTGTCATTCAAAATGACCAAGGTACAAGCACAGGCTGTTGAGGTTGGAAACATATCTGAGCTAAACGGCTCTGCACAAATACTAAGAGACAAGCCATACACGGCAGAAGAATCATTTAACATACAGCAGAACGATGAGGCTGTAACAACAAATGGTCGCATGGCTATAACATTCTTAGATGAATCCCAGGTACGATTAACCGAACATTCACAGCTTGTTGTGGATGAATTTATCTATGACCCAGATCCTAGTAAGTCAAAGATGGCTATCACCTTTGGTCTTGGTACTGCAAGGTTTATCACTGGAAGCCTTAATAAGATAGATAAAAACAACATAGATCTCAAGACACCCACGGCAAACATAGCAATCCGTGGTACTGACTTCACAGTTACAGTAGACGAGACTGGAAGATCGCTGTTGATACTTTTACCAGATGAGTTCGGTATATCTAGTGGAGAGATACTAGTAACTACAGCCATGGGAACAGTAACCCTAAATAAGCCTTACGAGGCAACAACCGTAGATGTTTTTGAAAAGGCTCCAAGCAAGCCAGTTATATTAGATCTAACATTAGACCTTATAGATAACATGCTTATCGTCACCCCGCCGAAGGAGCAGGTAGTAGATATAGAAAGGGTTGTTGTTAAAAAAAAGAACATACTAGATTTTGATGGATTAGATCAGGACTTCTTAGAAGAGGACTTCCTAAAAGACGATGAGCTGGAGTTTGGCGAGCTAGATATAAACTACCTGGATGTTAATTTCTTAGAAGACTTGCTTGATGTCATTGATGCACTAGAGGAGATAAGAGAAGAAGATCAACTAGCTCAAGACGCAACATCTACTAACATAACTGGAACTAAAATGGGTCAGGATCTCAACACACAGATAACAACATTTCTTACAGGACAAACATTAACATTGTTAAGAAGCGTCAGTGATACCGCAAGGGTAGATATAGATGGATCAGGATCCTACACAGTAATATTTATACAGGACGGAACATCTAACATTATTAAGGTTAATGGCGGCAGTGGAAGCACTATTAAAATAACTCAGAGTAACTAATGAAAAAACTAATATTCTTACTTCTACCTATATTGTCTTTGCCATTGGTGTTTCAATCAACGCCAACAGAAATACTTAAGCTAAAAATATTTGATAGCTTGGTTACTAAACAAGATCCTTCTGGATATTTCACAATACTAAACATAACCGAAGATGATATGGATAGAGAGGGAGGATATCCCATACCGCGTAAGAGGCTTGGCGAGATACATTCAGATATTATGGCAAGGGGAGCTTTGGGTGTTGGTTGGGTTATTTCTTTTCCCCACCCTGATCGACTCGGGGGAGATAAAGAATTTGCAGAGTCTTTACAACAAGGTACATCAATATTAGCTATGTTTGAAGCCCCAAATCAAATATACCCAAAAACTATTGGAACAGTGATACAAGGACCAGATGTTAGTGGTATGTTATCCAAAGGTGTAGTTCAAAATACTAACAACCTTAGAAATTATATACAACAGGGTATTGCAACTGCACCTACTGACATAGACAACCTAGTCAGAAGAATGCCCTTACTTTTAAAAACCCCAGACGGTTATGTTAGTTCGTTTGGTACTGAGGTACTCAAAAGCCTTGTTGGTGCAAAAACCTATATTATAAAAACTAATGATAATGGTATAGAGCAGATAGCAGTAAGGGGACTGCCGCCAATCAAGACAGATAGCCTTGGTCGTAAATGGATTAGTTGGGTAGATACACCACAAACCGATTTACAAGAAATGAATGTTGAAGGTAAGTTTGTTTTTGTTGGTATTACCGCACCAGGAATCATGCCACAGGTTGCAACTCCAGTTGGATTATTAGAGCCACACAAAATTCAATCAGCATTATCCGAGTCAATCCTTATAGAAAACTCTCCAATGATCCCAGACTACGCTTTGGCGTTGGAAATTTTGGTTTTCCTAATTTTTGTCTCTCTGACGTGGCTTGTAATTAACTATCTTGGTATAACCAAGGGCATAAGTATAGCTGTAGTATTGCTATTAACCACGGGCTTCTTAGGAGCTTATAGCGTTCAGAGAGGTTATTTAATAGATTTCTCTTGGACTTTTATCTCACAACTCTTAATTTCTGGTATTGCCTTCTATTTAAACTTTAGAAAACAGTTTAAACTCCGCCAACAGGTCAAAAAACAATTTGAACATTACCTTGATCCAAGACAGGTAAGACAACTACAAAATAATCCAGAGCTATTAAAACTAGGAGGAGAAAAAAGATACGCAACATTTCTCTTTACGGACGTAAGAGGATTTACGTCCTTGTCAGAAAAGCTAAAGCCAGAAGAAGTAACCGAGATAATGAATAAGGTTCTTACCATACAGTCAGATACTGTAAAGTTTTATGATGGAATGGTAGATAAATATATTGGTGATGCAATGATGGCAATCTTTAATGCACCCTTAGACCTAGAGGGTCATGAACAGGCTGCTGTTTTATGTGCCAAAGAGATACAGGACAAGGTACAACTATCTGGTCTAGGTCTTGAAATAGGCGTGGGCGTTGCTACAGGATTTGCGGTTATAGGTAACATGGGTAGCTCAACCAGGTTTGATTACACAGCTATCGGCGATTGCGTTAATACCGCAGCAAGGCTTGAATCTGCCACCAAAGAGGTAGGATTTGACATATTGATAGGAGAAGAGACTGCCAAAAAGTGCGGTTTTGAGTTAAAATTATTAGAACCAATTAAAGTTAAGGGAAAAGAAAAGCCCTTACAAATTTATACTATTGATTATGGCAGTTAAGATAAAAGTAAAAAGTGTAGATCCACAAAGAAGAAAATCTAAACGCACTTCAATAGGAAGTTCGTTAAACACTTATCCAAGAAACAAGAATGCTAAAAATCAGTATAAAAAATATAGAGGACAGGGAAGATGAAGTTTAAGTTAATAAAAAATTTAGTAGGTGCAGTTGCTCCAACACTAGGCTCTGCATTGGGCGGACCTCTTGGAGGTCAGGCGGCATCAGTGGTAGCAAAGGTGCTTGGATGTAATGCAGATCCGAAGTCTATCAATAGTGCAATACAAAGTGCAACTCCAGAACAGATGCTGGAGCTCAAAAAGGCAGAGCAGGAATTTGAGGTGCAGATGAAGGAGCTCGATGTTGATGTTTTTAGATTAGAAGTAGCAGACGGTCAGGACGCAAGAAACAAGTTCAGCAAGGATTGGACAGCTCGTATTATGGGGGTTGCAGTGGTTGGAGGTTTTATGGGGTATATATTTCTTGTTACTCTACAACCACCAGAGCAGAACTCAGAGGCTTTAATTAATTTAGTTTTAGGATATTTGGGTGGATTGGCTAGTGCTGTGATATCTTTTTATTTTGGTGCATCAAATACATCAAATAACGAAAAGGATTAAAAGTGGCTGGATTTAAACTAAATACATTTGGAGGGCTAAATAAAAAAATAGCCCCAAGACTATTGCCAGAGGATGTTGCTCAAGAAACCTCTAATACATTTTTAGACAGAGGCAGACTTGAAGGACTACCGCAGGATCTTAATGATCCATCAGAGGCAGGCTCAACACATCCAGCCTCAAACATAAGTGCCGCAACAAGCACAATATTTAAAGCAACCGACAGTGCATGGTTTACATTTAATGATGATGTAGATGTTATTAAGAGTCCAATAAGAGAGGATGCATTTAGCAGATTTTACTTTACTGGATTTTCTGGAAGCTCTGGGTTCCCAAGAATGGTTGATGCTGCAAACGGCATATCAGGAAGTGGTCCTTACCCAGTTACTAGTTATAGATTAGGTTTACCAACTCCAGGTGCATTTACTTCTGCTCCAAGCGTTGATAATACAACTGCGGCTGATGGTGCTACAACAAGCTCAAGAGCTTATGTTTATACAGAGATAACAACATTCGGAGAAGAAGGACCGCCAAGTCTCGTTACGGCTGCAGAGATCATTGATGCGGCTAATGGATCTACAGTTACTCTGTCACTACCAGCTGGATCAAGTGGTGCTTATTCTATAGCAAAAAGAAGAATATATAGAACAGATCTAAATGGTGTATTTAGGTTTGTTAGAGATGTTGCTGGTGTGTCATCGGGAACAACAACGGATGCTGTCTTGGATGCCTCTCTCGGGGAAGAAATAGAATCAGCAGATAATCTAGCACCGCCAGATGATGTAACATCAGATCACCCAGACGGACCAATGTTTGGAATTACAACAATGCCTAACGGTATAACAGCAGGTTTTAGTGGTAACACTTTACTATTTAGTGAACCATTCTTACCACACTCATATCCTTTAGCAAATCAATTAACAACAGCAACTGACGTTGTAGGTATAACAACTATAGGCTCAGGATTATTAGTTACAACAAAAGGCAAGCCAGTTATAGTTTCTGGTACAGATCCAAGGGCTATGGCTTCTTTAGAGATAGACGCCAACCTACCAAATACAAATAAAAGATCTTTGGTAGATATGGGTGAGTATGCTATTTATGCATCACCAGACGGCTTGGTATTGGCAGCAAACTCAGATGTTCAATTAATAACCCAACAAATATTTACTCGTGATCAGTGGCAGGAATATTATCCAAACAATATAGAGGCATATGAATACGAAGGAAAGTACATAGGCTTTACTTGGGATGGGTCTAACACATCAACAAAGAAGGGATTCTTATTTGATCCTAGGGGTCAGAAGAATGCGTTTATTGATTTAGACTTTTATGCACACGCTGGATTTAATGACAGGGAGAACGATGAGCTTTACCTTGTTATTGGAGGAGTCCTTAAGAAGTTTGCTAGATCAACAAGTACAAGATCTTACTCTTGGAAATCAAGAGAATTCTATTCAAACAAGCCAATATCCCCAGGCGTAGCAAAAATAAGTGCTGAGTCCTACAGCGATCTTACCTTTAAGTTATACGCTGATGGATCTCTTAAGCATACTCAGGTGGTCACTAATAATAATATCTTTAGATTACCTGGAGGTTATCAGGCTAAATCATTTTACATAATCATTGAGGGTACGGATGCCGTCAATGAGGTTTGTGTATATGAAAGCCCTAGGGAGATAACTTAATGGGTAAGCCAAAAGGCACATTCTCAGTACCAAGAAGCTTTGACTCTGAGCAGAAAAGATTTGCTCAACTGCTTAACGAATCCGTGGCTGTTCTTAAGGGAGAGCTTGGAGATCCTTTAGACGCTGCTGTAACCTATAATGATTTAATAAATTCTGGAATTGCAAAGAGAGATCTTCGGATTGGAAGCAATGGATTTATAGGCGGTGGGGGTGGTGGTATTATTCCTGGTGACGGACCTGTATTAGATATACCGCCAGCACCAACTGGAGTTCAGGTAAACGGAGCATTTCAAAACATACTTATTCAATGGGATAAGCCAACATTTTTTGGATTTTCATACGCTGAAGTATGGGCAGCAACATCTAACACCTTTGCAGATAGAGTTCTCGTTGGAACATCTACAGCGTCTTTATTTTCACATCAGGTGGGTAACGGACAAACTCGATATTATTGGGTTAGGTTTGTAAATACACAGGATGTGGCAGGACCGTTCAACTCAACAACAGGAATAGGTGATAGTACTGTTATTGATATTGGTGCACAAATGTCTTTGCTTTCAGAGCAACTTCAAAATCTTCCTGGATATACAGCACTAACAACTTTAATTACTAATGGAGATGTGGCAACTGCTGCGGTTGCGGCGGTGGTAATTAAGTCAACATCATCTCCAACAACACGAGATAATGGAGACTCATTATCTGCCAATGACATATGGATAGATACCAACGACAATAATCAGGCTTATTTTAGAAATGCTTCTAATAATTCTTGGGTTGCAGCAAGAGATTCTAATCTTATTAGTTTATACAATAGTTTAAGCTCAACTGTTACTACAAACACTAGCAATATTTCCACTGCTCAATCAGATATAGTAACACTTACAAGCGATACAACCGCAAATGCTTCCGCAATTACAAGTCTAACTTCTACAGTAAATTCTAATACTTCTGCTATAGCAACCGAGCAAACCACAAGAGCCAATGCGGATACAGCACTTGCAACAGATATAACTAATTTGACATCTACCGTTAGCGGAAACACATCTGCTATATCTACAGAAGCAACAACAAGAGCAAACGCAGACTCAGCGTTAGCTACCGATATAACCAACTTAACATCTACTGTAAACTCAAATACATCTGCTATATCTACAGAAGCCACAACAAGGGCTAATGCAGATACAGCTAACGCCACGGCTATAAGTAACCTTAGCTCAACAGTTGGAACAACTAATTCCAACGTATCTACATTACAAACATCTGTATCTAACTTAGAAGGTGATGCTGATGCAATGTTTGTTATACAAGTCGCCACTGAATCTAATGGCAGTAAGTCAGCAGCAGGTATGGTTATTGGGTCTAATGCAAGTAGCGGTAGTGGTGCACAGTCATATGTACAGTTCCAGGCTGATAAGTTTGCAATATGGAGTGGATCTACAAACGTAGCTCCGTTCATTGTTAACAGTGGAACTGTTTTCATAAAAGATGCCATGATTGAAAACGGTGCTATAACAAATGCAAAAATACAAGACGCAACCATAGATAATGCGAAAATAACTGCTACATTAGACGCTGCAAAAATAACAGCTGGAACCCTTTCCGCAGATAGACTAGATGCCTCTGTGATACTTTCAACAGACTTGGCAACAAACACATCTACTTCTATACACGGTGGTAATATAATTACCAATACTTTAAATGCAGACAAAATAGTAACAAACTCTATTACTGGTACACAGATAAATGTTGATACTCTTAATGTAAGACACTTCGATAATGTAAGCTCTGATATAAAAAGTCATACAGGTGCCTTTGTTCCTTTGGGGGTATTTGGTAGTTCATTTCAAAGAGGATCAACAAACTTTACAACACAAACATCAACAACAGGTACTTACTTATCTACAACTATAGGCGATGTCAGAAATAATGCTAAGTATCAGGCAATATGGACGGGGGTTTATGGGGACTGCACAAATGGCGTATTAGAATATAGTGTAAATGGCTCGACCTGGGTTCAGGCTGGTGGAGGTATACAAAATGTAACTTTTTCAGCAGGAACCTTTAGGACATATGTCTTTGCATACTCAGGAGATATAACTGGTCTATCTGGTAGCTCAACAACTGTTTACTGGCGTGTTAGATGGATAACTAAACTTAGAAGCACATATCAATCTTTGTATGTGTTTATAGACAATACACAATAAAATGACAGAATATACTATATACAAAACAACAACAGGAGACATAACAACCTGTGGGACTACCAATCTTACTGTTGATGATATTTTTTTAGAAAGCGATCAGTCAATAATAGAAGGACTATATGAGGCAGAAGCTTATAAAATAATTGAAGGAAAGGCTGTTCAACAAAACATTTCAATATGGAACTCAATAAGACCAATAAGAAATACAATGTTGTCTGAATCAGATTGGACACAATTTCCAGATAGCCCTTTGACAGATAATAAAAAAACAGAATGGTCAACTTATAGACAAGCATTAAGGGATCTGCCATCTAATAATTCAGATGCGACTTCTATAGATGATGTAACATTCCCTACAGAACCAGCTTAATTAGTAATATAATGGTACATAATTATGCAATTTAATGATATCTTACAAGAGAAATGTTAACCCAAGTTGATATAAGAGTTTACTGGGATTCCGTCAAGCGTGGCTTGCGGGAAATAAAAAAAGAAGCAAACCCAGATTGGCGACCAGAGGACATATATACTGCTATAGTGAACGGAGTAGCAGAGCTTTATATAGATATAGAGCAAGAACCGTGTGAGAGCTTTATTATTTTACAAGAAAAGCCAGCAATGTTCAGTCCAACAAAGTCGTTACTTATTTGGGTGGCTTACGATAGAAGAGGAGATGCTAACGAGATGTACATGGAATACATAGAAGAAATGGCAAGAGAGAGAGGATGTAACAGAGTTGAACTCTGGACTCCATGGAGAGGTCTAGCTCAAGCATTATCTCACAAGGATTATAAAACGAAATTATACATAGTGGAAAAGGAGTTATAATGAGTGGAGGCGGCGGATCAACAACAATAAAAGATACAAAATCACAGAAGGCTTTAGCCTCTATTGCTGCACAAAGGTTTAATCTTTATCAACAATACTACGTCCCTTTCGAGAATCAGTATATGTCTGATATTTTTTCAATGAAGAGCCCAACTGCTTTTGAGAATGTAGAAAGCTTTGTTACTTCTGTTCAACAACCAGAATTTCAGGCTGCAAGAAGAAATATGCAGGAAAGAGCATTTGCAATGGGAGCAGACCCAACCAGTGGTCAGTACCAGGCAGCAGCAGCTCAAGCACAACAAGCACAGGCAGCTGGCATGGGAAGGGGAGGAGCTGAGGCTCTATCAGGTCAGGTCGACAGATACTACCAAGGAATGGAAAACATAATAGCCATGGGTCAAGGACAGGCTGGTCAGGCTATGTCTGGTCTTGGTGATGTTGCAAATATTGCACAGAAGAGGGGAAGGGCGGTAGCCCAGGAATCAATGGGAGACTATACATCAGCTCTTGGTGCCGCGGGTACAGCAGCTGGTCTTGGTTATGGCTACTACTCAGGAAGATCACCTGGTAAAAATAAAGGAATCGGATAATAATGGCATTTTTTATGCAAAATGATGGGTATGATGATCCCTACAACCCTAATGACGGTAGCTTATATGTAAATCCATATAGAAAAGGTGATCAATCTGCACAAGACACATTAGCAAAACTATATGAGTCAGAGTTTCAAGATTATTTAAATAGGTTCTTTCCTGTAGAGCAGGACCTAATAGCCCAAATGACAACGGGATTTGAACAACTACAACAAGAAGAGATAGGAAGAGCACAATCAGCAGTTGCAAGACAGTATGCTAATACCAGGGGTCAGGAAACAAGAAGAAGAGCTGGCTTTGGGTTGACTAGAGGACTAACACCAGAAGCAGATTATCAAAGATCGGAAACATCTTCGTTGGTTGCGGCAAGAAACTTTGCAAGAATGAGATCAGAAGAAAGACGAAGTCAGATAATGTCTGGCGGTCTAGGAAGTGCAATGACACAAAGGAGTGCGTTAAGTGGCTAAAGGATTAATAGGAATAGGAAGAGAGCAAAAGAGGCAGGCGTTGGCGGGTCTTACAAGATCTGCTGAGTTAGAAGCACAGCAAGATATAGCAAATATGCAGCTTAGTGCACAGAAGAAGGCTGCTCAAATGAATGTTGTTGGAACCGCTGGAGGTATTACAGCCGCATCCTTATTAGCAAAGCGTGGTGCTTCAAAAGTATTAAGTGGTGCATTAATGTCACCAATTCCAGGAGGCACGGCAGCCGCAACAGCAGCAGCAAATCCAATAGCAGCACAGCTAGGTTTATTGGGAGGCAAGGCGGCGGCTGGAACTGCGGCAGGAAGTGCAGCAGCAACCACAGCAGCAGGAAGTGCAGGGGCAGCAACGGCGGCAGCTGGAGGTGCAGCGGCGTCAGGTGGGGCAATGGCTGCATTAGCAGCAGCAGCACCATGGGCAGCATTAATTATAGGCGGAGGGTATCTTCTTAAGAAGTTATTTGATTAAAAATGGCAAATGAATTTGGAACAGGTTTCAGTCAGGGATTAAACTATTATACAAAGTTTGCAGAAATGCAGCAGAATAAACTTCTGGACGAGGAAAGATTAAAAACAGAAAAGCTTAGACAAGAAAGCTATCAGTTTGAATTGGAAGAAAAAAAATCTACTCAAGATGTAAGAATGGAAGGCATTAAATCTGAAACAGATTTCAGAACCGCAAGAGCAGAAAAAACAAGGGTTGAAACAGATGAATTTATTGCACAAGCAAAGAACAGAAAAGAAAATGCAGAATTGCTTCTTGAAACAAACAAAAAGAATTTAGAGATTGCAGACTATAAACTAACAGCAGAGGCAATAAAAACGGATGATGTTGTAAGGGGTAGAGCCTTCGAAAGCCTAATGAATGCATATGCAATTGCTGGAGATGCATCAATAGATATTGACGTAAGGGCAAGTAATGTTGAGGAGGCGTTAACACAAGTAAGACCATACATCGACTGGACAAAATACTTAGATGATAGTTACTGGCAGGGCTGGGAAAAAATTACCCCACAACTTGAGTCTGGTGACTTTGAGGGCATAGCAAGAGATCATTCAGATGTTCTTTCCGTTATATACAAGGATAGTCTAGACACATTTAAGGGAAAAGATTTTGTTGCAAAAGACGGAAGAAAGGGAGTGATACAGGGAGTAAAACTTTCAGGGGACTTTAATCCCATACCCGAATCTGCAAACTCCTTGGTTGGGGGAACCTATTCTGTACTTTTTGAAGGGCAAACAGAGCCAGAAGACGTATTTACTTTTATGCCAGACAAGGCACAGTATGCAAAAACTATAAAAGAAGACCAGGAAGGCACCGATGCCAAGGTTGTTTCTATTGCAGATATGGTGGACAAGGTTTCAGCAGAGAAAGACTTCGCTATGTATTTAATACAGAGTCCTGAAACATTTAACTCCTTAATGAAAGCATCTAAAGGCAGTATTAGTCTTACTGGTTCGCCTACCGACAAGAAAAATAAAGTAGACATCTATAATAGTCAAAAAGATAAAAGAACAAAAATATTGGGTGATGCACTTAAAAAAGCCAATGATCTTGCTGACGAGGAATATTCGGATCCAGAAAGTGTATACCTTCAATCTCTTTACAACAGCTTGCCATTTTCAATAACAACATCAAACATTCAAAAGACAACAGATGGTTATGGTGGCGTAAAATATGAATATAAGGATGGAAAAAGCTCAGACACCTTAGTCGCACAATACCATAAAGAGTATTTAAACTTAGAGAAACTCTCGGGTGAGGTAGAAAACTCATATGCTGCTTTTGAACAACTTGAAAAAAGACTACCAGGACAAAAGGCAATGTATGGCTTTGGACCAGTCTCCATATCATTTGATAAAACAAAATCCTATGTGGATGCAATTCTTGAGGATAGCTACGGTGCAGATGTCTATAATAAATACAAGCAAGACGCATCTATTCAATACGAAAGAGCTTATAATGGAAGAAGTCTTGAAGATGCAACCGATGCAAAGTATCTTGCATTCATGGAAGCCTTTATAGAAAGAAACTCAACTATAGGAAACTAAGGTGTGGCAGATACATTTGACTTCAACAACCCTCTCGGACTTGACGAGGAGCTAGAAAAAGAAAACTCTTTATTGGGATCTCCTGATATTGAAAAACCGCAAGAAGAACAGAATTTTGATTCTGTGTTTGAAAAAAACAAAAATAAAAAATTTGTTGATAGGATTATAAATCCAGAAAACTATCCCGCTCCAACACTTACTGATTCACAAGGAAGAAAACAAACTCACCTTATGAGTGCAGACCTTGATCAAAATAATGACTGGGTAGTATATCCAAAAATTATATTAGAAAATAACAAATATAAAAGAGTCAATATGGAAGAAGCGATTTCTTCTGGAAACTCCATAAACTTCGGAAAAAATCAAGATCTTGCACAGGGATTTTCGCAAAACTACAAAACAAAAAAGTTTAAAGAATTTTATAATGAAGATAAGGAGTCTTTTAACTTTGAAGATCCCTTAAGACAAGAATACCTAAGAAAAACAGCAACGGGTCCAGTTCCTTCTGACTTTGATGGAACTCCAATAGGTTCTGCTGTAAGTTTTATAAACAAGGTTTTTGTAAAACCTTTCGTAACTCTTTCAGAAGAAGCAGAAGAAAGATATCCAGAATCACCCATTGAAAATTTGCTTTATGCAGGAGATATAACAAAAAGTCTTGCATTTAAAGAAAGAACCGAGCAGGCTCTTTTTGCCGCAGGTCTGGTAAATGAAGAAGAAACAGCAAAGTACAAAAAGGGCGAGGCTCAATTTGGGGTTGGGGATTATGGTGCGGGGGCATATGCAGAATTTTACAACGCGAAACTGCAAATAAGAGCCAAAGATAGATATAAAAATGATGCAAAGTACAAAAAATCTGTAGATGATAATCTTGCAATAGCACAAAAAGAGTCTATTAAAGAGTTTGCAAAGATTGATAAGGCTATACAAAAAAAGAGGTCTGATAACAACCTTGGACCCTACGGGAGCTCTGTATCTAGTGCAGTAGAAAGTATTGCTGTTATAGGTACTGGAATGGCTGTAAATTATCTTTCTGGTGGCAGAGCAACCCCAGCTATAACAGGAGGAACGCTTACATACTTTGGTTTGCAAACAGCGGCAGCATCTTATTCTGAGGCAAGACAGCAAGGAATACCTCACGAACAAGCCTTTGGTTATGCAAGCATAAATGGAATATTAGAGGCTGGAACGGAAATGGTTCCAGTTATGAGATTCCTTTCTCCGAGGAGTAAAGGAACAATAAAAGATATATTAAAATTTGACTTAGCGACAGTAGCGGCTGATGTTACCTTGGAAAATGTTAACAGCTTATTACAAGAACATAACTCGGTCTGGTTTGATTTGGAGTCAGAACTAAAAACCGCATACGATAATCAAAACAATCCTCTATATGAAGGAAGGTCTGTATCAGAGGTCTTGGTTGATATTGCTGGGCACACAACTCTTTCATCTATTATTGCGGCTGGATCTATATCTGCGTTTAGAAGCACTGGGGGTATTATATACAGTGATGAGGTTAAAACGCTTATAAGGAATCAAAAAGATAATCCCGAGCTTGAGTTGTTTATTGAAAACTTTTCAAATAATGTTAACAACTTACAATTAAACTACAACGCAATTGATAGTGCATCAAGAATACTTTTAGATCCAAACACCAACGGCAAGGGGTGGACGGCAGATGAGGTGATCGCATTAGAATACTTTAACCAGCCATTTATAGATTTTAGAAAGCCTTTGGTAGTTGGAGAAGAGGGTGAAGTTTCTCAGCCAGATGACTATGTAGAATCCCTTGAGTTAAAGTTTCCAGCAAAAAAACAAGAAGAGTTTAATTTTGAAGACCCTCTATCAGGCGGATTGAAAAAGAAGGTTGCAGGACCCTTAACTTCTGAAATAGATTTAGACCTGTCTCCAATAATAACTCAAAGACTTGACGCAAACATAAACCTTCTTGAGGCAGACTTGCCGACTAACCCAACTTTAAATATAGACCAGATAAGAAATGACTCATATGATCAAAAGGAATTAGATCTAACAAAAAGTTTAATTATAGATACAAGAACCTTTGAAGAAAAATTCCTAGAAGAGCCATCTGGAGAACAAAAGTATTACAGGTTCAGGGACTTAAACAACGAAGAGGGTATAAATGCCTCTAAAGGAATTATAGATCTAACCAAATCAGGAATGCCACTGGATATATTTACAGATCTTGACTTTCTTGGTGCTCATACCAAAGACAATAGATATAAAACATTCGATGCCTCATATGGTATCTATATGCCAACACTTAGGGGTGTATCTTTCTCACCTATTTCTGGAATATCAGAATTAAACTTTACAAATAAGCTAGGGTCTAAACTAAATTTAAGATCAACCATAGCCCATGAAATGGGACATCATATAGACTTTACAATTGGAAGATCTCCTAGCGATAATCTTAATGTACTTCAGCCAGCAACAGCAGAATCTCCTTTATTTAATTTACCAAACTTTAGCTACAACGAAAGTACGGGAGCTCTAGATATTGCAGATAATTCTGGTGGAGAAGTAATGAGAGAGGCTCTTAGAATGTTTAATGAGGGTCAGAAGGGCAAATACTATGACGGCAACATGCTTAGATATCCATTCAATGAAATGATTGCAATGAATGGAAGTATGACTCCAGCCCAAGAAAGAATGATTAAGGCGGAGGTATTTGGTCAACTTCATGAATTATATTATACTAATAGATCACTGCTAGAAGAGAAGGCTCCAACAGCACTAAAATTAATAGAGGAACTGAACGATGCAATTTCAATTGACGGAACTACAAAGAAAGCTCAGAGAGTACAACTTGCTTTTCAAACACCCAGTGCCCAGCGAAGTGTTGAGGTTTCAGACAGAAGAACAGACGCTGAAAATGATAGATCAGGCGATAGCGTCCCAGAAGCCAGTGCAAGATTGGTTGGACAGGAAGAATCTACAGACGGGGACCGTGTTCGACCTGAAATACCAGAACTAGAACAGGTAAAAACAACAGGTCAAGTAAAGGGAGCTCCAGAAGGAATGGACTCCAAACAAAAGGTAGGGGCACTCAGACGAAAAATGAGAGGTCTTGCAGAGCAAGGAGTCTCTCAAAGATTCTGGTATGAGCAAAGCGGTCAAGCTCTACTGGATATAACAAACAACAATAAAGAAGACGCAGATAAACTTGCACAAGTTATTGCAATAACATCACCAGGAAATAAAGTAGAAACAAACTTCAACTACGCATTACAAGCTTATTATCAATATATTGCTGGAGAAAAAGTAAAGACTGGAAGATTCCCTCAAACGGCGAGCAAAAAAATAGCTAATGTTTTTGAGGGCAAGGACTGGAGCGGAAGAAAAACCAACGAATTTTATAACAACATTATGAGGGTCATAGATCCTTCTAGAATACAGGGAGTAACTGTAGATGTTTGGATGGTGAGAGCATTTGGCTTTGACACTGACGCCCCAACACCTGCACAATACACGTTTGTAGAAAACGAAGTGCAAAAAATATCCAACCAACTTGGTTGGGAACCTCAACAGGTACAGGCTGCTATATGGACGGCACAAAAAGCTATTGGTGATAAGACCGATGTAAATGCCGCTGGGTTTAATTATGCCAGTGCACTAGACAAGTCACTAGGTCAAATAAGCTGGGAGTCTATACCAGGAAGAACATCAGGGCATATGCCTGAGATGTTTAATGTGCCATACGAGCAGTTACAGGAATACCATGTTGCAATATCAAAAGCCCTGCAAGATGAAAACGGATCGGATTTTATTGCCAACACCCTGGGAATACTGTCGCCTGGAATAGTTGAGGCACCAGGGTTCTTTGAGGGCAAGGTAAGCCCAGGATCACAAACACAGATAGCCCTAACAAAAATATACAAGGCAGATCCTAAAACTGAATTTGCAAAACTAGAACCTGCGGCAGAGGACCTAGCAAAAGCATACTCAGCAGCCATTGGAATACTTTTAAAGCAGGACGGTATTGGGTATCACAAACCATTCTTCCAAAAGGGAATAGCCAAGACTAAGTTAAATGGAATGGATATTAATATAGGAAGACCATTAACTGAAAACGAAACACAGATGATTGCAGAGGCAATGGAAAAAGAGTCAGGAATTAAGGACTATAATCCTATAGGGACAGCAAATGGTGCGAGGCTAATTAACTTCTCATACCTTGACATACCAAACTTAAAATTCAAAAAGATTGTAACCAATGTTTTAGATGGTGTACAATTTGAAAATAACGAAGATGTTGACCTTGGACAATTTGCGTCCAGCGAAGGATATCTTTCTAACGACTGGAGTAAAAATAAAAATGGCGAAAGTTACATTGAGAGTATTAGAGGAATCTCACCCGATCTTCAAAGAAGGGTTGAGAATATCGTCAGGGACCTCAAACAGAGAATTGATGAAGTCGACCAAACCTTCTCAGAAAAATACGGATGGACAAGAGATGAATCAATCAACTCAAACTACACAGGACAAGCAGACCTAACTCCACCAACCTTATCTAAAAAGGTTCTACCAGAAGAAGAATCTCAATTCGATATTTACGAGACAATGACATCTAACGATGCATCTCAACTATTTCAAGCATTTTCTTTTTTTCAGGAGCAGGCTGTAGATAAACTAGACAGGCTAAAAGCTTTTGAAGAAAAGCTAGGAAAATTAGTTAGTCCAAAAGAAATGAGAAGACTATCTGTTGTAAGAAAAACAGATGTGTATCATGGAAAGGTTAAGTACGGAATGGACAAGGCTGTTGAGGCAACCACAGAAATATCTGAGTTCTTAAATAGCGTCAATATAACAAGAGAAGAGTTCAACGATTTTCTCAAAAACCTGCACGCCCCAGAAAGAAATAAAAAGATCAATGAAAAATACAACAAAGAAATACCCGAGCTTGAGGCTGAGCTTCTTGCTGAAACAGAAAAGGGAAAAAGAACTGTTCTTAAAGGAAAGATTACTAAAAGAAAAAATGTATTAGCAAAATATCAGGACAGCGGATCTGGAATAAAAACAGATAAAGCGATTGAGACTCTTGAGTCTCTTGGAATTAAGTTTAATGAAAAGACAAACAAGGCAAGTGCAAGCAATGAAAAGGGCAAGAACCTCTTAGATGCATTCAAGCTATTTGAATCGTATCAGCAGGACACATTAAACATATACAGAGATCAGGATCTTGTAGACGAACAAACCCTAGAGGACTGGGATAGCTCATATAGATACTATGTACCACTAGTTGGATTCTCTGTTGAAACTATTGAAGACAACTCACCAAGAGCAACTGGTGGTGGAATAAGTGTCTTTGGAAGAGAGGTGATGGAAGCTAAAGGAAGGACCTCTGAGTCAGGACCACCTCTAGAACAGGCTGTTATAAGAAGGCAGTCGGCTGTGGTTCGGGGAGAAAAGAATTTCATAGACAAATCCTTGGCTGAGCTTGTTAATACATTCCCAGATAAAAAGCTATGGCAGGTTAGGGGTGTAAAAAGAAACGAAAGACCTCATAAATGGGATGGAAGGGAATCTAAGATAGGATTTAAAGAAAACGGCAAACAAAAGTTTATTGTTATAAGAGACGAGAGACTGGCGAAGGGATTAGATGCTTGGGGAAATAACAGCATGCATTGGTCAATTGGCGTTATGAGAGGGCTAACAGGAACGCTGTCAAGCCTATATACATCCCTTGCCCCAGAATTTATTGTTGGAAACTTCTTTAGGGATTACCAAACTGGGTACTTTAATCTACTAAAAGAACAAGAGATAGAGGGCGGGCGAGCACAGAACCTAGATCTAGCAAAGGCGTTTAAGCCAAACAATATAGCCAAGACAATGAGGCAACTTAAGGATGGCTATGTAACCAAAAGCCTACAAGAAAAAGATCCAGAAACATTTGCACTCTTTGATGCGTTCCAGAAGTTTGGAGGTCAGACTGGTTATGTGAATGCCAAAGACATAGATCAAATAGCAAAAGCCATGGAGGAGCTTTCTTTAGTTCACTCTGGAAAGAGAAAGGTAAATGCTAAGAAGGTTTATAACTCAACATTTAAAATGGTTGAGAACATAAACAATGCTATTGAAAATACTGCAAGGTTTGCTGTCTTTAAAGAATACATTAACGCCGCTGGCGGTACAAAGAAAGCATCCAAACAAGACTTCGATGATGCCGCGGTTCTGGCAAAGAACCTAACTATAAACTTTAATAGATCTGGAAAACTTGGACCTGTAGTTAACGCACTTTATATTTTTGCAAACGCATCTGTTCAGGGTTCTGTAAACATGTTTAGAGGAATGAACCCAATAGGATTTGAGGATGGAAAAGTTGTTTGGAGCGGGGTTTCAAAGTCTGCAAAAAATATAATGGGCGGTCTTACTGGTCTTGGTGCACTTGTGCAAATGTACTCAATGTTGGTATCAGATGAGGACGAGGATGGAAGACTCCTTATTGACAAGATACCAGATCACGAAAAAGAAAGATTCATGGTTATACCAATACCTGGCGTAAAGTTTCAGGATGGCGAGGTTAAATTTAATAAATACAGCAGAAGATATACCGTTAATGGCAAGCCATTTGCGTTAGCTATTCCTTTGCCATATGGATATAACATATTCTATAATCTAGGAAGAATGGGAACCGAGGTGGCAAGCAAACCAATACTTGGATACCAAAAAAGAACGCCAGTAGAAATGAGCAAGGATATGGCTGGAATAATATCTGGAGCATTCTCCCCAGTAGGCATAGGTTATTCTCAAGATCAGGGAATAGATTATTTAAAAACAGCAGTCCCATCGATAGCTAAGCCATTCTATGAATCCAGAGTAAATGAAAAGTGGACGGGAGCACCAGTCTACAAAGAACAGTACCCAGGAACTGCGGAAATTCCCAAGTCATCAAGAAAACTTAGAAACACCAATGAGTTCTATAGAGAATTTACAATGATGATTAACAGTGCTACTGGTGGCGGTAAGTTCGATAAAGGAATGGCTGACTTCAGCCCAGACAAAATGAAGTTCTACTTGCAGTCCTATCTCGGTGGTATGTATACCATGGCTGAAAGAACAGCATCAATATCAGGAAAGATATACAACAACCTCACAAAAGGAACAAACGAAAGCATTGAGCTAAATGAGGTTCCATTTATCAGGGTTCTTACGGCAGATCCAATGGACTATGTTGATGCAGGCAACTTTTACAAAAAGAAAGAACTTATATCTCAAAAAGCTAGTGAATATATAAGCTATAAGAAAGATAGCAACAAGGCTGCATTAAGAGACTATGTAGAAAGAACAGGGTTTGATTCAGAATATCTTAAGCTAGACAAAGCTGTAAAAGGAGCAGACAAAGAACTTAGAAAATTAAATCAGAAAGAAAAGACAATTATGAATTTAAGAGAAAGGATTACGCAAGGTATTCAAGATTGTCAGATCAGATAGATGAAGATAAGCACAAAATACATCTCAGATATAATAAGATACTGCAAGATGGTTTAGATAGAATTGAGAAAAGGAAAAAGAAGCGGGACTAATAAGTACATATACTAGTAGGGGGAAATATGACAAAGATTATTAACCCCGCTGTAAAACTAAGATATCAGAGTATTACTTACCTCACAAGCATCGCTCAAATAATCTTTTGACAAATGTGCATACCTGTTGACGATGTTAAAGTCTGACCAACCACCAAGATGTTGTAATGTGTGAAGCGGTGTTCCGTTCTGCACATGGTGAGTAGCCCAAGTATGCCTTATATCATGCCACCTAAAACCTTCTAGGTTGGACTTCTTTAATGCGTTATACCAGCCAGTGTTAGAGGCTCTGTTCATTTTTCTTCCTGAGTAGGTGAAAACATAAGGACCCTGTTGTTTAATTGATCCTAGGAGCTCTCTGCATTTGTTGTTTAATGGAACGCAGAGACTCTTTCCGTTCTTTGTTTCACTACCATCTATAGCTATCTGGTCTTTTTTTATGTCATCCCATTTAAGATTAAAGCAGTTGGACATCCTCACCCCAGTTAGGAGGCTAAATATAAAAGGCTTTTGCAAGTGAGAGGGGAGCTCCCTTTGCAGTCTTTTTATATCATCAATGGTAAAGTATTTAATTCTTTTAGAATCTTCCTTTACTCTCTTGATTATGGGCTTGGTATCCAACCACCCTAACTCTTCGTAGGCGTACATAAGCACAGCCCTGAAGTAGTTTAAATATCTGTTAACGGTACCAGGACTTTTCTTTATTCCCGATCTCGCCTTCACGATATGTTCTTTAGTAATATCCTTAAGATCAACTCCATCGAAGAGTGGATCAAAATATTTTCGATAGGTAAAGTCATTCTTACCCATCTTATTGAACCTATAGTATTCAGTAACTGCTTCTTTCCATGTATTCATTCTGAATCCTTTTTGGTCCATTTAATAATTCTCTTAGTTTCAAAGCCCAAAGTTTTTTAAACTCTGGATCTTTAGCTCTTTTCTTTGCTTCGTTTAAAGCAACGCACCTTCTTGTTATGTTATCCATTTAACAGAACCAGTACTGCCGCACATAAAAGCATACCCATTACAGAAATTATAATTAAAGTATCATGCTTCATTTTTTGCCGCCTTCTTGTTATCCCTGTGTAGTTTATACAGCCTTTTAAAATACTGTATCTCTTCTTGCATGTTGCCCCAGATCTCATCTTTTGCTTCTTGCCTTTTTGGTGCATCAAGTTTTGTTAGTATTTGAAAGTCTGACTTCTTTGGTGTCCACCAACTATAGTTCAAAGACTTGTATGCTGGTGATGGGTCCCCTTCTGTTTTCCATCTCCACTCAACAGTTCCGTGTTTAGTGTCTTCATTAAAGACCAGTAATGCGTTTGGATATATGTCCATATTATCTCCCTATTTAATTAATAATGTAAACATTGTAATTTATTAATGCATGATTGTCAAATTGTGTATCTTTTAAAGATGTCGATAGGAATAAGACATGCTATTTTTTCTTGATCGTCTCCTCTTCCAAGTATTGATTGAGACTTTATGTTGTTAATCATAATACACTCTATAATTTTTTTTGGCGTTATCCAAAGCATCTGGATTCCAGTTTCTATAATCCAGAAGTCCGCCTCTGTAGTAAGAAGTGCTGATGGTTTATTAAACATAAACAGTTCAATAAGAATGTTTCCAGTCTCTTGGCTCTTGTAATCAACCTTGACTTCTATCTTAAGGTCTTTTTCTGGTACAAATATATCGTAGGGTTTAAACTTTCCAGGGACAAGAACAGCCGATGGATATTTGTTTCTTAAAGAGTTTAATATTTTGTTTTCTATCTCATGCCCAACCGCCAGATCTTTTTTAAAAGCATCTGATGATGTCATTCTTCTTCGTCTTTTGGTTTGCTTGTAAAGGTCTGTCTTATTTCATAGCCTTGAGAAATGTTCTTCATATTTATTCCCTTTCTAACGACCTCTGATAGCTCATTCCACTCAAGGATCTCATCCTCATACCTTCCGCATGTCTTACACCTCTGATCTCCAAGGGTTGTTGTGCAAATGCCACCAGTGCACGGAGATCCAGACAGCGATCCCTTGCCTAGAATAGCCGAGAGTCTCTCAAAATTTGAAAGACCCTTGTCTATATCGTCAGTCATTAGGACTCTTCTTTATCCTTAACTTCTTCTTGCTCAATAACCTTGTAGGTTTCTGGTAGGTATGAAGTAAGGTTGGTTCTCTCAACCTCAGCACCCACTTGGATAAGTCTTACAAGCTCTCCTAGAAGTGGCTGTATTGTTTGCTGATAGAACTGTTGTGCCGCAACAGCCCTGTTAGCCTCTTCAGATAAGTCTTCTATATTATAAGACCTTACCTCTTCATCCACCTTTACTGTTATTGTTGGTTTTTCTTTATTTTCCATGGTTACTCCTTAAAATGGAAGGTCGTCTTCTGTAATCCCAGAAGGAAAAACTTCTTCAGACTTTGGTGCTGGTGCAGTTGCTCCATAACCTTCTGTCTTTGGCATTACGCTAAAACTTAAAAGTGGTGCCTTTGGATTGGCTCCGTCTTTTCTTTTCCAGCCGTTTAGGAAGTATTCTTTACCCTCAACATTGATACTTCCAGTAAAATCTGGTTGAGTTTCCTTTTCTTTCTTTTCGTTTTTCCATAAAGATCCACGATTGCTGTTATCATACTGTTTCATTTATTTCTCCTTTTTAGACCAGTCCTCTAGAACTTTATTTACAATATAAGCAACTTTCCGATCATTAAATCTATGACCTTCTATTTTGCTAACTTTTACAAGCTTATCGTATATATCGCTGTCGATTCTTGAGCTAATTGATTTTTTTACATTAGCCATTTTATTCCTCCAGTAGTTTGGTATAAACTCTAGAGTCACCCTCAGATCTGTAATTCTCCATTACGTCTACAGGTATCTCTTGATCCTTTACCAATCTGGCATAGTTTATTCTCCCTCTTGCTTGTGTCATATGACACTTCACTTGTGAGGTACTAAAAGCTCCGCCATGCTTTGATATAAGCTTGACAGACAATTCTTTTTTCCTTTCATCAAGGATCGAAGCTTTGTCTTTGAGCTGCTTTAGTTCTGTTAAAACAGATGCTAATTCAGATGTATCATCCTCATCATCAACTGCCTTGTAATTTATTCCAGGTTCTTCTTTTTCTTGAGTCCACCTTTCAATATAATTAGGGTCTATCTTTTTTTCGTTATACCAAACCATAAACTCTTCTGCTTTTGGTATATATGTTTCTGCCCAAGATAGATCTCTTTCAACCCACTCTTGATAGTGCTCATCATTGCTATACCATTGAAAGAAAAGCATTTCATCTATGTCCATGCACTCCATAGCCATTTGCATTTGATGCCAGTAATTTTTTTTTTGTTCTTTAACATTGGTACATGGTTTTCCCTGTGGGCATTTTACTTCTACAGCAGAAACCTTGCCGTTTCTTCCTTGGACCATTATTCCGTCTGGAGAAATACCCATCCAGTTATGCTTTGGATGTATAACAAAAGATGGTTGGGTTATCTTGTAGCCCATTTCTGATAGTGTTGCTAAGGCTAGTGGTTCGCTATCTGTACCGTGCTTCATGGCAAACATAGCAAATTGATTAAAGGGATCTTGAGTTAATTTATTAGACTCTCTATACATGTCTCTGCCCAAAGACTCCCATTGATCGCCCTTTGTCCAAATACATTCCTTAGCTGTCTTGCATATTCTTGTGCCAGTAATTCTGTTTGCCCTTTGTTCATGCCACTCAGGTGTGCCTTGTTTTATTTTAGCCATTACTTAATCACCTTGCTGTATAAAAGATTTAGCTGAACCCTTGCCTCTTTATCGCTACTAAGATCAGCAACTTTGTCATACTGTTGGAAAAGCTTGAGTGCCTCTTCTTTTGTTTTGACTTTTTTAAGCTCCTTTTTAAATTCATCTATCATTGATATTTCTTGTTGATCATTTTCTGGTTTTGAATTTTCATCCACGCCCTCAAGCTCTGGCTCAACAACACCTTCAAACGGTACACAAAATGTTTCTAATAAGGCATTCCTGTAAGCAAATGATCTTGCCGCTTCAAGGTCCTTAGCCTGCTGTGACAAGCTATGACCAACATATGATCTGTCTACATATGATCCGTCTTCAGTACATAAAAACCTTAAAGTTCCAACAACTCTTGTAAGGGTGTTCTTTCCATCAATGAATTTTGTAGATACATTTAAGTCTGGCTGAACTATTGTAAGAATTTTATTTTCATACAGGGGTTTTGAAAAAGATTGAATGATCTGATCGATACCTCTATATTTATATTTCTGATAGTTATTGACACCCTCTTTTGCTATTGGGTTGTGCATCATGTAATTTTGTACGTTTTGCAACGCCTCGTATATTTTTTCTTTTGCCATAATTATTTCTCCTTGGAATGATTGTATTCTTTATAATATATTAAATCAAGTATTTACAATAATTATATTCTTGTGTTTTAATGTGATCTTACGAGGGAAAATATGTCATTAGAATACATCACTAAAGTCTTAAAGGTGGAGGTTAAGCCCACCCAGAAACTTATATTAATAGTCTTGGCAAACTACTCAGACGAGTTTGGACAGTCATACCCATCACACAAAAAACTTACAGAGCTAACAAATCTGTCATTGACCGCAATAAAAAGTAACTTAAAAGCACTTAAAGATATTGGTTATGTGGACTGGGAAAAAAGAAATAATACTAGCAATCTTTACAAATTAAATGTATGGGCGGGAGGCGACTACCCACGGGCGGGAGGTGACTACAATACTAAAGGTAATACTAAAAAGAAATATATACTTGATTTGAATAGAATTAATGAAATTTTTAAAGAGCAGTGCGACAAGGTATTTTATGTGCATAGTGCGAATGCATTCAAGGCAGAGCCAAGATGGAAGGAACTGCGTGAATTGGGGAGAAAAGGAATCATCTCACCAAAGACTGGTATTGTTATTGATCTGACGCTAGAGGAGTTCTGGTATAAATATTTTGAAGTAGCAAACTCAGAAGGTCATAAGAAGTGGATTAGATCTTACTGGAGTAAGAAACCACAACTAGTAACTATGCTAAGTGTAAATCAATTTGAAGCAATTATAGAGAGGCGATATGGATAATATTTATGAATTAGAGGCAAACACAATTGGGTCCATGGTGCTGGACTATGGAAAGTTTCAGGAGGCACAGGAGAAGGGATTGCTACCAGAGGACTTTGAGTTCTTATCTTATAGGCAGGCATATGAGATCATGATCGACAAGAACGCAAACGATATAGTAACAATAAGAAGCAACCTGAAAGATGACTACGCATTTAAAGAGGTGCAAGAGGCGACAGCACATTGTGTTAGTCCAGCTGGGTTTAGCAGTTGGCTAAAACTTATGCATTCCAAAACAGCAAACAACAAACTACTAAAGCTCGCAAGAGAAATACCAGTAATTGTTGAAGAGAAAACCAGCATAGACGAAAAGGTAGATAGAGTTAATCAACTACTTATTGAAAATAAAATAACCAAAAACTCTGGTGCACCTAAAGAGGCAAGAGATATTCTTGAGACGGTGCATGCAGAGCTAAGGAATGCTGGAACTGAGTCACAGAACATTGTCAGAACTGGTTTCCAAGGAATAGACTCGAAGATCAGAGGGTTCAAGCCTGGTGATTTGATTATTGTTGCTGGTAGACCAGGTATGGGAAAAACTACATGGGCTCTAAATATTGCATCGAACAATATATATAACGGCAAGAATGTTTTAATCTTTAGCTTGGAAATGACCAACGAACAGTTAGTCAAGAAGATCATAAGCTCAGAGTCTGGCATATCAACAGACAAGATGTTGAGCGGAGAGCTTACAAGCTCTGACTGGAAAAACTTTGAAAGATCAAAAGAGAGATTGTCTAAGTGTGACTTATATATTTATGACAAATCTCCAATAACAATTGAAACCTTGGTGAATAAGACAAAGGCAATTCAGGCTGTAAAAGACATTGATCTTATTGTTGTGGACTACTTACAGTTACTTATGACTTCCAGCAAGGCACCTAGTACATCTGACAACAGGACCGCATCAATGACCTACATATCAAACCTTTTAAAGGGTCTGGCAAAAGAAATAGGTTGCCCAGTGATATCTTTATCACAGCTAAACAGGGGAGTAGAATCAAGACCAGACAAAAGACCAGTGCTGTCCGACCTGCGTGACTCTGGTTCTATAGAACAAGATGCAGATATGGTTATAATGTTATATAGAGAGGATTATTACGATGCTCTGGAAACAGGGAACTCTGAAATAATAATCAAGAAAAACAGAATGGGAGAAACAGGAACATTTGAATTAAGTTTTGATGGGGCTATGTCTAAATTTGTAGACCCAGAAGACGTTGCATTCGGGAGAAGAGAAGAATATGGGATCATCTGAAAATTTTCATCAACAACTAAGAGATATAATACCAAAAATATCAGAGGCTAGGGTTAACGTATTGAAGGCGGACGTTGGTCTAAAGAGAGTATTCTGGAGAGAACTATGCATTGCTAAGGAAGACGGTGAGAGAAGTTATAACTCACAGAAATCTAAAGCAGAAGCAACTGACGAATATGCACAGGCATCAATGAAAGTTGCGGTGGCTAAGGCATCACTTGACGCATTACAAACAGAGAAACTGGCGGTAGACATGCAGTTTGAAGAATGGAGAACTAAAATGGCAAACTTAAGATCAGAGAGGAATAGATATGGGGCATGATAATTTTAAAAGCTTTTGTAGAATGATGCATGAGGAATGCAGATCAGAAAGAAGAAGGCATAACGAAAAAGAAATTAGTTTTGAGGACTACATCAAGACTAACAACAAAATGTTATTAAAGAAGTATGCAGGGCAGATCGCCAAATAAAGAAGAACGTGATTGGATGGATTCTATATCTAACTTTGGATGTATAGTATGCCATCTTTTCTATGACTGCTACTCACCAGCGGAGGTTCATCATATAGATGGAAAAACAAAACCAAATGCACACTTGATGTCATTAAGTCTGTGTTACAAACATCACAGAGAAGGAATCAACAATGATCTTTATGTTTCACGGCATCCTTTCAAGCGGGAGTTTGAGAGAAGATATGGAAAGCAGACTGATCTTTTAAAGAAACTAAAGAATTTAATTAAGAGCAAAGGAGAATAATATGAAGTGTTGGCAATGTAATGAACAATTAATATGGGGTGGCGACCATACAGGAGAGGATTACGGTAATGAAGATTATCAAATTGTAAGTAATTTATCTTGTCCTAAATGTGACGCACTGGTTCTTGTTTATCATCAAAAAAAAGAGGCTACAGATGAGTAATCATGGAGAATGGAGAGGAGGTAAGGGTTCTGTAAGAAGAAAATCTAACGATAAACTATATTCAGAAAACTGGGATAAGATTTTTAATAAAAAAAACAAGGAAGATAAATGCCAAAAAGAAAAAAAGAAAAAATAAATTATAAGTACAACGAAGGCGAACTAATTAATGAGTTTGCAAAGTATGTAGATAAAACATATGAGCAACATTATTCCTTAAACAAGTTTCAGGCTACAGAATTTATTATGGACAGCGGTCATGGGGAGGGGTTCTGCATGGGTAATGTAATGAAATATGCACAACGCTATGGCAAAAAGGAAGGAAAGAACAGGGCTGATATACTTAAAGTAATTCATTATGGGTTCTTTGCATTGTATAACCACGACATGCAGAACAAGAAGTGAAACATGTTACCGTCTTTGGAGATATAGATTTGTTGAGCTACGCAAATGCAATAGCCAACATGCCTACACATGCAGATAGAAAAAAATATTTAGAAGATGTAGATGAAAAGTTTTATGATTTGTTGTATCTTTTATCTATGCAGATGGGAATCTGCAATACCATTGCAAGGCTTTCGACTCGGGAAAAAAGAAAGAAAGCATGGGAAGAATTACCAGATCACACCAGATCACTTAAAAGTATGAAGGAAATGGTCTATAGTAGAGTAGTTAGAAAATTTAAAAGGAGATAATTATGCCAAAAGGACCAGGAACATACGGATCTAAAGTCGGAAGACCACCAATGAAAAAAGGTAAAAAGAAATCCGCTAAAAAGAAAAAGTAATGGCTTCTAAAAAGAAATCCACAGTCAACTCTGCGGGTAACTATACGAAACCAACCATGCGTAAGAACCTGTTTAATCGTATAAAGGCAGGATCAAAAGGTGGTAGAGCTGGTCAGTGGTCAGCAAGGAAAGCCCAGATGTTAGCAAAAATGTATCGAGCAAAGGGCGGAGGTTATAAGAAATGATTGGTAAATTATTTGACAGGTTTATTGAGTGGACGCTTAACAGACAAGAACAACACTTAATGCAAAAACCCAAGCCCAAGAGAAGAGTTTCAAGGGTAAGACGTAAGGCTAACGCCAAAAAGAAATAGGTTATGCCGTTAAAGAAAACACAAAAGTCTTTAATTAGATGGACAAAACAAAAGTGGAGAACTGCTAGTGGTAAAAAATCTAGCAAGACTGGTGAGGTTTATGCACCAGCCAAGACCATTGCTAAGTTGAAGTCCACAGCCAAGGGTAGGAAGAAGCTATCTAAAGCAAACACAGTTAAAAGAAAAGCAACCGCAAAGGGCAAACAACATGCTAAACACGGATTGCACAAGGGAAGAAAAAGATAATGGCTACAGTAAAAGATACTAAGAGAGTTTCAAACGGAGTCGTTTACAGGGGTAAGAAATACCCTGGGTTTAACAAACCAAAAAGAAACAGTGGGTCAAGCAAACACAAGATGGAGGTTCTTGCTAAGAAGGGTAATGAAATCAAGGTCGTCAGATTTGGTCACAAAGACTATGGTCATAATTACTCTAGTAAAGCTAGGGACAACTATCTTAAACGATCCGCAGGAATCAAGAACAAATCTGGTGGGCTTACGAAGGATGATAAGTTCTCTGCAAACCACTGGGCGAGAAAAGTATTATGGGCAGGCAAAGGCGGAAAGAAAAAGAGTCCCTAAAACGTATCTTAGATGAATTAATTTACAATTTCGTTTATCATAATAGGTGTGATCTTATATAGCGAACAGGAATTACATACTGCCTACAGGAAATATGTAGCCTCGTTTAAAGAAACCCCACATTTAATTATCCCAACCTTTAAAGAATTTAGAGAAATCTATGAAGAGTATTGGGACTGGTACTTTAGCAATGAGCAAAAAAGAAGAACTCATTAATCTATTTAAAGAAAAGGGATTCGAGAGAGTTTCTCTTCGATGGATTCCAACAAACCCCTACGGCAAAAGACACAAGTTGACTGGATGGATTTACAGAATATCTGGTGACGATGAGTGGTCTGTTCTTGGGAAAAACTTTGAGGATTCATCAAGGGCTATCGATCTCTTATAAACAAAAAAGCGGAGTAAGGACCCCGCTTTATTTTTGTTCGATCTATTTTTTCTTTCTGTGTTCCTCCTCATAAGTAGTAAACCTTTTCTTACATCTCAGGCATTCCCTTCGTCTTTTGATGATCTCTCCATCAATGATCTTACGGACATCAACAACCCTTGATCCTGATCCACATTCTGAACAAGTCATCATTCCACCTCCCAAGGTTCATAGTTTTGAAGATCATCTTCGTGATAGTATTCCATGCTCCAGATCGTTCTAGCATCCCACTTACAAGAAAAAATACCAGAGTCCTTTAGATCATAAAAAAGATTCCAAAATTTCTCACGTCTTTTTTGAACAACAGAACTTCCAAAGTCCGAACAAATCATATGTCCAATATCTCTTTTATTCTGAGCATCTAGGAACTTTGCTACTCTGTGCCTATCTTTCCAATCTATTGGAATGATCTTGTTGATAGAACTCATCCCAAACTTTGACATATCTCCAGAGACTGAAGCCAAACATAACTTAATCATTACGCACCTCCTCTGGTCTATATTCCCAAACATCGTAGTCACCAATGAGCTCACTAGTAACAACATCAAGCAGGGCTTTGGATAGCCAATAAGCGTCAGACTGCATCCAATCTTCATGCTCACATGACTGGTACATATAACAATTAATCATTCCGTAAAGGTCCTTAGTACTTACTCTAGGGTAGCCCTTAGTTCTTGACTGACATTGATTGACATAAAGTAGGATCATACTTTCATCAAACTCATTGTCCTCGCCCTCAGGGTTCCATGTAAAGAAACTCTTCCAGCTATCAGGATATCTAGCCTGTAGGCTTGTAACATTAGCCCTTGCTAGTATCTCAACCGCCTCCTGCGGGGAAGAAAAAGAAATCTTCTCCTTCGTAACCAAGTTATAGGCATGACTAACAATCTTGTCACTAGACATGGGCACACTACCGTTACCAAAGAACTTACCCATCTCACCCATATGATCAGCATTACATAAAAACGCACTCATTATTTCACCTCCTTGATTAAAACTGTTCGCATTATTTCTTCTACGCCATCAGCAATATTGCAGAACTCGTCTTGTTTCTCTTCTGTCTTGGTGCCATCATCATTATAGATTGGGTCAATTGATGAATACTCTAAGACATAGTCAGAAAGTCTAGCGTAGAGCTCAACCCACTTTTCAGCGGGTAAAGTTATTTTATTAATCCCGTCCATTATTTCACCTCCCTTAGTGTTTCATGATCTTCTTCAGTTGATTCACCATCCAAGACTCTTGATAGAGCCTTGAGCTGGTCCGTGTTTAGATTATCCAATACATCTAAATTGAATATTCCTAAGTTATTAAATTGGTCCATTATTCACCTCCTAGTGTTATTAAACCTTGTTCTATTAAACCCATTGCAGTTCTACCAAACCAGCCCTGAAGTTGCCAAGCAAGACCAGTGTCAACTAAATGTTGCCATGCCTCCCTGACTTGATCCTCATGATCAGCTGGAATGAATCCCTCTGCAATACCTACAGCTGTGTAATTATCCATTATGATTGACCCCCAAAAGCTAAAGCGTATGCCAGTGCAATTGATAGGGCTATTGGCGTACATATTATGATTGCGAACAACGTGTAAGTAAGTCTATCTATATCCATTGTTACACCTCTCTCTTTAATGCAACCCACTCAAACTTGTAACCAAGCTTCTTGAGAAGATTTAGATCAAGATCAGAAAAGGTCTTGGTTCCCTTGAAAGATGCAAGCATCTTGCCTTGGATACAGGCTGGATAAACAAGCTCATTTCCAAATACGTTTTTTATTATCAGTTCTATTGTCATATTTCCTCCTACGGTTTGTTTGACTAAGACCTCCTCGATTCGCGGGGAAAAGAGAAGGTTTCGACCAATCAGGTCATCATCAGTTAGCCTATGAGTGAAAGAACATATCCCAGCTACGAACTATGTCGTATACGTTGTACTCAGAACCATTCTTGATAGCCTCAGCAAGATCATTGAAGACCGCCTTTCTATACTCATACCTGTCAGGCTTGTTGATGGTGTAGCCCTTGTCCATGAAGTAGGCATAGCTTTCTATGATCCCATAATCCTTGGACTGCTCTTTGGTGATCCATTTAGCCATGTCTTCTGCTTGATCATGAAAAGATTTTTTGAGCTCAACATATTTCAAGAAGTTGCCGTGGTTGATTAAAGACAATTCATCCTTATCAGCTGTACCCATAATCTTAGTAGCAATAGCCATTTCTTTTTCCCAAGTTAGTTGAGCATCAGTTTTAGTATTTAGTTTTGTCATATTTACCTCCTAAGTAATTGTTTTGACTAAGACTCCCCGTGGGGAGTTTCGCTCACTAAGAGCTCATCAGTTAGCCTATTCTCCATCAAAGTAAGCTGTCCAAGACCTCTCCAAGTTGAAGGTAAGTGTATGAGTTTTGCCATTATTATATGTATCGCCTTGAGACATAAAAACTGAGTCAAAATAATTTCTTTGAGAAAAGTGATCCATCGCCTGACGCTCTAAAGCCCCCATGAATCCCTCAAACCTTTCAGCGTGCTCAGATGGAATCTCACTTGTAAATCTAGCAGAATATATGTGCCTCACACAGTCATCTCCACGATTGATGTTTTGTGCTGTAAAGTTGGTCATGAAAGCCCAGTCAAGATCAACACCTCTTAGTCCAAGCTTGTTATATGCAAATTCAAATATCTCATTATGAAACCACATAAGGATGTTGTCATAGTCCTCCCATCCATCAAGTCCGCTTTTATAAAAAGCAGTTCGCCCTGCATAATGCTTATCAGTTGGATCAAGCGTTGTGCTGTTGTTTATTAGTTCTAGTTTTTTTGTTAATGTTGTCATATTCCCTCCTACGGTTTGTTTGACTAAGACGCCTCACGGCGTTTCGCTCATTAAGAGCTCATCAGTTAGTCTTATCTATAGTAAGCATCAAAGGCTGGTGATAAGTGTCTTGGAGTATTTTTTCTCTCCATAAACTTAGTGCCACAAACTTTATTAGTGCGTTCAACCATTGGTTCGTTTTCATAAAAGTAGTCGTAAGTCACCACCTCTGAATTGCAAAGATTCTGATAGGCACTCCAGTCGCTATTCCATTGCTTCATCTCTTCGCGATGGGCATCTCTCCCTTCCTGTGTTGCATACTGGTTAGGACCATTAACCTCTTCTGTGTATCTTCCAGTTTCATAAAGATTGTTGATGTAAGAGTGAGTGTCATTAAGATCATCTTCAAACCATCCCAAATGATGTTTCTTCATTCTAGTAAGATAGCTTTTAGCTTTAGCTGGAGTATCCCACTCCTTACGCTTGCAATATCTAAACCCAGTTTTTGGGTTATATATCACGTAAGTTACTGATTTGTCGTTATTTATTGTTGTCATAAGTGCCTCCTTTGGCTGTTTGTTTGTAAACAATGAATACATATTAATGCCATACTATATGTAGTGTCAACAAATTTCTGCAATTATTTTTTTGATCTATAGAAATGTTTGTCTTGATCCTGTATCTTTATTTCATCATCAACAGAACTTTTATTTGAAGGCAATGGATACATCAGGAATAGAAATGCGTATAGCAAACCTTGAGAAACATATGGAAGAGGTCCTTTCATTTGTAAGGCACATACCAGTGCTTGAAGAAAGAGTTGGGAGATCATTGAGTCAGTCTTCAGATCATGAGATCAGACTAAGGACTCTTGAGAAATCACAGATGAGAGATAACGTGCAATCCAAGTGGGCTGAAAGAATTATTGGCGGTGTTGCAATTGGTTCTATCATGGGTATTGGCGGAGCAATATTTACTTATGTTCTTTAAGAAAAATGATCAAGCGGACGCAACGCTGGAGAGATTCGCATACTTGCCTGATGGAACTCTTGGCAAACTAACAATAGATGATCAAGTCTTTTGGATCGCAGAGCGTCCTTGGCGGGGAAATAAAAAAGAGATCAGCTGTATACCAACTGGCACATATACATGTAAGGCATATACATCAAAAAGATTTGGCAACACATTCGAGATCACAGACGTAGAAGACAGAACATACATACTATTCCATGTAGGAAACTTCCCTGAGAAGGACTCACACGGATGTCTTCTTGTAGGCGAGAGCTTAATGAAGGGAACCACCGCAGTATCATCAAGCAAGGTGGCAATGAAACGATTCAGGGAAACACTTAAAGATGTTGAAGAGTTCGAGATCGAAGTCAAAGACACCACACCATACGACTGGTCATAAGACTAGAACGTGCAAGACTTGTTTAATCAACAAGCATATAGATGACTATGAGGTAGCTAAGGGCTACAAGAGAAGAGAATGTCGAACCTGCCGTTCCGCGGGGAAAAGAAAAAAGATCAGCAATAGTCCATATCTTTATATAAACAACCTACACGGACAACTAGCATACAGAAGGAAGAAGACACACGAGTTTAGTGTAGAGAGAGAAGACCTACATGATCTATACGATAGACAGGAAGGAAGATGCCAGTACTCAGGAGTTGCCATGACTCACATTAAGGATGGATCAGGCAAGTACCTTAGTAATATCTCTATTGAAAGAATCGATAACAGTGTTGGATATGTGAAGGAGAACATAGCACTTGTCTGTCTTGCCTGTAACATGATGAAGTACACCTTGGACTTAAAAGAATTGCTGAACTGGTGTAAAATGATCACACAACACAATGAGGATTAACTATGACTATTAAAGACAAATCATTAATGCAAAGGAAGGCTGAATTTGTACAGCACTTCTTAGTAACAAAGAACGCAACTGAGTCAGCAAAGAGGACGGGATATTCTGAGGCATCTGCTTATAATCAGGGGCACAGATTGATGAACGATGACGAGGTTCAAAAAATGCTTGCATTTGAGTTAGCTGAGTCCAAAGAACGTAACCTCAAGGATCATGACAGCATCATAGAGCGTCTTAAAGAGGAAGCCCTTGGTGATGTCAACGGTCACACAGCAGGCTCTAGAGTAAAGGCTTTAGAGCTCCTCATGAAGTATTATCAGATGATCGATTCAGCTCAGAAGGTTGAGCTTTCAATGAAGGATTCTTGGTTTGATACGTTGGATTTTGTGAAGGAAGAGGATCACCTTAATTAGGTGATACTTCTTTAGGATAAAAACATGTCGACATCAAGAAACCCTGTATTAATAGGGGCTGGGGGTGCTGGACAAGGTACCTCATATACATATATACCTATGTATCCCTTTGTCCTTATGGGGGGTATGTAATTTTGCAAACCGAAATCGAAAAATCAAAATATAAAAAAATTATAAATACCTTTAAAACGAATCTCAGTCTTTACGCAAAGCATTGTTTAAAAATTATAGATAAACAGGGAAAGCTAATTTCTTTTGAATTCAACGCTGCACAACAATTACTAGACGATCAGATTAATAGACAGTATGCAGAAAGAGGCAATGTAAGAATTCTCATCTTAAAGTCTCGTCAAACGGGTATATCGACCTATTGCCAGGCACGAGGTTTCTGGAAGACGGTATCCGCACAAAATCAGAATGCCGTAGTTGTATCCCATCTTAATGAATCCACCAAAGCTATTTTCGGAATGGTGCGTAATTTCTATGATAATTTACCCAACCCCCTTGTCACACCAGAGCTCAAGGAGCATACAAACAATTCAATGGCTTTTACGCATGGTTCGCGATGGAGAATTGCGACCGCAAGAACGGGAGAGGTTGGTCGTGGATGGACAACAAACTATTTGCATGGATCTGAGGTAGCCTTCTATCCGAACTCAGATATTATTCCAGGGCTACTACAAACAGTCCCCGAAGCAGAGTCAGAGATATTGTTGGAGTCTACCGCGAATGGAGCGGGCGGATGGTTCTATGATGCGTGTATGCGATCCTTGCGAGGAGAAGGCGAGTGGGAAATATGTTTTATACCTTGGTACATGATGCCAGACTACAAACGCAAGGTTGATCCCTACTTTGAATTAGAACGCGAGGAGGAAGATATTAAGCGTATGTTTGATCTCAGTGATGAGCAAATAATGTTTAGGCGTTTAAAGATACAGGAGCTTGGCGGCGAAGACCTGTTCAGGCAGGAGTATCCCTCTACCCCGCAAGAGGCGTTTTTGACTACAGGTAGATTATTTGTAGAGCCTAAGTTCATAGACCAGGCGGCAGTTGAATGCTATACCCCCGTTGAACGCTACGATGTTCGCGATACTGAGCTTGTCCCCCACGCGAAGGGGCTCCTAAAAATTTTCGAGAATCCAAGGGATTCTCTAAGATACTGTATTGGTGTTGATGTTGCGGAGGGGTTGGAGCATGGCGACTACTCGGTGATACAGGTATTAGATCACTTGGGAAACCAAGTTGCGACTTGGAGTGGGCACGTTGATCCGTTCGACCTTGCGGGCATTGTTTGCAAGATTGGAATTTACTACAATAAAGCATGGACTTTAATTGAAAGAAACAATCATGGTCTAACCACCATTAGGAAAGCACAGGAACTTAACTACCCAAATCTATTTGTAGAACAAACCGTTGACGATGCCTATGTTGACAAAATGACAAGACGTGCAGGTTTCTTAACAACCAGCAAGACAAAGCCTTTAATTATTGATAACTTAGCACACTTACTTCGCCAAGGAGAAAGTGGTATAGTTGATATGGAACTTATAGACGAGCTACGGACTTATGTGGTAGACGCTAGAGGAATAACAAATGCACAGAATGGTTGTTATGATGATAGAATAATGGCATACGCAATTGCTTTGTTTGGTTTGAACAGCATGCCAAGGAAGCACAGGCAGAATTTTAAAAGAACAAAAAAACAATATTTTTAAATGAAGATAAAAAACGAACTAGAACCAGGGGGGATTTCAGCAGCGGTTGATACGGATGATCAAGAGCAGACTGAATTAAACTCCCTAGGACAAATACTACAATCTAAATACACGGAGTACAAAGATGCCCGTGATGATATAGAGGATGATTGGATAGAAGACTTGCGAGCATTCATGGGTCAATACGATCCTGACATACTTGCGAAGATACAATCCAAGGGAGACAGATCCCAAGTCTATGTTGGCTTAACAAGAACCAAGGTACTTGCAGCCTTCTCAAGAATGACCGATCTTTTATTTCAACCAGGTCAAAAATTCTTTTCAATAGAAGCAACACCCATAACCAAACAACCCTTTGTCGAAAAGGAACTTACCGAACAAGCCGCGTTAGAAATAATGCAGGCTGCCGAAGTTGTAGACCCAGGACTTGTTGATGATTTAATTCAAGCAAGACTAAATGAATTAGAGACAGAGCTCGAAGAAGAAACAGAAAGAAGAGTAGAGAACATGGAAGAGGCAATACTTGACCAAGCAATCGAAGGGAACCTAGAAGGCAAGATGAAGGATGCAATCATGGAACAGGTTATCTTTGGTACTGGAGCAATGAAGGCTGGTACTCTTAGAGTTGAGAAAGACCATAAGTGGGTTAAGACAGAAGATGGGTACGCGTTAGTATATGAGGAAAGCCCAATGCCCGAAATGGAGGCTGTGTCTATATTTGATTTATATCCAGATCCTTTCGCTACGTCCATGGAAGATATGCGAGACATATTCAGAAGACATATTATATCCCGACAGGAGTTCGTAGACCTTAAAGATTTCCCAGGCTTCAATAAAGATATGATTGAGGAATGCCTTGAACATTACCCAGAAGGAAACCATGACGAAGAACAACATGAGAAAGACAGAAGAGACATAGCTAATGTTAATGATAGATCTACAGAAACAAACAAGTTTGAGCTTACAGAGTTCTGGGGTTCATTAAATGGTTATGACCTTGAAGAAGTAGGCATAGAGTTTGAAGGCGATGCTGATCTATCTCAAGAGTATAGTGCCAACGTGTGGACTGTAGCTGGCAAAGTAATTAAAGCACAACTCAATCCGCTTCCAGGCGGTGTTATACCTTACTTCATTTTCCCATATGAAAAGAACCCGCATGCGTTCTGGGGTACAGGAGTGCCTAGAATGATGCGTGATTCACAGACCACAATGAATGCTGCTACAAGAATATACCTAGACAACGTGGCTCTATCATCTGGTCCTATGGTTGAAGTTAATACTGATATTATGGCTTCAGGCGAAGATCCAACAGATCTATATCCTTGGAGAGTATTCTTGCGAGAGGGTGGGGATGGGAATCAGCCTATGGTTAGATTCTATCAACCACAGTCCAACTCGCCAGCACTGGTATCGGTAATTGAATTATTTAGAAGGTTCGCGGATGAAACCACCGCGTTACCATCATACACACACGGACAGACGCAGAGTTCGTTAAATAGAACTGCCACAGGTATATCTATATTAATGAGTAATGCAAACATTGTTCTTAAGTCCGTTATTAAAAACATTGACGACTATTTAACCAAACCAATGATTCGATCATTGTATGACTGGAACATGACTTGGAATGATAACGAGTTAGTTAAGTCAGACATGAGAGTTGTTGCAAAAGGATCTACTGCATTAATACAAAAAGAAGTACAGTCACAAAGACTACTACAGTTCTTATCACTAATTAATAATCCAATGGACGCTAATATGATTAAGAGAGATAAGCTCTTAACAGATATAGCTAAGTCATTAGATATTGATCCAGAAGAAGTAATTAAAAATGAAAAGGAGTTAATGGATGAGCAAGCACTACAACAAGCTATCCTTGCCAGCCAGCAAGGCGGTCAGGCAGATCAAGTCCCAAATGCCGAAGGAGTGGGCGGACCTGATGTTGGAAATGGAACGCCTCCGCCAAATGGAGCGGGACCAGTTGGAAATAACGGAGGACTACCGCTTTAGCCAAGGGCGTTGCGACATCCTAAAATTTATAGTATCTTTGGATACAATTGCCACGAAGGTAATAGAAGCGTTAGGATCCCGAAGGGACACACCTAACATATATAGTTAATTTTATCGACACACCCACGAGGACCGAGAAAATGGAAAGAGAAAAAACTAGAGGCGAGTTAATCGCTGAAAGGCTTGAAAACGAAGCTGATGAGATGATGAAGCAAGTTGCTGAATCTAAGACGGAATCTGAAGTTGAATCTAAAGGGTTAGCTACTCAAGAAGATGAAACCACAGACACCCCAGAAGAGATTGAAGAGGAACTAGTAGAAACTTCACCCGATGAATCTCAGGAGACTGAAGACGCATCTGATCAGAAAGAACACGAGGTTCAGGAAGAAGATGTTAAATCTGATAAGGGTTTACTATCTGCTGACCAATGGGAAGAAAGGTACAAGAATGCTCAGGCACGAATGACCAAGGCTACCCAGAGAGAGAAAGAACTTGAAGCCAAGATATCTGAAATGTCTAATAAGATAACAGCTATCGAAAGCATGAAGTCCGATACACGAATTGAAAGACAGAAAGAGGAAGTGAATGTTGACCTCGCTGAAATAGTCAAGGACTATCCAGAGATTGTTAAACCACTTCAGCAATACGTTGATGCTCGCATCGCGTCTGTTGATCAAAGAGTGAACCAGGCTACAGAAGAGGTCTTGAAAACTCAACGAGAGGAAGCGGATAAGAAGCATTACGGAGCTATTGCAGACGTGCATCCTGATTGGAAATCTACATCAGAGAGTGAGGACTTTGCTCTTTGGCTAGGAAGACAATCAAGAATGTGGCAGAGTGCAGCTAGCGAAGGTGATGCAGAGGATGTTATATCCCTCTTATCAAAATATAAAAAAGATTTAGGTCTGAATCCGAAAAGTGTTTCCAAGGCGGAATTAGTGGAGAAGGCGAAGCAGAATGTTGAACCAACTTTATCTAAGGCTAGGAAACAAAATACAGGTAGTAACAAAAGAATTTGGACTGCAAGTGAAATTGGCAAACTAAACGACAAACAGTTTAGAAAGCATGAGAAAGAAATTGATCAAGCCTATGCCGATGGTAGAGTGAAGCCCTAGTTAGTTTGTTGCTATTAAATTAATTTTTTTAAAAAGAGGTAATTATAATGGCATATTCAACATCTGGCGGAAGTTTTAGTTTCGCAAGTGGAGAAAATCATTTCATACCTGAAGTCTTCTCAAAGAAGTTACAAGCTAAGTTTTATGCTCAGACCATGTTGTCTGAAGTTACAACTAACGAGTACGAAGGAGAGATCTCAGGGTTAGGTAATAAAGTAAACATCAGAACAGTTCCTGCTGTATCAGTAGCTGACTATTCTGGCTCTATTTCATATAGTGATGTAACATCATCTACTATTGAATTAGATATCAACAAAGCTAAAAGCTATGCTTTTAAAGTTGACGATATCTTAAGAGAACAAGCAGATATCGACTTCATGAACGAAGCAGCTAATGACGCAGCTCAGAACATGAAAATCGCTATCGAGCAAGATGTATTCGCAAACGTAGCCGCTGGTTCGTCTTTAACAGACATCAACGGAACACCTGCTAACATTACATCTTCAACTGTTCTAGGGCATATTCTTGATGCTGGTCAACAGCTTGATGAAAACAACATTCCAGAAGATGGAAGGTTCATGATCATCAACCCTGCTGTTGCAACAGTGTTAAAGCAATCAGAACTAAGACAAGCATACTTAACTGGTGATAATGTATCTCCATTAAGAAATGGCTTTATTGGTACAGTTGATAGATTCAATATGTATGTATCTAACAACTTAAGCACAACATCTGGAGTAACATCTGGTCTGTATGGGCATCCTAAAGCTGTTGCTTACGCTTCTCAAATGACTAACACTGAAACTGTAAGACTTGAGTCTTCATTCGGTGATGGCGTTAGAGGTTTGTCTGTATATGGATACAAAGTTATCCTACCTACAGCTATCGGCGAATTTAAGCTACAAACTGCTTAATACTGGCTATTGCTTAAAGGGAGTTTCGGCTCCCTTTTTTTTTAGAAAAAAATAGATAGAACACTTATATTTATGGTATCTTTATTATGGTTAATCAAAGAAGGAACTACACATGACAAAAGACGAACTATTAAAATTAGCTAAAGAAGAACACAATGTTACTTTGAATCCAAAAGAGAAACTTGCGGACTTAGAAGATAAAGTAGCAACATTAGAAGCAAATAAAGATGTTAAGGAAGTTAAGGCTCCAAAGAAAAAAGAGCCTGTGAGTAAAGATCCTATAGCGTCAAGAAGTGAGCACGGCAAAGTTGTTCTATGGAACCCAAGACACAGAGCAGAGTTCTGGCAGTTTGTTCATGACAAGAAGCATCTAACCGAAGAAGAAATAAAAACACTAGGACTATAAATGGCAACCGTTAAAGTAATAGATTTAATTGATAGAGCTGAGGAGATCTTACAGGATACTACCAACGTAAGATGGTCCCAACAAACTCTATTGAACTATTTAAACGATGCTCAAAGAGAGGTCGTTTTATTTAGACCAGACGCAAACCCAATTAATGAAACATTTACTCTAGCAGCAAACAGTGCAAAACAAACACTACCAAGTTCAGCACTAAGATTAATATCAATTTATAAGAATACGAATCCAACAACAAAACCAATTACTAATATTGAAAGAAGGGTGTTGGATGACCAAATAGAAGACTGGCATGGAACCACAGGAACTAATGTTGAGCACTATGCTTATG
>Ga0098054_1000232_pt1 | contig 48445 bp, 60 predicted proteins | sample 16_taG_FD_75048 | JGI IMG/M metagenome (GOLD analysis project Ga0098054, IMG submission 75048) | Marine viral communities from the Subarctic Pacific Ocean - 16_ETSP_OMZ_AT15313 metaG | ecosystem: Environmental > Aquatic > Marine > Oceanic | place: Pacific Ocean | collected 2015-01-18
CCCTTCAGCAATAAAACGCATTGAAACTTTAGAAGAAAAACTAGACAGGCAGTACAGGTTATTGCACAAAATTTCTGAGGATTTGCAGAAGTTACAAAGCGATTTTGATTGGGAAAGAAGTTAAATCCTGGGGTTTTACTCTAGGGACATTGAAGAAAAGATTTGGGCAGGACATTTGTAAATCATGACGTTGTTAATGCTCTCTTAGATGGACAATATGGACTTGGGATGTCTGCATGGCAAGATATCCCCGCAAAATTCAGGACAAAAGAAGTTCTTCACAGGATCGTAAATCACGAAAGCAAAAACTTCAGAGGGAAACAATGCCCGGCCCAGATCATACAAAACTTTTCACAAAAACTGATTGGAAGAAATTCAACTCTTGATTTCGAATCCAATTGAACATCCCTGCTACAATCCTTCTGTAGCAGGGATTCCTGGGCAAAAGATATTATTTAGAATGGGACGGTATTTTGAAAATGGGGAATGGGTGGTCAGTATTAGTGCGGGATCTAAGAAGAGGTCATTTTATCCACTCTTCCGGATATCGGATATCGGATTTCGGTCATTTTATCCGGATTCCGGTCCGCTCTTCCGTATCCACTCTTCCGGATATCGGATATCGGATATCGGTCATTTATCCACTCTTCCGTATCCACTCTTCAGTATCCACTCTTCCGGATATCGGATTCCGGTCCGCTCTTCCGGTCATTTATCCGGATATCGGTCATTTTATCCACTCTCTCTTTGTTGCGAGCGATCAGTATGATATAAATGCTCTTTGTAATAGATTGAAGGTATCAAACAAGATTCGAAACTTTGTCTTGAAAACTAGGGATCTATTTTAAACTTCAGAATTTGAGTGCTAAAGAGATTATTAAAATTGTATCAGAAAATTATGAAATTGTTGACGATATCCTTTTGTATAGCAGATTTGACAACATTAACGCTAAGATCGTTTTCAATGCTCGTAAAGCTATTGTAAGTGTTACGGGGAAACAGTTGATTTTGGAAGGGATTAAACCCGGACCAGATTTGAGTTGAAAGGTATAAAAATTATGGGACCGAAAACGAACACTGATAGATTTGTAACGCTGATTTCAAGTCTATTTTTTATCACAGTATTATTTGTAGCTTTGTTTGGACTATTAGTGATAGGGAAACCGGCATGGTAAAAACAGCATGGTACGCAATCGATGAAAGTGGAGAGGGTCATTTCTTTAATGTTGAACCTGTCTTGCTTGATAATGGATGGGGAGTTCAATCTAGGGGATTTGATTTCCATATGTACATGGCGCTTAGCGATGAAAATTTCTTTGAAACGCCATCAGTCAAATATATGACCTGGCGATCCAAACCGCTTGAGTTTCAATACGAAGTGAAAATAAACTTTGAAAATTGAAATATATCTTTGTCAGTCCTTGACAAACGCCTACAAAACCCTTATAATAGTAGTATGGAAAAAGGAAATCTATGAGTGATTTTGTAGAAAATGCCCGGAAGTTTGCTCTAGAAGCACATGGCATTCATCCATACGAATATCATCTGAGCGGAGTTGTCGATACTCAGCGAGCATGGACATGATAATCCATATAACCTAGCGTTAGCATGGTAGCACGATGTAATAGAAGACACGAAAGTGACTAGAGAACAAATTGAAAATGTATATGAAAGAACACCACGATTTTGTGAACCTATTATACATCCCAAATAGACAGCAATCTATGTGGAATGAAATGATACGAGTTTATGATAGTGCGATTAGACTTGTGCATGATGAAAGGGTGAGTAGATGAGCAACATTGAATATTTAAAGGAATCAATAAATTTAAAGATTGATATTATTTCAACCATTATAGAGTCTATCTATGTTCATGATTCTGAGACTGCATTTGAATTAGTAGGTCAAATGAGTGACAAGTTACAGAGAATTAGTTTCATGTTGGAAACTGAAGCGAATCTATGTGAATTGGAAGTTTGGTTGAAATTGTTCACAAATCGTTTGAATGAAATTCATATGAATTATGTGACACATACAGCAACCCGCCAGAGAATTTTTAAAGAATTTTTGAATGGGAATATCCGATCATTCCAAATCTAAATAATATCTAGAGTTTGACATTATCATCCTCATTGGGTGTCTTAATGCGTGTATATTTGGACGTTGTTATATCAATATTTACTAATACTTGATTTCTACAGGTTCTAGTCCGATTATAAACGGTGTATTCTCTAATTCTTTGTATTCCATATTATCTCACTCACTTACATGCTTAAAATCCCAATTTTTTATCTTCTCATGGAATTCTTTTGTATTCAAAAATTTTCCTTCTGTTATATCAAAATTTGATGATTTTGCGACATTGTTAGCGAACTTCACACAGTGCGCCTGGCCCTCTTTGTCCCTTACAAACCATCTACGTATAGGATATAATAAAGCACCGATTAAATCGTACTTAAAATCGCTCATATCCCCCAATTTGTCCATCACTTTGTGTGTGGGTTCCAGTGGGAAATCCCACTCGATATAAATTTTATTTGTTTTGTGGGGTTTTGATGGGAAGGGTTGTATATATTTCGCTATCTTATATGATCCAACATTATTAGTATAGTTTATATCGTAAATCATCCCATCATGAAATATTGCTATATGATCGTGGGGCGACCAAGTTACTAAACGTATCAGAGCGCCCCCGATTGTTGGTGATTTCACAAATACAAAATATGATTGTGATTTATCAGTTCTAATCATTATGACAAATATTTATCTATAATGAAATCAGTCAATTTCACTCTCAATTGTGTGAATGATTTTTGTCCTGTTGGATCGTTGTATTTTGTCACAAGGAAAGAGATGGGTCCATGTTTGTATATGTCTTCCCGAATTGTCTGTAATGGGACGACAACCCACGACTGTACTTCGCCAGACCAAGTGTCCACAACCTCTTTTACTGCAAATTCTTGTCCAGGAATATTGGCGAATTTGACGATATTCATCTTATTCTTTCCCCAATAGATCGAAATTTTAGCGTTCTCAAATTGTCCTAATTCATCGACGATGGGCATTGTAGTGTCATCGCTCAATTCTTCTACTAAATAGTTGGCAAATTCGTTTATCATCAGTTTTCCTAACAGCGCTTCACACGCTCAACCATATTTAATTAAGGGTTTATAAATGGTAGTTCATACAAAAACTACCAACCTATCCACATTTTTGGCACTCTCTTTGTCCAGCGCGTCACCTTCGACCATGATAAGGAAATATATCTCCAAATCACGGTAAAAATCAATTCTCCTATGAATTCCAGTACCAATATAACAAATCCCCAGAGCGGTGTCAAGAGGAAAATGGGAATAAAAATAATTTTGAAATAAATTCTACAATTTTATCGGTTATAATATAAGTAGCATCTGATAAAGTGAAAACAAAAATCCGGTTGAAACTATCAATCCTGCTATCAAACCGACATTAAAAACCTGAATCGCTGGTCGACCATAACACTTAGATTGTAATTGAAGTTTGAGGAAACACATAAAAGATGAGTCGATATCTTCACCTGGATTTTCTATAACATAATTTGAATTAACGAACGGGATTACATAACTCTCACCTTTAATACCCTGAATAATATGCTGGGGTGTTTCACCCGTCGGATTTTCTGGCGGAGTTGAATACATCAAATGTCCTTCAAAGCAAATATTCCCTTCGTTGTCTTTTATGAGGACCCATGGCAATATATAATTTTCTGATTCGGACTTATTCTGTTCATCATCTTCTGGTGTGTTATCCATCATAATATCCTTACTTAGTTTTCGCTACCGACGTTAGAACCGGCAAGACTTTCTCAAGAGATTTTTGAAATTTTGGATTCGTCCCCAAAAATATAGACGCCATTAAAAATATAAGTATCATCATCCACTTTAGGGCACCCAAGAGAGTACCCAAAAACTGGGTAAAATTGGCGAAATTGGGCGATTTAACAAAGTTCCATAATTTCTGATTTGTTGTCGGATGTTCCGTCTTCGACTGGACCATTATATCTTTCAACTCACAAAAATTACTTTCCATCCGTTCCACATGACAATCAAGTTTTTTGTCTAATTTTTCAACTCTTTCGTGTATGACATATAAAGATCTTTCATTCTGAACTGTAGTTTTAACAATATTATGATCGTGTAATGCCTTGTTAATCTTACTGAAAATAGTGCTGTCGTCTTCTAATTTGTCAACGGTAGAAAACCCCTCTTCTCGTACATTATTGAGCGCCGTTTCATCGAATGAGAATAGCAATACTGGATATTCATTTCGAAATATGCGGGCGAATGTTATCCCATCGATACCAACGGGCATATGTATATCCGAAATTATTATGTCGGGTTTTTCATCAGATTTTAATTCCTCCTCCAAAAGGTGGTTTTCAACTTCTGTACATGACATAAATGATCGAACTTCAAAGTTCATCCCCTGTAATAATCTGATATAATATTGGCGTGTCGATTCATTATCATCAATAACGAATACTCTGATTCGTCTATTGTAAGTACCAAAAGTTGGTATCGGCGAACATGGATATTTATCGGATGTATTCTTCATTTAGACCCCATTAGAATACTATTTAGACAACATTCACACCAAACAAAATTTCATGTATTTCTCTTGATCCTATTCCAACGTACGTTCCTTTAAAAGAGGGCGCAGATTCCATATAATACAACGACTAACGCTATATAAGCAACAAAGAGTTGACAAACATATTTCAAATTATCATTCATTAATTCCTTTCTTTGGATCGACATACTGCCCAGTTTCATCATACCAGAAGATCTTGGGCGAGTTGAAATATTTTCTAACCCAAACGTATTTCAAGTGTGATGAAGAATTTCTTCGTCACCAGTGTATGATTCCTTCGTCAACTAAATCGTCCCAATTTTCGCCACAATCCTCGTCGCACTCTTTGTGGTCCCTATCTCGTCCATAATTCGCCGTAATATCTATAGTATCATCCAAGAGGTTTTTAATATGAATATGTCTTGTTTGTAGATATACTTTTAGCAGTTCGCTACATATATTTTCTAATTTCCCTCTTACAAATTCATCCACAGGTTTAACGGGTGGATTCACATTCAATCTCCTCTGTCTCCACTGTCTCCACTGTAATGCTCCAAAACTCTGGTCTGATGATGTATCATGATCATTCATATTTTCTCCTATAAATTGTCAGATTTCAAAAAGAGGTAATCAATATACAAATTTTGTAGTGTTGTCCTCCCATGTTTTTGTTTCATTTGTCGTCGCTTTGTAATGCTCCACTCACCCAACAAAATACGTGCTTGTCGTCGTTCTATCTCAAGCGCTCGTTCCTTCTTTGATATATCAGTTGGCAAATCCTTCATAATATTGGGACGCTTCTTTAATTTCTTTTCCTTCTTTTTCCTCTTCTCGGCGTTCTTAAAAATATCATTCATCCAGTTATTTTGGCGATCATAATGTTCAACTTTAACATCCTTGGCGCGAATATCATAGAATCCATTCTCCAATAATACGGAGTGTTCTATAATTTTTCCATTTCGTCGGAAGGTTATTTTTGTTAGTTCAATTGATACATATTCCCCAAAATACCCACGTGCTTGGGACGCCGAATAAACAAATTTATTACCAACTTTAGTAAGTATGTCACCACGTTTCAATTTTAAATTGTGCGCTGGGGTTCCGGGATACACTTTTGATATTAAAACTCCGGGTGGTTTCGTCCCCAAAGTTGTAAGTCCATTTTTCTTGTATGATTTTAAAGATGGCGCTTGGACTTGAACTCCCAACATTGGATAATGAGCACTCCTGTTTATATTGAATTGATACCATATTGATCGAGCAGTGTTGCTTGGGATCGAAAATGCGAATGTCATATCATCCGTAACCATGCTTGTAATACCGATAACTTTTCCTTGTGAGTTGTATAGCGCTCCGCCGGAGTTTCCGCCCATGATAACATTGTCCGTCATGATAAGATTATCATAGGTCGCTGGATAAGGCATGTTTATCTTTCTTAATACACCAGAAACAATGCCAGAAGTTATGGTCCTATCGTAAACCCTTGGGAATCCGATTGATACGACAGCGGACCCAGGCAAAATATCATTTGAATTTGAAAATGATACTTTGTAATTATCCGGCAGAGGAAGCGAAATTTCCGCTGAGGGAATTATCCTTAATATTGATACATCCTTGGAAGCGTACACCAATGATATTTCTACATTTGCTTCACGACCATCAAATAATTGTATGGCACCACTTTCTTTGTCGTATAGAGAACTCTTATTTGATTTTAAAACGTGAGCGCATGTTATGATATATCCCCGGACATTATCTACAATGAAACCGCTACCAGTTTTTCTCAACTTCTTTGTTTTTCCGATACCATGTTTTTGGAGAACTGCGACGTTCCCAAATTCAACACGCTTATACACATCATGTAGATCGTGTGAGGTTAACGACATTAAACTACATAAAAATAAAACTATTGTTCTTATTACAAAATTCATCATATCCCCTAATCATTCTCAATTTTTTCTAAACTTGTTATTTTGCCATCTATATCAAATATTGCTTTAAATCCATGCTCTTTTAGCGTCATAGCAGAATGAGCAGCACCAAATTTAAAACCATCAATAAAACTTCTTTGAAGCGTACCAGACATAGCGACTGTAAATGCGTGTGCTATATGGTGTCTCATGAATTTGAGACCAACAAAATTAGCAAGAATCATTAACAACAAAAAACCAACTACAAAATACCACTCAATAAACATAATGTGTCCTAACTTCGTTTTGTTATAACAACCGTTTCTCTTCCGAGTTTTGGATCGAATATCGCTTCGAAAGTTTTTCCATTTATAACGCTTGTATATAATCGTTCATTATACCAGATTGTCTCTTTTGGACTCTCTTCCGACAAATCTGTAAATAATATAGCATGTTCCCTTCCATGTGGGAACTCAATTGATAAAATAATGGACGATGTTTCAATGTCCATTGATCTAACTTCAGCGGGAAAACTTATCCCATCAACGCTGACATTTATTACTCTATCCTCAAACAGCATCTTGTACCTTTGGTGCTCGTGGCGCCAATAGTCCAGGAAACGCTTCTTCAACCAACTTTAAATTTATTGATTTCTGCTTAATTTTCCTGTCAATGCAAATCTGCAAGAGCAATTCCGCTTCTTCCGGTGAAACGGATTCGATCATTTGAATAAAAATCTGTTCCCTTTTGGATTGTCTCAGTCCCTCATATCCTGGATAGTTTTTAATCATCACCTTTAGTTTTTTAGATACTTGGTGTAAATGATTATAATTGTATCCCGTTGGAACAATGCTTTTTGTATATTCCGGTCGTGTATCGGGCAATTCGATCTCAACTTGAGGGTGAAGTGCTACGTATAGTATTTGTCTTAGAGAAGGACTATCATGTTCCCGTAGAACTTTTACTCTATCAACCGTCTTTCGCTTCTTCCTGATTTGTTCAAAAATGTCTGGTATTGATAATCTAGCCATTAGTTATGCTCCTGGGTCTGAATCCCTCAATGTCATCTAACAGACTATTTATACCCGACGAAATAAGGAAATTAAAGGTTTTTTGCATATTTCCCCTAACAGGGTACAAACTCTGTTTCAAAATCTGTACGATTATGTCCTTTGGTGTATTTCTCAAATCGATCATTGTCCGATTTCTAATAATTTGTTGCTGGATCGTTGGATCTATCTCAGCAAATCGCCCAGACTCCATCAGTTCTGTTAATTCAAGTCTCCTCTTCTTTGTCAGTGTCGTCTGTCGTTTATTTTCATCCGAAAAAACATCATCCGGCGATAATACATTTGGCACGCCGTCGCTTTTGTCGCCGGATAGAATTAGATCCTTCAAATATTCCGTTGGATTTTCTTCGATAAGAAATTTCTTTTCCCTTGGACAAAACTGATCGACATGATCTAATTCTTGGAGCGCTCGAAAGTCCTTGTCTCCTGATACAATTAGAACGGGTTCATTCCTTGGAACTAATTTACCCTCTTTATTAATCATATATCGACTTAGCACGCCTATAATATCATCCGCTTCCGCCATTGTGACAGAAATGACCTTATATGGAAGATATTCATATATATTTTTTAAAGTCAAATCAAAGATTCTAAATGCTTCAGTCCAGTCGATATCGCTTGCGTCCCTATCCAATTTCCTTTTAAATTTGTATTGAGGGAATGACAACTTCCTCCAATTTAATTTGGAATCACAACATATAAATATTTCCCCGTATTTTTCTCGGTGATCCTTATTATATCGCCGGATTGATTTAAACGTCAGTTCTCGAAATTCACGTTCGCCGAAAACTCCCTGACTAATTTGCATCATCATATTCGCTTTCATTATTTGACTGAAATCGATCAATATCATAAAAAATTATCCAATCCCTTAGCGGATTTTTTGGTTTTCACTGGTTTCACTATGTTTTTCAAAACCTTCTTTTTAGCAGGTTTCTTCGTCTTTTTCTTCTCTTTCTTGCGTGATTTCTTGATCTTATCTATCTCTGAAAAGATAGTATCAATGTATTTTTTGTAACGTTTTAATTCAGGTTTTGAGAGGAAACTATAACTCTCTTTGAGTTCTTTATCCCCGCCAGAAATAGACCCTCTCAGTTCGTCCCTAAGCGATTCATAGGTGGTCAAAATATAGTTAAAGTAACCGTTCTTAATTGTTCCGAGGAAGGACTTTAGATCGAAATCGTCCGTTTCTTTACATCCATTCTGTATAAAGTTGTCTATCTCAGCATCGATTGTTGATACATATTCTCGAGCATATTTCTTCATCCTATCTTGTGGCGATGTCTTCCTTCCGTCAATTTTCTCATCGTTCGCTGTATCGTTAGAGATATATTTTTCCGGTCTCAATTCCATATCAGCGACTCTGTTTGTAAATTTGCCAGTTTCATCGACGATATTAGCGCCGCTAGATATCATGTGACAGATCCAACCTACAGATGCCATAATTTTATTTTCACAAAACTTCTTTGCAATTTTTGCTGTTTTTGCATCTCCTGTGAGTTCAAAATACTGGATTATGAATTTCTTTGCGTCCAGTCTAGAATGATTGTAATTATACCAATTGAGCGCTCGAAAGATTTTTGGGTCGTCTAATTGTAATTCATCATCAGTCCATTGAATAGATTCCCCATGAATCATCTTCCCAGCAACATCAATTTTTGTTTTTTGATTTGTCCTCTTGATCGCAGGCTTTGTCATAACAAAAATATACTCCTCTCAGAATCAAACTCATGATTCTCTTCAATCATTTTGTATCCATATGGATTGCTCAATACATTAGTTTTCCCGATCATATAATTATTTGTATGGTGCACATGACCATGAATCCAAATTCTGGGTTCTGTTTCCAAAATAAAATCATCCAAAAGGTCGGCATAAGCATAGTTTAAAATAGCACGATATCCACCTTTAAATGAATCAGCAATTGATTGTTGGGTCGGTCCGTGGTGTGATATTACAACACAACCAGGTTTTATGTTATCCTCAAAAAATGATTTGTGTGAAGCGTGAATAGTTGTCCATATTCCAGGCCTGAAAAGTTGTCGATTTCTTCCATACGTTATGTATTGAAAATCATTCATATTTGTTTGTGCTAGCAACTCTACATTAGGATCTTTGTTATACATCGAAGTCCACAGAGTTGCACCGACAAAAAGTTGTTCATTGATTATGACAGTGCCAGGATTCAAAAAATGGAAATTGTCTTTCTTTGTTTCCCATTTCCGAATTTTAGAGTTGACTCTGTCTATGTTAAATCCATAATACTCATGATTTCCGGGTACATATATTACAGCGAGAAATCTATCACACATTTTGAATACAAAATCTTTAGCATTTGTACCCACATCAATATCGCCAGCAAGAACTAAAACAGTCTCTTTGTCTTTCTCAGACTCTGGGACTTGAAAACTTAGTTTTTTCCGCCTCCAAAATTCTAGGTGTAGATCGCTCATATATCGGATTTTCATTTCAACCTTTCCCAAAGTTTATACCACACTTTAATTATAAGACTTTTCTACCACTTTGTCAACCCCAAATTTACAAATATAATAAGAATCTATTATATCAGAAATTGGTCCCTTTGATCCATCTGTCATATCGAAGAGTTTGAGTAATTCTGGTCCATTATCCATAGTCTCAAAAATGAATTGTTTATTTGCATTTCCCCTGTCTATGCAGTGTTTTTTCCACGCAGTTGAAGGAACGGTTTGATACGGGATATCCCATATAGTCAGTCCAAGTTTTAGGATAGCACCATTTTCAGCGAGTATGGTTGTGGATCGTGAGTTTCTGGAGAAGGCGTAATCTTCTATAAATGATTGATTGACGCCCTCCTCTTCCATAATATTTGTCACCCAATCAGCGATACGCTTGTACCACAATATCGAAGGTTTGTCTTTATATTCCTTTCTTGGGACATGTAATCCAAAAATATTCTTTGTAGCGATTTCCTTTTTCTTTGATTGTGTCATATAGTAAAAAACACAATTATCAAAACAAAAACCATCTTTTCCATGTTTATCAAGATTAAAAATACAAAGGGCTGGGCCCTCAACCGAGTAATCAATTCCGCATATTATCATGCAGTTATTTATTTACATTGATTTTGGGTATTACTCCTTTACCATCTTATATCCCAAAGATTTAGCAATTTTCTCTAATTCTTCAAATTTCAATGTAAAGGAAATAGCTTCAATAGACCCATAACTGTCATAACCTGGAGAAGATCTTATTTCGACTGGATCGCCACCGGTGTCATTAGTTATAATGACCATTTCTGATTCATTCCAGTCTTTTTTGTTTATTACAAAGTTTTCCATTTGGTTGTCCTTTCTTTAACCTTCATACTACTATTATAAGGGTTTTAGACCGGTTCGTCAAGGGTAAATTGAATTAAATGTCAACTATTTCACAAGAACCATCAGCAGCAGAACAAGCGAGCGCTTTGCTTCCTGTCGTGTTGTCCTCAAATTCATATTCTGAAAGTTTACCCCAGTCAAAATTCTCCGGCATTCTGTTCCTCAATTCCTCGTACTCTTCTTCTGTACAATCTTGATATGGCGCCTGTTGATACACATGATCGGAAAATGGTAGAAATGCGATTCCGGATATATTGTCGAAATGATCCCAAACCCAGGAACCGACTTCAAACCATTCATGTTCCTTCACGCTTACAGTTATTGATGGTTTATGTTCGCACCAATGATCCTGATATACTTTCCACAATTCCAATTGCTCTATCGCTGTCTTATCAGTTCTCATAATCGCATCATCGGGCGATTTTATGGGAAAAGAAAAAATCCAGGTTGATTCGGGTGATCTTACACAGTTCTCATGTGGAATACCTTGATCCACCATCATTTTCGCCAATGGATCAATTTTTGATGTTCTCACAGTCCGAATATAATACGGGGAATGTCTAGCATGAATCCCGCTTGCAGAGTCGACTAATTGTGATACATTTCCAGACGGTTTTACTGTTGTTATTGCTGTCGCTTGACTTATCCCAAGTTGTTTGGCATATTTCTTATTTGTCTCTATAGCGACATTTTTCAATCTCCCCAATAATCCGGGCAATTGATCCATATTCGAACCATTTAATAATGGATTATCCATGATCCCAGTCAATGAAACGCCGAGCAGTCGTTCCTCTTCACAATTTTCAGTCCATGGTTTTGAAAGGTGGCGGAATTTTGTTAATGTTGATTGATAAGTTCCCATTATAGTCGTTAATCTAATCTTTTCTGCTATCATCTCTTCTGTATCATCCCTACGTACTACTACTTCTGACAGATTGCAAAATTGTTTTGCTCTAAGTATAATTTCAGCACATGGGTTTAATCCGAAATAATGTTCCCATTCTCTGCGTTGATTTCTCGCCGCTTGTTTCTGTAATGCTACTCTATTTACAACACCACGCTCGCCAGATTTTGATCGATACAAAGAAATCCATTCATCCATGAAAGTGCCGATGTCAGGACGCTCCCTATAAACAACCGAATTATTTGCAGCTGATCGGTATGGTGATATCACTTGCCATTGACCAACTTTTGCTGACCTCATTCTATCATCTGTTAAGTCTGATAACGATAAGAGTGCGCTTCTTCTGACGCCTCCACAAACTACAACTTCAGCGATCATGCAAACAATATCATGGCATTCAATTGGATATAGTTTTCGTCCGCTTGCCGTTTGAAAAGAATCTATGGTAAAATTAAATAGAGTTTTGAGAGCATCAGGACCAGCAGATCTTCCTCCAAATGTCTTTAATCGTTCACCCTTAGGTCTGATTTTTGAATAATCTATTTTTGGGATACGACCTGCAACCAAAAGAGATAATAATTCCCTGTATGCTTTACACCATCCAACTTTTGAGTCGGCAACAACTATATTAGTATCAGTATTTTCAAATTCCTCACAAATAGTTGGCAATTTCTTTGTATAATGTTTTTCAACTGAGAAACCTATTCCAGTTCCACACATTAAAATATACAAGATTTCATCGAATGATCTTAGTTTGTCGATTGGGACGTATGCACAATTATAAGCGGCGACATGATCTTTTTCCAGCGCTTTTCCAGCAGACCACATAGCACGCATTGATGGCATGGTTTCAAGTTTCCCAATCCCAGATTTTAAATCCTTCATAGTTTTTTGTGGGATCTTATAATCATATTCTTCGCTCAGATAATTCCCCATAAAACCAAGATATCTATCTATGGTTTCATCGAAGGTTTCTCGTCTGTTGTCGTCTTCCCGCCATCGAGCATAACGGGAAATATGTATAAATGATTGATATAGTGTAGGTAGTTCCATTTAAAAGTCCATTCTGTTACATTCATAATTCCTATCAGGGAATTTGTTATACATTAAATGATACCAAGAAACTGGAAATAATTTGTCGCATATTGGAAATATTTTATTAGCAACATTTTGAGTGTCTTCTTGTGTATCGGGTGCACATCTTAACATACAAAGTCTAGAAAATGCAAGCATTGATCCGGTCCAGATCCATTCAGTCATCATATTTTGAGGTAATACTATCCTCGCTTGTTCTGGGCATACACCTTGTTTTAGCAAAATCTCATAAGTTTCTAGAGCATTTTCGATCGATTCTTTGGGTGTGAAAACACAACCATTTTTTCCATCTTCTATATCACAAATATAGTTGTCGATATCATCATTTGAAAAGGATTCGCTGGACGATCCCTGTTTCTTGTTCTCAGATCTCTTTCGCCATTTTTCGGGTAAATAGAATTCCGGTTCATAATCAACATAGCGCCTGCTGACTTCATTCCAAACTAAACCTATTCGTGTTTTGTCCAATTGTCTAGCGATGAATATTGGCGCTTTCATCCTCAAGGATATAGCATTATGAGCGAATGGGGTCCAATGATTATGGTCCGCAAGATATTTTATTAGTTTTCCATCTTCCGCTTTAATCATTGGAATTTTATATTCGACTTCACTTTCTTTAGAATCCACCCAATAATATGGTTCTGATTCTTTGTTAAACGATACTCTTGCTGAGTTTACAACTGAAAGATCATTTCCCATAACATCAATCAGACACACACTACAATCAACTATCTTCATATTATACCTTTCTCCATGATCCAAATTCATTCATCGCCCGCAGTCCTGATACTGTATTTTCGTTGATGTAACTCAATATCTCGAACTGACTGTGACCGTTCATAATCATGCTATTAATGTCCTTCCCAGAAAATACATCATTAAAAAGACATATTTTATATCCGCTTTCTATAATCTTCTTTATCCGATTTACTATTTCTTTATTCCTCGGTTCATTGTCAAAAATATAGACTAATTCCCGATCTATATCTAAAGTTAGGTCGCTTCCACCCATCGCCAAGCAATTAGGTATGAAGAGCGAGTCTAGTGGTCCTTCGACGACAAATACATGTCGCCTCTTCCAGTTTATCGTATCAAGTCCAAACACTTTAGCGGCATTTTCCTTGACAGTTACTGTTACATATCTCAGTTTTGAATACGCTATGCTCCGTCCCTGGAAGTGTGTCAACTCTCCATCTGAATTTCTAAATGGAATAATGATTCTGGCGTCTTGTGGTAATTTATCCTCATTGTCTGACATCATACTTTTAACCATTTCAGCGAAGTTTTCAGTGTAATAGAATCGATTCAATTGGTTGTATGGGATCATTCTATTCAATAAGTATTCCTTTCCTTTACACGCTGTTACAGCGAGATTATTTGTAAAATTAAACGTATGAACAACCGGTTCTTTTTTCTGTACAATTGTGGGTGGAATGTAATTTGAAATATTCTCTTTCATCCTCTCCATGACATACTCTTCGTGGAGCGGTGGTGAAACTATTCTCATAAAATTCTTAAATGATTTTGATTCCCCACAATTATAGCATCTAAAATTGTATCCCGAATGACCAACTTTAAAATAAAAATATCCTCTTGCTTTTGATTCGCTTTCCTGGGAGTCTCCACAGATGGGACAACGAAAATTATACGTTCCAGGTTTTACCCGTCTGAAATGGGGTAATTGAGCGCTCAGCAGATTTATATATTTTTCTTCCAACCATGAGTACATGTGTTACCCAATCTAAAATAAGTCAAGTAATTTAGAACCGGGATTTTCACTCTCGTCTTTCTTGTTTTCTTGTTGAATCTTACCCTCTGCAAACTCCTTTTGCAAGGGTTTTGCATCAGAGTACGGTTGTCCACCGGGCATCAGATCTTCAGCATAATAATACGAATCAAGGGTTTTGACGTAGATTATTTTAGATTTTGAAGAGTGGAGCGTATTCGATTGTTCAATTGGTTGGACACCCGCTAGCGGTTCAAACATGGACGTAGTCCATTTCTCTCTTATAACTGATAAAGGTTCGTCCATTTGTTCTGGATCTATTATATCCGTTAAATGGCATTCCGCTTTTGGATTTGGAGTTCCAAGTCCTAAATTTTCATTTGATTGTATATCTAGCGTTTTTGATGGACACGGTGAACCGATTGCTAGTCGCCCTTTTGAACTCATGACAAATTTTACAGTGTCTGGAGTATCAAAACTCTTGCTTAATTTCCTCTTAGAACCATCGTCCCTTATATCGGGATCTTGAGTAAACCAATCTTTTGGAGGGTCGCTATTGAACTTTACGTGTCCATCTTTGGGATCATCCCACATCCAATCAAGCGAAAAACTCCCAGCATCATATTCTTGCGACGATATAGATAAATCCAAAACTGGGTTACCCTCTTCAGTATATTTCTGAGCATCATCATACGGTCTATCCGTGGGCGTCATATCCTCGGGTTTATACCAATTCCCCCCAAATTCAATCAATTTTACTTTTTGGTTCATCCTCACTATCCTTTTCGTAGAAATCCTTATATTTTTCTATAACCATATTTTGATAGGAAATATAGTCCATTAGAGTTCTCAAGTTTAAAGAAAGCAATTTATAATCTCCACCCTTGAGAGAGAACAGTACTTTCACCTCTTTATCTTTGTCCATATCACCAAAGATCTCTTTTATGTTCTTTTCTGTTACTATTATAAACGAAATGTCATGTAATGTCAAGGGTTTTCTGTCGGGTATTTTTATTGCTGGTCTCGCCATCGTCTTGTTGTCCAAAATCAACTTCTTCACTTCCGGTTTAAGTTCTCGGAAAGTTCTTCGGTGTTTGCGACCACACCCCGTCAGCAATAAAAAATTACACACCAAAATCAGTACAATCAAACTTCTCATTCTTTTCGCCCCCTGTCAATCTCTTTACACATTCATTTAATCTCAAAATCTCTTTGTTTATATATTTCTGAACCAATCCAGGTTTTGCAGCGCCAAGTTCCTCTATAGATTTCTTTCCCCTTGATTCTCTATATAATTTCTCATGCAGTCTCATATAATTATCGATCATAAATTGTTCTCGTTTAAGCAGATCAACAACCGATGAATGAATCTTTGAATACTGTATATCTAATGATTTTTGGTTCTCTATTAATGTCTTTTGATTCTCTTGTAAAATTCTGTTATTAGATGATTCTCGTTGTAGATGTTTTTCTAATTCTGTAATAGTAACATTCAAACTTTGTATGGTTTCCTTATTCGTGTTTATATACGATTTTACTGACAGATAAGCAGCGCCCCCTGCTGACAGAATACTTGCCAGAATTACAAGGTTTTTAAATCCAAAGAAACTTAGAAAACCTTCCGCTTTGCCCGCCATGCTGAATAAAGATCCTATTCCGCTAAATAATCCCATATTATAATGTTCCTTCCTCAATCAACTGATTTTGCTGTCCTAATCGATCGCTCATCATTTCATTCAATTCATCACCCAGAATAGTTTCCTTCTCTAGAAGTTTTTCAGCAAGGTATTCAAAATCTGTTCTATGTTCATCCAAAAGAGTTTGTGCTCTAGTATATTGTTCCTGTGCTATCTTCTGCGACCAATCGGACATAGTTTCAACGTCGGATTCAGATACCATGTGATCTTCATCATACGCAAGGATTAGTGGTCCCATTCCGAATCTTTCAACCATATTTCGAATAGTCGCCGTCGCCATTTTTATATCGGAATAAGCGCCCGTTGTGTAATTATCCTCGCCCGCTAGAAGTTCTTCTCCGACTCTTCCGCCGTAAAGAATACAGATTTCATTCAAGAGTTGTTTCTTTGTCCTGTTGTTAGAATCATCGCTCAAAAAGGAAACAAATCCCAGAGTTTTTGATCGTGGTATTATAGAAACTTTGTCTATCTCTAGATGCTTTTGTAACAGCAAAGCAAGTATAGCGTGTCCAGATTCATGGTATGCTGTGTTCTTTAATTCATTAATATCAGTAGACATTTTCGATTTTTCTTCTGTTCCATGAGATACTCTATCTATCGCTCTGTCCATCATTTCATTATTAACTGATTCCAATTCTTCGGTTACTGTCATAATCGCCGCTTCATTGACGGTATTTCTAATGTCAGCGCCAGAGAATCCTATACACTTCTTAGATAATCTGTCAATATCGATATCACCAGAAATTTTTGGCAGATTATTCAAGTGCAAATCAAAAATAAGTTTCCTTTCCGCTCTATTTGGAAGATCGACATTGATATGCTTATCGAATCGTCCGGGTCTTATTAATGCGGGATCTAGCGTATCAAATCTATTAGTAGCGGCGATTACCATAACTTGTTTGTCTGGCGACCCTCTATCGAATCCATCCATTTCTACAAGAAGTTGGTTTATAGTTTGATCTCGTTCGCTGTCTCGACCAGAACTCCTGTTTTTCCCTATAGCATCCAATTCGTCGATGAATAATACTGCTGGAGCATGTGCTTTTGCCTTTGCGAAAATATCCCGGACTCTAGAAGCGCCGACACCAACGTAAACTTCTACAAATTCAGATGCTGAGCAATAGAAAAATGGAACGTCTGATTCTCCGGCGACAGCACGAGCGAACAATGTTTTCCCCGTTCCTGGTGGTCCATACAGGATACACCCCTTCGGCAATTCAGCGCCCATGTCCTTATATTTCCCCGGATTTTTGAGGAAGTCGACTGTTGTCTGTAATTCCTTTTTTACTTCATGATTTCCAGCGATATCGTGGAATTTTATTACTCGTTGTTCCTTCGTAGCAGCATTTATATTGATACCATAATTCTTGCTTGATGTTTGCATATCATTGGAATTGTTTGATAATCCTAGAGGTTCGTCATAATTACCCCTCAAATTGTTTTGTGATCGTCCAATTTTGAATAACATATAAAGCATGTACAAAATAGCACTACCACCCAGCACAAATATTGGGAAAACGATCCACCAAAACGCTTTCGAAAGACTGATACCTTTGTCGATAGTATAGTTTGTGGATGTCTCGTTTAATTTTTCAATGTATCCTATATAATTTTCTGGAGCGACTGTTATATGTCTCAATTGATTAGCATCGAAATATACAATATTGTCACTGTTAATCTCAACCGATTTTATAGTCTTAGCATCTAATTGTTGTATAAATGTAGAAAAACTTACATGTTGAGTTGGATCGTTATATTTTGCAATTGGAACTAACAAAATAATAAGGAGCAAAATAATTATCGGTATGTAAGAGAGCAATTTCTTCATGTTATAAACCTTTCAAGTTTAATTTAGTTCATCGTCTGTTTTATTTCGTTTTGGTTCAACTGATTCCATTTGTTTTTTGTCTGGTCGAGCAGCGTTAATATAAAAGAATACTTTTTTGAGATAATTTCTTAGTGATGGATGTCTAGTATCGTATCCAAATGTTATCATATAACGAAGCATTGTTGGTGATGCTTGTAATAATTGTCTATCTAATCTCTTTAACGCTCTTAAAGCGCTTCTCTTGTCCCTGTACGCTACTAAGATCTCGCTTGACGTATTGAGAGCGAACGCTTCTATTTCGTCTGGTTTCCCAAAATATGCTTGGATGGAAAACATGTCCTTCAACTCAGAGGAAAACTTAGTGAATTTACCGTGCTTATAAGCAGTTCCATCTGCGAATCCTCGTTTTTGAAACTGGGACATGTGAAGGTATTCATGTTCTAAAGCTTTCGCTATCTCTTCTGAGAAATGAAACCATTGTTCATCCGTCAAAAATAATCCAACTGTTTTATCTTTGACTAAAAACTCTAATCGTATAGATGTATCTCCTTGTGAATCGTCATGCGGGTCGTAACTAGCATTAATAATGATACTGCCGTCATTGACTCGAGCGTCATCCCGAGTTTCAACGTCAGCATCAAACTTTCTTTTAAGTGTTAGTTCTATTATATCCGCAATACGTCTAATTGTCAAGTGTTTTCCAACTATTTTTCGTTTTACACCGCTCAAAAGTCCTTTTACCACCTTTTTGTTTATTACTGTAGCGGTTGTCTCGTTTAATTTCTTCTTTTTCTTCTTTTTGGTTTTCCTGCGTAGTATTTTACCGAGGGCAAGTTTTTTACCTGGTGGTTCTCCAATTGTCCCGGCGACAGCGGGTCCAGTTACATTAGCGATTTCCTCTTCCAACATTTTGAGTATTTTCATGTCAGTTTCTGTCAAACTGGATTCAAAATCATTGTACCGAGTATTCAATAAAAGCGGTGAATCTTCACATTCATACCATCCATCGTTTTCGTGGTATTCTTTTAGAAGAAATGCTGATGCTGTTATAGAGACTAATTTACTGCGTCCGAATGGTCCTAGAGTCCGCTTCAAATTGAATATAAAGACATCTAATAAAGTCAGAGAATCCTTTTCCTCTTGTGTTGTCAGAGTTTTAGATTTTCTAAGTATTTTCCCCTTGTCGTCAACTATTCCCAATTTATATGCTTGAGTCGACTCAATAGGAGTGACCATCTTGGAAATTATTTTGTACAAGACAAATAGACTTGTTGCTGAACCGAGTAACCCTTCATTTAGTATCATAGACTTTCTAGTTTATTATAAACTTCCTCGTTTAGTGGAAGTTCATCAGAAAGCACATGTGTTTCGTTAATGCCATGTATAATTCTGGGCATGTATCCCAAGAATTTCAATACTGCATGTAAAGTTGACCAATGTTCCTTGTCGATCCTAGTAAACCAAATCCTTGTTGCAGCATAACTATCAAACACATTATAAAACGCTATAACATGATTGAGCACTAGTCGTTCTTTGAATTCTCCACTTCTAGTGTATTTATTAAACAATCTTTTAACATACTTGATTCTGTTTATGTCTTCCAAAAAATCATCATAACAAGTACACTGAGGGTTGTGATAGAAAGTTTCAGCATAATCTATAAAATTAGAACTGTCAATATTTTCAAAAAGCATTACTTCTCTTCAATATCATCGGGAACTGCTGGCATCTCTTCAACATCCACAATGGTATCAACTTCAGTATTTACTTCCGTATCAACTTGATTTGTAAATCTAGACGATACGTGATGTAGTGCTTCCAGGGCACCCGACGTTGATAGCAAAACTGAATGTAAATCTGTCAGCTGTTTTTCGTTCTGTCTGTATGTTGTGACAAGATTCGTCCGCTGTTGTGTCAATTCGTTTCGTCTAACGACATGTTGGTCATCCTCCGCTGAAATTTCTGTAATAAATTCATTACATAAAGCGATAGCACCTCTAAGAGATTCTATATCTTTTCCAATTTGGGTGGTTTGTCGACTCAACTCGGCATAATTTGCGGTATCTGTCTGGGATTGGTTTGCTAGACTGTTGCGGAAATTCTCAACATAATCTAAAACATTAATTTCTTCACTCATAATCTATTTGTCCTTTCTAATAGTAATAGTCAATATTATTTAGGACAAATAGATTAGTGTTTTAAGTTCTTTGAAATTTATTTTATGCGGCGTCCACTGTCATTGTTCCAGCACCTGTTGCCATCCCTGCGGTATATGTAATACCAGAGTCAGCAAGGTCACCATCCTTATCCTTCAATGTAGCAGAACCTTTTGTCAATGTAGTTCCGGTTACAGAAATGGTATCGGGAGCGTCGGGAGCTGTGAAATCAAATGTAAGTTGGTTCGTTCCTGTTCCTGCAGTGTATGCTGCGGTTAGAGCGCCGGCAGTTGTTGCTGTCAATGGGATTGTTAGATCTCCAGTTGTTCCTGCAACGACTACTTCCTCATTAAAAATTACTTTAACTTGTCCTTCGAGCGCTTCTGTTACATTGGTTCCGACAAATTCGATTGAGTTGATCGTTGCTCCAGCAAGTGAGTCTGACAATGATCCAGCAGCAACCAGTATTTCTTTTGTTCCATCGGGTCGTTCATACACCCATCCAGTTTTGTCGGCATAGGTTTTCTTCTTTTCAGTATCGGACAAATATTTTGGTTTGGCTTCGTCCCCGCCAGTTCCGGTCCCCCAAAGTGACATAATTCTCTCCTAGTATTTTAGAGTATTTATAATCAGTCCAATTTGGTCTTTAATTTTGCTAGCGCTTTGGGTGGAATATCAGTTTCTTTAATTCTGCGCGGTTCTGGATACCAACCCCTCAATGACGTTTGTTTTGGTTTCTCTATTCTAGATCCTTCAACACGAACTACGAAAGCTTTCGCTGATCCATTTTTCAATAATTCTGTAACTTTCCCATAATAGTCAAAATCACTTTGTTTCTGGTGTATCCAATCTCCGACATTATGGGATTCCTCAATTACTTTTTTTAAAGTTTGTCCCTTATCGGCAGCTGCGTCCATAGAAAGTTGATCGACATAAAGCGTATTGATCTTCAATCTGTCATTCTCTTCAATTGCTTCGGTTTCCGCTTGATAGTATTCATCGAGTTTCTGTTGAACAGCGATAAGAGTGTGTGATTCTAATTGAACACCTTTATAAGTTCTGAGTGGTTTTGTTCGTCCCATCCCTTTACTTAATCTAAAAAGATCGTCAATCATTTGATGCTGATCTAATGCGGGTCCAGAACCAGCGCCATGAGCTTTTGGATCAATACCTTCATCCAATTCAACATCTTCGGTATCTTCAGCGAGGGAACCCTTACCAGAAAATTTTTGATTCAGAATTTTTTGCATATCTGGTGGAACTGCTAGACCATTAAAAGAGGTTGGCGCTTTAGAGTGTCCACCCTTCTTTAGCAAACTGAAAAGAGAGTTGACATTTTTTTGCAACTCGTTATCTTTATCATCATCAGTTTTACCAAGATCATGAGTTTTTAAAGTACTTTTGTTATCTTTTTCATCTAGCATATCATTATCCTCTTGGTTATTTGTGGATTCTTTCTTCGGTGATAATTTTGAAAATAGTTTATTCATGTGGGAAATCACTGATTGCATGTTCCTATGCGAGAATTCTTTTTCACTGGGTTTCAATTTATCTTGTAATTCATCCTCAAATTCAAAAGAAAAACCTTTTCCGCCTCGGGTTATTTCTCCGACGATATCACCAGGAGTTCCTTTCTTTTCTGTCCCTGTGTCTATAACCGGTATCACACCTTTTTTTGAAGAAAATTTAGGAGCAATTCTTAATGTAGACTCTTCAAGTTCTCCAGAGTCTTCACTCTTCAACCATTTTTGCGCTTCTTTTTCATCCACAAATTTATCAAGTTGAGGAATGTACCATTGCTTTTTATCTCTATTGTCGTCAAGATAAATGTCAATGTCCTTTCCAGATTTCGCTCTGAATGGGAATGGTCCTTTTAATTTTTTGATGTCTACTTTCTCATTCATAGTATTAGACTCTTGCCATAATACAGCGCTTCCTCGACCGCCACTATCATTCCAATTAATCCCTATTACCGATTTACCAGATTTCCATGTTGACGATTTAGCATTATATTTGTATCCATTTGATTCTAACACTTTCATGATCTCATCGAGTGTTAGCGCACTTGGTATAACCACGGTATCTCTATTAATAGCTTTGGGTTTCGGTATCTTCGCTGTATTACCGTTCCAAATTTTTGCTTCCGATGGTACTAATTTAACTAGTTGTTCGGGTGTAGTTATTTTCTTTCCCTCTCTCATCATAGTTTCTTCCCGCATATTTCAGCATCAAAAAGTTCTAATGCTTTTTTTGCATCATCTTTGATATCTTCGTTTATCATCATTTTTTGCTCCCACCGCTTAATCGTTCACGTTCAGTTTGTCGAACTATTTTTTTGGATTTTCGTGCTAGTCTGTCAACTAGTCCTTTCTTGGAAGTGATTCTTTTTTCTATTCTCGCCTTCTCTCCCGGTGTCAAATCGCTCAAAGATTTTCCGGCAGCGAATTTCTTCTTTAGCGTATTAATTGCCATTTTCCGTGATTTCTTGTCCAATTTTTCTGGAGTTGATCGACGCTTCATGGCAAGTTTTCTCTTCATCTTTATTTTATTTTTCATACGCTTCATAACTCGACCACGTTTTATGCGGTCGGATCGTGATAATACTTCAAATAGTTGGGTCTCTAAATTTTCTGTGGTATCCACCATTTCTCTAAGTCCAATTGCAACTAGGTTAAACAGATTTTTAATCTCTTTATTATTTAGAGATTTTGGGGTTCCCTTTGCAAATGATGTAATATCATCACTTTTTACAAAGTTTCTCATCTTAGAAGCGGACATTCCAGAAACATCGTCAGCATCGGGATCTCGTTCGCCAGCAGAAATAACTTCTATTTTGTCAAAATTGTAAAGATCTCCATTATATTTCTCTAGAACACGTTTAAACTCGGGAACTCTGTCAGAACCCACAACCATAGTAACTTCCGTATAACCCTTCTTTTCGAGTTCGGGCATTATTTCGAATACTTGGCGAGATTTGGACGATTTTACAATATTACCAAATGCCAATTTAGCAAACTTTAACTTGTCGTCGTATTTCAGCGGGTCTTTTTTCATGTTCCTTGTATGAGAAAGGAAAATCATTGTATCTGCGTTTTTCTTTTTGGATACTGATTTTAATTTATCAACTAAAAATTCATGTCCAGTAGTTACTGGATTCATTCGACCAAATGTAAATACAACTGATTTCCCCATTATTTGCTCCATTTTTTGTCAACATTAAAATTTAGATTTGAAAATTCTAATCTATCAACGAATTTAACAGCGCCACCAGTTAATTTATCAATTGCTACGAATCCTTCCGGGTTTGTGACCCTTATTCCGGTTTTATCTACAACGAAATTCTTGATTTCCTTGTTTACACCAGATTCCAATTTTCTGATTATACGATCCTTGATGTTTGATACGGCGGTTGTAAAATTCACAATATCAATTATGAGAGGTCGAAGATTTTTCAGGGATGATAAGATTTGATCCCGCCTTTCTGTCTTCTGTGTCTTCCCTTTCTCCGATTTAACCTTTGCTATAACCTTGTCGTTGAAATGACTCTCAACATGGTTAAAGTAGTCGAGAACAGCGAGTTTTCCTCGTCTGACAGTCGATCCCTTTCTAATTTGTGAATTAAAAAAGGTCATCAAACCCGCTCCCAATTCTGAGGATTTTAAGTTTCTCTGAATTAAATGATATTCCTGATATTGTTTAGAGTTTTTCCCAGTTATATTAACTTCGAGTTTCTCTATCTTTTTTATGTCGTCCGAGAGTTTAACAAATTCAGATGCTGAGAATAAGATGTTTGAAAAGTTCTTGTATTCTGCATCATCAAACCAAACTGATTTTATCCGATTCAATTTTGAAACATCAGCGCCAAAGGATGCTTTCATTCCTTGTAAAGTAGTACCAGTATATGTCGTATGGAATATCATCCCCAATTTGGATCGCCTCATCTGTTTTGCAAGGTCGGATTTGACAGGTACAGCATACATGATAGTGTTGGGTTGGAAAGTTATATAATCCAAACCATCAATATTTTTGTCGGTGATATCTCCTGTTGTAAAGAGCATATCGCCTTGTAAAACTATTCCCCTTGGGATGTTTAATTTTGGGAGTTCTTTCAGTGCTATCAAGAGTTTTGTTTTCAAATCTCCCTTGAAACCAAATAAATCCAAATCCAATTCGGTTTTAATTAGTTTTGGAACCTTGTTGAAAACTGCTTTGGTTCCAACAAAGAATTTACTGTCGGCGGGATCGAGTCCACAAAAAATAGCGGGCGCTCCGTCCCATTTTGTAGTTATTGCTGATTTTTTGGTCGAGCGACCATGTAGGAGTTCTACAACGGATTTTAGAAAATTTGTTGTTGCTGTAAAATCTTTCGGTGATTCTGATGCTAATATCAATTCGTCTAAGTGAGTCATATGAAGGTTTTTACCTCCTGTTGACTCCTCTATGGTTTGCGGGTCGGTGTAATTTGCAATAGAGTACGACATAATTATATTTATCCTCTCTATAGTTTGTATTTTCGATTTTCAAGAAATGCTGTTACCCCGTTCTCAGTCAAATATTCTAATGCTTCTTGAGCGAATTCGGGGTTTACACCTAACGCCCATGCTAATTTCTGATTCTTATTGAATCCCTTGAGTTTGTCGTTTAGTTCTCGTCCCTGTTGCGAATCTGATTTTCTTGTTTCCATTTTGTTTCTCCCTTTCTTAACCTTACACTACTATTATAAGGGTTTTAGAGTGGTTCGTCAAGGGTTTTTAGGAAAATAAAATAATTTATTCTCTCTCATCCAAAGGGTCGATCATTGTCACAATTAGAAATGCTGAATCATGTAAAGCATTATGTGGAATGAAATTTGTTGGTTGTACAGTTTTCGGAAATCGCTGTGGGTGCATTTCTGTATACAAAAATGTCCTTGCATCACGAAATTGCCAATATTTTACCATTGGATCAATATCATATTGTTTACAGATCGCAAAATACCACATGGGTTCTACATATCCACGACCCCAAATATTACTGTTTCGGGAAAATCCATTAAATTGAAGGTATTCATGGAACTTCTTGATCGCTAAATCTAAACTAGCGTCAGAAATCGAAGGTTTTAAAACTGCTTTTGCTGACTCTGATTCCTGAGTTTTCCACCACTCAGCGGTGTCCGGGTCGATTTTTCTCCCTGATCTCAATTGATCTTTGACATCGAGTTTTAGTTGAAACCCATCATTCAGCGCCCCATCAAAAATATCAGCATTAGTCTTACCTTCGATCTCTGCATCATCAAATTTAGCGGCGCCAATTGACAACAAAACCGAGTTTTCGTAGAGTCCCAAAGACTCAAAATCAATAGTAAAATCAATATTCTTTTTCATATCAAACCTTTATTTTCCCAAAATCAAGAACTGAAGTTCTATTATTTGTATTAACTGCTATTGTATCAGCATCATTACTTTGTACGGGTGGAAGTCCGCTTGTTTGTGCAGAAGCACTTACATCAAAAATTCTCATCCGACTTAGATCATATCCAACCATAAATCGCTTATTTTTCGTCTTCTGATTGTATCGACTTTTCAATTGCTTCATCTGATATTGATTAAGTCGTTCAAGTTCATCATTTGTCAACATCGCAACCGCAAAATCTGAAGTCATCATAATTCCAAACGAGTCAGAAGTTTTGTCCAAATCCGGGTCGCTGTCTGCGAATCCCTGTCTGTTTGTTTGTACAGCAGAGAAAACCGGCGCTGAATGATCGATTCCAAAAGCACGTAACTCCTCCGCTACACTCTTAAAATACAGATAAGAATTCTGCTTCGCTGATTGTGGTAATGTCGATGAAGCGGTAATTCCAATATAATCAACGAATATTATATCAGGTACAAAATCATCTTGCAACCTTAATTCCGACAAATATGAGTCAAAGTCTATAGTAGAAGCACGACCAGTTGGGAATCTCTTAATCTTCATCTGTCCTTTAATCTTATCACACTGTATTTTCTTAAATCGATCATTCAAAAATCCGATCGGCGTTTCCTCCAAATCGTTTATATCAATATTGAGCAAACTAGCATCAATACGTTTTGATAATTCTGTTTCATCCATCTCCATGCTGAAATAGGCGACTTTATATCCCATGCAAAGACATTGAGCAGCATAATGTACAAGGAATAGAGTTTTCCCAACATTTGTACCCGCCATAATTAAATTAAGCGTACCTGTTTTTGCTGGGATTCCGCCATTTGTAATATCATTCAACAAAGTTATATCAAAGGGTATTCTATCCTTAAACCCCTCGTGGTACGATCTAAATCGTGCTTCATAATCTTCTACATAATCGTGTCCCAAGTCCTTATCAAATGAAACCGAAAGAGCGTCCTTTAGAACCTCAAGGATAGAGTTTCGGTTCTTTCTTGGATCGTCTACAATTTCAATCGAAGTTTTAATAGCATTATAAAGCGATTTGTCTTGACAAAAATCCTCGGTTGTTTTCAATAACCATTCTTCACTATTCGTCTGAATTTCAAAAATAGATTTTAAAATGTCCTCCGAATTTTCAAGTTCTGTATCCGATAAATTGCTTGATTCTGATAATTCAACTGAAATGTCGTCGATTGTTGGCGCCGCTTTATATCTCGAAAAATAATCGTATATTGTCCCAAATATGCACGACTCTATTCTGTCAGAAAAATACTCCTTTTTCATGTGAGGAACCACTTTTGTACGATATTTTTCCAACTTGAGCAACCCTGAAAGTATTACTCTTTCTGTTCTCATATTTCACCTTTATCATAATTTAATTTGAAGTTTCAATTTCTTCGACTTCTACTTCAGTTACTGTCTCATCCGATACAGGAACATCAGAAACATACTTAAAGTTCATTCTAACATATTCATCAATCTTTGTCAAGACCTCTGGAGTATATAACATCTCCGGTTCCTTTTTTATTTTGCTCTCATAGACACTTTTTCCACATGGAAGAACCCAATACGGTGATTTGTCCTTGATTTTTCCATTTTCATCTAGCGGTTTTTTGACAATTTCCGCCGTTACAGCAAGATCGAATAATCCATGATATCGGTCGAGTCCACCCTTGAACAAAATTCTAGTTTCACCTTTTGTCTTTTCCTTCGTGATTCTAGACTTGTACATAGCACATCGTATGATATTCCCAATCTGAAATTTCCCATCAAGTTCTTTCTTCTTTTTCAACCAGACAATGGAACTGCAAGCATACTTGGTTCCACCTCCACCACCCATTTCCCCTTCAAAATCGTAAGCGTCCATCGTTTGATATATGTGATTTGTCAATAGGAAAGGAACATTCGCTCTCGCCAGTTTTTGTGTAACAGCACGAAAACAAGCACGAATCTTTTTTGGTTTTGTAAAGTCAACTTTGTCGTTTCCTTCTTCAATATCCTTCAATTCTTTGTTAGTTGATAAATTCCCAAGTGAGTCTAGAACCATCATAACATTCGGTCTCTCATTTTTCTTCATTGATAGAATTTTCGTCAACATTTTCGAGCATTGAGTTGAAAATTCCTCAATGGTATTTACAGGTAGGATTTCGAATCGTCTGACATCGATACCACGATTGATTAAATCCGCTTTATCTTGTACGGCATTTTCAGATTCAAAGTACACTACGAAATTATTTTTCGCTTGATCCAACCAATTTTTACAACATGAAAGAACAAAATATGTTTTCCCTGTCGCTTCTTCTCCTGCGAATCCCGTCACCTTATTAGAAGGGATACCACCAAAAATAGATCCAGAAATCAGAGCATTAAGCATATATGATCCTGTGTCTACAAATGATTGCGTTTCTGGTAATTCTGTACCGGATATTGATAATTCATTCCCGGTTGATTTTACTAAGTTTTCAAAAGCGCTCATTTTTTATTTTCATCCTTTGTTTGTACACCTATTAGACAATTATTCCATTCACGAAAACCCTTTTCTACTGAAACCGGTTTATTGCCATAAACTATCAAGTGGGTTATAAAATTCGAAGAGCATTGAACTTTCAAACTGAATCTCTTATTCATTCTTACTATTTCTTGTCTGAGAATGTCAGATTCTTTAATATTTTCCATGGAAGCAAAGCTCTGAAATATACACAAAATCCATAATGATATTTTTATTTTCATATTTTCCTTAAAACCAATCCTCAAGACTGGCAATTCTCTCCATATTCCATCCAATAGATCGAACTATCGGTTCTAATCCATCTTTAAATGTTTTCTGGAATTGTTTATTTCTGTCCAAATATGGTTCTAATTTCAACTCTTTTGGTAGGATCGTCTTGATAGCGATAACGGTATCATGAACTGGATTTGGTTGTAACAAATAACAATATTTCACCTTATCCCCATTTTGAATGGGTTCATACTTTTTATCGATCCCCTTATCTTTTAACATCTTATTGAATAACAGCGAACCCTTAACTTGAAGGGGTGTTTTTGTTGTGTATACTGTATTTGGGTCATAGTATTTATCCAAACCATTTGCCCCTCTTGGAGACATTATATCCTCGCTGGGGAGTGTTTTAAACTCGGTTTCTGTTTCTTCAATATAGTCAATTAGTTCCGCTTCATTACCCCGCATTACAATCTCGATACACTTCTTGATCTTGTTTCTACAAAACTCTGGTGTGCTTGATTTTACAGCGGAAATACCCATGATTTTGAGTTTTGGTTCTGAATACCGAACACCCTCCATATCCCACAGGTTCAGGATGTAATTCTTCCCAGCGACCCATATTGCTCTATCAGCAATCGCTTCTCTATCCATAAACATTAATTGATCTTTGCAGTTCAATTTTTCTCTGAGTTCCTCATAAATTTTATTCATGAGTGGGTTTAAATGCTTCTCGCTTGCTTCATCAAGTTGATTGATAATCAGCGATTTTTCAAGATCATTTCCAATAAATAATTCTACCCATTTGTCCATATTGACATACAGTGAGTCTGTATCAGAAGCGATAACATAATCAACATTCTCAGTTGAGTTCATATTGTTCAGATACTCATTAACTTTCTTTTCTGCCCATCGAATAACTAATTGCCCGGTTCGTGTGACTGCTTCAGCGATCCTTAGATCAAAAAATCTAAAATACCGATTCCCCACAGCACCGTAGCAACTGTTCAATTGGATTTTCTTTGTCAATTGTAGATTATTATACCGATTCGCCAACATTTTGTGATCCGGGTCGTGCGTGTCCTCGTACATTTTTTGGTATTTCTTCATCTCTTTTTTATAGTTTACTCTATCCTGGAACATGCGGGCGAGAGTTTTGCATATAATACCCTCTTTCTCGTTTGAAAATAATGCTCCATTTGCAGCGAGACAAACATCCGAATCACGCAAGAAATCCGGCATAGATTCTCCCTCAAGAAGATCATCAACCATATTCCGATCCTGATACATTCCTTTTATTGTGTCGGGACTCATATTCCATTGACGCATAAGAGAGGGATACAAACTTGTAAGGTCAAAACTAACGACCCATCCATGAGCACCGACTTGTGGTGATTTTACATAAGCGCCAACATATTTCCCCGTGAAATTATTGTCAACTTTCGGTGGAATTACCATGTTCTCTTTTCTACAAGCGTTATACAAAATAGCGTCCCAAGTTCGAACTTGAAGAAATGTATCCTCATAATTCACCTTGGCATCATAAGAGAGCGTAAAAATCATTTCGAGAAGTTTGAGATTGTTCTCCAGTCTAACAATGAGTTCAACGTCTTTGATATTGTATTCAATAAATTTTTGATAGTCGTTCTTATATAATGCAAGTAAACTCTCATGTTCTGAATAATCCAACTTCCGCTCATTCAATTCTATATGGGCGATATGATCCAATCGGTAACTTTCTCTAGGCGTCTTTACGTAAGTACGATAAACATCCATATAATCCAACTGAGAAATACCTGATATATTATAAACCATAATTTCTTTGTTTTGCCATTTTTCTGTACTCTCAGTTACAATTCCCCACGGTGAAATTTGGGATACTTCCTTATTTGAAAGTACTTTTCTTGCTCGAGATACCAAATATGGTATGTCAAAATATTTGGTATTCCATCCCGTGATAACATCGGGCGCCGATCCATGAGTAAACGCTATGTACGCTCTCAAAAGTTCTTTTTCAGAACCAAAATCCTTGTATATTACGTCTTCCCGGTGTTTTTTATATTTCCCGTTGCCGAAGACAAAATACCTGCGTCCATCAGAAACAGTTATAGCGGTAATTTCTTCGATGGGATTTGCTGAATCGGGGAAACCATTTTCAGTAGAACACTCAATATCAAGATATTGAATTTTTATTTTTTCTAGATTGAATTCGATATATTCTGGATAATTATCGGAAATATAAGCGTACTTAAAAGGGATTCCACCATAAACAGATTCACCCATTTTCCGTTTCCACTCATTAGCATCCTTCATATTCTGGAAAGTGATTGGTTCTACGGGTTCTCCGAGTGTTGTCGTAATATCGCTATCGACGAATGTTTGAGTGTATAAGGTGGGTTCATAAGGGACTTTTTTATTAAATCGATTTCCCTTCTCATCGACACCCCTAAGCAAAACATTATTACCGCGGGTCTGTACGTTTGTATAAAACTCCATAATATATTATATCACTTTCGGGTTGATTTGTCAACCCTGTACATTTTTGCATGGTAAATCCTTTAAATGAGGATTATCTATGTTGGAATCGTCAGATATGCTCTGACATATATCAGATATTCTCTGACAATTATATTCCTAAATTTCCTTCATCATCCAAACCGAGAACATCCACGTAGTCGAATACTGGGCAAGATTTATTTGCTACTTCTTTGTGTCCATGAAAAGTTATGTCAGAGTAAATACTATTGATATGTCGGCATAATCGTCTTAGAGAGGAAAATTGAGACTGTGTAAAATTTTCTTCTAAAAGTCCATGCAAACAAATAGCGATAGTTCCGGTATTGTGTCCTCTTTGTGCTGAGGGTGTCCACTCTAAATCTCGTCCATTTTGAACCGTTCCATCTTTTTTGATGAAAAAATGGTATCCAACGTCACGCCATCCACGTTTTTCATGCCATTCTCTCATTACTGAAACATCGTCATGGTCGTCATGGTCGCTAGCGGAGCAGTGTACAAAAACTCGGTTTACGTGTCTTGTTGTTTTGTCAAAGGTCATTTTCACTCCTATATTTGTTCACCATATCCATAAATTTATTCAAATCCTCTGGGTGAATTAGATTAAAATTGGCGACGGAATCTATTGTGATATAATCCGCTTCCTTATCATAAGAAATTTCGGTTTGGATTATCGATAATCCATACAAATATCATCACCAGTATCAACTGGAGTGGGTCGTTCACCACCATAAAAACTCATCATTCACCATCCATTATTTTACCCGGATCAGCGGGTGAGTAGTTGTCGGGTTTGAGCAACTTTCCTTGTTCATTATACGTCGGATTCCCGTCTTTGTCAAGTTTACTCATATTAGAACGGTGAACTTCTGCGAAAACTTCATCTATCGGTATCCCAAGTCTGTCAGCATATCCATAAACGACATACAACAAATCAGCGGTTTCTTTTGCTAATTTGTTTCTAAGTTCTGTATAATCGTGTTCGGCAAGTATGCCACGGGATATAGCGAAATGCTCGGATACCAACTGATCATGTTCTTCTGTTAATTCGTCACACTCTTCTGTAATCAAATTCAAACCTAGTTCAATACTGTCAATATCCTCTGGTCTGGTCGGTTCTTCTTTAAAATCAAGTTTAAATTTCCTATTAAACTCTTTCACCATTTCAAAATTTGTCATTTTACGATCCAATATTATATTTTTGTACCAACTCCCAATCACCCTTCTCAGAGTGTTTAAGAATTTTAATTTTGTTCATCATTACTCTTGGTGCTTCTACCCTGTGGGGTTCCACAATATCGATTAAATTCCATTCATACAAAAGGGATATGATAGTATTTCTACGCGCTTTATCATCTTCTGAAAAATTGGATGATTTTCCATCTAGTTTGAATAATTCTTTAAAGTGTGTTATATAATAACGTCCTCGCTTATGCAAAATATGACAAGTTTGAAATAATTGTTTGTTTTTTGTAGAGGAAATCCCTATTCTGGTCAGTGTTTCTTTAATTTTTAAAAAATCTTGTGTATCACTTAGTTCAACTTCGATTAGTTCTGAGACTACATCATCTATCATTTTCTGCCACCCTTTTCTAGTCTTTTTCTTATTGTTATAAGATCATCGGCGTTCAGCAGAGTTAAATACTCTTCCGCTTTGGGTGTATTTATATTGAAATATTCTTTTACCACCTCCAAGTCATCGCTTTTTAGTTGTTTATCCCATCGTGAAAACCTACTCATCTTCCTCACACCATGCAAATAGAAGTGGTATTGTAGTCTTTTATCCAACGAATGATTAGCGTTCATCTCGTTCGCTAAATAGATCGTATCCCTAAAATATGACAGGGATCGATTAATTATGAACGGCGTATATAACTTCTCTTCCAGTTCCTTTTCAGGACTGGACATTAAATCCTTTTTTGTCTTGTTGATTGAATTTAAGTAGTCAGAAAGTTTCATTAGTTTCTCACTTACATACATCCGCCGCCATCAATTCTGTCAAAAACGCAACCATATTGATTTCTTGATCAGCGACGAACGCTGATTTATACTGATAATCAGCAATAGTTAATATAGTTTGCGGTATTTGAGAGTCTTTCAGGTGGTCGTACATTCCATCATAAATGGATCTAAAAATTCGTGCTGAGTCGTTGTTTAAATTTGCGACGACCCAGGATCGCATCGCTTTGAAGTCCTGATTTTTCAATGTTTCTATCAGTTCACCAATTTTGATACTTGTTTTGGATAACACTCCATCATCGATAGAACCGCTAGCGGAATGACGTTGTAATTCCGTCAGAACCCGGCGAAAATCGGGGAAGTACATCTTAATAAGTTTCACTACAGAATTCTTGTCATATTCAACTTTCTCATTATCAAGAATTTGAATAGTTCTTTTCATAAATTCCATAGCGAGTTTTGGTTGTTCCTCTTTTGGAATCACGAATTCCATATTTACACAGCGAGAATTCCGAATCGCTTCAATGATCCTATTCATGTAGTTGCACGTTAAAATAAACCCGCAATTCTGGGAAAATTGCTCCATGAAACCACGTAACGCTGGTTGTGTGGATTGTTGATTTAAGAAATCCGCCTCGTCAATAATGACATATTTTCGACCACCTTGGAGTGAAATACTGGAAGCAAAATCCTGTATCTTATTACGCAATACATCGATACCCGTTTCCAACGAACCGTTAATGAACATATAGTCACAATCCAATTCATCGAGAGCCGCCATAGCAATGGTAGTTTTTCCAGTTCCAGCGGGTCCATATAGAACCATATTTGGCAGATTTCCTTGTTTTACAAAATTAGTAAATGCAGATTTCACACCTTCTGGTAAAATACAATCTTCAATTTTCCTGGGTCGATATTTCTGAGGCCAGATGAACTCATCACCCCGTTCAAACACTTCATTCATAATTTAAACTCCAGTTTTATTTCATGGAAGAATCAGACTCAATAGCAATCCAATATTCTGCTTGGTTGCCGTTAAAATAACCAAACCCCATCTTCTTTTTCTGGTCGAAAAACAAAACAACGTCATAAGGTCCATCGAGTAATTTCATGTTCTCAACTTTGAACACAAATTCAAACTTTTTGTCGGTGTCTGTTCCTGTCTCAACTTTGTAATTGCTGGAACCTGGTACAGCGCTATCATCCAAAACAATTTTAACTGTCTTACCATTCCCCTTGATCTTCATATTCGGTAAAGACATAAGAGAGGATGCTTTGACAATATCTTTGACTGTTTCCGCTGATAAGTTAAATTCAACGTCATTTTGGGGCAGAACAATTCTATCCTTCCTTGGTTTGTTGACATTTTCAGGAGCGGAGAAAACATATCGGATAGAGTGGTTTTTTGTCCCACTTTTAATTGTGACATGTTCCGCTTCAAATGCTAGTTCTGGTTCTTCAAATAAAGACAAAGCGCCCAAGAATTTCGCTAAATCGTAGATCGCAAAATCCACAGGAAAGGTTTCTGATACTGTTCCAGTCGCCAAAATATTCTTGGATTTTGACACTGTAGAAATTGTGTTCCCAGCTTTAACAAAAATACTGGAGTTTATTGAAGAGAAGTTCTTCAATAGTTGTAGTGTTTCTTTCGAAATTTTCATAATGTAATTATCTCCTATCAAGTACTATAGTAACAGGTTGCAAGTCATTTGTCAACCCTAAATTCTTGTTCCTGATTCAATCATTCCGTTTTGTGTTTGTCTTATTGGTGTAATATGTTCAGATCTTATGAGTTCATCTATTGTTCGACATCCACCGTAAGACATGCCAGACCGAATACCATTACAAAGTTTTTCCAAAACTTGCATAACTGATCCGGTCCATTCTAAATCTGTTACCACACCTTCTTCTGCGATTGTATCCACATATTCATCGTTATGTAGTATCTTTCGTGCTTCAGATGATGCCATTCCACGATAGTGATTAGATTGTTCGGATTCTACACAACCAGCAAAAAATCTTCCAGACATTACAACATTAGCACCAGCAAAAATCGCTTTGACAATATCACCAGAGTTTTTGAGACCCCCATCTGCGATAACTGGAACGTCTAAAAATCCCCTATAAACTAATCCCGCTTTCACCATTTGAACTGCTGTGAATTGTGGTATTCCAAATCCTGTCGTCGAGCGTGTTGTGCAAACTGATCCTGGTCCAATGCCAACTTTTATAGCGGATACTCCCAAATCAGCAAGAAATAATGCACCGGGCGCCGACGCAACATTACCAACTATAATCTCAACGTCTGGGTCTATATTCTGAATATGTTCTATCATCTGTTTAACTTTGTCAGAATATGCGTTAGCAATATCTATACAGATTGCTTTTGGTGTGCAGTGAAGTATACGGTCTATACGAAAAATTTCATTAACACCCACAGTTGGTATAGCGGGTGTTAATGAACCCGTTATTCGTCGTTGTGTTTGTTCAAAATTATCGACACATTCATCTACTAAATTATTCCTGTGCAAAAAACCGGTTCCACCGAATTTTGACATAGCAACAGCGAGGTTTGGTCCTGTAACGGTATCCATATTCGCTGAAACTATAGGAATATCCATTTTTATATTTCGTGTCAATTGTGTCTCTAAATTTGGATCATTCCTAGAATCTAAACTTTTGGACGGTATTAACAATATATCGTCATACGTCAAACCTGTTATCATTACTCTTTTCCCTTCAATTGTGAAAAATCCCCAATCTTTTCGAATTCTATAACGTCCTCAAATACTTCAGACAAAATATCAGTTTTATGACTTATCACGAAAAGGTTATCACCCTTCTTTTCTAACACTGATATAACCTTCAAAAAATCGTCCGTTCCTTCTGAATCTAGTGATGAGTCAAAAAGTTCATCCAGAATAAGAAGATTGGTTGATACTGAATTTTTCATTCGTGCAATTTCTCGCCAGCAAAACAATATCGCCAAATCAATCCGTTGTTTCTCTCCCTCTGAAAACGAATCATAGGAAAAAGCATCTCGGTGCCTTGATTTGATCTCTTCGTTAAAATTCTCATCCAAGTTAAAGTTAACAAAAAAATCAAATTCTGTCAAGTATTGATTGATGAGTTTGTTCATAATTGGGAGATATTGCTCTATAATCTTTGTTTTTATACCGCTATCTTTCAACATCATATAAGCACGATTATAGATGTTTTTCGTTGAAATTATCTTGTCTTTGTGTTTTCTGACACCTTCGAGTTGTTCGTTCTGATTAGTTAATCCAGTTTTTTCTTCCTCTAAATTATCAGTCGATACCAAGTTGTCTCGTTCTTCCGTCAATTTTTCGATCAACTCAGTATTATGTTTTATACCAAGCATTTTCGCTTGCAATTCCCGATTTTCGTTTGATATATTTTTCTCTACTAAACTAATATTTGATAATGTATCTTCTAAAACTAACAGATTGGACTTTATCTTTTCCAACGCCTCGTTAAATGTTGATAATTTTGTGGTATTCTCGTTTATGACACCCATCGAAACATCAGTAGTAATGCTTTGTGTGCATGTTGGACATGAACTATTCTCATTAAAAAATGTTATTCTATGATTACATTCTTGATGTTTCCGTACTATATCCCGTTCAATATTAATATAGTCCCTGTGTTTTTTGCGAATTTCATCAGATTTTGAAATTTGGGTAATCAGTTCAGAAATCCTAGTTTGTGTTTGTGTCGCTTCCGTTGTCAGTTCTCTATTCTGTTTATTTCTGTCTAGTATTTTATCATTGATTTCTGTATGTCGTTCCTTGTTGCTGTGTTCGATCTTAGAAATGTACTCGGATTGTAGTCGTATTTTCTCCAAAAGTATTTCAAGATTTTTATCTATTTCTTGCAATTCGTCCTTTAGTGCTACTGCTCTTGATTTGAGCGCTTGATTCATCAGACTAAATACTCCAATATCTAGGATATCCTCTATGACAATACGCCTATGATGTGGTGGTAATTTCATGAATGGTGTAAATCCAGACGAACCAAGTATCACTATTTGTGTGAAAGACTTATAATTCATCTTCAATATATTTTTCTCTAATTTCTTTTGATAATCCTTGATCGCTGCCGGTTGGGGTAATTGTACGTCATTTTCCCATATTTCAAAAATGTTCGGCAATATTCCTCGACGAACCATGAAATCCTTCGTCCCGATACTAAAATCAATTTCAACAAGCGTACCCTTCTCGTTTATACTGTTCACTAATTGAGGTTTATTTACTCGTCTAAACGGTTTCCCAAAAAGGACAAAAGTCAGAGCGTCGAGCATTGTAGATTTCCCACTACCATTTTTTCCGACGACCAGAGTATTGCTCGGACGAACTAAATCTATTTCTGTAAAATAGTTTCCAGTTGATAAAAAATTCTTATATCTTAACTGCTTAAATTGTATCATTTATTCCATTTCTAATGCTTCAGAGTGAAGGGAATTCATAAGATTTTTCAGTTGTCGTTTCTCCTTGTCATTCATGTCAACCATTGATTCTATATAATTTGATAAAAGTGTCAACGTATCTTCAACTTGACCAACGGATGATAAATTAGATCCACCCATTTCAAAACTGTCTATAACAGAAAGATCATATGGGTTGAATTCATGTAATCTGTCTACAAATCTTTGAAAGAGCGCTGAGTTATTTTTTGATTCGACTATAACTTTTACGTATCTGTTTCGGTATTTCTCAAAATCATATTTGTCAAAAATATCATCGGGTTTGGATACCGAGGAATCATCATAATAAACTTTATGGAACATTTTTAAAGGATTCTTTACGTATTCCAGTTCTTTTGTGTTGGTGTCGAATATATGAAATCCTCTATCATCCCCAAAATCATGCCAAGTTATTTCATAAGTGCTTCCAAGATAATGAATGTTCCCTCTTGTTGATTTGTGATGGTAATGTCCTGTCATGACAGTTTCATAATCAGAATAAATCGAAGAGTCGCCACCCTTGTCCATAGTATGTCCAGCGTACATCTCAAATCCATTCAATTCAAGGTGCCCCATGATAACATCGGCGGGTTTTGATTCTATCATTTTTGTTGATTCAGCGTTATTGTCTGAGTTTATCCATGGAAGGTACAATATTTTCAATTTGTCATGTTTTACAACTTTTGGACTTGGGAAGACATTAATGTATTTGTATCGTCCCTGGGCGATCTCGGATACCGAATTTACTGTGTTTGTACGCTTATAGTACGTGTCATGATTTCCGATAATAATGTCGATCTTTATCTTGTTTTTCTCAAAGAAATCAAGAAAGCGGGTGCGGAAAGAGAACAAGGTATTATAATTACCAAATTTCCTTCTATCTAAGATATCGCCAAGGTGGATAACTTGTTTAATGTTGTTCTTCAAAAGGTATGGAAAAAAATGATTCTCCCAAAAATCAAAGAAATATTCATTGAAAACTAAGTTATCGTTCCTAGCGCCGAAATGACTGTCCGTCACAAGAGCAATTTTCATATAATACTATTATACAATATTTCTGGGTGATTTGTCAACCCAATAACAAATCTTTTTTATTTGAAGCGGTCTCCCTGAGAATTTTTGTTCCACAGTTTGAGCAGAATTTCATCTCAGCATGATCCTTGTAATTAGCGACTATTTTTGTTCCACAGTGAGGACAATGGCGAGTAATCAAATCATCAGTACCAATTGTATAATATGGGATTTCCTCACTCATCGCTATCCTTTTTTGTGTCGTCGTCCATGAATTCCTCAAGTTTTTTCTTTTTGGGTTTGGGGTTGTCTTTCTTCTTCGCTTTCATTTTCGACTCGTATTCGTCGATGAAATCATAAATGTTATCATACGCCATGCCCGAGTGGGCGGCGAAACCCGATGTATCGTGAGGATTCAAATCGCCAATTTTATCATAATCCAAGACTGCCAATTCCATCGCTTTACACTTTACATACGTTTCTTTGTGTTCCGATTTAATTCGTCGAATGAAAGCGAAGTGGGCAATTTGGGAAAAATAAGAAAATGGATTTGTAGATTTTTCTGCGTTGAAATTTGCGATGTAACGCAAGCAATTTTCAACTCCATCTAGAACCATGTCTTCTCGGTACGTATATCCAAAGAAGTTTGGTTTCCTTGACATATTATCGCAAATTTTAAATATGCAATCTGCGATATATTCGGGAACTTGTGGTAAAACCAAATCTTCTTTTTTAACTCCTGGTTGATCCAATTTCGCCGCTCGGACTCGTTCTAGGTAGGGACACAAATTTTCAAATAACTCTTTGTTATTTACATAGTGCTTATTTGTTGTGCGCCGTTTCCTAGATTTGGGTGTTTTTTTGGTTGTTTTTTTGGTTGTTTTTTTGGTTGTTGGATTCGTTTTTTTAGTCATATAATCTATAGTAACATAAAGAGGGACCTAGTGTCAACCCCTTGGTGAAATAATTTGGTCTAAAATCGACCATCGCTAATTGTTGCATTTAAGCTGTAGCTTAGTAAGCTAGTAACTTAGTAAGCTAGTAACTTAGTAAGCTTAGTAAGCTAGTAACTTAGTAAGCTAGTAACTTAGTAAGCTTAGTAAGCTAGTAGCTTAGTAAGCTAGTAACTTAGTAAGCTTAGTAAGCTAGTAGCTTAGTAAGCTAGTAACTTAGTAAACCACTAGTTAGTGTTACCGGTAACACGAAGTGTTAGCGTAACACTTATTACGAACGTAGTGAGTAATAAGTATAACTTTAATACTATAGTTATTATGTAGGTGGTTTTTTACCCCAAATTACAAACTATTTTAGTTTTGATAAAAATAACTGCTACCCGCTACGCTACGCTACGCTTATGATAGTCCCAATACTCACTACGTTCGTATGGGACTAATAAGTCCATTTTGTAATTTATAACTTTTAGTAATGACCTTAAAACCCTCATTATAGTAGTATTGTAATCTTTCTAGTGAATGGTTAAATAAATAATTACCTTTACCATTTACTATAAAATCATCACAAATGTCATATAAGTTACATTTACTTTTATGCTTAGATAACCTTAGTCCTCTACCAATAGATTGTAGTGTTCTTATTTTAGATTTTATAGATCCAGCTAAAATCATATTATCTATTCGTTTAACATTTATGCCAGTAGAGAAGGTACCATAGCTAGCTAAGATTATAGCATCAGATTTTATTTCTATTAAAGACCTGATATCATCTCTTATTTTAGCATCTACACCACCATGAATAAAATATACTGGTTTACTAGTAGTCTTCTTTAATAAATCATACAAAACCCTACCATGTTTATCTACGTAGTTAAAAAGTATCAAAGTATTACCATTTAGTGTCCTTGCTAGTTTGGTTATAAATTCATTTCTAGTAGTATGGCTAATAACATGGTCAACTTCCTTATGGTAATCTAAATGGGATACCTTCTTTGCCTCTTCTGGTGGGTATTTTAACCTTAGTAATTTTATATCAAGTTGACTTAGAAAATCTTTATTCATCAAATCTTTAGTATTAGTAACCTTGAAAGATTTACCAAAGATCCCTTCTAGCACTAATCGATGTATTTTTAGATCATCAAGGGTTCCTGTCGTCCCACAGCGATATTTAGCATGGTTTAAGCGCTTCATGATTGTTTCTAGTGACTTTGCCTTATAGAGGTGTGCCTCGTCACCTACCACGCTTAAAACGTCTTTAAAATGGGTTTTGGGTAATTTATAGATGGATTGCCAAGTCGTTATTACTACATCTTTTTCAAAATTTTTCGTCTGTCCAGAGTATATCGATTGTATATGTTCAGAAGCTTTCCAATTAGAGTTTTTTGAATATTCTAAAAAATCCCCTTCCATTTGATGAACAAGCGCAACATTTGGGACTACGATTAAAAATCTTCCACCGACATTATCAAGACACCATCTCATCATTAAATAAATCATCAGGGATTTTCCGCTTGCTGTTGGTGAAACTAATAGTGATCGTTGACGTTTAATCATCTCTCTGAAACTGAGTTCTTGATAATCTCTAATCTCAAATGGCAGAGTTTTCTTCATTATTCGAAACCACTCTTCGTTTATTTCTTCCGGTTCCTCGAATGATTCATCTTTAACCGAGTATCCAGCACGTTGAGCAAATTCAACAACCCTGCTTACAAGACCTCTCAGTATCTTTCTGTCGAATGTATTGAATAATCTTATCTTGCCATCCCAATCCCTTAAATGCTTATTTCGATGCTTCATATAGTGGAAGTTTTCTACGTTGTACGTAAAATAGTCCGCTAATTCAAAGAGAACATGCTTTTCGGCGCGTATCCTTACATTAACCTCATCTAGGGTTTCAATTATTATGTCGTAGTTTTTAGAATTCACCATTTCTGTACTTTATAAGATCAAATTGAGTCTTGACAACAAAACTTAGTCTATTCACTGTCTGTAGTATAGATTCGAGATATTTTAATTTTGTCTCTGAAGTTGCAACGATTCTAGCGTGTTCACAGTATTCATCGTCCGCTCTGATATATTCATCAACTTCAGTTTTTAGTAATTTGAATTGACATGGTTCTCGTTTCAATAATTTTATTTCTGGTAATGACATGATACCCAAGTAGTATCGCTTTAAATCCAAATATAACTTTTTCTTTTGGTTTTCTAATTGTCGTCGATTGATACACTCGGTATTATAGAACTCATGATATTTTCCGTGAAGATTTGGAATTCCTTTGTTGAAATCGCTCAAATTGTCTTCAGTTATAATTCTGTCTTTTGCCCAGAATTCCTCAATAGTTGAAAGTGGTACGCACTTTCTCGTCATAATAAACCCCTTACAAAGCTTCTGTATTTTCTTCAAACTTTAAATATGAGAATGTTGCGGTTGCTGGTATTGGTTCTGGTTCTGGTGTCTGTGCGGATAATTCGAATCCTGATAAAGTTCTCGGTATAAGACCGATAAAATCGATAACCTTGATGGGATTTTTATTATTTGACAATATTATCAATTTTACATCACCCATAACAGTTCCATCAGTTAAATTCACATGAGTGCTAGAATCGTTAATTGGAGCACATTTTACAAATCGATCATATAACTCAAAATAATTCTTGAATTCTTCATCAATGTTGAATGTTACTGAAAGATCGTCGAATTCAATATGGTCGCCCTGTAAAGGTACTGCTAACATTTGGTTTGGGATTTTGGGTCCACTGAGATTCATTCCGGGAAAAGACACCGAGGAACAGTGATATTCCATTCCGGGAAAAGCGCTAAACACAATTTCAAAATTTAAGTTTTGTGTTAGATTCCTGGTTATATTGTTGTTTAAACTCTCACTCATGAAAGTTATTTAGGTCAGTATTTTGTATTCTTCGGTGATGCAGCTTTTTTGAATGCTTCCATTTTCTTCAACCACCAAGTTGAGGTTGAGGAAGAAACACCCTTCCACGCCGAATTATCCTTTATAAGCAATAGGATTTTTTCATAAATTTCTCGAGCTTCGAATTCATCGACACTTTTTATTGGGGGTACTTCTTTCTTTGTTATATGTTCGTGTAAATTACTTGATTTTGAGTCTTGTCTGAGGAAGTGTGAAGGATTCAGTTTATCATCGTCATTTTGTATGAATGTTATAATAGCTTTCCTACCTTTATTTACAATCTTAAATGGAACTTCTGTTGTTGTTTCTTCTTTTGAATTCCTGTGTGTTGATACCACTTTAACTGTTTGATCGTCTTTGTTTATAGAATACAGCGGGATATCTCCATCTAATGTTTGTTCTTTGACAGCGTACTCCGGACCAACCCAAACCGATTTGTTGATTTTTGGAATATTTAACTGGAATATCTTTCTATCCTCTCTATCAAATGACATTTTATGTTTCTTGAAAGCGCCTATCATACCCAATCTCTCAGAACTAGTCAAATGTTCGTAAGAGTCGACCATATCTTCAATACTGGGCGAACCCTTGATAAATTTCTTCCCTTCATCCAAGTAATTTTTAACAGAGTATCGCATCATTTTTTCAATTGTTTCTTTATTTTGTTATATTTTGCTTGAACATTCCAACGATCTTTTATATTAACAAGATCGCCCTCCTGCTTTATAATCTTTTCTAAATCTTTTGTTAGTTTTTTGATTTGTGGATTTTCGGATTTTGCTTCACATAAGAAATCCCCATCCATATATTTCAAAGTTTTCTCCATTAAATTTGACATTTTAATACCTCTATGTTTATTTATATAAAAACCGCGCTAAACCAAAAAAGGACACCTTTTGGGCATCCTTTTTAGTTTCTCGTATTTGATGATTACATCAAGTTTGTTACTTTAACAATACGGTAGTATTTGTTCTTTTGGTCTGCGCCACTTCCGACAACACCATCAGCATCAGTTGTTGCGAATGGGTTAGCAACCAATCCGTATCGAGTCTTGAATCCGATTTTTGGTTGAAATGTATTCTCACCCATAGCACGAACCATTTGTAGCGGTACGTATGGACAGTAGAACAATCCAGCATCGAAAGCAGAACTTCCCTTGTATCCAATCGTGTAATATTCTACACCAGATACATATGGATCAATGTAAAGTCTATATTTGTTGTTCAAAACACCAGCGAAAGTTGATCCAGTATCATCAACTGATAGATTTTGTTGAAGTGCGGGGTTGTAATCCAAAACACCTGTCATAGCGAGTGCTGAAGCGGTATCAGATGAACAAAGGATAATGTTTCCTCTTCCTCGTCTGGTTGCCTTTGCAATAGCGTTAGCATCTCGTTCAATGTTAAACATAAGACCCTTGAATTTCTCTACAGACCAACGTCCGTTTGAATCCACATCAAGGTCAAAAGTTCCAGCGGTAGCTGTATCTGTTTGTGCACCAGCGGTAGCAGAGAAGTTAATTTTTCTAATCATTTCTCGGTTAATCTCTGACATGATTTCAGTAGAAAGAATTGAAGACAATTCAGATTCAGCATCAAGGTTATGAATCGCTTTAAGATCCTGCGCCAATTCCAAAGTGTATTCAGCTTTCAACGCTCTTGATTTTGCAGTTACCGAAATCTTTTCGATAGAGAATGCCATTTCAGCGAAATCTTGTTCCCCCGAAAGTCCAAGTGCTTCAGCGGTTGCAGTTGTCATACCCCCACCGGTAGTATAAGTATCGAATGGGTCTGTTCCTGCGTGTGTTCCAGTTCCAGAAGAAAAGTCAGTGTCTGATTCACTGAAAAGAGCTTCAGTTCCACCCTGAGAGGTATACTTACTTCTCATAGCGAATACCAATCCAGTTGGTCCGCTCATCGGTTGTACACCCATGATATCAAAAGCGATTAGATTTGGTGTTGAACGCCTTAACATTGAAATCAAGATAGGATCAAAATTAGCAACCGATGCTCCTGTTGCGTTAGTAATTGATGCCTCATTCAAAAGACCATATCCACCAGTTTTACTTTCTTGAGAATCTTTTTCTTGGTTTTCCAATAGTACAGCGATTGCTTTTCGTTTGTTTGGATCGGTGATACCAGGTAGATCTTCATGATCCAGAACCGGACCCCATTTTTCCAAAAGTTGATTGATATTTTGATTAGTGTTTGGCATTTTCATTTTCTCCTATGAAATTCTATTTTTATTTATAAATCCTTATTATTTTGAGAGTTGGTCTACAACCGCTCTTACGATTGGTTCAGATGTTTCAATTTCTCCATCATCATCATCTTCAACACCTTCGGTATCTACAAGACCAAAGTCCACGTCCTCATCAATCAAATGATATTCCGAATCGTCATCTGAACTGTTTGAATAGACGCTTTCCTTAATAAGTTTCAATCCACTAGTGTATTCTTCGTCACCAGTGTACTTAAGATGTTCCGCTAATTCTTGGAAACTTTCTTTTTCATTTTCTGTCAATCCTTCACAAGCTTCTTGAAAAATAAGTTTTATTCTTAGTGCTTCGTTCTCTTCTTGTAATGTTGATTTTAAATCGACCTCATCACCAGCTAGTTGTTCCAATTCATCCACTTTAGATTGAAGAGTTTCAACCAGATTTTCTTTGTTATCAGGTAATTCGATATAATTTTCTTTAAAAACATTTCTCATTTCCATGATGAAATTTTCAGTGATTTCAGATTTAACACCAGAAACGATAGCAAGTTCGTTTTCTTGAACCCAATCATTAATAGCGTCATTTAACAGTCTGTCTGTCGCTTCTGACAATTTTTCTTTGTATTCAGTAAGCCTGGTTTCCATATCCTCTTTATAATTACTTTCAACGGATTGGCGTAACTTGTCTACCCTTCGAAGCACAGCAGCTTCAAAAATTGTTCGTGCTCTTAGTTTTGTTTCTTCGTCCAGATCATCATCTTCACCCAGAATAGTTTCGACATCTTCATCAAGAGTAGAGTCAATCATGTCAAAATCAAAGTTTCGATTCGTTAATCTAGAAGTGTCCATTGAGAGACTTTCGACAATAAATTTAGATCGCGCTTTCAATTCGTCTTCTGTAAGATCGCTCATGATCTCATAGAATGATTGAACCATACCAAGTTTACTTTCGGGTAATTCTTCGAGAACGCTTTCAATGTAGGCATCCTCCATGTCTTCCTCTATAGTAGAATCTTCGTCAGCATCTACCGATTCATCTTTCGACTCGTCTTCATCTTCGTCGTCTGAATCATCGGGATCATCAGTTTCTTCTTCGCCGTCCGATTCGTCATCTTCTTCTTTCTGGACTTTCTTTTTACCTTCGTCAAGATCCTCTAGTTCTTCGACTAGAATTACTTCATCTTCGTTATTTTCATTAATCTTTTCTGGCATAATTTAAACTCCTAAAATAGTCTCTTTCAATATTTATTTTATAATCGGTTTAGATACCTTTTATAGATTTCTATTTTCTTATCTTTTAGACCATTTTTGTGTGTATTGTGTATTTCTTGTTTATATTCTTCTAATTCCTGTGGTGTAAGTATTCCATTATTCCACACCCATTCAACGCCTTCCATGATACCATTTACAAAAGCATCCGGCGCTGAGGGATCGTGAACAATATCAGATGGTGTAACGATATAATAGTCACCTTGGACATCCTCATTTACTACGGTTCCTAGTCCCCTAGATGAAGCACCCAATCGCACTTCCCCGTTTATAAGTTCCTTTACTTCTCGTCCCAATCTAGTATCAAGTATCTTTGCTTTTCCAACAAAATTATTTCCTTGTCTTTCCAGGGTTAGAAATCTATGTGAAATCCTATCCATATTTATTACTGGATTTTTTGGATGTCCCAATTCTCCCACTGCCCTGTTAGTTTTGACGTACTCTTCGACGTATTGATCTACTTTAGGAACCATCATTTTAAGGGGGTAATTACGTCCGTTTTTGTTCTTTTTGTCCGCTTGCATAAAGATACCTTCTAAAAAGTATTCTTTTTTGCCGTTTTGTGTCGCCTCGGAAAATATCTCTATGTCTAATGTTTCAGTTATGAGTTTCATTTTGTCTCTTTTGCATTTTTATACGTGAAAAAAATGACTTTTGAAAATGTCTCTAAACTTTCATTAAGCATCTTATCCATCTCTTTTCTGTTTGTTTCAGAAAGAGAAGTATAAGTTGAATATATCATCGATGAAGATTCTGGTTGGATTACAAGACTGTTACCATCTTGAAAATTGACAGTAGTTTTCTTACCAGATTTTGCGGATTCTTTCAATGCTTTTTGTACAAGCGTCGTTGGTGTCTCTTCTTTTGGTTTTAGTATTTGTGTATTTTCAACCAATATTTCTGTTTCATTTTCTTGTACTACTTGCTCGACTACAACCTCTTCAACTTTGTTGAAAGTTTTCTTCATGTCCATTAAGGTTTTTGCCGCCATTGTATTAATCCTTGAATAGATTTCGAGCAATTGCCACCTTTCGGTTGTCTATATTTTCTAGTGCTCGTTTTGTTAATAGATTTTTAAGGGAAATTTTAGCGCTTCCAATTTTCCCCGTAGAAATCAAATTTATCAGTTCTTTTGTTTCATCCATTCGGATTACTCCTCTGGTTCTGGATCGGGTTGTTCTAATTCAAAGGAAGTAACCATTTTAATAGTCCTCTTCTCTTCCAATAGAAGTCTGTGCAGTTGTTTAATCTTCATACAAAACGATCTTAATAGTCCCAAATCTTCCGGTTTCAAACCTTCGGGTAGAGAGCATAATTCATCTTTCCCCGGGCAGTATCCTACTAGTAATAGTTCTACTGAAAGATCGTCGAACATATCACTGAGTAATAGTGGTTCTGTTGGCGGTGTATATACGCCATCTGTCACTAAACCATTTTCAACAAATTTTCTATGTAATTGTGAACTAAAGTGGTGTGTAATCATAATTTTATTCCTTTTCGGGTTATTTATATATTGTTTGTGTTATGTAACCAACAATCTTTATTTCTAGGTCTGAATATCTATTATTTGTTATTAAAGTTGAATTAACTGGTATTGTTATAAAGTTTGAATTTGATGAATAGGCCCGAGAATTCGAACCGATACCTCTGCAATCATGACCATAAAATGAACTACATTTGTAGGTGAGGGTATCCATAAACCAAGATAATCTTGGTTTATTGGGAGATGACGATTGAACAGTCTTTTTAAGAAACTAATAGTCCCTTCATCGTCATCTAATATGCCTAATAATTTAATATTAGCATCATGACTTTGCTCTTCTAATATTTCCTCGTTCTTTGAAATTTCCATTTATAACTTTTGTTGCTGTGAGTTTAAACTAAATAATAGCCTTGGATTAGGCAATTTATGTACTTTAATCCAGGTGAGCCGTTACTTCCGTAAGTTCTAAAATTCATAAATACCTCTCTGTTGTAATAACCGTAAGCCGGGATTATAGGGCCATGATAACTTAACCTCATCTGATTATTATTACCGGATTGAGCTGAGGAGTGACCCTCATAGGCATCTACGATTTCGTCAGAATCCCTAGTCCTAACTAACAGTCCTGAAAGATATCCTGATCCGGTAACTCCTCGCATATACAATTCTGAGTAATAAGTATACGAAGTAACAGGGTTCACATGACAAACTATGGAAGCCACTACTACAATGTCTACGTTATAGACCGCAGGACCTATAAATTGTGCTGTATCGAATTGAAATTTATACCATACGTCGTTAGCTCCATCGGTATAAGTGGGTACGTGATTAGTAGAGGAGGACATTACATTTACTAATTTTCTAAAAGGGACGAATGTCCCGGTCCCCGCTTCTAATGTGGTTACTCTTCCGGGTAGATCTTCTAATGTAGCTTTCGTGACAGTAGATGAAACTAATTCTTTCGATCCATTCGTTACCACAACTCTGTCAGCAGTAGTATTACCTGGAATCATTTTTCCAGTTCCAGTAGTTTGAATATTTCCTGTTCCAGTTGTTTCAATAGAACCAGAAGAGGTTGAGAAATCGCCCGACGTTGAAGATGTATTTCCCGTCACAGTTAGATTATTCCCCACAATCGCATTACTAGAAA